>Ga0209691_1000354_pt1 | contig 32917 bp, 26 predicted proteins | sample YNPMSBMetaG_FD_187120 | JGI IMG/M metagenome (GOLD analysis project Ga0209691, IMG submission 187120) | Anoxygenic and chlorotrophic microbial mat microbial communities from Yellowstone National Park, USA - YNP MS-B MetaG (SPAdes) (version 2) ... | reverse complement strand
AATTCAACTTTGTCCAGCCGCGCCGATTGAAGTCGTAATAAATTCCTGCCGCCGCGCCAAGTCCAATCGCGCAAAGCACCGCACCGTAAAGCCACTGTCCGAAAATCATTTTTCCGATGCCGAACAAAAACGCATACACCAGCACCACGCCCAAAAACCAGTTCAAGAACAGCGAGAAATAACTGCCATCGGATTTCACTTCGGGAAGAAGGTCGGAAATTGGTTTCCAAAAGGCACCGCCGACACGTGTGCGGCGATAAAAATTTTTCAAATGCTCGACACTTTCAGGCGGCGTGAGGAACGTTACCGCAAGCGTAACGGCAATTGTAAATCCAACAATGTAGAACAGCGTTTCAGGAAATTGAACATCTGTAAAAGCATAGAGGTATGTGTAAGCCACAAACGGAGCAACCATCGACGCAATTTCCGACCACGCATTCAGCCGCCACCAAAACCAACGAAGTATCAGCACAAACCCAACGCCTGCGCCGCATTGCAAAATAAATGACCACGCTCCTTCAATCGTTTTAAGCACGAAGAATGTAATCACCAAAGAGACTATCATCATCAGCACGGTCATTAGTCTTGATGCGCCGACGTAATGCGCCTCTTCTTCATCGCGCTTGATGAAGCGTTTGTAAAAATCGTTCAAGAGATAACTTGTTCCCCAGTTCAGATGCGTTGAGAGCGTCGACATATAGGCGGCAAGAAAAGCGGCAATAAGCAATCCTTTCAATCCACTCGGCAGAATATCGCGCATGACCAAAACGAAGCCGTCTTCTTTTTGCTCAATCGGAAGCGTTGGGAACATGACGACACTGACCAGTCCGACTAAAATCCAAGGCCAAGGGCGCACGCAGTAGTGCGCAATGATAAACCACAGCGTTGCAAAGAGCGAGTGTTTTTCATCTTTTGCGCTCATCATGCGTTGAGCGATGTAGCCACCGCCGCCTGGCTCTGCGCCCGGATACCAACTTGCCCACCACTGCACGCCGATAAACGCGATGAACGCGCCTGCGCTCAATGCGAAAATGCCGCCTGCATCTGCCGAAGGCGTTGATTCCGCAATGCGAGGCAGAAAACTGAACATCCAATCAGGCAAAATTTTCATCAAGCCACCTTGCGCTGTTACAGCGGGTTGATTCACGGCAAGCACTGCTAAAACCACACTGCCCAGCATTGCAATCACAAATTGAACGGCATCGGTAATGCTCACGCTCCACAATCCGCCCAAGCCTGAATAGAGCGTTGTCAACGCCGCTATGGCGATAATTACAAGTTCCGCATTTGTTTCAGGCAACATGATTTTGATAACCTTATACATCGCCAAATTCACCCAACCGATGATGATGGCGTTCATCATCAATCCGTAATACACGGCTTTGAATCCGCGTAGAAATCCTGCCGCGCTTCCGCTGTAACGCAGTTCGATGAATTCAAGGTCGGTGAGAATTTGTGCGCGTCGCCACAGTCGTGCAAAGAAAAACACGGTGAGCATTCCGCCGAAGACAAACGACCACCAAATCCAATTTCCTGCGATGCCGTTTTTAGCGACAATGCCTGCAACAGCGAGCGGTGTATCGGCGGCGAAGGTTGTCGCAACCATGCCTGTGCCTGCAATCCACCATGGCAATTTTCTGCCCGAAAGAAAAAACTCTGTCGTGCTTTCCGATGCACGCTTGCGATACCAAATTCCAACAAGAAAACTAAATAGGAGGTAAAGAAAAATGATGCTGAAATCAAGCAGTGATATGTTCATTGAGGCAGTTTTTTGCTGACGAGTGCGTTAAATGTTGCATGGCAATTTATTCGCAACATACCCATTCATCAAAACTGCGTGCGAAACTGCGCGAAGAAATGCCGTATTGGTGCCGGCGTAGCGGGTTGTTCAATGTAGGTGTAGTTGAAGAGATTGCGCGCATAGAGATTCAAGATTCCGAACGGAAGCCTGATGCCGAAACGCAAATCGTGAACGTGCGCATTGACGGTTTCATTGACGTTCAAAATCGGCGGCGTTGAAAGTCCGAAGATGAGTGGCGCGTCAGGATTTGTCGCCGAAAAGCGTTCAATGAATCGATAGTTCCACTCGAGCGCAAAGCGTCCGTAGTTGAGTTCAGTTGTAAGGTAAAAGAGTTGTGGATTGCGGTAATAGAGCGGCGCGTTGCGCGTTACATCTTTGGCGTTGAGAAAGGTGTAGCCTGCTGTCAGCAACATGGCACGGCGATTGAAGTTCAGCGTGGCAGAAAGTTCCGTCCCTAAAATTCGTGCATTAGAAACATTGCTAAACGAAATGCCGCCTTGCGCCAAAGTTGCTTCAATCAAATTCTGATAAAGGCTCATGTAGGCGGAAGCATCGAGCGTGATTTCAGAAATCACTATGCCCATCGTGAGTGGCGTTGAGCGCGAATAGGAAAAGAGGTATCCAATTTCACTGCTAAATGCGCGTTCAGGCTTTAAGTTCGGATTTGGCACAATCGGCGGCGAGGCAGTGGTTGTAAATCGTTCAGTAAGTGCAGGATTTCGGAACGAAGTGCCGACACTTGCACGAAGCGAAGCGAAATCATCAAGCGCATACACAAACCCAGCTTTTGGATTGATGCTGGCAATCAATTCGCCGCTTTTGATGTCGCCTGTAAGCGAATCGCTGATGAGAATTAAGCCGTCGGCACGCACGCCAAAATTTGCTGTTAGTTTTCTTGTTAGAGGAAACTCGACTTGTCCATAAGCCGCCAAGCCAAAACTTTGATGTTCGCCCGTTAGGCTTGATGATACGGTCGTGTATTGCACATCGCCGCCCCAAGTCCAATTAAATTTTTTTCCAACAAGAGAAATCACTTGCAGTTCTGTGCCGATGCTGTTTGCAAGCGAGCCTTGCCCTTGCGAGTCGATGAAGTTTGTGCGATAGTATCGCCCGCGAGTGATGAAGGTAGTGCGTTGCGAGATTTTCTTGGTGTAAATCGGCGCAAGGAAAAGTTTATCGGAGTAGAGCCGTGAGTTGGATTGCGAGCCATCGCGCAAGATGTTGTTAATGTCTTGCCAATAAATCGCATTGCCTTTGCGTTCTTCGGCGAAGGTGAAGAGCGTCGTAAGATTGGATTCATCGGAAAGGCGATAGGCGAATTTGGTAAAGAGTCGCAGTCGTGCGAAGTCAGTATTTTCGCGGAAGCCTTCGTCATTACGCCGCGAGAGCGAACCATAAACACCAAGCCTGCCGAACTGCTGTTTGTGAGAGAGTTCAACGCCGTTAAAGAACTGCGTGCGGTTTGTCCATCGCCAAGTTTCAAATCGCGGTGTGTCGTAGATGCCACTGTAAGCCAAAAGACCAGTTTTTGTTTCATAGGAATTTTGCGTTACGATATTGACCGTGCCGCCAAGTGCTGATGCACCGTAGAGTGCGCTTGCCGCTCCTTTCACCACTTCAACGCGCTCGATGAAATCGGTCGGGAAAGCGTCCCACTTGATTGCGCCGTCGTCGCCTGCAAGAAGCGGCACATTGTCAACAAGCAGTTGCACGCGACTTCCAACACCAAAACTCACGCCACTCGACCCACGAATGTTGATGTCGGCTCCCGTAAAATTCACGCCTGAAACGAAGCGCAAGGCTTCATCAATCGAGATGCTGTTGCGATTCGTAATAAATTCAGGGTCAAGAATAGATGTTGAAATTGAAACATCTTGCAAGCGTTGTTCAAATCGACTGGCGGTTACAAGCACTTCTCGCTGTGCGGAAATGTTTTCTTCAAGCAAAATGTCGATTTCCGTAATCGTATCGCTTTTAATCCACACATTTTTGAAGATGTCGGTTTTGTAACCATCGGCGGAGTAGGAAAGGTCGTAAAGTCCGCGCGGAATGTTGCGAATGAGGTAGTTGCCATTTGCGTCCGTGATTGCGCCGAGTGCCGTGCCAAGCACACGCACCTTTGCACCAACAATCGGTTCAGGCTTTCTTCGGCGAAATTCTTTTTCCGTTTTCTCGCCTGTTAGCGAATCTACGATGATGAATTTTTCTACAATAACTTCATTTGAAGTTGCAAAGACTTTGCCGCGCACTGTGCCGAAGCCCGAACCACCGCGTTGCTGTGCCAAGCACACACTTCCCACGCTCAATATGCACACCATCAGCAATATCGCTTTACGCCGTAACGCTGAACAGTTCTTTTGAATACTTGCCTGCATACAGTTCTTTATTGCTTGTATTGAACTCTCGCTTCACTTCTCCCATCAGAAATGCAATGTCATACACGCTTACTTTTTCTGCATAGAACTTTTCTTTCCGCCTTTCCAACTGAAAAGCTATGATTAAGTGATGAGCATCAAATTCAATTTTGCTTTTCTTTTTGGGAGGAGACACAAAGAAACTTCTCAATGTGGAATCTTTTGTTTTGATGTTAAAAGTTTTGACCTCCAAATATGTAGGTCTTTCTGAATCATCAAAGATGAGAATATCGGGGTAGCCTGCACTTTGAGAAAAATTTTGTAGCCTGAAGGAACTTTCTTCTAATGCTGATTTCACAAACAGCTCTGCTTTGTTTCCTGCTTCATTTGGTCTCTTCGTGTCGATTCCGATTTTATTGAGTTCAAGAAGAGCACGTTTCGCTACGAATTCAAGTCGACTTATGAGCATTAAGTCTAATTTGTCATTTGCATTGATGGGAATAATTCGTTTTCCAGAAATTGCTTTGATAAAGAGTTCAAACGGCACTTCTCCGAGCGGCTGTAAAATTTGCATGAGCAGTGTCTCGTAGTGTTCGAGCCTTTCTTTATCGGTCATTGGTTGTATTCGTTTCAAACAGGGTTAATGCCTTTTTTGGAAGTGGTATGCTCATACATTTTGCTTGACCTTTAACAAGCACCACACAACGATTGGTGTTCGTGCCTTTTTCATTATTGGCAACGCCGAAGCAATTTGCCAATTTCGTGAAGCGTTGTTTATTGATGAGGATTGCGTGCAGAGAAAATCCAACTTGCTCACCGAGTTCTGCGACGATTTCATCTAAATTCAAAGTGCTGTTTTTGTGTATCACTTCGCCCACTTCAATCACAACCGTGCCGCTTGGTTTTACCACGCGATAAAGTTCCTGCAAGGTTTCGCGCATAAAGGCTTTCCATTCTTCGAGATTGCGCGTTTGCATTAAGGCATCTTTGAATGTCTCTTCGTTGATTCCGTAGAACCACGCTTTAAGCCAGTTGTCTTTGATGTAATCGACTTTGTCCAAGAACGGTGGCGATGTAACGACAAGGTCAATCGTTTCAGACTCAATCCAATTCATCTTGCGACTATCGCCCGTTTGGATTTGATTGTTTTGGGATTCAGGAAAGCGTTCTTGAAATCGTGCCGCACCTTGCAAGGCGTGTTTGGCTTTTCGCAAAATGCGCGACTTCACTTCGCGATAGGTTGGCGTTTGATTTCGCTTTGCATTGATTTTGCGTTGTGCTTCGGGGGAAACGGAAATTTGCGGGAAAGAGTATACCGAGAAAAAACCGTCCGAGTGTCCGTGCAAACGCGAGACCGCAATCAGTTCAATAAAGCGATTGACATCGTCGTAGTTTTCCGAAATGGCTCGTCTCAAATTCAAAAGTTCCTTTAACGTGTCGGGGTGATAGAACGCAAGAAGTTCCTGATGGTCATCGAGCGCAATGTTTTGTGTGAGGTCAAAGGATTGGAGCCGCTTAGCAATGTCGGATATTGAGACGGGGTGCGTTTTAGCGTAAGCGATTTTTTCAGAGATGGGATTGATGTCGTTATGAAACGCAATGCGTCGAAGCAAGTTTGCTTGAAGTGCCGTTGTGCCGCGTCCGCCGAAAGGGTCAAGCACCTTGTCGCCTTGTTTTGAAAATTCTCGAATAAAAAAATCGGGCAGTTCGGCTTTGAACGAGGCACGGTAAGAAAGGATATAGTGCAAAGGAAATTCCTGACGCTGTTTGCTTGTCCAAAACTCATCTTCAATTTTTTTTAAGTGCATCTCACGTTTTAATCACGGCGGTTGGCGGATTTATTCTCGCAGTTTGGCTTAGTGCATCGTGCAAAAATTTGAAGCGTGTGCCGCTCAATCTCAAAGCCCATTTTAGCGCAGACGGCTTGTTGCTGTTCTTCAATTTTCGGGTTGGTAAACTCGAACACTTTACCGCAATCTTCGCAAATGATATGGTCGTGGTGTTCGTAGCCGTAAATGCGCTCGTAATGCAAGTGCTTATGCCCAAAACTATTTTGACTGACAAGGTTGCACTCCACAAGCAGTTCGAGAGTATTGTAGACCGTTGCGCGTGAGATGTTGCTTCCCTTTTGTTTCATTCTGATGAAAATCTCATCGGCATCAAAATGTCCTGCCGAAGCATAAATCTCGCTTAACACCATTGCGCGTTCAGGGGTTGAGCGGTATCCTTTTTTCTTCAAAAACTCTGCGAAGATTTCTTCTACCGTCAGCATCTTTTTTTCGCTCTTGCCCTGTGCCTTCCGCTCGGTTGGTTTCGGGGAAGCCGTTTTCGTCCCTTTCATGTGCGTTCTGATTGGTTAGCGTTGGGATTGCTACAACGGGATTGAAGTTACAGTTCCATCTTCAAAATTGGAAATACACAAAAGTAGTGCTTAAAATTTCACGGTCGCACCAACGCGAATCCCGCGTGCTTCAAACCAGCCTTTCGGGACTTCTAAGGCGTAAGGCACCGGCACGCTTGAAGGATAGGTTGGAAGAGAATCTTCGGGAATAAAGGGACTTTCAGGCGGCTCCATTGAGACAATATCAGTGATTTTGCGCGAGGCATCAATGTAGGCAATGTCAATCGGGAAGCGGCAATTTTTCATCCAAAAACTTTGCTTCTTCGGTTCAGGAAAAATGAAGAGCATGCCACTATTTGCTTCAAGCGAATCGCGAAACATCAAGCCCATTTGTCGCTTGTAGTCATCATCAGCGATTTCCACCATAATAAACGCCGTATCCACTTGGATTCGCTTCTTAACCACACTGGCTTTGACAGGCGTTGTGGTTTCTACCGAGCGGGCGTTATTGTTTTTGCTCTTGCATGAAACGCCAATCAGCACCAGCACAAGCATGAGCATCACACGCATACTGTTTCGTTGGTTTATTCAGGCTTACATTTTTTCAAGTTCAAAACTGTAATCTTCCATCACAGGATTAGAGAGCAATTTTTTGCATGCGTCTTCGGTATTTTTACGGGCAGTGGTTTCGTCTTGGTCGTTGAGTTCAAGTTCAATATACTTTCCAATGCGCACGCTTTGCACATCGGCGTATCCAAGTTTATGCAGTGCCGATTGAACGGCTTTGCCTTGCACGTCTAAAATCGATTTGCGAAGCGTTATTTTGATTTTTGCTCGAAACATGGTGTTGAGTGTAGTTCGCAACGTGGTACTTATTGCTTTGCTTCTTCGCGAAGTTTCTTTTTGAGTTCTTTGTCAATCGAGTAGCAGAAATCGCTAACGGTGTGGTATCGGTCGTGAAGTGCGGTCAAACTTTTCTTGATGTCTTCTTCTTTGGCTTTTTTAGCGACCATATCGGCAAGGGCTTGCGATTCGGCGGCAAGTTTAGCGAGATAAAAATTCACCGAATCTTTTACTGGTGCGTATCGAGCGGGCGGCGTTGATTGTTGCCACGCTTTGGCTTTATCTGCCATTTCTTGTGCGCGTGTTAGAATCGGTTTCATCTCGCCGTCTTCCATCGGGTGAAAGGTTTCCGCCATGACATTGTGGAAAATTTCCATCTCTGCCCATTCTTCTAATTTCGGCGCAGGCTTTTGCGCTTCGACAGGCTGTGGTTTCGGTTCTTCTTTCTTTGCGCAATTCGTGAGCGAGATTGCGACCAGCACAACAACAAAGTATTTCATATCTGTTAGTTTAATTGTTTGATTTTGAATGATTTGATGCTTCAACCGATTCCGCAGAAGGCTCTGCACGTTGCTCCGTCACCTCTTCGCTAAAAAAGAAATACACATATCGCGCCATGCCGAAGAGAATGTAGACACACATCGCAAAGAAAAATCCTTTGGCTTGAAAAATCAATATCGCCAAAAATCCAAGTGCAAAGGCAACGGTTTTGAACGGATATTTTTTGAACTCCTTTGGTTTGGGAAGCAAATCATATTTGACCGTGCTTACCATCAGCAAGGCAAGCGTGAGCGTCAGAATCGTGAGTGCAAGTGTCGTTTGCTCAACGGTGAAGATATATTCGCCGCTTGTCCAAATCACAAACGAGGAAAGTGTCATGGCTTGCGAAGGCGTGGGCAATCCTGAAAAGTAATCTTTTGAAAATCCGACGAGCTGCACATTGAAGCGTGCAAGGCGAAAGCCACTGCCGACCATCAACGCTGAACTGAGCACCGCGCCCCAAATGCCAAACTGCTCCAATCCAAATTTGTAAGCAAGGAACGACGGCGCGGCACCGAAAGAAACTAAATCTGAAAGCGAATCTAATTCAACGCCAAATTCGGACGATGAATTTGTAAGGCGTGCAATGAAGCCATCAATCGTATCAAACACAGCGGCAAGAATGATAAGCCACCCTGCCCAGGCATACTCACGCTGTTCGGCACAAATAATTGAGCCGTAACCACAAAGCATATTCATCACGGTAAACGTTGAGGGAAAGGCAGAGCGAGAGACGAGCGGCAGTTTCACTTGTCCCATCTTGAAGCGACGCTTTGCCTTGAAACGATTGCGGCGAGCGTATTTCGGATTCGGTTCGGCTTTGTGCATAGTGCGTATTTCGGCACGCAATTTAGGAATTTTTATGCGGGAATTTTCGCCAGTGTTTTCATGAACAAAATCAAAAGGGGACTCTTGTGAAGTCCCCTCTAACTGTGTTTTCCGCGTTGCTCCTTTTTTTGGATTAACCAATGAGTTTGAGCAAGTAGCCGACGACTTCCGCCAACAGGTCGCCGCTTTGCGTTGCGGCTTGACTGACAGGCGGCGGTGCCGGTTGATTCGTCATATAGAAGCCGTTGGCAATGTAGAGCCAAACGAGCATAAAGGTTCCGCTGAAATACAGCACCGTGCCTGCAAATTTCGAGTCTGAAAGATTCAGCACTGGGAAGCGGAACTTAACATCACGACCGAGCAAGGTTTTGCCAAGCCAACGAATCGTGCGGGTTTGAATATCCGCACCTTCTAAACGCGAGCCTCTGTCCTTAAACCACACGGCGAAACTGATAAACCAAACAAGGTGTCCGATAAGCAAGACAACCGTTAGGTGCGAACTTGCCCAAATGGCTTGGGTTTCTGTCCACATGTAGTAGAAGATGCCGCCCGTGTAGTGATACTTCAAGCCGGCAATCGCGTCCCACGCATTGCAGTCGGCAACCGCCATGCCATAGTTCATTGAGGCAAGCCAACCGCCATCAATATACCACTCGATGACGGAAAGCGGTTTGACCGACCAAAGAATCGCGAACCAGAGTTGGTCTTGAATTGAGACACCGCACGTGCCGCCATACACAGGACCAAGGCACGGGAACGAGAACGAGTTCTTCTTCAAGCCCAAATCTTCCCACAGTGGCGAGGTATGTGCAAAGAAGGCGATACGCGAGGTTGCCACCGACGCAAAGAGCCAACCTGCCACAATCGCATGCAAGGCGCACCAGTCATTGATAGACGGGTCTTCAAACATAAAGTGCCACATCGGAAGCGGTTTGAGCCAGTAGAAGCTCATCGTGATGTTTGCGCCCATCATGTTCAGTTCGCACAGCGAGTTCCAGCAGATAACGGCGTAGACCGAAATCATCGTGGTAAAGCACAACACCATAATCGTTCCGACGAACTTCACTTGGAATTCCTTGTTACGTCCGAGTGCAATCCACTTGGATTTGATTTGATTGTAGAGTCCGCTCATTTGAATTTTGAGCAGGTATTGTCCGCCATGGAATACGCCTGCAAAGACATAGAGGAATCCACAAATGATGTGATTGAACGCCAGAAGATTGATGACGGTTTGTGCCATGCCGAAGGTTGCGCCGTTCTTGGGCAGAATCGCATACGGCGGATATTCAGGATATTCAATCTTCGTCAAATCAGTGTTACCGTTAGCATCAAAGCCGACGCGGTTAAACGGCTCACCGTAAATGTAGAACACCAAATCGTTGAGTTGTTGATAGAAGAATTGATTTTGCTTGAAGGCAATGAAGGCGAAGATGCCGAGTGCGATGTTCACATAGCCCATTGAGGTCAGGTGAACGGAGAAGATTGCCTTCAAATCGTCGTTTAGGTGTTCGGCGGCACGCGGCGGGTTTGCCCACCAGTAGAAGCCAAGCGCAAAGAAGACCGCCGCCCATACAAACGACATAAAGGCTTCGCTGTTAATTTTTTGGAAATTTGGCTCTGGCGTGATGTCCAGCGCAAACCACATCACAAAGCCCCAAGCAAGAAATAAGAATGCTTGATAGATAGTGTGTGCGCCGAGGGCTTCGGCATAGGTTTTCGCCGAACGTCCGCCGATTCCCCCTGGAATGATGCTTCCGAACATACGGAAGTCTCGGAAGTTGCCTGGGATAGCGGCGTCCTTGTTCCAGAAGAAAAGGAACGCTAATGGGTTTGAAAGGTCGCTTGTCCAGTGTTTCCAACCGCCGTAGATGAGGAATGCGCCGACTGCAAAGTGAATCCCAGCCCACCACAAGAGTTTGCGTGCCGCTTCCATCAGGTCGGCGGTTTCAGGGCTATAAGTATCGATGCCAAGCGAGACCATTCGGGGCTTAATGGTGAGATAGAACCAGTTATCGTAGAACCCCACTGCGCCGTTTGGGAAGACTTGAATACCTGAGATGTAGTAAATGCCCATCACGATACCCAGACAGCCCAAGAGCGCAAGGTGTCCGCCGAAGACTTGTTCGTCGGTGAGTTTATCTGCGTCAAACACTTGAAACCATTTTGTAGTGCGGGTTTCGGTGCGTTTGAGCAGGAAGCGTTTCATGTCGGCGACATCTGCTTCCATCACAACGGGTTTAGCGGGAACAGATGCTGTTTTTGCGCCTTCTTTGGGTGGCGCAGGTGCCTTTTCGGCGGCTGGCGTCGCCGCAGGCTTTTTAGATGCGGCTTGCAATTTCGCGGCTTGTAAAGGTCGCTTTGGCGCGCCGCCACCTTCTCCTCCCGAAGGTGTGGGCTTTTCTTGGTCTGCCATTGTATTCTCCTTAATTCAAGTTTATCGTTTGTTCAACTATGGTGAATAGCGTGCCAACAATTACGTTCATTTTGCGTTGACACGAACTACGATTGTTCAACCCACTTTAACAGCGGGATTGGAACGCTGTTACATACTGCCCACAGCGGTACTGCTGAACTCCCTTTACTACACTGCGAGATACGCCTTTATGAACAGACTGTCAAAGAACACAATTCATTTTTTGTTTTCGGTATGGTCGATATGCACGAATTGACACGGAGGAATGTCAATTCATTGACTTCAAGTCGCTTTCGGTTGGCACTGCTCCGACGTCGTAATTTTCTCGAATGTATTGTTCTAACTCGCTACAACTGCGTGCGCGAAAATCTGCATGCAATGGGTGCGATTTGGTTTCACCAATAAACTGCCCACCGATAATAAACTTGACCTGACGCTTGGCAAGAAACTTGCGGAACTGCTCATATCGGCGATAGACAGGCGGGTGAAGACGGGCGTTGGTAATTGACATACACACGATTTCAGGCTGATGCTCTTCGACTGCCGATTCCAAATCTTTGAACGGCACTGCTGCGCCAACATAGCGCACTTGAAATCCTAATGTCTCACAGACCAGCGCCACTCCCAAGAGCGCAACTTCATGCAGTTCAGATTCAGGGCAAGTAGCGACAATCGCAGTATATTTCTTCGAGTTTACTTCTGCCGAAGAGGAGTTTTGCACATGGTTTTGCGTGTTCGTGTAGAGCGTTGTGAGTGGCGATACCTGTCGCTCTTTTGCTTCGCGTAAGCTGGCTTCAAATCTTACTTTCGTGCGCAAAATCGCTTCCACAATCATGTTCGTGATGATGTGCTCATCGCTGATGGAAAGTTTCTTTTCGCACCACAAGTTGCCAACGCGGTGCATCGCAGGCGCAATCATATTGTCGAATACCACTGCAAACGAGGGGATTCGCTCAATAGTCTTGCTCAACAATGCTTCGACTTCATTTTTCCTGAATGCCAATAAATGTTCGGTAAGTTTTTCGGCTAACGCATCGACATCGCCACGCACAAGCAAAATTTCTGTGTTCAAATCAATTGCTTCGGCGTTACGCTTTTGAATTTGCAGTCGTTCCAACTGTTCAGGGGCAACACGAATGTGATTTTTGTTGATGAACTCTAACACATCATCAAGTTTGAACTTTCTGTGTCCGCCAATGGTTTTGTGGTATTTGATGAGCCCCATGTTTGCCCATCGTTTGACAGTGGTTTCGCCGACTGCGCACAGTTCGGAGAGTTCTCGGGTTGAGAAAAATTGACTGGTCATAACGGCACTCCTTAATGTTTTACTTCAAAAAAACTGATTGCCTCTCAATTTAGACGAGTTGGGCGATTACGCCTTTCTTTGCCGTAACTTACGAAAAGCTTACTGCACCTCAAAGGCTCATCGGGTTTTATAGCGAAGATTTTTCAATGCGATTGCTCACGGCTGATTTAACTGAAATAGACGATTTGGTCTGACAGTCGACTAAAACGACCGCTCACAAATCTTTTTTTCTCGTTTTATCTTCGCAGTTCAACTTTTTCAAATTGCCATGCTGACGGTTCGGCGCAGTTCGCTTTACACGGCTTGGTTTCGCTGGTATTCTCGCCGTGCCTTCAAACAACACTTCGACAAAGTGCGCGTCAAAGGGGCGCGTACGCTTGCTACGATGAACCTTCAAACGCCTATCATTTTTTATCTCAATCATTCTTATTGGTGGGACGGATTTTGGTCGCAACTCATCACGGACATTTACTTCAACCAAAATCTCTACATCATCATTGAATACAAGCAACTGGTGCGCTATCAATTTTTCACGCGGCTTGGTGCATTCTCGATTGTGCGCGACAATCCACGCGAAGCCCTCAAAACCATTCAGTATGCCGCAGAAAAACTTACTGAATCATCGCACAGACAAAACGCGCTCTGGATTTTTCCACAAGGCGTGATTGAACACGTTGATAAGCGTCCTATCAAATTCTTTTCTGGCACGGCTAAAATCGCTGAACAAGTTTTAGAACGCAAGTCATCGGTGTATCTTTGTTCGGCGGTTACGCGCATCGACTATGTTGAAGAACAAAAGCCCGAACTTTTCATCTCATTTCACACGCCACGCGTTCTGACAAAAGAAACTTTCCCAAATCCAAAATTTCTGACCAAAGAAATGGAAGCCGAAACCGAATCGCATTTAGACGAGCTCAAACGGCTTATTTTTAATCGTGAGTTCAACGCATTTGAAACCATACTTGAAGGCACGCGTTCGGTAAATCGCTGGTATGATTCGCTGAAATCGACTTTTGGAATTTCAACCGACACACGTTCATGAAAACTAAACTTCGCATTGTTCAACTCGACAGCACGCTTGGCAATTTTGATGATAATCTCCAACAACATATTTCACATGTAGAGTTAGCGATTCACGAGGGCATTGAGTTTATTGTTTTTCCTGAACTGTCGCTTTCGGGCTACAATCTTCAAGATGCGGCACAAGATATGGCAATGCCGATTTCTGATGCGCACTTTGAGCCGCTTCGCACACTTTCAAAACACATCTCAATTCTTTGCGGCGGGGTTGAACTTTCTGATGACTTTGGCGTCTATAATGCGGCGTTCTTCTTTGAAGATGGCAAAGCAAGGGTCGTTCATCGCAAAGTCTTTTTGCCTACTTACGGCATGTTTGAAGAACTGCGCTACTTTTCAGCAGGGCAACGCATTGTGCCGTTTCAGACACGGCGACTTGGCACGGTCGGTGTCGCAATTTGTGAAGATAATTGGCATGTAACGCTTCCCTATTTGCTTGCTATGCAAGGCGCAAAAGTGCTTTTCTCGCTTGTCGCCAGTCCGCTTCGCATCGATGGGGAAACAGGCGAATTAAAAATCGCTACAACTTGGGAGATGATGAGTCGCACCTATGCAAACTTGTTTAGCATTTATGTTGTCATGGCGAATCGTGTCGGAAATGAAGATGGGCTTTCGTATTGGGGCGGTTCAGAAATCATTTCGCCCAGTGGACAGTTGATTGCGAAAGCAAAAGCGTTTGAATCAGATTCGATTGATGCCGTTATTGACCTTCAAGAAGTCAAACGCGCTCGCTTGCGCTCATCACATTTTCTCGATGAAGATTTGCGGCTCTTTGCTTCAGAAATCACTCGCATCTTGAACGCACAGCACAAATGATTCTTGGAAAAAAACTCGTTGTCGTGCTTCCTGCCTACAACGCTGAAAAAACATTAGCACAAACTTATTCAGAAATTCCGTTCGATATTGTCGACGAAGTCGTGCTTGTCGATGACGCCAGCCGTGATGAGACGGTTGAACTTGCTAAACAACTTGGGATTCGGCACATCATTCGGCATGAGCAGAACAAAGGCTACGGTGGCAATCAGAAAACGTGCTACGATAAAGCCCTTTCACTCGGCGCAGATATTGTCGTTATGCTTCACCCCGATTATCAATACACGCCGAAACTGCTCACTGCAATGGCAAGCATTATTGCAAATAATGTTTATCCATGCGTGCTTGGCTCACGCATTTTGGGTGGCGGCGCGCTCAAAGGCGGTATGCCTCTCTACAAATACATCGCCAACCGATTTCTAACGCTCGCACAAAATCTTTTGATGGGACAAAAACTTTCCGAGTATCATACAGGCTATCGCGCATTTTCAAGAGAAGTCTTGCAAACTGTCGACTATCACGCTAATTCCGATGACTTCATTTTTGATAACGAAATGCTAGCGCAGATTTTTTACGCAGGATTCGAAATCGCCGAAATCACTTGTCCAACAAAGTACTTCAAGGAAGCCTCGTCTATCAATTTCGTGCGAAGTTCAATTTATGGGCTTGGCGTGTTGCGCGTCTCAATTCAATATGCGTTGCAAAAGTTAGGCTTGGGAGCATTTAAAATTTTCCGCAAAAAGTCGCACGACATCAAGCACGAACATCAATCAGAAGGCTCAAACAGATAAGCAACACATTCCGAACATCAACGCAAAGCAAAGAAACCTCTGCACAAAGTTTTTTGCCACTTGATAGACTTCCGAGACATTGATTGAACTGACCTCACCTGTTTTTGAATGAACGGTTTGACTTTCAGAAAACGATGGATACCAAGCCGTGATGTGTTCAGGATTATGCGTGAGAATCACACACGGCACATTGAACGCGTCAGCCAAATGCACCGCGGCACTATCGGGCGTAATGAGCACATTCAATTTTGAAATGACAGCGGCAAAGTCGGTCAGCGTTTTTGTTTCATTACACAAGTGCGCGTTTGCCTGCGTTGCAATCTGCTTGGCTTCGTGCGCGTAGGCGTTTGAGTAAAGCACGAGAAATTCCACATCAGTGAAATCACGTTTTAGCAATCCAATCAATGTTGCAAAATTTTTAACGCCCCAAAATTTCAGTTTCAAACTGGCTGAAATGTTCACCCCAATCACTTTTTTTCCAACAAGTAAACTCACAACTTTTTCAGCAAACGCACATGACGACGGCGGAAGCGGAAAGAACGGGCGAAGATTAACTGCATCAGGCGCAATGCGAAAGGCAGTCAGAATTTCTGCAAGCGTGCGAAGCATGCGCACCTCGCGTTTGAACGGCACTTTGACATCGTAAATGAAATCATTTTCGCGCTCAAAGCCGACTGTCAATCGCGCCCTTCCCAAAAGACAAAAGAGCGTTGAAAGGCTCGACGGCGTATGCACCAAATCCACAATCACATCATACTTTTCACGACGCACAGCCAAAAGCACTTTGAAAAAGTCAATCAACTTTTGCTTCAAAATAAATCGTGTGCGAATGTTCGGATTGGTATCGAGCGTAGTAGCGTTGCGTTTATCAAGCAATACATCGATGATGATGTTTGGGTAATGCTGTTTAAGGGCTGAAAAAATCGGCGTTGAAATGAGCGTATCGCCAATTTGATTTTGACGTAAACACAAGAGTTTCGCGCAATTAAAATCAAGGTCGGAAGGCACAGCACGCTGTCGGTGAATCACGTTTCGGAGCAGAGCGATTATGCCTTCACGAATTTTCTTTTCAAGTTTTTTTAGAAACGGAATCGCCATTGAGTTGCGATGTGCCTTTCAGGGTTTTCCGTCCTTGAACATTTCCTTGATTGCACCAAGCGAACTCAAAACGCCTGTGGCTTCGTAGGGCAAGAAAATAGTTTTACTTGTTTCTCCTGAGGCGACTTCTTTCAAGGTTTCCAAGTAGCGTACGGCGATAAGATATTGTGCGGAGGCTTCGGCGGCTTTTGCCATGGCTTCGGTGATTTTTCTGATGGCTTCGGCTTCGGCTTCGGCGGTGCGGATTCGGGCGAGGGCTTCGCCTTCGGCAATTTTTCGTGCGGATTCGGCTTGACCTTCGGCACGTAAAATAGCGGCGCGTTTTTCACCTTCGGCGACATTGATTTGCGCTTCTTTCTTACCTTCGGCTTCAAGAATTGCCGATTTCTTTGAGGCTTCGGCGTTGAGAATGGCGGCACGGCGGTCGCGCTCGGCGCGCATTTGTTTTTCCATCGCCTCTTGAATATCCTTCGGCGGCATAATGTCTTGAATCTCAACACGATTGATTTTCACGCCCCACTTGTTGGTGGCTTCGTCCAAGATGTTGCGCAAGCGTCCGTTAATTGTGTCGCGTGAAGTGAGCGTTTCATCTAAATCCATCTCTCCAACAACATTTCTTAACGTGGTTTGCGTGAGCTTCTGAATTGCATCAGGAAGATTGGCAATTTCATAAACCGATTTGACAGGGTCTGTGATTTGAAAATAGACAAGCGCGTTGATTTCGATATTGACATTATCTTTCGTAATCACGTTTTGCTTAGGAAAGTCATAGACAGTTTCACGCAGGTCTATCTTCGTGGTTTGCGTGGTAACATAAACGACGCGCCCTGTGGTATCGGTTTTGGCATATCGCCAATCAATCGCACGAGGCTGGTCAATGATAGGAATGATAATGTTGATACCACTTTCTAATGTGGCGTGGTAGCGACCCAGCCGCTCAATAATCATCACTTCGGCTTGTTGAACGATGCGTATGCCCTTAAAGACAAACACCACTACAACAAGCAGTATCAAGAGCAAGAAAAACCCGAATCCTGACATACTTCCCTCCTTTTGTTTGTTGAAAATGAGTTGAACGATTTTTTGATACTTCCTAAAACGACGCCACAATTAAGGTTGCGCTGTCGACAGCCTTGATAATCACTTCTCTGCCAATCGGAATCACTTCTTGTGATTCGGTTCTCGCACGCCAATCATCGCCATCAATTTTCACTCTGCCCGTTTGGCGAAAGTTATCAATCGTTTCAATCACAACGGCTTTTTTGCCAATCAATCGATGCACATTGGTTTCAATTTTCTTTTTCGGCGCAAGGTATTTTATCGCAATCGGACGGAGCGTAAAGAAAATCACAAGCGACGAGGCAATGAACACAATTAGTTGAAATTCAATCGGAAAGCCGATATAAGCCACAATCGCCGTTATGAAGGCGGCAACGCCGAAACTGCCCAACACAAATCCTGCCGAGAGAATCTCAACGATAATAAGCAGAACAGCGGCAAGCGACCACCAATGTCCGAGATTGTCCATACAGCCGTGTTATTTTTTTTCAGGGAACAATGCGATGAGAGAAAGTAAGTTTGCGCCTCGTTTCACAACAACGGTAATGGTATCGCCGGGCTTCAGATTTTTCATTGCATCGGTGTAATCATAGATGTTGCGAATTTCTTTATCGCCCATTTTGACGATAATATCGCCTGCTTTCAAGCCGGCTTTTTCAGCGACACTGCCTTCACGCACGCCATCAAGCAAGACGCCGCTCACTTCTTCACTGTAATTGGGAATTGTGCCAAAGGACACGCGAAAGCCACCCATTGAGGAGCGCGAAGATTGCGCCGTTTCGCTCTGCGCTTTGGTGAAAGTTGGTCGCGGATTGGCATCAATTTTTTCAATCAATCGCGCCACATACCGCACCACACGCGATTCATCGGCGTAGTTAATTTTTTCCCACGTGTCCGTTGGCTTGTGATAGTTCGCATGATTGCCTGTAAAGAAAAACAGCACGGGGATATTTTTCGCATAGAAACTGCTGTGGTCGCTTGGTCCGAAGCCACCAGGCGAGAGTTTGAGTTTGAAGTTTTCTCGGTTTTCCGATTTGCAAAGGTCTTCAAATTCTTTCGCTGTGCCGATACCGCTAATTGCGAGTGCAGAATCTTTCATACGCCCAATCATATCCATATTGAGCATCGCAATCGTTTTTTCAAGCGGGAAAACTGGGTGATTGACAAAATGCGCTGAACCAAGTAAGCCCATTTCTTCTGCGCCAAAGGCAATGAACACGAGATTGCGTTTGAGTGCGTGTTTGTGTTTAGCGAAATAGCGCACTAATTCGAGCAAGCCTGCGGCACCACTTGCGTTGTCATCTGCGCCGTAGTGAATTGTTTGTTCGTTAGGTGCGAGTGAGCCTGACCCTGGTCCGCCGTAGCCGATGTGGTCGTAATGCGCACCAATAACAAGATACTCGTCACTTTTTGCGGGCAAATAGCCGATAACATTATAGGTTTCGGCTTTAAGGCGCACGATTTCGGTTTGCATTGAAACGAAACTATTGAGCTCAAACGAGTTCGGTTGTTTCGTTTGGTCAATTTTCTCTTGAATTTGCAACAGCACTTGGGGCTTCATCATCAGCGCAGCGGCGGCGAGAGGTCGCGTTACATTCATTGCGGGAATACCTGCGTCGCCTGCCAGTCTATCGCGTGAAATGTCCATGAGTTTATCATCGCCGTTGCGTTCGCCTGTAAAGATGAGCACGCCGATTGCGCCTTTCTCGCGTGCGGTCGTCAGTTTTTTCCAAACGGAAGCGTGTTCAAAAAATTCGCTGTGTGGGTTATCGCCATCGGGCGAGTAGCGCATCATCACGACAATTTTGCCTTTCACATCAACGCCTTTGTAGTCGTCGTATTTTTCAGTTGAAATGCCGTAGCCCACGAACACCACTTGCCTTGATTCTGCCTTGCCGTTTGATGAATAGCCAAGCGGCACGAAGTCTATTCCCAAATGAAACAAACGTCTCGCTCTCAAAGCGATAAAATTGTTTTCACTGGCTTTCAGCGAGGTCGTTACGCTGAACGCTTGCAAGTAATTAGGCAAGGATTGAAACGGCTCTAATCCATAGTCAGCAAATTTCTGTTGCATATAAACGGTTGCGCGGTGTCCGCCGATTGTGCCGGGAGCGCGTCCTTCGAAAGCGTCGCTGGCAAGTGTTTTCACATAACTTTGAAGGCTGTCAGTGGAAATCTCTGCGGTCGGAACATCGCGTTGCGGTTGTGCAATAAGCGTTGTGGAGAAGAGCGCAACGATAAAACAAAAGTGCTTCTTCATTGTCAGAGCGATTTGTGTTAAATCCTGTTTGAAATCTTCACCATATTTAGTTACAGAAAGAATGAAACTCGCCCAATGGTGCAACCGCTCGCCTCGCAACTTGTTGGTTGAAAGGCAAAGCGGCGTATGCGATAACTCAAACAGCAACGGGTTCTTCGAGAAAGGCTTTCATCACAGCGGAAACACCACTTCCCACTTCAAACGGGTGATTGATTTTTTTGAGCGTCATTTCCAACGCACCGATAACGGTCAGCATATCGAGTTCATCATAGAAGCCGAGATGCGAGATGCGGAAAATTTTTCCGGCGTATGCGTCTTGTCCTGCCGCAACGGTGATGCCGTTTTCCAATTTCAAGACTTTGTTAAACGCCTTCCAATCAACGCCTTCGGGAAGCCACACGGGCGTAACGGCAAACGAGGGCGAATTTGAAAAGAGCCGCATACCTAATGCTTCGCACCCAGTTCGGCACGCCGCCGAGAGCCGTTGATGTCGCTTCCACACGTTCTCAATGCCTTCGGCTTTAATCATTTGGAGCGATTCATCAAGTCCGATGATGAGTGAAACAGCGGGCGTAAAGGGCGTATCGTTATCCTTGTATGATTTCAAGGCTTTTTTAAGCGAGAGATAATAACTCGGAAGTTTTGCAGTTTCAATCGCTTTGATAGCGCGTTCAGAGAGCGCAACGAGTGCAAGTCCGGGCGGCATCATTAAGCCTTTTTGTGAACCTGTTACGCATGCATCAATTCCCCATTCATCGAAGCGAAGTTCGTGTGCGCCAACAGCCGTAATGCCATCAACACATATTAGCGCGTCGCTGTGTTCACGAATGGCTTTTGCCATTGCACGAACATCGGTTGCGGTGCCTGTCGAGGTCTCGCTGTGCGTGAAGTAAACGCCTTTGGTGTCGGGGTGTTGTTTGAGTGCCGCAATCATCTCTTCGGGCTGAATACTTGTTCCCCATTCGACTTTGAGTTCAACGCAGTTGCCTGTGTATTTCTTTGCCATATCGGCCCAACGCTCGCCGAACTTGCCGCCATTGACTGCAATGAGTTTATCGCCGGGCGAAAACATTGAGACCATTGTGGCTTCAACGCCGCCTGTGCCTGAACACGTTAGCACTACAACAGGCTGTTTAGTTTGAAACAGGTATTTAAGATTTTCATGCACGCGCGTGAGCACTTCCATAAATTCAGGGTTGCGGTGATGAATTATCGGGTGAGCCATTCGGAGCATGACTTGCTCAGGAACGGGTGTTGGTCCAGGTGTGAAAAGACGTTTCTTCATGTGTGATTTAGAGTTATGTGAAATTGACTTGCGCATAAAAATACAAAACGGAACACGGATTGAGGCGGTCTGCGTATCAGGCACGGTTGTAATTATGAGGAGACTTGTTCGGCTTGGGCTTTTAGTCGCTCGGTTTGGTCGTAGAGTTTGAGGGCTTCGGTGAGTTCGCTTAAATCGCCATCCAAGACTTGAGTGAGGTTGTGCGTAGTGAAGTTGATGCGATGGTCGGTGATGCGCGATTGCGGAAAGTTGTAGGTGCGAATTTTTGCGCTACGGTCGCCAGTGGAGACCATAGAGCGGCGCATATCGGCGCGTTCTTTTTCAAGTTGTTCTCGTTTCATGTCGTAGAGTTTGGCGCGAAGCATTTTCATGGCGCGCTCTCGGTTTTGCAGTTGCGAGCGTTCTTCTTGGCAGGCTACAACAACGCCTGTGGGCAGATGCGTGATACGGACAGCGGTTTCAACTTTGTTCACGTTTTGTCCGCCTTTGCCGCCACTGCGGTAGGTGTCGATTTGTAAATCTTCGCGCCGAATGTCGATGTCGACTTCTTCGGCTTCAGGTAGAACGGCAACCGTTGCAGCAGACGTGTGAATACGTCCTTGTGTTTCGGTTTCAGGCACACGTTGAACGCGATGCACGCCGCTTTCATATTTCATCACGCCATAAACGCCCTCGCCACTGAGTTCAAATGAAATTTCTTTGTAGCCGCCCATTCCGCCTGCGTCTGTGTAATCCAGCACGGTGCATTTCCAGCCGTTGCGTTCAGCGTAGCGTTGATACATTCGAAACAAATCTAACACGAAGAGCGAGGCTTCGTCGCCGCCGGTTCCTGCACGGATTTCCACAATCGCATTGCGCGAATCGGCTTCATCTTTTGGAAGCAACAGCACTTTGAGTTCTTCTTCTAATTTCGGCACGCGCTCGATGAGGTCTTTAAATTCTTCTTGCGCAAGGGCTTTGAGTTCCGGGTCGCGTTCATTGGCAAGAATCTCACGGCTTTGGGCGAGGTCGTCTTTGGCGCGCTTGTATTCCTGATACTTTTTGACTATCGGAGACAGTTGGCTGTATTCTTTGTTCAGTGAGCGGAATTTTTCTTGGTTGTTAATGACATCGGCATCGGAAAGTTGCCGTTCAATTTCTGCGTATCGTTCCGAAAGTGCGTCGAGTTTATCAAACATGATTTGGGCTTACAATTAAGAGCGGCAAATATACGGCGATTCTCTTTTCTTGAAAATTGAACTTGCGTCGTTCAATGCTGTTGAGACAAGTTTAAGTCTGATAATATGATGAGTGAGTCTTGTTGTGTTGGTATGCGCATTGCAGTGAACGCATTTTTTTGTAAAGCAAATATCTATCTCGTGCATGAAAATAGGCATAAGCAAGCCCTGCAACGCCATCCAAGATACTTTTCTTCAAAAGATATTTCTTGATGAAGCCTGAAACGGCGTGAAGCATTGGCGCAACTGTTGAAATAGGTTCCGCCGTTTTGAATTTCTTTTCTGCTTCAAGTGAGGTGTAAAGGTCTTGTTTTCGCTGATAGGCTTGCCAATCGGTTGCAGTCAAGTGAATCAAATCATGCTTCAAGCGTTCAACACGTCCGTTCACTTTAATGCTTTCGTGAACGGCGAGTGGCTCAATGGTGAATTTGCTTTTGCGGAACAGGCGAAGTTGGTAATCGGGATAGATTTCGCCGTGTCGAACTGCGCCGCCGAAGTAGAAATTCAGTCTTGGCAACTCGAAGCCATCAGCATCAATCTGTGCTTGTGAAAAAAGTTGTTGGATTTCGGATTGCAGTTCGGGCGAAAGCCGTTCATCGGCATCAATGTAGAGAATCCACTCGTGCGAGGTTTTGGAGAAGGAAAAAAGGCGTTGGTGCGCAAAGCCCTCAAAGCGATGTTGGAAGACAAGCGGCGTGAATTGTCGCGCAATTTCAAGCGTGCGGTCGGTGGAGTAGGAATCCACAATGATGAGTTCATCGCACCATGCTACGCTTTTGAGACAGTCTTCCAAGTTCGCTTCTTCGTTGTGGCAAAGCACCGTGCAGGAAAGCCGATGAATGCGAGACATCAGGCACGAATCAGTTTTCGTCGGAATTGAAATCGCACAAGAATTGCCGCAAGGTTAAGCGTGAAGGTCAAGGCAAGCAGGACAAGCGTTGTGGCGTATTGAATCGGCAGTGTGGCTTCTACATCGACCGATTGCGTGGCTAACACATAAAGGTGATAGCCGAGATGCATGAATTGGTCATCGAGCGAGTTTGGCAATTTGGGTAGAAAGAACGCCGCACCTGTAAAGAGCAGTGGCGCAACTTCACCTGCTCCTCGACTGACTGCAAGAATCGCACCTGTTAAAATTCCGCCTGTTGCATTTGGCAATACAACATGCCAAATAGTTTGCCACTTCGTTGCGCCAAGCGCAAGCGAGGCTTCACGGTATTCACGCGGCACATTACGCAAGGCTTCATCGACCGAGACAATCACAACAGGCAAGGTTAAAACCGCCATGGTCATTGATGCCCACAAGAGCGACGGCTTGCCCCACACTGGCTCATTCGGCGAAAGAACCGAGTCCATGCCTGTGCCTACAAACTGCACGAAGAATCCCAATCCAAACAATCCAAAAACGATTGATGGCACGCCCGCTAAATTCGAGACCGCAAACCGAATCCAACGCGCAACACCCGAACGTTCGTTTGAATACTCAGAAAGGTAAATCGCCGTAATTGTGCCGAAGGGAATCCCGACAACAGTCATAATCAGCACAAGTAAGAACGTGCCATAGATTGCAGGAAAAATGCCGCCTTCAGTCATGCCTTTGCTCGGTGCTGTGGTTAGAAATTCCCAACTTAATCGGCTTGCACCACCTTTGAGTGCGTCAAAGAGAATCACTAAAAACGCCAGCACAATCAGAAATGCGGCAAACGCCGTGATAGCAGTGAAGAGGTATCCTAAAAGTTTTTTCTTCGTCATGTTTTCTTGGTTATCGCAACAATCATTGTTGAAAGTCAAGCGCATACTATCAGTTATTCAGCACTTACCCGTTCAATCCGTGTTCTCTTTGAGGGAACACGGACTAAACGGATTAAGCAGATTTGCCCCGATTCATGATGAATCGACAGCCTTAGTTATACATTACCCCTTATCATTTTTTTCCTGAAAGTTCTTTGAAGCGTTTGATGTAGGGTGCGGCTTCGGCATTTTTGCCAATATTCTGTAAGAGCGTGCCGAGAACTTCATTGCCACGCGCATCGTCTTTGCGTTGGTCGACAGCGGCTTTTAGCATCTCAAGGGCGATTTTTTCACGACCGTAATCACTACAAAATTGGAACATTGCGGCATACATATCCCAGTTGTCAGGCGCAATTTTCAGGCTTTCTTTATAGAACTCAATCACTTTGTTGATAGTCGTTTCATCAAGTTCAGGGACTTTGATTTCGTTGCCTTGTTTGTCTTTGCCAAGTAATTTCATTTTTGCGCCGTTGGTTTCGGCTTGTTTTTGGACACATTCAGCATAGAAGAGCGCAAGGTCGCGTAAGTTTGCGACTACTTCATCGCTACTACTTCGCTCGTAGGCGAACTTGTGAATATCGAGGGCTTTCTCAAAGGCAGGTACAGCCTCGTTCCAACGCTGATGCTTGTGAAGCAAGCCTGCGTATTTAAAGCTTGCCGCCGCAGCAGTAACCATCACATAGTCTTTTGCCTTTTCCGCAACTTCAGCGGATTTTTTGGCATACGCAAGCGATTTATCGACTTCCTTTTGGTAAATGTCAGACATATCGCGGTAGCAAATACTAAGGCTGTTGTTAAAGTTGATGTAAAGATTTTTGAGCGAGTCGCTTGTATACGGCGGTGGAGGCATGGCCGCTAAGCCTTTCTCGTAGATTTGGATAGCTTCTTCGAAGAGTTCCAAATCGACTTCTTTCTTGCTTGGGCGGGCGATGGCTTGCATCATAATTGCTGTGTTGTAATAGGCGTTCACATTTGTTGAGTCAATTGCGATGGCTTCTTTGCCAAGTTCAATGGCTTTTTCCTTGTACTTTTCGGCTTCTGCCTCAAAAGCGGCACGACTTTTTTCAGGGGCTTTCATGGCTTTTTGAAATGTGTTGACTGCTTCGGCATACATTAAAGCAGATTGTTTCATTTTGTCGTTGGATTTGTCGCGTGGCGTTCCACAGCCAAGCACGAGTGCCCCAAGTAGTGCAAAGAAGAGATGTTTTTTCATAGCATTACACAATTAGAGTTGTTAGAAGACAAGTTATGTTTCGCAGAGAAATGGTCTGTTATGTTTTTGTTTCGCAGGTGCGTTCTACGAGTTTTTGTAAGTGTGCTACTTCTTTTGGCTCTAAGAATCGCCATTGGCCGCGCCGTAAGCCTTTGGGCGTAATGCCTGCGTAGGCGATACGGTCGAGTTTTTTAACGTCGTAGCCGAGTGTCCAGAACATTCGATGCACTTGTCGATTTTTGCCTTCGTGAAGTTTGAGCCAAACGGTTGAGCCATCGCCAACGATTTGGGCGTCGCAGGGACTTGTTTTTTCGCCTGTGTCAGAAAGGCGCAAGCCGCTTTTGAGTTTTTGCAAATCGGCGCGCGTGATTTTTTTATCGAGTTCCGCCAGATACTCTTTATCCACGCCGAACGAGGGGTGCATTAGGCGGTGGGCGAGTTCGCCATCGTTAGTGAGTAGGAGCGCACCAGTCGTGTTTCTATCTAATCGTCCAACTGTATAAACACGCTCATCGATTCCAATTAAATCCATCACGGTTCGGCGGTCGAGTTCGTCATGCGCAGTTGAGATAGCGTCTTTGGGCTTATTAAGCAGAATGTAAATTTTACGGCGATTCAGTGTTGCGATGCGTCCGCCGACTACCACTTTATCTTTTGATGGATTGATTTTGAAGCCTAATTCGGTGATGAGTTTGCCGTTGACTTCGACTTCGCCGTTTTGAATCATTTTATCGGCTTTGCGGCGCGAGGCGATTCCGACATTTGCCAAAAACTTATTGAGCCGCATGCTGTCGGGAGTTGCTGTGTCTGTTCGTGAGGCATCGCTTGACACCGCGCGGCGGTTAGGATTGACTTGGCGCGTGCGGCTCGGCACGTCGTCTGACACTTGGTTCAGTGTTGAGTTCAGTTTGTTCGGCATCGTGTTCGAGTTCAACTTTAAGTCGAGCGTTGAGTTCTTGTTTGAGAAAATCTTGTGCATCACCTTCGCGCATGAGTTCTTCGATTTCACGCGGTTTTGGCAATTCGGCAAGTGAAGGCAGATTGAAATAATCGAGAAACTCTTTGGTTGTGCCGTAGAGCAAGGCTTTTCCAACGCCTTCGCTTCGTCCGCACACTTCAATCAAGTTTTTTTCAAGCAAGACGCGAATCACATAATCGGCGTTTGTGCCGCGAATGGCTTCGATTTCGGCTTTGGTAATCGGCTGTTTGTAGGCAACAATCGCTAAGGTTTCCAACGCCGCCTGCGAGAGTCGGCGTGCAAGCTTGGGTTGAAGTAGTCGCTGAATTGGTCGATGAAATTGTTTTTCAGTTAAAAATCGGTAGCCTTGCGCAATATGTTGAATGCGAAATGTCCGCCCTGTAGCTTCATACTCTCGGTTGAGTTCAGCGACAAGCATTGCGATATATTCATCGGTCAGTGTATCATTATCAAGCGCAATGCGAATGAGTTTCGTTGAAATCACCTCATCACTGGCAAAGATGACCGCTTCCAACTGTTGCTTTAAGTCAATTTCAATGTCGGTTTCGCTTGGTGTTTGAGTGTTTTTCGCTTCTATCTCGGTTGCAACTTGTTCCGAGACTTCCTGTATCACTTTTTCGGATTCCGATAGGTTGCTTGGCACGGTCGGCTGTTCGGAATCAGTATCTATCGTGTGTGTGTGTGTAGTCAACTTTAATCCATTTTGAGTTAAGTGCGCAAATATAAATGCATTTAGCCTCGTTTTGAAATCACAACGGCTTTTGTAATTTCGCTTTCCAAAACATTAACTATGACAATGCAATTTCTTTCTCCAACACAATGCCATCACGCGCTTGGCTTTCACATCACAACATCACATATCTTTCAAAAAGGAGATAACTCACTATGACCATTGACGTTGAAAAACTCACCTACAAAGAGCCTGCCCCGATTAAAGACATTGAAAATCCATTTGAGTCCATGATGGAGCGGTTTAATATAGCCGCAAAAATCTTGAATCTTGAAGAAGGCGTGTATGAGTATCTTAAAACGCCAGTCAAGCAAGTTATCACCTCCATTCCGATTCAAATGGACGATGGGCGAATTGAAGTCTTTGAAGGCTATCGCGTTGTGCATAACGATATTTTAGGTCCTTCAAAAGGTGGGATTCGTTATGCGCCTGATGTAACGCTTGATGAAGTTAAAGCCCTTGCTGCGTGGATGACGTGGAAGTGCGCCATTTTGAACTTGCCGTTTGGCGGCGCAAAAGGCGCAGTAAAGTGTGACCCATCAAAACTTTCGCGTGTCGAGATTGAAAAAATCACTCGCCGCTACACAGCAAATATGATGTCTGTTTTCGGTCCTGATAAAGATATTCCTGCGCCTGATATGAACACTAATGACCAAGTGATGGCGTGGATTATGGATACTTACTCGATGCATGTTCAGCGCACGGAGACTGCGGTTGTTACAGGCAAGCCGCTTATTCTCGGTGGGTCGCTGGGTCGCAAAGAAGCCACTGGGCGCGGCGTGATGATTTGTACCCTTGCCGCTATGGAACGCTTAGGTATGAATCCGCTCAACGCCGATGTGGTGGTGCAAGGCTTCGGCAACGTCGGGTCGATTTCCGCTAAACTGCTTTATGAACAGGGCTGTCGGATTGTCGGCATTAGCGACATAAACGGCGGGTGGTATAATCCAAATGGAATCAATATCCCAAAGGCAATAGAACATGTTGCTGAACATAAAACATTAAACGCGCTCAACGATGGCGAACGTGTAACCAACGCCGAACTCTTGGAACTCAAATGCGATGTGCTTGTACCTGCGGCAAAAGAAGACCAAATCACGGCACGTAACGCTGACAGACTTAGATGCCGACTGATTGTCGAAGGCGCAAACGGTCCGATGACCGCTGACGCCGAGCCGATTGTTTTCGAGCGTGGCATTCGCACTGTTCCTGATATTTTAGCCAACGCGGGCGGCGTAACGGTTTCTTACTTTGAGTGGGTTCAAGACCGACAAGGCTATTTCTGGTCGCTGGAACGCGTCAACCGCCGATTAGAGCGTGCCATGAAAGGTGCCTTCGAAGCCGTTTGGGAAAGCGCACGCCAACATAATACTACCTTGCGTATTGGGGCTTACATTTTGGCGATTGATAAAGTCGCAAAAACCTTGAAGTTACGCGGAATTTACGCTTAATTACGAAAAGTAATTTAGAAAAGTAACTCATTACTACAACTTGTAATTAAGGGTTTGGGGTTATTGGCTAAATTTTAAGCAAATTGCGAAAGTTAAGTTTGGCACGGAAGTTGCACTAGAAACAATGCAGAGGATAAAACAGCTTATCTTTGTGTTTTGTTTTGGGTGATGAGGGAAGGCTCGCTGGCATTCTGCTGGTGAGCCTTATTTATTTCGAGTGATTTGTATCAAGGGAACCCCCTGCGCGTTTGTAATCGCTTACTTCCCCGCTAAAAAAGTGTTACATTGCATCTTGGCTATGCAGATTTTTCATTATCCATGCATTCGCATCTTACAATGAATGACAACAAACAACTTCGGATTATCTTCTTTACGGGCAAGGGTGGCGTTGGTAAGACGAGTTCGGCGGCGGCTACTGCAATTCGATGTGCTGATATTGGGTTGCGTACGGTGGTGATGTCGACTGACCCTGCACATAGCCTTTCGGATTCGCTTGGCGTTCCGCTTTCGGCACAAGTGCAAAATGTTCTTCCAAATCTTGATGCCGTTGAAATTGACCCATATGTTGAACTCAACGAGAATTGGGGCGTGATTCGCGACTTCGTTGCCAGTCTTCTCATGCAACTTGGCGCGGATAAAACGATTGCGGCAGAACTTGCCTCAATTCCGGGCATGGCTGAACTGTTCAGCCTTTTACGCTTGCGTGATTTTTACGGTAAAGGTAACTACGACGTGGTCGTGGTCGATATGGCACCGACAGGTGAAAGTTTGCGACTCTTATCACTTCCCGAAGTGTTAGCGTGGCTCTTAAAAATTACGCGCACGATTGAAAAATACATTCTTGCGCCTTTGCTTCGTCCTGTCTCCAAAGTAACGCCAGGCTTAAACAAAATTGTGGCTCCTGAACATGTGGTTAGCGTGTGGGATAGGTCGCTTGACCGCCTTAAAGACATTCGCGAGATTTTAGACAAAAAGGCACTGACTTCGGCGCGACTCGTGATGAACCCTGAAAAAATGGTGATTGCCGAATCGCAACGCGCGCTCACTTATTTGAGCCTCTACGGCATGCATGTTGATGCGGCGATTGTTAATAAAGTGATTCCTGACGATGCCAAAGAAGGTTTTATGGGCGAGTGGTATGAGTCGCAACAAAGGTATTTGGGGACGATTGAAAACGATTTTTCTCCGATGCCAATTTTTCGCGTGCCACTTTTCAAGAGCGAAGTAACAGGCATTGACCGTTTGCGCGAACTTGGCAAACGCCTTTACGGCGAGAGAAATCCCGCCGACCTGTTTTATGAAGAAAAACCTGTTTCCATTCGCCAAGATGAAGACGGCTCAACCTTGCGATTGAAACTTCCCTTTGCACCAACTGACAAAATTGAACTTTCGCGACTGGGTGCCGTCCTGACACTTTCCGTTGGCACGCGTACGCGCGAAATCGTTTTGCCTGATTCGCTTGCAGGACTCACGCCCAAAGAAGCCGCCATGGTCGATGGCTATTTAGAAATCAAATTTGAAAAGCCGATGGCACAAGTGGAAGCATAGCCCGTGATGTGCTATATCGGAACAGCGACAAAAACATCACAATCAGCAACATAATCAGCATCGCTTTCCAAAATGGAAAGTCATCAGTCTTGAGGCGATACGGCTCAATGAGTTTGTTGCGCATTTGGCGTTCTGCTTCAACTTGTCGCTGAACAAGGTAGTGAACATACGTGTTTGAGTCAATCGCATAACTGCGCCTCGTGCCAATTTTTAGATTGGGCGGTGTGTCCTCTGTTTCTTCCTGGCTCTTCAACTTCTTGCGTTTTTCATATTGTTAGGACTTACGCAAAAAGGTTAAAAGTCAGTAGATTTCAAGACAACGAAGACACAAGATGACCCGACTGAATTATGGACAATTTCTGCTCTCATCGCAGGTCAATGACACCTTGACCTACTTCGCCGACCATTCTGAAACATACACCCACGATGTTCTCAACCGCTACCTGCGTTAAGACCGCATGACGCCCGCTTTCGTATGGGACAATGCAATGAATGTATGCAACAGAGCCATATCGGGTGTGCCATCTTGGTCTGGGTTCGGCTTGCCGCCTTATCCCATCAAGCCCAAACCACTGTCTATCACCTCAAACGAGGACGCTCGATGAGTATCTCAAACAACAACTCAAAAATCCGAAACTCACTTTCACTCTTGCGCAAGTCCTAATGGATATGAATTAACGCCACTGCAGAAACTCCCCCGCCTGCTCCACCCCTGCAAGCGAGGGAAAATTGTCGCTAACAATGAACTACAATCCCGCTCGAAGCGCAATCACGAAATTTCTACCAAGTGCCACAAGCCCTGAACTATACGGACGGTATCGCACATCGGTCAAATTTTCCACGCCTGCCGTAATCGTGAAGTTTTCTTCAAAGCGATACAAGGCTTTCAGATTCAGCGTGAGCCACGCAGGCGAGAACGGATTACCGTTTTCATCTTTGGCGTAAATCTGCGGCTTTAATCGCTCTTCCACATTCAAGTTTTCAAATGCGACTTCGCCGCTATACATTGCATAGAATTGCAAATCCAACTTGCGATTGGTGTAAGTAAGGCGTGTGATGCCAAACCAAGGTGCGGCGTGGCGCGAGCGGTTCTTTTTGCCATCGTCCATTTCCTCATTGCCGATTTGATAATTGAAGCGTGAGGATAGCCCAAAGCCCGAAGGCAACTTCAACTCAACGCCGGCTTGAACGCCATAGACATCAGCAAACGCGGCATTTTGAATCGCTTGCACACGACTTAATCTGCCATCATAAAGAATGGAATCTTGCCCGTTGAACTTGAAATCTCGGCGCACAAGTGCGTTGTCGAGATACGTGTAGTAGCCTGTAAGTTCAAGGCGTGCAACATCATTGAAGATTTTGCTCACGGCAAGTTCAGCGTTGTAGGCGTATTCTGCGCCAAGATTGGGATTCGGCACAATCACGATGTTTTGCGGTTGGTCAAAGATTTTTCCAATATCATCAACATTTGGCGCGCGAAAGCCTGTGGCAAGATTCGCGCTGATTGTCCAAGTCTCGTCAGGCGTAAAGACGGCACCCAAACTGCCTGTCAGCGCGCCTTTTCGCACTTCTGCTTTTGTGAATTGGAATGGGAAAAATTGCAAGTTGCGCGTGAAGTCGGAATTGATGGCGAAGTAATTGTATCGCGCCCCTGCTTGAATCAACAACTTCTCTGACGCACGCAGTTGATAGTTGAGATACGCGGCGTAAGATGACCAATCGGATTGCGGATAGCGGTCAGGCACGCCGATTGGATTGTTGTTGCGAATGTCAATCGCTGAACCTCTTGACTTCACATCGTTGCGCACGATTTCTGCACCATAGAAGATGCGTTGCGCTCCAAAGGCTTTGTTGAAATCAAGGTTGAGCGAATACGCATCAACTTCTTCAAGTTGTGTGCGCAAGCGAAATCTTCCGCCGCCTGAAAACGCTCGGTCAATTCGGCTTTCTTGGAAGTATTGATATGCCAAGCGAAGCGAGGCAATGTCATAGAGTGCGTTCTCGCTTTTGTTCGTGATGGCAAGGTTGTGCATCGTCCATTTTTGCGGACCGTAGTTCCAGACGGCACTGCGCGGCAAGCCGTTTGGCAGTTGTTCAATCAATCGGTCGTAGCGCGCGTATTCCGATGTTTCCGAGAAGTGAAAGCCGTATTGCAGTTCCCACTGTGCGCCTACTGCGTAGCGCACTTTTTGCATCAAGTTAATTTGGTTGTAATCGTTTGGCGTTTGCACCAACGGATTGCTGTTCGTGACAACCCTATCTACGCTGTCAATGCGTTGCACGAAGAACGGACGCAGATACTCTTGCCGACCGATTCTGCCCATTCTCGGGTTTCCGAAGTCGCTGTATGTGAGGCTTGTTAGAAGCGCAAGATTTTTCCAACCGATGTTCAGGTGAAAGTGTCCGGTTTGTTCTTGATTGGCGGAAGAAAATCGTGCAATGCCTTTGCCGGTAACGAGTGGCTCATCGTAGAGAGAAACTTGTGGCGTGAGCGTTTGAAAGTTCATCACGCCGCCAATGGCATCGCTTCCGTAGATGATGGAGCCGGGTCCGAAAAAGACTTCGGTGTTTTCAATCGCGAGCGCGTCAAGTGAAATCACTTGTTGGAGATTGCCGCCGCGAAAAATCGCACTGTTCATTCTTACACCATCAACGGCATAAAGCAAGCGATTAGTTGCAAAGCCGCGAATCATCGGGCTGCCGCCGCCTTGTTGGCTTTTCTGAATAAAGACTTCGCCCGACATTCCGAGCATATCTGCCGCCGTTTGCGGATTGAGCAGTGCCACGTCTTTCGGCGTAATTGTTGTGATTTTATTCGGCACATCGCGCTTCTCTTGTTCCCAGCGCGTTGCACTCACCACAATTTCATCGCTTGAAATTTGCGAGGGCGAAAGATAGACGACCGCGTTTTCGCCTACGAGTTCATCATATCGCTTCACAAGCCGACGATAACCGATAAGACGAAACTCAATTCGTTCCGCACCCTTAAAGGCTGAAATATCGGCTTGCCCGTTTTTATTCGTAACCACAAGGGCTTTCGGCGATTGACTGACAAGGCGCACGAGTTCTAATGCTTGTCCTGTTTCACGGTCTTTAACCGTTATGACTTGCGCACAAAGCACAGCAGGCGCAACGAGAAAAAGAAAAATGAGAACCTGTTTCATTGCTTGAATGAATTT
>Ga0209691_1000347_pt1 | contig 33281 bp, 30 predicted proteins | sample YNPMSBMetaG_FD_187120 | JGI IMG/M metagenome (GOLD analysis project Ga0209691, IMG submission 187120) | Anoxygenic and chlorotrophic microbial mat microbial communities from Yellowstone National Park, USA - YNP MS-B MetaG (SPAdes) (version 2) ... | reverse complement strand
CTGCACCCCATTTAGTAGAGATGTGGTTAAGATACACCAGCAGCGTGTTTGCAGGGGTGAGATAGCCCAGCGCGGCGTGTAGGCGCTGCTGGTTGTAAAGATGTATTCGAACGCCTCCTGCCACGCTTATTGGCGAGTGGCGCACTCCCCGTGAGCGGGTTGCATTCACGCATCGTTCTCGCCTGCCGCGTTAGCGTGTCATGCTTCGCCGGCGCTCAGCGTGACAGTGATGCGACGAGGTGTTTGATGACTCTGCTCAGCACGAACAGGCTCGCATAGCGAGTGAGCAGCTCACGCCCCTGTGCGTAAACGCACCCTGTGGAGTTCGCGCAGGCGTGCATTCACCGACGGGAGCGACGGGCAAAGTGGGCGCGTTGCTTCTAGGCGGCCTCGGCTCAGGGCAGCGGCGGGAAGAAGGGCGGCGGCGAGGGCAAGGCCGAGGCGCGCGGCCCGCTGGGGTCCCCCAAGAAGTCCCAGTAGAGCGAGAGGTTTGATTGCCCGCCATACTGGACATACTCGACGATGAGGGAGTGATTGCCGGCCCCCAGATTGGCATTCGCCACGAACGTCCGCGACGACTGCTCGCGAAACTCATTGATGATCAATTGACCATCCAGGAAGAGCCGGACGCCGTCGTCGGCGCGCACGACGAACTGATATACGCCGGCGGGGAAGTAGCGCACCTGGCTAAAGCGCGCCGAGAAGAACGTGGCCGGCACGCCAGCCACCGGCGGCGCTCCGCGCCAGTCGAATTGCAGACAACACACCACCCGCGAGACCGCCGGCGGACTGGCGAGATTGGGGTTGGGGAAGAAGTCCACCTGCCACGGGCCGTTGTTGAAGCCCCCACCCGCCGGCGGTGGCGGCGGCGCGGTAGGCTGCGGCAAGTTGCTCACCCGCGTAATGGTCAGGCGGGCGAGCGCGCGCTGCGTCTGCTCTACATAGTCCACCCGAACGGTGTAGCGCCCTTGATTGAGCGGCACATCCACGCTGGGCGTTTGCAACCCGACGAAGTCATAGGCGTCAATGATCGCCTGATCATTGATGAAGACCCGGATGCCATCATCGGCCTGCGCCGCAAAGCGCCACACGCCAGCCGAGAAGTTGAACGTGCGCGTCCAGCGGGCCGAGAAGAAATCCGGTTGGACGCGCTGTAGATCGGGAGAGCCGAAGCCCCAGTCGAAGTTGATGGCCGACTCATTGCGCGTCAGGGCGGGTGGCCCAGATTGGATGGTGTTGTTCCAATACTCAGCCCGCCACGGGCCGTCTGGCTGAGAGGGCGGCGCACTCACGGGCCGCGGGACGCACAAGCGCTGGCCAACGTAGATGCGCGTGTCGCGCAGACCATTGACCCGGCGCAGCTCGATGACTGTGACCCCATAGCGTCGGGCGATGGCGTTCAGCGTATCGCCGGCGCGGACGGTGTACCAAAGGCAGGTGTAGTTGGCTGCGCGCCCGCGCTCAGGCGCACTCGCCTGAGCCGGCGCGCCCACCATCAGCAAGCCCATGAGCGCGCTCATCGTCAAGGCGACGACAGCTCGGGCGCCTAGCCATCTGGGTCGCCCGTGTTGACCCGTGTTCCTATCTCTCATCGTTGATGACATGCTTACTAAAGTATAATCCGATAGCTAAACTCTGCGTGCCCCGTGGATCAACAACCCTCGCTTTGCCAGTTCGTCAGTCACTCATGCCAGGTAGCGCAGAGAAGCTCAGGAGGTCTTTGTGATTAGAAATCGTTTTGCGCCTTTGGCGTGGTCTCTGGTCGTAGCATTTGCGTTGTCGGCGTGTGGCGCACAGCCGGCGAATCTGCCGACCTCTACACCATTCACCGCGCCCTCGGCCGATGCTCAACCGACTCAACCCGTCCCCGCACAACAGCAGCCCGCCAGCCGTCCATTCGCCCAACTCTCGCCCGAACAGCGCACGCGCGTGGGCAGCGCCCCCCCGCCGCTGACGATAGACACGAGCAAGAAATACATCGCCACGATCAAGACGGCCAGGGGAGAGATCGTTGTAGAACTCGATCCCAGCGCCGCCCCGCAAACCGTCAACAACTTCGTTTATCTATCCCAGAACGGCTTTTACGACGGACTAATCTTCCATCGCGTGGAGCCGGGGTTTGTCATCCAGGGCGGCGATCCGCTGGGCAACGGCACCGGTGGACCTGGCTACGACCTGCCGCCGGAGATCAAGCTGGCGCACGTGGACGGGGCGATCGCCATGGCGCGCCGGGGCGGCCCGCCGGAGACAACCCCAAGCAGCGGCAGCCAGTTCTACATCACGATCGGCCCGCAGCCGAACCTCGACAACAACTACACCGTGTTCGGCGTCACCATCCGCGGCAAAGAGGTGGTGCGTGCCATTCAGGTCGGCGATGTGATCGAGCGCATCGAGGTGACGACGGCCGACGGCGGAGCAGTGGCCGCAGCGCCGTTACAGCCGACGGCAGCGCCTTCGCCCACGCCCGTGCCGAAGCCGGTTAGCTGTGCCCCCTTCCCCCTCAACGTCCGCGCGGATGACCACATCAAGGGCAACCCGCAGGCGACCACGACGATCATCGAATATGCCGACTTCCAGTGCCCAGCGTGCGCCAGGTTTGCGCCGCAGATGAAAGCACTGATGACGGCTGTGAGCGACACTGTGCGCCTGGTCTATCGCCACTTCCCCCTCCAGCAACATGACAAGGCGCGCATCGCGGCCCAAGCCGCCGAGGCCGCCGCGCTCCAGGACAAGTTCTGGGAGATGCACGACCTGCTTTATGAGAAGCAAGGTGAATGGAAGGACAAACCGGTTGCGGAGATCACCGCCACGTTCAAAGCTTACGCGCAACAGCTCGGCCTCGACCTGGCCCGCTTCGAGCGCGACCTGGCCAGCAGCGCGGTGGCCGCGCGCGTCCAGCGCGATCTGGAGAGTGGCGAAGCTGCCGGCGTCAACGGCACCCCGTTTACGTTCCTAGACGGCAACCCAATTGAGCCTCAGGCCTTTCAAGATCAGAATGTCGGGACAGCGCTGCGCGGCTACGCTGCGCAGCGCGCGCAAGCCGCGGCCAGCTTGAGCAACAAAGCATTCAGCTTTGACCGCCCTGAGCAGGTGATTGACAAAGCTGCCAAGTACGTCATGACAGTGAAGACCACGCGCGGGGACATCGTGGCCGAACTCGACCCGGCGCTTGCTCCGGTCAACGTCAACGCGATTGTCTTCCTTATCCAGAAGGGTTACTTCGAGAACGCGCCGGTGCTGTTGAACGACGCACGGCTGGGTGCCGTGCTGACGGGCAGCCCAATCGTGACAGGAAATCCCGGCTTCGAGTGCAGCGTGGAAACCAAGCCCGGGTTGATGGCGCAGCCGGGGGTTGTCGCGCTCTTCGGCGACAACGATAGCAGCGCCGCGCAGTTCATCTTCACCTACTCACCCACCCAGGCGCTCGACAACCAGTTCTCGGTCATCGGGCGCATCACCAGCGGCCTGGACGTGGTTCGGGCGCTGACGGCAGCCGAGGGCGACAAGCAGGGCGATAAGATCACGGCGATCAGCGTGGCAGAGAAGAAGTAAGCATGTTCGTCCATAGCTTGCGGGTGCGCTTTCGCGACCTGGACGCCTATAACCACGTCAACAACGCGGTGTATCTGACCTACTTCGAGGAGGCGCGCATCGCGTTCATCACCGCCATTGGCCTACGCGACCTATTCTCGCCGGAGCGCAGCACGGTGATCGCCCACGCAGAGGTGGACTACCGCGCGCCGGCCCTGTTCGGCGACCAGCTCGACATAGAGGTGACCGTCGGCGAAGTGCGCAACTCTTCATACGCGCTGCATTACCGGATCATCCGGCGTAGCGATGGCAAGCTGATCGCAACCGGCAAAACGGTCCAAGTGTGCTTTAACTTTGCCCTGAACGCGCCGACGCGCCTGCCCGAAGCATGGCGCACTCTGCTGCGCAACGGCGCATCTGCGGACGCGCCGCTCTCCAACATCGCTTAACATCCCCCCATGAAACGCCCTCCTGCGCTCCTCGTCCTCGAAGATGGCACAGTTTGGCCGGGCTTTGGCTTCGGCCACCTTGGTGAGACGACCGGCGAGGTGGTCTTCAACACATCTATGACCGGCTACCAGGAGGTGATCACCGATCCGTCCTACTACGGCCAGATCGTGGTGATGACCGCCCCGCAGATCGGGAACGTGGGCACGAACCCCGACGATGACGAGTCACATCGCGCCTGGGTCGCCGGCTTTGTGGTGCGCGACCTCAGCCCGATCGTCAGCAACTATCGCAGCCGCCAGCCGCTGGATGACTACCTGGCCGAGCGCGGTGTGGTCGGCGTCACCGGCCTGAGCACGCGCGCGTTGGTGAAACACATTCGGGAGAAGGGCGCCATGCGCGGCGCGATTTCAACGGTGAACCTGGACCCAGATCGCCTGCTGGCGATGGCGCGCGCCAGCCGCGACATGAACGGGGCAGACCTGGCGCGCGAGGTGACCTGCGACGAGCCATATCGCTGGACGAGCGGGGTGGACTCACAGTGGTATGTGGGGGGGGCCACGCCGTCGAGCGCGCCAACGCCCGAACAGCCCCATATCGTGGCCTATGATTTCGGGGTCAAACGCAACATCCTGCGCCTGCTCACTTCGCGCGGTTGCCGGGTAACCGTGGTGCCGGCCACCACACCGGCTGACGAGGTGTTGGCGCTACAGCCGGACGGGGTCTTCCTCTCCAACGGCCCCGGCGATCCGGCTGCCTGCACCTATGCCGTTGAGGCAACCCGCCGGTTGCTGGGCCGCGTGCCGCTGTTCGGCATCTGCCTGGGTCATCAGATCCTTGGTCTAGCGCTGGGCGGACGCACGTACAAGATGAAGTTCGGCCATCGCGGCGGCAATCAGCCCGTGCTCGCCGGCGGCCACGTCGAGATCAGCAGCCACAACCATGGCTTCGCGGTGCGCGCCGAGAGCTTGCCCGCAGATGTCGAGGTCACCCACGTCAACTTAAACGATGGGTGCGTGGAGGGATTGCGCGTTCCAGGGCTGCGCGCCTTTAGCGTCCAGTATCATCCGGAGGCCTCTCCTGGCCCGCATGATGCCATCCATCTCTTTGACGAATTTGTGAGGGCTGCGCGCGAAAAAATGCGTTTTCGTGATTAGCGGCTACAATCCCGTTCATTAGCGAATACACAATCCTGCTGGCGTTTGCCCTGCTCGCACCTTTGGGGTTGGCCTTCGTGCGCAGCCGCGACCAGCGCCTCTTCTCTGCTGCGCTGTTCATCGCTGGGTCGGCAATGTTGGCGGGTCGCGCAGCGTATGTGCTTATTCACTGGGAATACTTCAGCGAGCATCGCGCTGAGGTCATCGGATTCGCTGGCCTGTCTGAGCATGGGGCGATTGCCGGCGGGATGGCGGCTTATTTGATCCTGCGCCGCGCCGTTCACCCGCCTCCTGCGCACCTGGGATCGGTATGTTCGGCTGCCTTCGCGCTGGTTGCAATTGCTGCTTCGCTTGGGTGCATCGAGGCCGGCTGTGCCTATGGGCGCGAGGTGTTCTGGCAAACTGATGGCGAAGCCTCGTTAGCCTGGCAGATGCGGGTGGACTGGCCGGACGCTTATCAGGTGCGCAACCCGCGTTGGCCGACCCAGGTGCTTATGGCGGCCTGGATGGCCGGCTGTGGGCTTGTCCTCTGGCTGGCCAAGGCGCGCGCGCCAGAGGTGCTGGTGCCCTGCTTCGCCATCGGCGACTTCGGCTGGCAATTCCTGCGCGGTGATTCAGCCGCCCTGCTCGGCCCTTTTCGCATCTATCAATGGCTTGATTTAATATTTATTGTAATAAGCGCGCTTAAAGTAATTATTTTTATGTCCAGGTCGAGTCGCATTACACTCAGCCCTCGCTGACCTATGCGACGCACGCGCCAGTTGCTGTTTCAGACCGAGACGCTCAAGCTGGAGCTGCTTAATACGCCGATCAACCAGCTCGACCTCAAAATCGAAGGGACGATATTCGCCCAGGCCATCCCGCTGGTCAAAGAGGAGCTGCGGCGTGCCGGCATCCGACGGTTGGAGCCGGTCTTCTATATTTCCACTGGTTATGGGTGCATCGCCGGCCAGCCGATCATCTCGTTGGGGTTCTACGACTTTCACCCCCTGTTGAAAGAGTTGAACGAGGAGTTTCGCGGTTGGCGCTACAGCGACGCGGACATCATTGACCTGCTGCGCCATGAGTGCGGCCATGCGTTCTGCTATTCGTATAAGCTCTATCGGCGCAAGGACTTTCGCGAGCTGTTCGACGTGCACGGTCACTTCTTCCACACGTATCCGGAGGACGACCAATACACTTACAACCCGTGGAGCCGCAGCTACGTGAACCCGAATGGGGATTACTACGCGCAGAAACATCCAGATGAAGATTTCGCCGAGACATTCACCGTGTGGCTCACGCCGCGCTCAAATTGGCGGCGGACCTATAAGCACTATCCGCGCGCGCTACAAAAGCTGCGTTACACCGAGCGCATTGTGAAGGAACTTGGGCCGTGCCCGCCTTTGGTCGAGGCCGACGAGAGCTGGAAGATCGAACCGTATGAGGAGGTCAAGATAACAGTAGCCCAGTTCATGAAGGCCAAGCCGAGCCACTACTACAAAAAGGCCACCGGCTACGTCGATCCGAGCCTGAAGGAGATGTTCCGCGCCCAGCCGAGGCGCCTGAATCGTCGTGAGCTGTTTGGCCGATTTATGCGCGCTGAGGCCTTCTTGAAGGCGCACAAGCAGCAGCTCATCTCGCGCGTTGCGCATTGGGTTGGGGTGGATTCAACCGTGGTCTATGATTTGATGGATAAACTGATCACGCGCGCGAAGGCGCTGAACCTGTGGTTAGAGAAGGCGCAGGCGGAGAAGAAGTTGGTTGAGTTGACGACCTTCGTCGCCGCGCGATGCACGGACTATAAGAACACAGGGTGCTACCTGCGCCCTCCTGTCTGAGAAGGGCGTGAGTGTCTCGCCCGCTGCACCGTTAGAATTACCGCGCCGACTAGAGATTAGGGAGAGAAGCGATGTCAGAAGAGATGACCAATCCCGCGGCGGCCGCCAAGCCTGCGGCTGCGGCGAAGCCAACGCCGGCCAAGCCGGCAGCCCAAAAAGCGCCACCCCTGGCAACCCTGACCCCAGAACTCCTACAGCTTCAGCAGCACTTTGGCGAAGCGGTGATCGCGCCAGCGCCATACGTGGGCGTCCTGGTGAACGACCTGGGCAAGCTGCGCGAGGTGATGACTTATGTGCGCGACCAACTGGGCTATGACATGCTGGCCAACGCCACAGCGGTGGACTACATCAAGGAAGGCTACATCGAGGTCGTCTATCATCCGCAGCGCTCACGCGGCGGCGAGCCACTGACCCTTAAGGTGCGCGTGCCGCGCGGCGACGACCCGGTTGCGCCCGCGCCTGTGGCGGTGCCTTCGCTGGTGCCGGTGTATGCCGGCGCGGAGTTCCAGGAGCGAGAGATTTACGACATGTTCGGCGTGCGCTTCGAGGGGCATCCTGACCTGCGCCGCATCCTCACCTGGGAGGGCTTCTACGGCTGGCCGCTGCGTAAGGATTGGCGCGAGCCATATTACGAAGGCGACACCAAGCCCTTCGACTCGCGCTGGCCCGGCGGCCATCACCAGCTCGCCGAAGAGCGCGTGCCCTGGCACGACAACGTCAACTATCCACCCGGCTTCGACCCGCTGAATTACCAAGCAAACCCCGATGCCGGGCTATACGATACGATGCGCAGCGGTGTGCCCGGACTCGACGACGGCAGCGCGTCCAACGGACACGCCCAGGTCGCCGGCGTGGGGGCAGCGGTCTCCGTCCTGGACCGCAACAGCAACCTGCTGGCCGACGAAGAGGAACTGCGCACCGATCAGATCATCGTCAACATGGGGCCGCAGCACCCCTCCACCCACGGCGTGCTGCGCATGGTGGTCAAGCTCGACGGCGAAACGGTGACTGACCTGAAACTGGTGCTGGGGTATCTCCACCGCAACCACGAGAAGATCGGCGAGCGCAACACCTGGCTTCACAACATCCCTTACACCGACCGTCTGGATTACATCTGCGGTTTGGCCAACGAGCTGGGCTACGTGATCACCGTCGAGAAGATGATGGGGATCAAGCCGCCGGAGCGCGCGGAGTACCTGCGCGTGATCATGGCCGAACTGACGCGCATCGAATCGCACTTCTGGGCGATCGGCTTCCTGCTGAACGACCTGGGCGCCTTCTACACGCCGGCGCTGTACTTCATCACCGAGCGCGACCTGATCCTGGACCTGTTCGAGGCGGTGACCGGCAGCCGGTTGATGTGCAACTACATGCGCTTCGGCGGGGTCAGCCGCGACTTCACCGAGGATCAGATCATGCGCGCGCGCGAGCTGGCTTTCGAGCGCATCCCGCGCAAGATAGACGAGCTGGAGCAGTTGCTGACTGACAACGAGATCATCAAGGCGCGCACCGTCGGCGTCGGGTATCTGCCGGCGGAGCGGAGCATTAACTACAGCCTCACCGGCCCTTGTCTGCGCGCCGCTGGCGTGCCCTACGACATCCGCCGCGCCGACCCCTACAGCATCTACGACCGCTTCGACTTCGATATTCCGGTCTTCTATGGCGCGGACGTGTACGACCGCTATCGCGTGCGGGTGGCTGAGATGCGCCAGTCGCTGCGCATTGTCCAGCAAGCGCTGAATCAGCTCGACCAGACCAAGCCAGGGGATATCCAGGCGGGCAAGAAGGCGTATAACCACCGCGTCCCCGCCGGACAGGCCTATGGCCGCGTGGAGACGCCCAAGGGTGAGCTGGGCTTCTATCTGGTGAGCGATGGTGGCCAGAACCCCTATCGCTACCATGTGCGCTCCAGCTCGTTTATCAACTTGAATTCGCTGAAGGAAATGACGGTAGGTCAGAAAGTCGCCGACGCGGTGGTAATCCTTGGATCGTTGGACATCGTGTTAGGAGAAGTGGACAGATAACTTTCTCTAAAATCAGGAGTGCACAAATGGGTTTACTGGGAACCGGCATCTTGAAGGGCCTCGGCGTGACGCTGCGGCACTTCATTGACACCTACGCCGAGGATTTGAAATACATACTCAACAAGAGCGGGGTTCAACAGCCGCGCCCGCTGCGCCGGCAAAGCCCCAAAGCGAGAGGACTGGTCACGGTCGAATATCCGAAAGAGCGTTTGCCGCTGCCGGAGAACTTCCGCTACGTGCCCTTTCTGGTTTACGATTCTGAGAAGCAAGACGACAAGTGCACCTCGTGCGGCATTTGCGCCAAGGTGTGCCCGCCACAGTGCATCTGGATCGTGCGGACGGAGGACCCCGTGACCAAGCGCCCAGTTCCGCAGCCCAAAGAGTTCTACATAGACACGACCATCTGCATGAACTGCGGATACTGCGCCGAGTTCTGTCCTTTCGACGCCATCAAGATGGATCACGACTACGAACTGAGCTACTACCCAGAGCAAGAACCGAGCGCGCGGCTGGTGCACGACAAGGTGCGGTTGACCAAGCCCGATACATACCACGCCTCGATCCACCCAGCCGACTGGCAGCGCGAGCTAAATGACCGAGCGGCTGAAGAGGCCAAGAAGAAGGCGGCTGCTGAAGCCAAGGCCAAGCCGGCGGCTGCTGGCAAGCCCTCAGAAGGCAACAGCGCGACCCAGTAAGATCATCGTCCAGAGTCCGACCCTATGGGTAATGTCTTCGACTTCTTCATCGTCAACCCGATGACGAACGCGCTGATGCTGCTGTACGGGTTGCTCTTCAACCAGTATGTGCTCGCCATCATCGCGCTCACCCTGATCATCCGCTTGCTGACCTTGCCGCTCACCATCAAGCAACAGATCAGCAGCTTTAAGATGCAGGCGCTGCAACCGCAAATCAAAGCGCTTCAGGAGAAATACAAGAATGACCCCCAGCGTTTGCAGGCCGAGATGCGCAAACTGGGGTTTAACCCGTTCAGCGGCTGTTTGCCCTTGCTGATCCAGCTTCCCATCCTGCTAGGGCTGTACCAGGCCATCATCCGCACGCTCGCAGTCACCCCGCTCAGCACGCTGGAGCTGGGCAGCCACCTATACAGTTTCCTGCCCGGCCTGTCCACGCTGGTGCCGATTGACTCGCGCTTCCTCATCTGGGATCTCGGCCAGCCGGACACCTTTCTCGTCATCCCCATCTTGGTGGTGGTGAGCACTTACTTTGCCAATAAGCTGATGACCCCGCCTACCACCGACCCGGCGATGCGACAGACAAACCAGATGATGCAGTTGATGATGCCAATGATGTTCGGCTTCTTCATGCTCAGCACGCCGGTTGGCCTGGGGATATACTGGATCGTGTCCAATTTAGTGGGGGTAGTGCAGTACTTCATCACCAAGCCCAGCTTGGATCGCGCACGCGCGCTGCATCTGGGGCTGGCTGCTGCGGCCAGCTCGACCCAGCCCGCGCACGCGGAGGTGAGCGATAAACCCCTCTTTGAGCCGCCGAAGACCAAGGTGAAGATGAAGTCCACCGGTCGGGTCAACCGCTCCGCCTCCAAGCTGAAATCCCCAGCCGGCAGCAAAGGCGAAAGGCTCGCACCGCCCTCTTAGACTTGGAAATCCACTCTCTCTTTATGATGCAAGATGCCCGCCATCGAAGTCCAAGCGTCTGATGTAGAGAGCGCCATAGCGCAAGGTCTCAGCCAGCTCAATTTAATTCGCGCCGAAGTTAAGATCGAGATCCTCGACGAGGGCAGTCGTGGTGTATTAGGCATAGGCAGCCGGCCAGCCCGCGTTCGCCTAACGCCGATTGCCGAGTTAACCCAGCCACCGGCAGAGAACATGCCGGCGCCTGCCGAGGTCAGCGAGCCGGCGCAGGCAGATGTCCCCCCGCCCTCATTGACGGCATCACCTCTGCCCGCGCAAACGCCAGACGACTCTGAATTGCCACCGAAGATCGAGGGGGAAGATTTGGCTCATCTCCTGGTCGAAACACTATTACAGCGGATGGGCATCCATCCGTCACAAGTCACTGCGCGCAGTGTGTTTCCCGCCGACGGTCAGGAGGAGCCTTATCTATGGGTGGAGGTTACGCTGAGCAACGAAGAGGAAGCATTGCTGCTCGGCCACCAGCGCGAGGGGCTAAAAGCCTTGCAGGCAGTCGCACAAACCATGTGGTCGCACCAGACCAAGAGCAGCGCGCGCTTGAACGTTGACGTGAACGGCCGACGGCAGCGGCGCGAACAGCAGTTGACCAACATGGCACGGCGGCTGGCGGAAAAGGTGCTCGCCAGCGGCAGAGCGATCACCCTTGAACCGATGCCGGCCGACGAACGCCGCATCGTGCATCTGGCCCTGCGCGACCACGCCGAGGTGTTCACCGAGAGCATCGGCGAGGGCGAATCCCGCAAAGTGCAGATCAAGCCGCGCAGCCGAGACACCTCCGCCGCGCAAACATAGGGCATGCCGCCTGACTACCTGGCCATCGGGCACGTCACAGCGGACGTTTGGCGCGACGGACGGAGCACCCCAGGGGGCACGGCATGGTTCTCTGCGCTGGCAGCGCGGCGCATGGTGGAGAATGTCAGCGTGCTCACCGCAGCCGGCGAGGATTACGACGTTGCGCGCCACCTGCCCGGCATCCGCGCTTACCGCTTGGCATCTCCCACCACGACGCAGTTTGAGAACATCTACACACCCGCCGGCCGGATTCAGTACACGCGGCCCAGCCCGATGCGTTTGACGCCGGCCCATCTCACGGCAGAGCTTCGCCAGAGCCAAATCGTGCACTTAGCGCCGGTCTGCGACGAAGTCAGCCCCGATTTTGTTGATGCCTTTCCGCCCGACGTGTTTATCGGCGTGACCCCGCAGGGATGGCTGCGGCGCTGGGATGAGACGGGCCGCGTCCACCCCAAGCCCTGGGACGCTGCGCCGCGTGTGCTGAGGCGCGCAAACGCCACGGTGATCAGCATTGATGACGTTGCCGGCGAATGGCCGCTGGCACTCACATGGGCCGCCCAAACGGCGCTGTTCGTGGTCACCGAGAGTGCCGACGGCTGCACCTTGTTTCTAAAAGGCAAGCCCTACCGCATCCCCGCGCCAGCGGTCGAGGAGGTTGACCCCACAGGCGCAGGGGATATCTTCGCCGCGGCGCTGTTCATCGCGCTGCGGCGCGGGCTTGACCCGATCACCGCGTGCGAGTTCGCCAACTGCATCGCCGCCCAGTCCGTGACCCGCAGCGGGCTGGACAGCCTGCCCACCCCGGCAGATCTGGCGCGGTGCAGTACAATCTTGCCACCAGGGTGGCTATAGGAATCCTCGTTGGGCTTTTTTACAAGCGGTAGCAATGGCGCACATTTACGCAATCGCCAACCAGAAAGGGGGCGTGGGCAAGACCACCACGGCAGTGAACCTAAGCGCCTACCTTGCGCTGGCAGGCCGGCAGGTGCTGCTGCTCGATATGGATCCGCAATGCAACGCCAGCAGCAGCCTGGGCCTCGACAAGAACAAGATCGCAGTCTCCACCTACGAGGTGTTACTGGGCACTGCGCCGCCCAGCAAAGCGCTGCTGAGAAACGCCAAGCTCAACCTCACCGTGCTGCCGGCTTCGCCTGGCCTGGCCGCCGCTGAAGTTGAACTCGTCGGCGAGCTGGCCCGCGAATATCGCCTGCGCCAGGCGCTGGCCGCCGAAGCCAGCAAATATGACTACGTGCTGATTGATTGCCCGCCGTCGCTCGGCCTGCTCACCGTCAACGCGCTCACCGCCGCGACCGGCGTGCTGGTGCCTGTGCAATGCGAATATCTTGCCCTGGAGGGCTTATCGCAGCTCATGCGCACCATCCAACTGGTGCGCCAACGCTTGAATCCGCAGTTGGAGATCCGTGGGCTGCTGATGACGATGTACGATCCGCGCACCGCGCTCGCCCAGCAGGTGGTGAGCGAAGTGGAACAATTCTTCGGCGAGAAGGTCTTCCGCACCCGCATTCCGCGCAACGTTCGGCTGAGCGAAGCGCCGAGTTACGGCCAACCCATCGTGACCTACGCGCCAACCTCGCCGGGTGGGCTGGCATATAAGCGCTTGGCCGAGGAATTGCTGCTTCAAGATCAGGCCGCCAGGGTCAACGGTGCATCAGCATCCATTCCGGTGAGTTGAGCAAACTAGGGCAAAGATGACACCCAAACCGGGACTTGGGAGAGGCTTAGGCGCGCTGATACCAGGTGCGAACGAGATCGAAGCATCTCGCGCCGGCGTCGTCGAGATCGCGGTGACCGACATCCGGGCCAACCCGCGCCAGCCGCGCCTGGTGCGCGGCCAAGAGTCGCTACAACTGGAAGAGCTGGCTGCCAGCATCAAGGAACACGGCGTCATTCAACCGCTGATCGTCACCCGCACGGAAGGGCCGGGCGCGCCCTACACGCTGGTGGCGGGCGAGCGACGCTGGCGCGCGGCGCAGTTGGCCGGCCTGGCCCGCGTGCCGGCCATCATCAAAGAAGTCACCCCCCAAGAGATGCTGGAGATCGCGCTGGTCGAGAACATCCAGCGCAACGACCTCAGCCCACTTGAGGAAGCAGCGGCCTTCCAGCAGCTCATTAACGAGTTCGGGCTTACGCCCGACGCGGTGGCAGAGCGGGTGGGCAAGAGCCGCGTCGCCATCTACAACACGCTGCGCTTGCTCAAGCTCCCCGGCCAAATTCAGGCCGCGCTGATGCAGGGCGAGATCAGCGAGGGGCACGCACGCGCGCTGCTGAGCTTGAGTTCAGCAGTTGACCAACTGGCCGTCCTCAACGAGATCAAAGCACACGATCTAAACGTGCGCCAGACCGAAGAGCTGATCCGCCGCCTGAACAGCCCGAAGACCACCGAGAAGAAAGCGCAGCGTGACCAACGCTGGCAAGGGGCAAAAGAGTACGAGTCGCGGCTGCGCGAGGCGCTGGGCACCAAGGTCGCGCTCGTGCGCAGTCGCAAAGGTGGGCGCATCATCATTGAGTTCTACTCGGAAGAGGAACTTGAAGCCATCTATGAGAAGCTCATCGGCAGCGGACGATGAGCTGTGCGTGCTTGAGCTGCCCGGTGGCCGGCTCTTCTGCGGCGATAACGTCCGCGTCCTGCGCGCCCACGTCCCAGATGCCTCGGTTGACCTGATCTACGCCGATCCTCCCTTCAACTCCGGCCACGCTTACTACTTCACCGGCAGGCGCGCCGAGGGTCCACGCTTCGTGGACGTCTGGCGCTGGGATGCACGGACGTATGAGGAGACGCTGACTGGTTTATCAGCCGCCCTGGTGGACGCCCTGGAAGCACTGCGTCGCATTCTGGGAGAGAGCGGCGACCTGGTCTACTGCGCCAAGCTGGCCGAGAGCCTGAGCGAGATGCGGCGCGTGCTCAAGCCCACCGGCAGCCTCTATCTACATTGCGATGTGCGCATGAGCCACTATCTGCGCCTCTTGTCCGACGCGCTGTTTGGCCGCGCGCGGTTTCGGAACGAGATCGTCTGGGCCTATCGAACAGGCGGAGCCGGCAAACGACACTTCGCGCGCAAGCACGACGCCATCCTCTTTTACACCGCCTCCGACAACTACACCTTTCACCCACAGCGCGAGCGGGTGCGCTATCGCAAGCCGTTCTTCGGGGCGCAGCGAGACGAGCACGGCTTCTACGCCGATGTATTCATGCGCGACGTTTGGGAGATCCCGGCTGTTATTAACGTCTCGGCGGAGCGCACGGGCTATCCGACCCAGAAGCCGATGGCGCTGTTGGAGCGCATCATCCGCGCCTCGTCCAACGAAGCCGACCTGGTGCTCGATCCATTCTGTGGCAGCGGCACGGCGCTGCTCGTCGCTCAAAGGCTGGGCCGGCGCTGGATCGGGATTGACATCAGTGTGGACGCCCTGCGCGTGGCGCACGCGCGGCTGGTCGCTGCGTCAGCTCAACCGCTCGAAGCGCTCTACGTCCAGCACGAAGATGGTCGCCCCGCCCACCTCCACCTCTAGAGGCTGCGGGCTATACGCGCCCGTCATTTCGCCCGGAACGTTGACATACGTCATGCGCCGCTGGGCGGTCTGGCGCAAGACGCGCAGGGCCTCCGCCACCTGATCGTCGTTCACCCCCACCAGCAGGGTGACGTTCTCACGGCGCAGCCACGCGCCCTGTGTGGCCATGCGGGTCACCCGAAAGCCGGCCTCGTTGAGCATCTGGGATGTGCGCAGGGCATCGTCCGGTTGGACGATGGCCATGATCATCTTCATCGTAGTGTGCTTAGGAAGAGCCGGCTGTGAATCGAAGCCGGCCGCGGCGATTATCTCATGAGCAATGCCGAGCAAGTGCGTTTTGGGTGCATTCACCAATGAGGGCAACCCTCAACTAAGCCATGCTTCCGGTAAAGGTGAGTATAGAGCGTGGGCGACGGCACTGCCGTCACCCACCCAGACTTCTGTCCCTAGCTGTGAATGCACCCGTGCGTTCATGATTTGAGGCAGTCCGTTCCCTGTGAGCCCAGCATTCCTCGTCGGTCGTCGAGTGCCCCCCACATTTGGCGTGACCAGTATTGAGCATACAAGGGTCACCGGCACCCTGCCTGGTCTTGTCACCCTGAGCAAAGCGAAGGGTCTAAAGTCTCGCCCCACTGAGGCGCTGGGGGATTTCTCGCGGCCTCGGTGAACGCAGCCGTTTAGATGCTTCGCTCCGCTCAGCATGACAGACTTAGCATAGCCGTAGCAAGCGATCAGCCTATTGGTGAGCGCGTCTGAAGGTCCGCCCGCTGTTTGCGTGCTCATCCGTTGGCGTTCATCCGGTGTCGAGCTGCGCTGGCGTGCGCGTGCAGGTCTTCCGCCTCGGCCAACTTGACCGCTGCCGGCGCAAGCTGTTGGGCGGTGGCCTCGTCAAGCGCGACCACGTTTGTCACGCGCACGAAGTCGAGCGCGCTGAGCGGCGAGGCAAAGCGCGCCGTGCCGCCGGTCGGCATCACGTGGCTGGGGCCGGCGACGTAATCCCCCAGCACTTCGTAAGAGTGCTCGCCGACGAAGATCCCCCCCGCGTTGTGGATCGCGTCCACCCAGGCCCAGGGGTCCTTGACCGACAAACACAGATGCTCAGGGGCGAAGTCGTCGGCCAACGCGACGGCCTCCGCCAAGTCCTGCGTGACCACCGCGCCGCTGCGCTGGGCGAGCGATTCGCTCACCGCCTCGCGGTTGGGTTGGGGCAAATCGGCGAGCTGCGCGGCCACTGCCGCGCTCACTGCTTCGGCTAACGGGCGCGACGGCGTGAGCAGCAGCGCCGTGCCGTCGAGGTGCTCGGCCTGCGCCAATAGATCAGCCGCGACCCAGGCCGGGTTGGCACTCTCGTCGGCGATGACCACCGTCTCGGTCGGGCCGGGCAGCGAATCTATCCCGCAGACGCCGAAGACCTGGCGCTTGGCGAGCACGACGAAGGTATTGCCCGGTCCGCAGATCTTGTCCACCCGTCTGATCGTCGCCGTGCCGTAGGCCATCGCGCCGATGGCCTGCGCCCCGCCGACGGCGTATATCTCGTCCACCTGGGCGATGTCGGCGGCGACCAAGATAAGGGGATGCGGCAGAGGCGGCCGGTTGCCGCTCGGCGGCGCGCAGACGATCACCTCCCTCACGCCGGCTTGGCGCGCCGGGATCGCCGTCATCAGCAGCGTCGAGGCCAGCGGCGCGCTGCCGCCGGGGATGTACACGCCAACCCGGCGCAGCGGGCGGACGATTTGTCCCAGCACCCCGCCGAGTTCTGTGGTCATCCAAGTCTGCGCCACAGGGCGGGCATGAAAGCGGGCGATGCGCTCAGCGGCCTGTCTAAGGGCCAGCACCACCTTCTCGTCCACCCTGTCGTAGGCCGCGGCGACATCGGCCTTGCGCACGGCGATCTGCTCGGCAGCGAGCGCGACCCCGTCCAGCTTATGCGTCCATGTGATCAGCGCGGCATCGCCCTGGCTGCGCACGTCGCGCAGGATGCGCCGCACGGCCTCCTCTGGGGGTAGGTCTTCTCCAAAGGCAGCCAGCGTGCGCCGGCGCATGCTCTCGGTGACCACGATTTCATCTATATCCGGCCGGCGCAGCAGGGCCGTGCGCGCCTGCTCCACGTTCAAAATCTTCAGCATAGTTTGTCTGGCCGATTGTAACGAATGACCTGGCCGATCGGCCAGTTGTGAAATCGGTCACGAAGGGGATGCGCACGCGCGCATCATGTGCATCATATGTATCAACAGTGAGTGCAAGAGGAGCTGCATGAGCGAGTTGCTGACGACGCATCAGGTGCAAGACCTACTTAAGGTTGATCGGTCCACGATCTACCGGATGGTGGAAGCGGGGCGGCTGCCGGCCATCCGCGTCGGCAAGCAGTGGCGCTTCGACTCAGAACAGTTGCACCGCTGGCTCAGCGAGCGGGCTATCTTGGCCACCCTGAGCGCACCCACCCAGCCAGCGTTCGGGCTGGCCGCGCTGCTCCCCTTGGGGTGCGTGCAAATGATCCAAGACGCCTTCGCCGAAGCGCTGGAGGTCATGATGCTGACAACCGATATGAGCGGTCAGCCGTTCACTATGCTCAGCCAACCGTGCGGCTTCTTTAGCGCGCTGGTGGGCAAGGCCGATGCGCTCATCGGCACGTGGCAGCAGCTCGCCATTGAGCCGGCGTTGGAACCTCGCTTCCTGCGCAGCGAGATCGGGCTGCTGTTTGCGCGCGGCCTTATCCGTGTGGGCGACAAGCTCATAGGCATGGTCATCGCCGGCGGGGCAGCGCCGGCGGACTGGCCGCCTGTTGAGCACGAGTGGCAGAGCTGGGCGCGACGCTTCGGCACAGACCAGGCAGCCGTCCACGCCAACTTGGACAGCGTCTATCACCTGGATGCCGACCAGCGCACAAAAGTATTGCGCGCTGTTCAGCGCGTGGCCGACATCTTCTCACACATCGCCGCCATCCGGCAAATGGACAACGCGATCGGATTGCAAACGACTGCTCACTTTGGTTAAGGAGTTAGCAAGATGAAACATTTGGTTATTTTGGGCGCCGGCACCGCCGGCACAATGGTCGCTAACCGCCTCAGGCGCACGCTCGCAGACGACTGGCGCATCACGCTGGTCGATCAGAGCGAGACGCACTACTACCAACCCGGCTTTTTGTTCATCCCGTTCGGCATCTATAGCCAGCGCGACGTGGTCAAGCCAGAGCGCGACTTTGTCCCGCCGGGGGTGGAGTTCATCGTCTCGCCGATCGAGCTGATCGAGCCGGAACGCCGGCGCGTGCGGTTGAGCAAGGACGGGCGTTCGCTGGACTACGACTTCTTGGTGATCGCCACCGGCACGCACATCCGCCCGGATCAAACCCCTGGCCTGGCCGAGCATGAGTGGCGGCGGTCAATCTTCGACTTCTACACGCTGGAGGGCGCTGTGGCGCTGGCCAAGCACCTGCGCACCTGGAACGGCGGCCGGCTGGTGGTGAACGTCGTGGATAACCCGATCAAGTGCCCGGTGGCGCCACTGGAATTCTTGATGCTGGCCGATTGGTTCTTCCGCGAGCGCGGCATGCGCGATCGCGTCGAGCTGATCTACGCCACGCCGCTCTCAGGCGCGTTCACCAAGCCGATCGCGGCCAAGCACCTGAGCAATCTGCTCCAGGAGAAAGAGATTCAGGTCGTGCCTGATTTCATGGTCGAGCGCGTGGACCCAGACGCCAAGAAGCTGATCTCCTATGACGAGCAGGAGGTGGCGTATGACCTATTGGTGAGCGTGCCGCTCAACATGGGTGCAGAAGTGATCGCCCGCTCCGGCCTCGGGGATTCGTTGAACTACGTCGCAGTGGATAAACACACGTTTGTCTCGCCGAGGTACCCCGAGATCTTCGCGCTGGGCGACGCGGCAGCCCTGCCTACCTCTAAAGCCGGCTCGGTGGCGCATTTCGCGGTGGAATGCTTCGCCGAGAACTTTGTGCACTACGTGGAAGGGTTGGAGATGCCGCACAAGTTCGACGGGCACGCCAACTGCTTCATCGAATCCGGTTTTGGCAAGGCGCTGTTGATTGACTTTAACTACGACGTAGAACCGCTGCCCGGACACTACCCCTTGCCGGGGGTTGGACCGCTCACCTTGCTCAAGGAGTCGGAGGCGAACCACTGGGGCAAGCTGATGTTCCGTTGGATGTACTGGCATGTCCTGCTCAAGGGCAGGCCGCTGCCGCTGCCGGCGCTGATGAGCATGGCCGGCAAGTGGCAATACAACTGAGGGAGGGAATATGAACCTGCCTATCGCCTCGAATGGCTATGCCGCTCACGACGCGCCGCCACAGATGTTGGCCGAGCTACATCAGAAGCTCGATGCGTTGGCCGCCCAGGTGCAATATCTGGCCGAACAGGCCAAGCAAGAGCGACAAGCGCGCGATGAACTGTTCGACACCTTGATGCCGATCCTCAACGACGCGCTGCGGCTTACCGGCGAGCAACTGGCCGAGGTGCAGGCCGATGTGCAACTGCCCGATTTGGTCCGCCTGCTCAAGCGGTTGGCGCGCAATCGGCAAAACATCGAGCGTTTGCTTGACCTCATGGAGGCCTCGTTCGAGTTTGCCGATGTGCTCGCGCCTGTCGGCAGCGAAGCGTTCGCCAAGCTCACCGCCAGCCTCAGTGAGGCAGAGCGACGGGGCTACTTCGTCTTCGCCCGTGGTGGCCTGCGCATTCTGGATGAGATCGTCACCTCCTTCGGCGAGGAGGACATCAAGCAGCTTGGGGACAACATCGTGCTCATCCTACAGACCATCAAACAGATGACGCAACCGGAGGTCATGAACTTCCTCCGCCGGACGATTGTGACGGTTGAAGAGCAAGCCGGCGCGCCGGTGGACATCTCTTACCGCGCCCTGCTCGCGCAACTGCGCGATCCCAACGTCCGCCGCGGGCTGGCGCTCATCCTGCGCACGCTCAGCAAGATCGGCGCAGAACAAGGAGGGGCACATAAGACGTAATACGAAATACGGAATACGTATTACGTATTGCGTATTACGTATTGCGTATTCGTATGTGGTGTAAGGAGGATAAATACGATGATACGTTCGATTGCAGGTCAGGCTGTTCATGTGAATGAGGAAGGATTCCTCACCGCACTGGACGAGTGGAACAAGGACATCGCAGCAGAGATCGCCAAGGAAGAAGGGATTGCAGAACTGACGCCGGCCCATTGGAAGGTGATCGAGTGGTGTCGCGCGAATGCGGTGAACGGCCGCTCGCCCACCCTGCGCCAGATCACCGAAGGCACGGGCATCAGCACCAAAGAGATGTTCGCGCTGTTCCCCAAAGGGCCGGCCAAGAAGGTCGCCCGCATCGCCGGCTTGGGCAAGCCGGAGGGTTGCGTGTAAAGGAGGATCAGCCATGGGCGAAGATACCCGCAAGATGGCCTTTATCTGCTCTAAGGGCACGCTCGATATGGCCTATCCCGCCCTGGTGATGGGCTGGGCCGCCTTGGGCAACGGTGTGGATGTCACCATCTTCTTCACCTTCTGGGGGCTGGACATCATCCGCAAATCCCGCCAAGATCACCTTGAGATCGCGCCGGTGGGCAACACCAGCATGAAAATGAGCATGATGGGCGTCCATGCCGACAACGTCGGCATCCCCAGCCTGGTCGGCGTGCTGCCGGGGATGACTGCGCTGGCCACCAAGCTTATGAAGGACAAGATGCGCGCGCTCGGCGTGCCGCCGGTGAGCGAGTATCTTCAGATGCTGGTGGACGGCGGCGCAAAGCTCTACGCGTGCAAGCTCTCGGTGGACATGATGGGCCTGAAGAAGGAGGACCTGGTGGATGGCGTGATTGACATCGTCACTGCCAGCGACTTCATCGACATGACCGAGGGCGCGCAGATCATCTTTATCTAAAGTTGCCCTCTGTTCCCATATACTCAGCCCCTCTCGTCCTCTCCGCTGCGTGCGGGAGAACGAGAGGGGCTGCGCGCAGGAGGATAGACCAGGATAAGTGACCGTCACGATCACCGACGTGCGTTGCATCCTGACCGCGCCGGCGGGCATCGGCTTGGCCATCGTCAAGGTCGAGACTTCCGATGCCGGCCTATACGGCTTAGGCTGCGCCACGTTTACCCAGCGCCTAACCGCAGTCAAAGCCGCGGTTGAGGATTACCTCCGCCCGCTGCTGATTGGCCGAGACGTCGCGCGCATCGAGGACATCTGGCAGTTGTGCTACCAGAACAGCTACTGGCGCAACAGCCCGGTGCTCAACAATGCCATCAGCGGAGTGGATCAAGCCCTCTGGGACATCAAGGGCAAACAGGCCAATCTGCCCTTGTACGACCTGCTCGGCGGCAAGAGCCGCGATGGGATCGCTGTCTATCGCCACGCCGATGGGCGCGACCCTCAGGAAGTGCTGGACAACGTTTACCGCCTGAAAGCGCAGGGGATTATGTATATCCGCTGTCAGCTTGGCGGATACGGCGGGCCGGCCCGTCGCGCCGACGCGCGACCCTACGACAACGTGGGCGTTTACGGCGGGATCAAAGGGCAAGTGCGCAGCCCAGAAGGCGCGCTTGAGGGCGAGTACTACGACCCAGACGTGTACATGCGCTCCGTGATCGAGATGTTTGATTTTCTGCGCAGCAAGCTTGGCTTCGAGACGCCGCTGCTTCACGATGTGCATGAGCGGCTGCCGCCCATCGAGGCGGTGCGCTTCGCCAAGTTGCTGGAGCCCTACCGACTGTTCTTCCTGGAAGATCCGCTGCCGCCTGAGCACATCGAGTGGTTCCGCCGCATCCGGCAACATGCGGCCGTGCCCTTGGCGATGGGCGAGCTGTTCACCCACCCGCTGGAGTGGAAGCCGCTGATCACCGAGCAACTGATAGACTTTATCCGCGTCCACATCAGCGCCATCGGCGGGATCACGCCGGCGCGCAAGCTGGCCGCGCTGTGCGAAGCTTTTGGCGTGCGCACCGCCTGGCACGGACCAGGGGACGTCTCACCGGTTGGCCACGCGGCTAACGTGCATCTCGACCTCCATCTACACAACTTCGGCATCCAGGAGTTCAGCGGGCTGCCAGACCCCCTGCCGGAGGTCTTTCCCGGCTGCCCGGAGCTGCGCGATGGCTACCTCTACGTGAGCGACCGCCCCGGCCTGGGCATTGACATCAACGAATCCCTGGCGGCCAAATATCCGCTTCACGACGAGATGAGCCAGTTCAAGGGCGGCGTGGTGCGCTGGACGCAGAGCCGGCTGCCGGACGGCACCCTCTGGCGCCCCTGAGCGCCGAACATACTAACAGCAATGTGATCAAACTCACTTGCTCTTCATTCAGGCTGGATAAAATCATCGAAGAGAGGTGTAGGGAGTATGAAGCCCAAGTTTATGCTCGGGATCAGCCTCATCCTGACTGCTGTGATCGCAGTGATGGCATTCACCGTCGTCGGCAATAGCAGCATGGAGGTTCAAGTCGGTGAATTGCTCGCTAAGCAGCGTGCAGGGCAGATCACCCCCGATCGCTCGCTTAAGCTGATCGGATGGGTGGTCGGCGACAGCATCGTGTACGACCCGAATTCGCTGCACTTGGAATTCGACCTTGTCCACACCCGCGAGGAATTGTTCGAGAAGCTGCCAAACGCTGAGCGCGTGCGGGTGGTCTATCGCGGGGTGAAGCCAGATACGTTGGTCAACGAAGCGCGGGCGATCGTGACCGGCAAGCTCAACGGGGACGGCAAGTTCTACGCCGGCAATTCACCGGACTCGCTGCTGTTGCAGTGCCCCACCAAGTACGAGAACGCTGCCAAGGAAGCCAGCAGCAACTGAGCAGTACGAATACTCATCAAAGAGGCGCTGTGCATACCACAGCGCCTCTTCTTTGCTTATCACGGCTGTACCACGCCAATTGTCAGCAGGATATTGGCATACGTGCGCTGCTCACCGGTTGCGATCACCAGCGCCGTATCCGGATCGCGGCATAAGTCATAGAACGCAAAGCGGTCATGCCCATGCACCGGGACGCCCGCCGGCAGGAGCGCGCGAAACTCAGCGATGATCGGGGCTTCTTTGCCCTCCGCCGTGAGCATGATGTCCGCCGATTCAATCGGGATGGCGCCCACTAGGACGCGCAACACGTCCACTGCATTGACCAAGCCAGGCGCGAGGTTGAGGTAGACGCGGCGGGCGGCTGGATGGGCGCGCGTGCTGAACGGATAATTGCCGTCGGCGATGAGCACTTTAGCACCGTGGCCGGCCCCGCCCAACGCAGCCAAGATCTCAGGATGAAGCAGGTTGTATTTCAGCATCGTTTGGCCTTCCTAAAGGGATGATCTGTCTGACGGGTATTGTATTAAAAGAGCCGCACGTTCGGCATTGCGTCGGCCACGAACCACACCACGCAGGTTAATAAGCCCAGCAACACAGCCGGCTCGTGCATGGCTTCGCGTTCATCCACCACGCTCATCTCGCCGCGCACCAGCCGCCAGAGCGACTCGGCAAACAGCATCGGAGCGACGATCAACGGCACGCTCAGCAGCCATAATGGGATCATCTCCAATGCCAGAAAGATCGCCAATACAGCGAACGCAGCGACCAGCGACCCAACCATCACCACCTTTGTCCATCGCACCCCGAGCAGGTCTGCGGTGTGTCGAATGCCGGCCTTGCGATCAACTTCGATATCACGCAGCTCGTTGTTCAGCTCGCCATACACAGAGATGAGGACAACGAACACAAAGAACAGCCAGCTATACGGCTTGCCCTGGTCGAAGGCAAAGTAGGCGCAGAGGAACTGCAAGCCGGCCAGCGAGAGACCATGGGTGAGCAGGTCGGCAACGGGCACCGCTTTTAAGCGGGCCACCCGCCAGGAATAGAGAAAGGCCAAGGCCAGGCAGAGCGCGCCCAGGAGCAGCGTCATGCCGCCCAGCAATGCATATAAGCCCAGCACCAGACCGCTGACGACCACACAGGCAGCCTTGCCGATGCGTGGCGAGATCATGCCGGCGCTGATCGGGTTGCGTTTCGCCTTGTGCGCATCGAGGGCATCGTCCGCGGCGTCTTCCACATCGTTGTACATAAACGCAAAGCCCACCACCAGGATGTTGGCGACCAGCACGATCAGTAAGCGCAGGTCGAACGCTCCCCCGCCGAGCTTTGCCCCCAAGAGCGTGGTAACGGTGACGAACAGGACATACTCTTTGTAGCGCGTCAGTTGCATCAGGCCCTTAATGGGGCGGCGCAGCCAGCGATGCCAGGCGCGCACGTTTAGCGTGACGTGTTTCATGGCATGACAGGAGAAGACGAGCAGAGAATCTTTACATTCACTATCGGTGAATAATACTTGGACGACTGGTTATATTATTAAGCGTGCTTAAACAGGAGGGAACGTCTGCGAATTGGCCTATTCTTTGTCAACGCGCACGTTAACGCGCGCGCTCTCCGTGCGGTTGCCGGCGGCATCGTAGGCCACAGCATAGAATTCAAAGTCACCAGCCTCCTGAAGCGTCCAGCGCGTGGTAAATGGCGCCACCGTGCGCGCTTCAAAGAGCTGTCCGTTGACGTAAAACTCCACTTTGCTCATCGCGTAGTCGTCTCGTACGTCAGCGACCAAGGGCACCCACTCATCTTGCTTTAAGCGAAAGACCTCATCCGCCGTCGGCTGGAGCAAGCGCAGCGTGGGCGGGGTGTTGTCAATCGTTATTTGGCTGATGAAATCCGTATAGCTGCCATCGCTGCCAATTCGGGTGAGCTTGAGCGAGTAAGGGCCAGGCGGCAGGCCGGTAATATCCCAGTTCTCCAGCACGCCCCCCACGACCTGTTCGGGATGGTCGGGGCCGATTTGTATCCATTGATCTGCGCCTGGCGCCCAGCCAGGCGCAAACATCACCCGATAAGCGGCCCATACGTCGCCGCGCGCATTGCCGCGGATCTGGACGATGCCCGGCGGCGTCGCTGGCACGGGTTGTCCGGTGTTCGGGTCGGGAGGGGCATTTGGGTCAAACGTGGGCAGCAGCGGACTGAGATAGCCGCCGTTCGGTGGATAGACGATGGCGACTTCGGCGCTGCTCACCAGCCCGCCAAAGCGGGTGTCAAAGTCCGCCGGCGCTTGTGGCAGACTGGCCCGCTCCTCCTCGCTCAACGAAGCATACCAATCCTGAGCCTGTGGCGGGAAGACATACATCGGCAGTGTCTCTACCAACTCAGGCGGCGTGCCGGGCAGGGCCAGCTTGCCGGTCTCCTTATTGATTGGAAAGAGCTGGACCATTGTGCTCTGCTGGGTTGGCTCGCTGCCAGGGATGAAGAGTTCACTGACAGTGGGGCATACCCCATTCGGCAGCAGGCCGTCTATCTGGCACACGCTCAGGGTGATCAGCCCTTCCGGGCGAGGGAAGTCACGGATCGGCAAACCCTGATGGAGATACTCCATCACATCGTGCCAGATGGGCGCAGCGCCGGTTAATCCAGTCACCCCTCGGCTCATCGGCCGATTGTCCGTGTTGCCAACCCATACGCCGACGGTGAAATCGGTCGTATAGCCCACCGTCCAGTTATCGCGGTAATCGTTGGTGGTGCCGGTCTTGACGGCAGCCGGCCGCGGCCCGGAGAGGTCCAGCATAGAGGGATAGCCGAACGCAGCCGCGCGCGCGCGTGGGTCGGCCAGGATGCTGGTGAGCAGATAAGTCAGTTGTTCGCTCTGCGGACCCAAAAGGCGCGGGACAGCCGCCGGCTGATAGGCGTAGAGCAACTGACCTTTGCTATCCTCCACCCGCAGGATAACAGCCGGGTCTAACGCGCGCCGGCCAGCCTTTCTCTGGGTCGCCGGCTTGGGCACGCCGACCATTGTGCCTCGGTTGGCGATGTTGGCATAGACATAAGTCAAATCCAGCAACTTGACCTCGCCACCGCCCAACGTGAGCGCCAGGCCATAGAAGTTCAGCCCGCGGTCGAGGTCGGTGATGCCCAAGACGTGCGCCAGCCGGATGACGTTGCCGATGCCGGCGCGGTTGAGCGCATCTACGGCGGGGATGTTATAAGAGCGCGCCAGCGCCTGACGCATCAACACCGGGCCGTGAAACTTGCGGTCGTAGTTCTCCGGGATGTAGGGCACTTCGCCGCCCACGTCGAACGCAGTGCGCACATCCCAGAACAGGGTAGCCGGCGAGGCGCCCTGGCGCAGCAACTCAAGATAAGTTATCGGCTTAAAGGCTGAGCCAGGCTGGCGCAAGCCCAGGGCGACGTTGAACTTGCCGTCAATCGCGTCGTTGAAGTAGTCCAGGCTGCCCACCATTGCGATCACCTCGCCCGAATCCTGTTTGATCACCACGACGGCGGCGTTGTTGACGTCCCTGCCCTGCGCCTGGAGCGTGGCGATGTGCCGATTGGCGATCGCGCGCGCTTGATTGTCCACGTTCAGGTCGAGCGTGGTATAGATGCGCAGGCCGCCGCGCTCGACCAACTGGCGCGCCGTGTCCGTTCCAATCCCCAGGTGGTCGGCCAGCAGATCAATCGCCCTGTCCTTGGCATATACGGAGAAATGGGGGGCCTGGATATTAAAGCGCTGCACCCGGCTGGCATAGCGCAGCGGCTCGAGCTTGGCTTCGGCGATTTGTTGAGGGGTTACGTCGCAGCCCGGGACACCTGTCAACGCGCGCTCTGCGATTTGTTCGAGCACCAGCAACTGGCGAAACTTTGCTTCATTAGGGCTATCGAAGGGATTCTGTTTCGGGAATTGCGGGATATGCGCGAGCATCGCGGCCTCGGCCAGCGTCAGGTCGCGCGCCGGCTTACCAAAATACACCCGCGCTGCGGCCTCAATGCCGTAGGCCAGGTTGCCGTAGAAGTTCGTGTTGAGATACCACTCCAGGATTTGATTTTTGGTATATCGCCGCGTGACCTCCGCCGCGAGCAGCACCTCCTTGAGTTTCACGGCGGTGGTTCGGCCAGGGCCGGCGCGCTCTTCGGGCAGAAGGACGACCGACTTGACCAGTTGTTGGGTGATGCCCGATCCGCCCTGCGTTGCGCCGCCTTGTAGGTTCGCCACCAGCGCGCGCGCAATGCCGCGCAGGTCAAAACCCTGGTTTTCATAGAACGTCTTGTCCTCGATGGCAATCGTGGCACATATCAGGTAGGGAGAGATCTCGTTGAGTTCAACCCACTGGCGGTCCCCGCCGGTGGGATCGATGATCTCGTAAAGCAGCGCGCCGTTGCGGTCGTAGATTTTCGTCGTCTGGAAATCCTCTTCTGCCTTCTTGATCTGGGTTGGGTCGGGCAGGTCGCGCGTGAGCGAGGCATATACCGCGCCCGCCGCGAACGCGCCGAAGGCGGGAATAGCGACGACAAGCGCGAAGAGCAAGGCCAGCGCCGGCAGCGCTATCTGCACCAGGCGATAGCCAAGGCCAAAGCGGCGCGTATGCTGCTGATGCCGCCGCAGACGGATGACGTGAACGGACCTCATGAGAAGCTCAGCGCATCATAGCCCATTCAGGTTTAGCCGCGGTCGCGTTGGGCAGCGCTTTTAGCGTTGCAGTTTGCGCTGCCGGCGGCGTATGGGTCGCGGATAGGCCGCCTCGTATTCGCTGACGTTGCCAACGAACCAGCGCACCTCCCCGTCATCTTCGATCGCCAGAATATGGGTGGCCACGCGATCGAGAAACCAGCGGTCATGGCTAATGATTAAGGCGCTGCCGGCGAACTGGTCAATCGCGTCTTCCAGGGCGCGCAGCGTGTTCACGTCCAGGTCATTGGTCGGCTCATCGAGCAACAGCACGTTTGCGCCCTCCTTCAACACTTTGGCCAGATGCACGCGGTTGCGCTCCCCGCCGGAGAGCATACCCACCTTCTTTTGCTGGTCGCTGCCCAGAAAGTTGAAGCTGGCCACATAGGCGCGGCTGAGCATCTTGCGCGCGCCCAGTTGGATGTATTCCTCACCCCCGCTGATCTCTTCCCAAACGGTCTTCTCTGGGTCGAGTGGGCGATTTTGATCAACGTAGCCCAGCTTCACCGTCTCACCCACGCGGATCGTCCCTGCATCGGGTTGTTCCTGCCCGATGATCATGCGAAACAAGGTGGTCTTCCCCACGCCGTTGGGGCCGATGATGCCGACCACCGCGCCCGGCGGGACGCTGAAGGTCAAGCCCTCATATAGCACGCGGTCACCGTAGCGCTTCGTCACTCCCTCGAACTCGATGACGATGTCACCCAACCGTGGGCCAGGGGGAATGTAAATCTCCAGCTCTTCGCGCCGGCGCTCGGTTTCTTGAGAGAGCAACTTCTCGTAGGCGTTCACGCGCGCCTTGCTCTTCGCTTGCCGCGCTTTGGGACTCATGCGGATCCATTCCAGCTCGCGCTCTAGCGTCTTCTGGCGCTTGAGGTCGGCCTTCTCTTCCTGGGCCAGCCGGCTCTTCTTTTGCTCCAGCCAGGAGGAATAGTTGCCCTTCCAGGGAATCCCGTAACCGCGGTCCAGTTCAAGGATCCATTCAGCCACGTTGTCCAGGAAGTAGCGGTCGTGGGTCACGGCGATCACGGTTCCTTTGTAGTCGCGCAGGTGATGCTCCAGCCAGCTCACCGATTCGGCGTCTAGATGGTTGGTTGGCTCATCGAGCAAGAGGATGTCCGGCTCGGTGAGCAGCAGCCGGCACAGCGCGACGCGCCGGCGTTCCCCGCCCGAGAGCACGCGGATCGGCGTATCGGGCGGCGGACAACGCAGCGCGTCCATCGCCACCTCCAGCCGCTGATCAAGCGTCCATACGTCATGCTTGTCTAGCGCCTCTTGCAGGCGGGCCTGTTCTTCCAATAGCTTGTCGTAGTCGGCATCAGGTTCAGCGAATTTCTCGTTGATCGCCTCATACTGCTTCATCAGGTCCACGAGCGGCTGGACCGCTTCTTCCACCACCTCCTTGACCGTTTTATTGGGGTCAAGCTGTGGTTCTTGTTCCAGCAACCCGCGCGTATAACCAGGCGAGAGGACCGTCTCGCCGATGTAGTCGTTGTCGAGGCCGGCCATGATGCGCAGCAGCGTGCTCTTTCCCGCCCCGTTTAGCCCAAGCACGCCGATCTTGGCTCCATAGTAGAAGCCCAGCGAGATGTCGCGGAGGACTTGCTTGTTGGGCGGATGAACGCGCCCCACGCGCACCATCGAGTAGATGACTTTTTGAGGCTCTGCCATACGCCTAGCAGGGATGGGATTCTAACATTCGCAAAAGCTAACTTGTTGTTTAGGGAGCGCACCTTGAGGGTGATACAAGAAGCACGCACCGCGGAGGACGCAGAGGTTATTTCTCTGCGCCTCGGCGGTTTAAACGTCAGTGAGCCAAGTCAACTCCAAAGTTGAGCACTCCCATGTTGGGGGTGCGTTGGATGTATTCATGGAGAGGGGCAAAGCAAGGTGAGCGACGGCATTGCCGTCGCCCATCCGGCGTTCTGTCTCTGGCTATGAACGCACCGATCGCCTGCCGACGTGTGATAGGCTTATACCCTGATCGCGTAAACTGCACATCAGGAAGGAGACCTTTCATGTCAAAGATCAAGATCGGGATCAACGGCTTTGGCCGCATTGGCCGGCAGGCGCTCAAGGCGCTATTTGAATACCATCGCGATAAGTTCGACGTGGTCGCCATCAACGACCTGGTGGATGCCCATACCAATGCCCATCTCTTCAAGTACGACTCGAACTATGGGCGTTTTCAAGGCACAGTAGAGGTGGATGGGAACGACTTGATCGTGAACGGCGATCGGATCAAGGTGTTCGCAGAGAAAGACCCGGCAGCTATCCCTTGGGGCAACATGGGCGCCGACATCGTGGTTGAGTCCACCGGCCTGTTCACCGATGCCGACAAGGCGCGCGCGCACCTGAAGGCAGGGGCAAAGAAGGTGATCATCAGCGCGCCAGGCAAGAAGGAAGACATCACGATCGTGATGGGCGTGAACCACGACAAATACGACCCTGCCAAACACCACGTGGTGTCCAACGCCTCCTGCACAACCAATGGGCTGGCCCCAGTGGCCAAGGTGCTGTTCGATAAGTTCGGGATCGAGAAAGGCATCCTCACCACCATCCACGCCTACACCAACTCGCAGCGGTTGCTGGACTTGGCGGCCAAAGATGTGCGCGACGCGCGCGCAGCAGCGCTGAACATCGTACCCAGCGAGACCGGCGCCGCCCGTGCGGTCGGCCTGGTGATCCCAGAGTTACAAGGTAAGTTCAGCGGCATGGCCTTTCGCGTGCCCACCTCCACCGTCTCGGTCGTGGACTTCACCGCGCTGCTGAGCCGCGACGTGACCAAGGACGAGGTGAACGCAGCGATGAAGGAGTATGCCGAAGGGCCGATGAAGGGCATCTTGGGCTATACCGAAGAGCCGCTGGTCTCGATGGACCTGAAAGGCGATCCGCGCTCATCCATCTTCAGCGCGCTGGATACGCTGGTGATCGGCGGCAATATGGTGAAGGTGGTGGCCTGGTACGACAACGAGTGGGGTTACGCCTGCCGGGTGGCCGACCTGGCAGCCTACATGGCTGAGCGCATGAGCGCATAAAGAAAGCATCCCTCCTCTTCACAATTGGCGCAGCGGCGCGTCATACTTCTGACCTTCACGCAAAACAACTTGCCTCTGCTACACTGCCCAATATGAGGCAGATAGCGTCTGTTTTGGCCTTGATGCTGTGCGCCTGCGCCGGCGCGCCGCTGCCCGCGCCCACTGCCCCGCCGGCGGAGCCTATGCCCACTGCAACTTCCGCTGAGACGCCCGGCAGTGCGGGCAAGCCAAGAGCGCCCCAGCGCCTTGACCCGGCCTTCCTGCGGGCCGTCAACGAATTCGCGCTTGAACTCACGGTCCAACTTGGCCGGCAAGACGCGGGACAGAACGTCTTCCTCTCGCCGGCCAACGTTGCCATCGCCCTGGCCATGACCGCCAACGGCGCGCGCGGCGAGACGCTGCAGAGCATGTTATCGGCCCTCAATCTGAATACGCTAGACCTCGAAACGGTCAACAGCAACTTCGCTGCGCTTCAGGCGTTGCTGGTACGCGACGAACCCGGCGCGACGATCGCCATCGCCAACGCGCTATGGGCGCGCGCCGGCGTAGCGTTCAACGCCGATTTCCTCCAGCGCACGCAGGGCTTCTACGACGCCAGGATCGAGGCGCTGGACTTTGACCAGCCTGATGCACCCAAAACGATCAACGAATGGGTGCGCCGCCAGACCAACGACAAGATCCCTGCCGTCGTCGAGCGCATCCCCGAAGAGATCATCTTGCTCCTTATGAGCGCGATCTACTTCAACGGCAAGTGGGAGACGCCCTTCAACCCCGAATTCACCCAGGACCGGCCGTTCTACCTGCTGAACGGCACAACCAAAGAACTGCCCACCATGTATCGCTCAGATGATTTCGAGTACCTGAAGGGCGATGGCTTCCAAGCGGTGCGCCTGCCCTACGCCGGCGGTGGCGTGCGGATGGTGATCATCCTGCCCGATGCGGACCGGACGCTGGCGCAGCTCACGGACCAGCTCAGCATCGAGAACTGGGAAAGCTGGCGCGAACAGTTCTCGGTCAAGGAAGGGCAGCTTTATCTGCCGCGTTTCACAACGCGCTACGACAAACAACTCAATCAGGCGCTCAGTGCGATGGGGATGACAGAGGCATTTGATGATGGTCGGTCCGATTTCTCCGGCATGCGGCCCGTGCCTCCCGCCCTGTTCGTCAGCCAGGTGCGCCACGTCGCTTATGTGGACGTGAACGAGGCCGGCACGGAGGCCGCGGCGGTGACCTCCGTGGAGATGGGCATCACGTCTGCCATGCCCACAGAAACCTTCCTGATGCAAGTTGACCGGCCGTTCTTCTTCGCCATCGAGGAAACCAGCACCGGCAGCATACTGTTCACCGGCCTGATCACTGAACCGTAGCGAAGAGAGATGTGGTATGTCTTCCACGGCCCGGACGTGCTGGCGCGTGACGAAGAACTTGCCAGGTTGAAGGCCAAGTTGGGCGATCCTGACCTGGCCGCGCTGAACTTCACGCGACTGGAACAGGGCGCGACGCTCAGGGAGCTGATCGCCGCCTGCGACGCGATGCCCTTCCTGACCGAGAAACGGCTGGTGGTGGCCGTGAACTGGGTGAGCGGGCTGGGCAGCGGCAAAGGACGCGGGAAGAAGAGCGAGGAGAGCATGGCCTCGCTGCTTGCCTACCTGCCGACGATGCCGGAGACCACCCGGCTGGTCTTCGCTGAAGATGCGACGCTGAGCGAATCGCATCCGCTGATCAAGCAGGCTGCTGCGCTGAGGGGCACAGTGAAACACTACGCTGCGCCGGCAGACCCCACCCGCTGGATTACCGCGCGCGCGCAGGCCAAAGGCGGCGACATCTCCCCACAGGCCGCGCAATTGCTGGCCAGCAAGATCAGCGCAAGCAGCGGCGACCGCACGCAGGCCGATGCCGACGCGCGCCATTACCTGTTAAAGCTGGACAGCGAGCTGGAGAAGCTCGTGAGCTATGCGCTGGGCCGGCGGATCGAGAGCCGCGACGTGGAGTTGCTGGTGCAGGGCGAGGACAGCGCCGACATCTTCAAGTTCATTGACGCGATCAGCGCGCGCAGCGCCGATGCGGCCAGCCGCGCTGTGCGCAGCCTACTGGCGCGGGGCGAACCGCCACTGGTGGTGCTGTCTCATCTGGCCCGCCAGACGCGCCTTTTGATCCAGACCAAGGAACACCCTGACCTCAGCCCGGATCAGTTGGCGAAAGCGATCGGCGTTCACCCCTTTGTGGCGCGCAAGTTAAGCCAGCAGGCCACCCGCTTCTCAATGGCCGAGCTAGAGCGCGCCCACATCGCCCTGCTCCAGGCCGACCTGGCCATCAAGACCGGCAACTTGGACGACGTAACGGCGCTCGATCTGCTGGTGGCACAGTGGTGCGCGTGAGCGCCGCTTTGGCCTGCGCAAAAAATTAAGCGCCGAGGGCGATCCCCTCGGCGCTTTGTATGACGGACGATTAACCCAGCGCAGCCAGGTCGCGCTTGACCGGCTCTGCTTCCTGCTCCAGCGTCGCTTTGACCTCGGCGAACACTTGCTCCACCGGCTCGTTGCTGATCAGGATGCGCTCCAGACCCTTGCCGATGATCTGGTCGCCGCCGGGGATGAAGACGCGCGCGGCGTCCTGCGCCTCGGTCAGCGGCAGTTGCTCAACGGCCGTCCTGGCCTGCGGCACCTGCTCGAAGAACTTCTGGTAGCTCTCGCTCTTGGCCGTGCTCTTGCGGACGGGCATGTAGCCGGTGTTCTGCGGCCAGAACGCGCCGCCCTCGTTGCCGGTGGCGTAGTCAATGTACTTCATCGCCGCACGGGCCTTCTCCAT
>Ga0209691_1000345_pt1 | contig 33369 bp, 43 predicted proteins | sample YNPMSBMetaG_FD_187120 | JGI IMG/M metagenome (GOLD analysis project Ga0209691, IMG submission 187120) | Anoxygenic and chlorotrophic microbial mat microbial communities from Yellowstone National Park, USA - YNP MS-B MetaG (SPAdes) (version 2) ... | reverse complement strand
AGGTCGTTGTTAAAGGTTGAGTCCACCAGTACCGGGTAGCCGTACCGGCGGTAGGCGTCTTCCATTGCTCGTTTCCAGCTGGCATAGCCGTCACGGGTAGCTCCTAGCAGCCATCGTGCATGTTTCTCCGGCATCGCGTGCGATGCCAGCCATACGCACAGGTTGCGAATGCTGTCTGCGCTTCCGTGCGCGTGCTCTAGCCAGTGAATTGCCAGCTGTCTGGTGAGAAATGGAAGACTCCTGTTCGTGCTGCGGTGTTCCATACTACCACCTCCCTGATTATTATTATAAAGGAAATGCAACCAAATAATCAAATCATGCAAGTTCTTGCGTCAAAAATATAGAGAATATTAAGAGACATCAAAAGATATTAAAGGTAGGCAGTGTGCGGAACCGAAAAGAGCAGCGCCGGAAGGAATCGGTAGACAAGCAGCGAATTCTATGGTATACTAGTGATTCGGAGGAAAAGATGAAGCGAATTCTACAGAATACTAGTGTTTCGGGGGAAAAGATGATGGGAACGGTCGTACTGCTCAGTGGTGGGCTTGACAGCGCGGCAGCAGCAGCTTTTGCTCGCAGGTTCTTCGGTGACCCTACCATCGGGTTGTATGTGAACTATCATAGTATGCATCGGGAGCGCGAATACCGGAGCGCACGGAAGGTGGCGAAGGCTCTCGATATCCCGCTCTACACTGCCGAAGTGAGCTACCCCGACGCTGTTGACAGTCCCCTGCTGGCACGACCTGAAGCGTTGACCAGAATCGCTGCGGGGAACCTGTGTATTGTGCCGATGCGGAACGCTATCCTGCTGAGTCTCGGTGCAGCTCTCGCCTACTCCTTGAAAGCAACCTTTCTGGTGTATGGTGCCCACACTGCAGACGAATTCGGGTATCCCGACTGCCGACGTCAATTCGTGGAAGCCATGCAGGAGACCGTGCTACAATCACTTGACCAGCCAGTTCAGTTATCTGCGCCTTTGCTGTTCCCGGAGGAGACCGTGGAATTCCTTCAAGATAACGGGTACGACATTCGGTTCTTCCGCTCGCTGCTGGATAGGAAAGACATACGAGTTGATGTAAAGGGGAAAGCGTTCAGCTTGCTGATGCTCGATGCGCTCGGTTTTTCCGAGTTGATTCCGCTCACGCATTCTTGCTACGCGGGGGTAGGAGGCGGGTGTGGAGAGTGTGCTACATGCCGACTCCGCAACGAAGCAGCGAAGGTCTACGCCCAAATCAAGGGTTGAAACTGGTATGGAGTTATACAGTCCTTTGCTGACGACTGCAAAACCATTCGCACGGCATGAGATTGAGAAAATCCCCCCACAATTAGCGAAAAAGGTTATTCGCAATGTGCAGGCTTGGGTGACACGGGCAATGGAGCTGCCGGTGAACCTGTGGATGACGGTGACTGCCAAGAAAGAGAATACGCTGCTCGACCAGACGTTCAAAAGGGCAGTGAACTGGCGGGCTGATATGGCAGGTCTCCGTGAAGAGTGGTATCAGTGGTTGGACCGAATGGAGCACACACCAGTGAATCTCGCTGTTGATTCCGGTGTATTCGGTATGCTGCTGCGCCAAGACCCGATGCCACTGCTGAAGTCGCTTCGGTGCAGCAACCTAGAGGAGTATTGCGGGTATTACGCCGAATTCATTCGCAAGTGGAGTGCCCGAAGTCTTAGAAGCTTCTTCTACATTGAGATGGATGTGCTGGCAGTGCGGGGCTATTCCTACGCGCAACAGCTTGCATTCCGACGACGTTTGCGAGAGGAGACCGGTATCCCGCCAGTCCCAGTATATCAGGCAGTTCTCGCGCCGACGACGGTCTGGGTGGAAATCTTGGAGAATGAGTCTCCCCGTGTAGCTATCTCTCTATCTGCCTTCCGAATAGGGTATCGGGAGTCTGACCTGCTCCGGCGACCAGAAACCTACGCCTACCTGCGGGTGTTGTACCGGATGGCACGACAGGCTAATAAACAGGTGCACCTGCTTGGAGTATACCCAAGCCTGAAGAAGATTCAACAGTCGGGACTCGTGTGCGATAGCTGTGACACAGCGGCTCATTGTTATCATACCCATGCCCGGAAGGTAGCTTACCGGAACTCCGACCGCAATGTACCAATGCCGGACTTCCCGAAGAAGCGGAACTGCATCAAGCACACATTGTCCGATGTATATATCTCAGCACTTGCCGAGCTAATCCGAGAAACGAGAGCTTGTCGGGCACTCGTCGAACCAGAAATTATAGCGCAGGGTCACGGAAATGGATAGAACTATTCCTGTGCGGTGCAAGTATTCAGAGTTGCTCAGCATCGATGAGCTGTCGGACTTCCAGAGAGCGTCAAAAGCCCGCACTGAGCAGATGCTCAAACGGCTCCGAGAGAGCATCATCCGGCTAGGGTTTGCCTTCCCGGTATTCTTCTGGCGCAGTAGTGCGGGTCGCTGCTGGACACTGGACGGACACGGTAGGTTGAAAGTGGTAGCCGAGCTGCTGGCTGAGGGGTACCGGTTTCTGCTCCCTGATGGGAGCACCACTGAGAAACTGCCCTGCTTAGAGGTAAGAGCGGATAACCGCAAGCAGGCTTACGAAATGCTCTTAGCACTAAATTCGCGCTACGGGGTGTTCAGCGAGAACGGACTCATCGCTCTTGCCCGCAATGACATGGAGTTTGCGCAGGCTCTTCAGGACGCTTCGCAGATATATGCTGAGCTACCAGATGTCGATACTGATGTGCTGCTCGCCGTGCTGCGGGAGAGTGAGCAGACGGTCGCTGAAGCATTCCGACGCCGTATGTTTGAATCGGCGGGCGTCGCGGTTGATGAAGAAGAGAGCGGTGAGCTGAAAAAAGAAGCAGGTGATGGGGAGACCCTGTCGGGGATGAGGCTTCCAGTCGTGAATACGGGAGAACGTGTTGACAATCACCCGCAGTGCCCGGTGTGCGGAGTGAAGCTGATGACTGTATTCGATAATGGGCGATGGGTGCTGGTGGCAATCGCGAGTTCATCACAGGACCATTCTCAGGAGGCAACCGATGTTAATCACGGTGACGAAGCGCTTTGACTTTGCAGCGTCGCATCAATTGCCGTACCATCAGGGGCAGTGTCGTTTTCTCCACGGGCATAACTATGGAGTGGTGGTCGGGGTGCGTTCTCACTGTTTGCAGACGGAAGGCCCGTCAGCGGGGATGGTGGTGGATTTCGGCGACTTGAAGGCTCTGGTGAAACCGCTGATTGCTAAGCTAGACCACACGCATCTCAACGACTGGCTACCGAATCCGACTGCCGAGAATATTGCGGGGGCGATTCTGTGCTATGTAGCTGCTAATTTCCCGTATCAGTGGGTGTCTCTGTTCGTGGCTGTAGAAGAAACTCCTGGTGTTTCGGCATACGTGGAAATCTCCTATGACGAATGGGAGCAGTTTCGGCAGCAGATTCCAGTGGAGTGGCAATTCGTTGGGATGGCGACCGAAAATAGCGACCGGGAAAGCAAAAACCAGCAAGAGGTGGTACCGAAGTGAAGCCCATTCCTGAAGAGAAGCTGAGCTTGCCGAATTCAGGCTCATACTTAGTGAAGGAAATCTTCTACAGCGTGCAGGGTGAAGGGGTACTTGCCGGAATACCGATGGTGTTCCTGCGTTTCTCCCTGTGCAACCTGCGGTGCACGGTTGCCACCACCGGGTTTGACTGTGATACTGACTTTGAGGGCGGGCGGGAGATGACTATCAAGGAGATTCTCCAAGAGCTTGCACCATATCCGTCGCGGTACTTGCTGATTACAGGGGGAGAGCCGACCTTGCAGCTGGACGAAGAACTGGTCGCTGAACTGCTGAAGCACGGGTATCGGCTGTGCCTTGAGACCAATGGGACGAAGCCGGTGCCGCTCCGCGACCAGTGGCATTGGATAACGGTCTCACCGAAATCAGCGTGGCATACCATCCGTGTTCGAGACCCAGATGAATTGCGTGTTGTGCTTGCGCACGGGATGGCTCTGCCCAACATTTCCGACATCCCTCTTCAAGCCAAACAGTATGTGGTCAGTGTCCGGTTTCAGCCGGACGGTGGTATCGCTCCCGAAGACATGGAGTGGGCGATTGAGCAAGTCAAACAACATCCAGAATGGAGGCTCAGTTTGCAGTGGCACAAGCTGGTGAAAATCCGGTGACTGTGAATCTGCACGGTGCAGCGCAGGACTTTAGAAACGCGTTCTATTGTCTCGGCATCCGGCTTGCAGAAGAAACTCCCTATCGGATAGCCAAAGCTTGGGCGGAAATGCTTGCAGGATACCGTGAGGACTGGCGACAATACTGCAAGACATTTAAGCTGGATGACATAGACCAGTTTGACGGCGACGAGCCTTTTTTCATCCCGCTGGATTTTAGCCAGACCAACCACCAGGTGGAAATAAGGTGCAGCTTCGTGTCTATCTGTGAGCATCACGTTCTACCTTTTGAAGGTGAAGCGGTCGTGCGCTATGGTATCAGTGACGGGCACGTGTTGGGAGCCAGTAAGGTGGTGCGTATTGTCCAATCGCTAGCACGCCGCTTGCAGCTACAGGAGCGGTTGACAGCGGAGATTGCCCAAGCTATTGCAGAAGCAGTCAATCCCATGTGGGTGGAGGTGGAAACGGTGGCCACACATGCCTGTATCCGGTGCCGTGGTGTACGGGATTCGTCTGCCGAAATGCGGTGTGTGGCTACTTGGCAGCGACACCAAGAAGATACACTATGAGACAGCAGCATTGGTGATGTTTATGCCGTATAAGCGGATTCCACCGGGGGCTCGGCGCAAAGTGTTGGAAGCACTGGCTCAGGGTGCGAGTATATCCGGGGCTGCTCGTATCGCCGGTGTTGCCCGTGCGACCATCTACCGCTGGATGGAGAAAAGTGCCCGGTTTGCTCAACAGGTGGCAGATGCATATGAGGAAGGAACAGACCACCTTGAGGATGTTGTGCTGCGGATGGCATTAGAGGGCAATACTCAAGCAGCCATCTTTCTCCTCAAAGGTCGCCGACCCCAGAAATGGAGGGAGCGTGTGCAGGTAGAGCATACAGCAGCGGAGGACTTCCTACGTGACTTCGGCAATATTATCCAAGAGCTCGAGCGAGCTGCGGCGTGCCCTCCAGAAACTAATGCAAACGAAAGGGCAGGAGGCACGCAGTGAACTGGCAAGCAGTCTATTTCGAATGCGGTTTCATGGTGGACAGCGAAACATGCTGAACAGACTGTCTCCGGCAGGGAACCGCAGCCATGACACCACTATTTTAGCAACTGGGAGACGCTGGGGCAAGACACTGGTTTCGGCTATAGACCTGCTGCTATACGCTCTGTGTGTGCCTAACAGTAGCCAGTGTGTCACCTCCATCTCGCTAGACCAGGCATCTATCAGCTTCTCCTACATTCTTAGTGTGCTCGAGAAGATACCGTTTCTGCAGGCTTGTGCCTTTTCGCCACGCTTTTCTCCCTTCCCGACGTTGCAGTTCCGGAATGGCAGTACCATTACCATCCGGAGTTCATCGGGTAGGGGCAAGTTCCTGCGAGGGCATTCTTTTCACAGAGTGCTGGTGGACGAAGCGGAGTACGTAGACCCTGCTGTGATTCAGGAGGTGGTCTACATGTCCCTCGCAGACTATGCTGGTGAATTGATTCTTGTGTCTACCCCCAAGCATTTCGGCTCTTACGTTCACCGACTGTTTCACAGTGCTGATGCTAGAATCTACCGGCAGACAGGCAGCACGTTGGACAACCCCTTCATCGCTAGAGATTACATCCAGCAATTGCGTGACAGAATGACAGACGAGGTGTGGCGACGTGAAGTGCTCGGTGAGTGGGTAGCAAGCTCGACGGCATTCTTCGGCTTTCACCATATTCAGCAGGCGTACCTGGAGGCGGATTGGACTATCCCTGAGGAGCCCATGCGGGACAGACGGTATGTCGCGGGGTGGGACTTAGCCCGAAAGCAGGACTGGACTGTTGGAATTGTCCTAGATGTTACGGAGCGTCCGCTTCGTGTGGTGGATTTCTACCGTACTCAGCAAACGGATTGGCAAGAGATAGCCGAACAGATTCGCTATCGCCACCACAAGTACAGGTGCGCTACTACATTGATAGATGCTACCGGGTTAGGCGACGTGGTGTTGGCTATGGTGTCTGATGTTGCGCGCGGTTTCACGTTCACAGCCGAAACGAAGGCACAACTCCTATACAACTTGCAAGTTTTGCTCCAGCGAGGAGATGTGCGATTTCCTTTTCAGCGCGACCTTGTGGACGAGCTGGTGAACTATGCCTTGGATGACAAGAACTTGCAGACAGACTGTGTGATGGCATTAGCATTAGCATGTTGGTCAGGCTATCGAGCAGCAGCAGCACACTTGCTGTCTTCCCAAGATGTTGCAGTCATTCCGCGCTAGCGGTATAATGCTCATAGGGAGGTGGGTGATGTGGATGCTGGCACATGCATTACTATGGCTGTTGCGACGTTCGGCGTGGGTTTTGTACTGGGCTTCACTTATGCTGTCTTCGTTGGCGGCAGCGGCTATGCAGAATAGCTCGCAGCAGGATGTGTCGCTGTCGCTGGCTGTTCAGCCAAGTATTGTGCGGCGCGGGCAGGAGGCACTCGTGCTGCTTCGCCTGCGCAACCCCCGGCAGAATGAGATTATTGCGCTACGGGCAACGGCAACATACACCGACGAAGCCGGAGTGCAACGGCAAGTGCAGAGCAACGAGGTGCAGCTGGCTGTGGATGCGAGCCTGCCTGTGCGCATTGAGATTCCGGCGGAGAGGGTGCGGCTGGTGGCGGGCACTGTGCTGTTTGACGGTATGCCGGTGACGGCGACGAGCAACAGCGCGATTGCTGTAGATGTGGTAGTGCCCGGCGATGGGCGCGACCACGTGCTGGAGCTGAGGGTGATTCGATGACGGCTACGAAGCAGTGGACAGTCACAGCGCGGGATTACTTGCTGGACGACCAGCGGGTGAACGCAACTGCGCGGCGCAAGTTCAAGGCGGTGCTGGCGGATGTGCGCGGGCACGGCTTGCCGTTGCTGGTGTGGGAGGTGATTCGCACGCGGGAGCAACAGCGTGCGCTGTATGCGCAGGGGCGCACGAACGAAGAGCTGTTGAAGGTGGGCTACACGCCGGAGGAGATTGCGCTTTACCGGATGCAGGGCTATACCAGCATCAAGCCGGTCGTGACCAATCTGCGCACGCCGCGCTATCACGGCACGGGCAGGGCAATGGATTGCTGCTGGCTGGTGAACGGAGCTCCGAGCTGGAACGTGCCCAATGAATGGTGGGAGACGTATGGACGTGCTGCCGAAGCGCATGGGTTGGTTTGGGGCGGCAGGTGGAGAATGCGTGACCTGCCGCATGTGCAGTGGGAGGGTGAGTAGCAATGGCATCATATTCCAGCACGCAATCAGGCAATTGGAACGATAGTGCGACATGGGGTGGTTCTGGTATTCCGGGCGTTGGTGATACGGCGACTATAAATGGTGGGCATGTAGTAACAATTCCTTCAGGATACGAGGCTGGTATTGGTACGGATACTGGGACGGCGGTAACGATAAACGCCAACGGGACGTTATTAGTCAATGGGACGCTATTTGCGCGTGGCAATATTGTTGTGCTTGCCACTTCGACGTTGTCGGGGCATTTAAAGATAGACGGTGGTATATTAAAGATGCTATCGGGGTTTAGTGTAACTACGACAACAAATAACTTGAAAAAAGTGACCATATTGGATGGCGTGGCGGAGGTTGTAGATACAAGTGGTCAGCGCATAACTGCTCCTAATTCTTCATCTATCGGCAACAACTATGCTAATTGGTGTTTTGAGTTCAGAAACAGTAAGTTTTACTCTTTTGGTAACGGCGCGACAGTTTCGGCTATTAACACAAACGCCTTAGGGACGGCTAACTGCTATTTTATTATGAAAAACAACTTATTCAAGGTAAATGGAAACATTATTATTAGGTCTCCCGACCTTGCGGGTACGGTTTTTATTTGTGAGAACAACGATTTCAGGGTAATGTCCAACGCGTATCGGGTAACTATAGGAGGAGTGGTAGCAGATGGAGTAACAAGGTACATAGATGATTGCACGTTTTATGCAATGTCGGACATTCTGGTACAGATACCATGTGTATGGCGTCGTTGTGTTGTTTTGAATGCTTCAGTTTTGACAACCGTACAGCCTCCTGTGAGTATTCAGGAATGTGGTTTTTGGGTGTTTAATTCCGGTGGTGGTGTTTCGTTAAAAAGGCTATCAATTTCCCGTTGTATATTCTGGTTTCACAACCCCAATCCTCACCATATAGGTACTGGTACACAATCTTATATTTCTACAGTATCTGACTGTGTATTTGACGGAGATGGTTATTATTCTTTAGATACTGGCGATACTGTGCTGGTTGGTGCTGGTGTATCTGGGGCGCGGTCGCGTGTAAATATTGAAGGTAGTGTTGTCATTAACTCTGCGGGGACGCTGGCAACCTTATTGAATAACTACAGCGAGGCGGTAATAGACCACTGTACTGCTTATGGTCGCGATTTTAATGGTGTTATTCGTGAGACACATGTTTCTGTTGGTGAAACGGCTGGGACTGACCAGCATGTTACGATAAAGAACAGCATTTTTTATCGCACGCCTTATGGTGCATACCCCTATAGTGCGTATGTTGCTAATTCCTTAGAATACTGTGATTACGCAGCATGGGGGAGTTTAACAGGAACACGTGTACCGAATTCGCCATTGGCTTATGTAAATGGACGCCCTTGGCGGACGGAGTATCCGACAGATAGTGATTATGGTGATGTTGAAGGGTGGGGGCTTAATGACAAGCGGGATATTGACCCTCAGTTTAAGGATAGCAGTCGTCGCGTTGCGTCTTATTTGGCGGTCAATCAAGAGCAGGGTATGGTGGAAGGTAGCAATACAATGTCGGAAAACCCCGGCTGGGTTGTGGGATTACGGATGTTACGGCGCAATGGTTACGATGAGAATGGCGAACCAGCACAGTGGGATAACCGTTACACGCCAGTACAAGTTTTAGACTGGATACGTGATGGATTTAGACCGCAGAATGTAGTACTTCAGGGGGCGGCGAGTGATGGAACGGATATTGGGGCAATGCCTGTAGAGATACCTGTTTATCCGCAGGGATGGAATAATCGCGTGTGGATGGTGATATGAGATGGCAAACAAAAACGCGACGTATGTGATTGAGTTTACGTTGCGAGATAGTGCGCAACAGCGACATATCACGACTGATGAGAGCGAGAACGTGATAGTGAGTGTCAGCACGGATGGTGCGGACTTTACAGCGAGTGGGGCTACGGTAAGTGCAGTGAAAAAGAATAATGCGCTTACCGGTATATACAAGGTATCTCTTCAGCTTACAGGCAATGCTGTTGGTGTTTTAATAGAGCATCCCACTCTTTATCCGTATCCCGATTTCATATGGATTGCTACCGAGCAGGGAAGGTTTGATTCTGTTAGAGTTGGTGGGTATGCAGTTGGGGAAGACCCGGCGAACTATGTTCTCTCTAACCCATCCAACAAACTTCTCACCGACGCGAGCGGTCGCGTGACTGTGGGCGCGTATGCGACAGGTCAAGCACCCAACGAGCTCGTGCTTGCCACTCCGGCGAACAAACTTGCTACCGACGCCTCCGGTCGCGTTACGGTAGGCAGCAATGCCGACAAGACCGGCTACACGCTGGCTTCCGGCGAGCATACGCAGATTCAGTCGGACGTGCAGAGCGGGCTGACGGCGCAGGGTTACACCCCTGCACGCGCCCCGAAGCTGGACAACCTGGATGCTGCTGTCACTTCGCGTTCTGCGCCGGGCGATGCCATGTCGCTCACCAGCGCCGAGCGCAGCAATATCGCATCCGCGGTGTGGAATTTTATGGCAGAGCTATCGGTGACCGCGGTGGGCTTGCTCCGGCTGATTGCGGCTGTGGTGCAGGGCAAGCGCACGGTGGACGGCAACACTGAGACCTACTACGGATTGGATGGCACGACTGCTCGCGTGGTGGGTAGCGTGGACGAGCGGGGCAATCGGAACATCACCACGAGGAACCCGTGATGAATGGCTGGACTGGCAGATGGGTTACCCAGAACTGGGCGTGGCGGTGGTGGCTGTCCGCCTTCGCTCCTGTCCGGGAGATTGGAAGGCTGGTAGCATCGGTCGCCCGGCTCACGTGGCGTGCAGCTGTCAGCCGGCTGATATGGCAAGGGGAGGTGAGAAAGCTCGGTGATTGACATCATACGCGGCGATACGTGCTACCTCATCTTCAGCATTCACACAGCACTGGATGCCGACGGGAACCCTCTTTCCGACCTGTCGGGCATCGCCTTTCGTTTGCAGGCGCGACTGGATGCTGACGCCGACAGCACTGTCTTCGAGAAATCCACAGCATCGGGCAGTATCTCGGTGAGCGGCATGAGTGTGCGAGTGCGAATCGATGGGAGCGACACCAGCGCACTTGTGCCGGGCACTATCCTGCTGGCAGACTTGCAGGCAGAGACCGGCGGGCGAGTGTTCACAGTGGACGCTGGCGAACAACCACTGCGGTTGCGAGTGGTGGCAGATGTCACTCGCTAGTGGTCAAACATGAAAATTGGGGGAATAAGTCATGGCATGGTGGGATAGATTTCGAGTGTTGTTCCAGCGTGAGAAGGTGCAGCCTGGGCAGACACTGCGTGTAGCCCCGCAGCAGCGAGCCGGTTGGGGTAACACCACAGACGACCGCCTTCTCAATGACGGTACGCTCTACATGATAAGCAATTTGGTAGAGCAGGTTTGTCTTGGTGCTGGGTGGCGGTTCACTGGGGCTGATGCTCAAAGAGAGGATGTCCGGGCAGTTTGCGATGCTATCTCCGAAGCAGAAGGTTTTCACGACATGATTCGCCATTGTTTGCGAGCGATGTTTGCTCGCTATGCTGTTTCAGAGATTGTATGGCAGTCCACAAATGGTTTGTGGCTTCCTCTGCGGTTCCGTACCATTCCACGACGTTCCGTTGCATTGGGCATCAGTGATGATGGTGAAGTTTCCCGAATTGAGGTGAGTACGACAGCCGGACTGCAAGAGTTGCCGTTGCTCCATGCCGTGGTGTATCGTTTCAACCCTACACTTGCTAATCCACTCGGTTCCAGTCTGCTCGATGGTTTGCGGGAAGACATTGAGTACAAGCGCAAGCTAGATGATGTGGTAGTACGAAGTGCCGAAAGGTTCGGTGCACCGACAGTCGCACTACGGTATCCGCCGGGTACAGACCAATCTCAGGTAGATGAATTGCTTCGGCAGGGCACGAGGTTGCAGAGTGCGTCGGTAGCAGTCTTGCCGGATGGCGTCGCTGTAGATTTCTTGGAACCGCGTGGGCAGATGAGTGTGCTGTCGCTAGACACACTGCGCTACTTTGAGCGTCGCATTGCACGAGCCATATTGGGCAGTGTGTTAGGCGTGTTTGAAGCAGAGTTTGGGACTCGGGCACAGGCTAGCACCCATTGGGAGGTCACCCGGTATGTTATCCGGTCGTACCAGTCAGGGATTGAGCAGGCGATTACGGAGCAGGTGGTTCGTCGGACGTTGCAGTTAAACGGTTTGCCGAGTGAGGTGCAATTCTTCCTCAATGAGCCAGAGATTGTGGACAAAGAGGCTATGGCTCGGTGGATTGCAGATTTAGCACAGGCAGGGATTATCGATGTGGACGAAGACAGGGACAGAATCCGACAGCTTTTTGGTTTGGAAGGCTAAGCGTCCTACAGTATCGCGCAATGGTGTAATTGTAGATGCTGTCAGGTCGCTGCGTCGGTACGAGTTACGGGTTGTACGTGAGTTCGTGGCGGTCTATCGTCGTTTTATTCGCGAACTTTTACAAGATTTGGAGGCAATAGAAGTAGAAGATGTCAAGAGCTTAGTCATGGCGCGTGTCTCGCGGCAGGTGACTGAATTACACTCGGTGTTGGCGCAGGTTCTGCAAGGTATTGCCAAAGAAGTGATGTCGGTGGGTATGTCTGCTGCCGACAAGCTGTTGGGGTCGACGTCACAGTTTGCGGATACTAGGCTGGACATACCGCCTGAATGGTATGAATGGTATAGGCTTACTGTGGAGCAAGCTTTGTACCGCTACACGCAGGAAGACATAGCCCGCATTGCATCTATTGTATCCGAGGGTATGAAGGAAGGGAAGAGTGTAGGAGAGATAACAGACACTATTCAGAAGATAGTATTACAGTCCCAGTATTGGCGTGCGGAACGGGTTGCGAGGACAGAGGTGCTTCGGCTGTTCAATCTGGGCTATGTCGGGGTGTTGGTGAATGAGCCTGTTATTGTAGGCTTTGAGTATTCGGTTGTGTTGGATGCGCGAACGTCTACAATTTGTCGCCCTCTAGCCGGTAGAGTGGTAAGGAAGTCCGAGCTTACTCGGGTTCCACCACTTCATCCGAACTGTCGTACAGTTTTGCTACCTGTGTTCAGTGGAGAAGAGGGAAACTACTCTGATGAGCGCGGGGAATGGGTGAGCCGAAGCGAATTAGAGGCTTTGGCTAAGCAGTTCGGTATAATTCCTGCTGTTGTGTTGCAGGCATGGCAGAGGTATGTGCCCAGAGCAATTCCTACTGTCTAGTTTGGTCGGCTTTGTATTCTGCAATGACAGTAGAGTGTAGCCCACCACGCGTGGTGAACTGTCCTATGACTGACATGTAGCGAGGCTTGCACACTTGGACAAGGTCATCCAGAATACGGTTGACCAATTGTTCGTAGAAAGCTCCATAGTTGCGGTAGGCGAGATAGTAGTATTTGAGTGATTTCAGTTCTACACATAGTCTGTCTGGTATGTAGCGTACGGTGATGGTAGCGAAATCTGGTAGTCCGGTCTTTGGGCACAGGGACGTAAACTCCGGCTGAACGTGTTCAATGGTGTAATCCCGGCCGGGGTAAGGATTCGCAAAGACCTCCAGTATTGAAGGGGACGGTTCACTCAGGTTCACCATAGACTATCCCTCCGATTTTTTTCTTCACATCCAGCAGAAAAAGCATGTTGTGATTTTCCGCAAATAGCATACCAGAATTGCCATCTAAATAGCAAGTGGAATGCAATTAGGAGACGGTTCGCAGGTGTTTGCTGCAAAACTTCGGGTGTTGACTATTCCCACACACTAGTGTATGCTTTAGGTGGAAGCATCTCAGGTGGGGCATGAAAGGGAAGACAACCGTGAATAGACAGCCGGAGATTCACCGTCTGATGGTGTATGTGGCGACACTTGTGCTAGTATTAGCGTTGGTGGCACACCTCTATCATCCAGGCGATGATGTATTAGTGACTGTGATTGCCACTACGCTCGGCTTCTTGTTTGGGAAAGCCACAAACGGTATTGGGGCTAACAAAGCCACACCGAGAAGGAGTGTGAGTAGACATGGCAAGGAAGACTGAGGATGGCAAGGAGTATCCGGCAGAAGCATACCTCTATGTACCAGACCCAGACAAACCAAGCACTTGGAAACTGCGCATCTGGGAAGACCCAGAGCAGAAAATCACGGTTGCCCAGCTGGGGCGAGCAGCTGCTGCACTTGGCCCTGGCTTTCGGGGTAACCGTGTAGACTTAGACCCGGAAGACCGACGTGCCGCTGCCCGCAAGCTTATTCGTCTGTATCGGGAACAGGGTGTGGAGGACGAAGACATTCCCCCTTACCTTTGGGAGATTGCCGGGATGCGCAAGCCAGCGGCACAGATGCATGAAGATGAAGGTGACGATGTGGTAGAGCGAGAGGCGTTGGTATTTGAAGCAGGCGAATACCCCGACAAAGGACTAAAGGTAACAGAGAAGGACATAGAGCGATTAGCGAGAAATTCTGAGTCAGTGCCTATCTATGTGGAACATGCAGAATCCCCCGTACATCTCGGTTGGGTGAAGCAGTTTTTGGCACGAGGAAGACAGCTGTGGGCGCGGCTAGCGTTACACCGTGAGGCAGATGCCTTGCTCCAAAAGCTTGGAGTAAATGGGTTGAGTGTGGCTGTTCCCCGGTCGCTAGACCGGGTGTTGGAGGTCTCTGTAACCGGTTCTCCGCGCCTGCCACAGGCGCGACTGTTCAATGATACTGTTCTGGTGTTCTCCTTCGGGGAGACACCACCAACACTACAAACGAAGGAGGGACAACTGATGGAGCAAGAGCTGGAACAGCTCAAAGCGCAGGTGGAATCATTAATGCAGGAGCGAGAACAGTTCACTGCAGCACTGGAAGCTGAGCGCAAGTACCGGGAACAGCTGGAATTCAAGCTGCAGGAGGAGCGAGCCAAAGCCAAAGTGGATGCACTCATCCACACCGGCAAGCTCCCACCTGCATTACGTGATTTTGCACTGGCACTCGGCACAGGCAGTCAGACCGTCCGCTTTGCTGAGGGGAAAGAACTTCCACTTTTTGACGCCTTCGTGGAAGTCTACTCGCAGATGCCACCACATACTGGGGCGAAGCTGACGGCAACAGCAGAAGATGAAGATGAAGAATTGAAGCGACGGTTTGCTGCTCTCAAGTTGAATGAGAAAGAGATTCCACTGGCGATTGCGGAATACAAGAAGCACATGGGGGTGAGCTAAATGGCACTAACTGGACAATGGCGTGAGATTGACTACAAAAAGCACTCTATCGCCAGCTACCCAGTTGCCGCGAACACCAGAATCTACAAAGGTGCGCTGGTGGTAGTCCGCAACACGGACGGCATGGCGTACAACGCACGCTACGGCAACAACTCTACCGACTTCTTTGTCGGCATCGCCATCGAAACTGTGGACAACACTGGTGGTGCAGCAGGAGCAAAACGAATCCGGGTCGCCAAAGAGGGGTCTGGTGTGTATACCGGTACGGGTTTTGTACAGACGAATGTGTCTGCCATTGCGTATGCTACGGATGAAAACACGGTGACCACCACAGCCGGTAGCAACGTTGCTGTGGGGCATATCGTGGAGGTACTGAGTTCCACGCGAGCGCGTGTGCGCATTGACAACCTAGTGAGGTGAGATAGACTATGCCAGTAATCACGCGAGACCAGGTGACATTAGAAGCCGGCGTTTTGGGTGCGTTCAACCGAGCGTACATGGATGCAGAAGCTACAGCGATGGCGAACGTCATCGCCACACGCATCGAGACTACGTTGCCGACTCAGAATTACGACTGGTGGGGACAGCTGCCGACGCTGCGTGAGTGGACGGACGAACGAACTTTTCGGTCAATGACGCGATACCGCTACACCATCAGTGACCGCGTTTATGAGGCGTCCATTCAGGTTGAGCGTCGGGCATTAGAAGATGACCAGCTAGATGCCCTGTGGACAAAGGTAAGAGACTTGGGACAGCAAGCGGTGCGGGACGTCGACCGTATGCTGGTGGAGTTTCTTCTGGCTGGCTTCAACACTGTAGGGCCTGACGGGCAGTACTTCTTTGACGTCGACCACGCGGAATCAGGTTCCAACCTGAGCAATGTCACGTCTGGCCCTCTGTCGGCATCAGCGTTGCGCACCGCGATTACCACTATGATGAGTTTTAGGGGTGATGCCAATCGTCCTCTGGGTATCACACCGACGCACCTGCTAGTGGGGCCATCACAGTTTTTGACAGCGCGGGAGCTGGTAGAAAGCCCTGTGGTGGTAGCGACATCGGGCACAAACTACGCTAATGTGCTGGCTGGCATCGTACAAGTGCTGGTCACGCCGTACATTCCGGGCAACCAATGGTTCCTGCTAGACCTGAGCCGACCGATTAAGCCTCTAATCCTACAGGTTCGCTCTGACGTACCTGATGAAGTGGTCATCCACAGCGACCCATCGAATAGCCCGATTGTCTTTATGCAAGACATCGTGGCGGTCGGTGTGCGTAAGCGATTCGGTATCGGCTACGGATTGTGGCAGCTGGCATACGGTAGCTCCGGCTAATCAGGCTAATCAGGGGGCAGGGCAATGAAGGGCTTGGTGCCGCAACCTGCAGGGTGGTATGACGACTCTGATGTAGTTAATGCGGTTTCTCTGGAGAACCCCTTGCCGGTGCAGATTCCAGCAGGGCAAGGGGTATCCCTGCGTCCTCCTTTGGAAGCCAAGCAAGCGTACAGTGGCACGGTCCCGTATAACTCGTCAGCAACCTTGCATGGTGGAGCTGCTGGAAGTCCAACACTGCAATCTGCTGTAGGCTACCGGCGAGTCTATGTCTACCTCCGGCACCGTATGCAGTCCGGTGCACAAACGGGAAACCGCCTACGTGTGCGGCGACGGGCGACGAAGCCGGATGGAACACCATGGACAACGTGGACGGACTACGTAGACTTCACTTTTGATAGCACCACAACTGATGCTACCAGGTGGTTTGTGATTGCATCCACAGAGGATGCAGCGAATCCTCCGGCGGACGAATATGAGCTGACCCTTCAGAATGCCAGCACCACCTCTGGTAATGGCTTGGTCTGGCAGGCAGTGGTGGTGGCATTGCCATAAGAAAAGGAGGCTAGCTTATGGCTACCAAGAAGAAGAAGGTGGTATACCGTGTGTCGGCGCAGGCACGTTCAAACTTTCCCGGCTTCTGGCGCAGTGGAATCTTCTTCCCGAACACTCCGGCGTATGTGGAATTGTCAGAGCAGGAAATAACGGAGGCGATTTTGAATGAGCCGATGCTGATAGTTCAGAAGCTGGAGGTGGGGGATGGCATACCCGCCGACGGTGAGTGAGCTGCGCCAAGAACTTGCACCGTATCCGCTCCACGGCAGTCTCACAGATGCCGAACTGCAGGCTGCGATTGAAGATGCCATAAGTGAGTTGCATACAGCAGTACCGGTGTTTGCTCAGGCGAACGGGTCAAGCTTTGAACTGCAGGCAAAGCGATTGTGTCTGGCACTGGCACGTTGGCATGTGCGTATGGCACGGGAGCGGACACCGGACGGGGAGTTACCGCCTGGCTTGCTGGCGGAGAGGCGAACGATTGAGCAGCGTATCCAGCAGGCGCAGGTCAGCTTCGCGCTGCGTCCAGTGGTAGAACCGTTACTGTCGTTGCCATCCGTGCCATTGCCAAGCCCTTCAAACTGGGAGGATGCTGAGTGAGATGATGTCCGTCCAGTTTGACCTGCAAGTACCACGGGCATTTCCGACGATAGAACCGGAACAGCTTCAAGCTGGACTACGCATGGCAGCTGCAGCTGCCATGCGAGACTGTGTGCGGAACTTTGAGAGGCAGGGCTATGAAGAGCCACCGGGGGTATTTCACCGATGGCCACCGCTGTCTCCGACCACTCTGAAGATTGCCGAAGGGCAAGCAATGCAGAAGGTGGGCGGACGAAAAGGGAAAGCCCGTATACGGAAACAGCAGACACCTTACGGTGCACTCCCTATTGCATACGGTGAAGGGGGGGAACAGAAGACAGCACGGGTACGGCGTTTTGCAGGTGCAGTGATTCTGGTGGACACAGGCAGACTACGGGCTAGTTTGCTGAGTGGCCCGAACCATATAGAGCGGTCAGGTAGGGCAGAGATTGAGGTAGGCACGAACGTAGAGTATGCTGTCTACCATGAGCGTGGTGCAAAAATAAGAGTGACGAAGAAGATGAAGTATTTCCTTGGATTGAGCTATGGTGTATGGTTGCGGGAAGGGACAGAGCTGGCTGTTCCACCGCGCCCGTTCTTGCGGGTAAGCAGGCAGGGATTAGACCAGATGAAGCAGGCGATAGTGTCCGCTATCACCGCTCGCACGTTGAGGTGAGGTGGAGACATGGACTTCCCAGCACTCTATGCAGATATTCTACAGGCAGCGCAAGCCGAACTGGGTAGTGGATTGGTGGAGGTTCTGCCTGCCGACCCGGCACAAATGCCAGTGACACTGAAACCTTGCTTATTCTTGCAGATTGTAGGGTATGCCAATAATCGCACGGGAGAGCCGTTGGGTGATTCACCGGATGCACCGGGGGATTACCGTGTAGACATCCGTTTCACGGCAACCGCTCCGAAATCGCCAGACTACCTGCAGGCTTATCGGTGGTTGAATGAATGCTATGACTGGTCTCAGCGTCAGCACTTGCGCAGAAGACAGACCTACTATGCCACCATCATCACAGGCATGAGCATACGAGATGAAGGTGAGATTGTGGTAGGTGACTGGACAATCCAGTACCGGGCGAGGGCATTGCGAGGATGAGAGTGCGCAACCCATTTCCTTTCCCTATCTGGCATCCGGCAGTGGGCAGACTGGAACCGGAAGAAGAGAAGGATGTAGCAGTGAACCCGGACGAAGTGCCTGAGGAGATGAGAATCGATGCCGACCTACCCTCACCCGCCTTACTGGCTGGAAGGGATAAAGCAGAGTCACTTCCAGCTGTACGACGACGCAAGCGGGCTTAATAATGCACCTCCACTGGCGGGCATTGACCAGTGGGTCGCCATGCCCCTCAACCGCAACTTCCGCGTCCGCATCCAGATAACGAACGATGGCTACAGCGCAACGCGGTATCTGCTGGAATACCGCGTGAATTCCGGCACATGGCGGGCAGTGGATAGCACCGAGCCGGTGCGCATCGTGGACAGTTCGGTGTTCACGGACGGTGCGGCGACAACATCGCGCATCGGCTACGCGGGTCGCACGTTCGTGAGCGGTGAAGGCATTGATACTACTCGCAACAGCGCAGACATCAGCGTCAGTGGCGATGAGTACACCGAGATTGAATGGAATCTGCGGCTTTTCAGTGGCAATAATGGTGATGTCTACGAGTTTCGGGTAGTAGCGATGTCTACTACTTGGAACGGGGGGCAGGACTACACAGCATATCCCCTGTTCCAGTATGAGGTCTTCGCAGCAGTTGTGGTATCATCTACTCTGGAGGAGGGAGAACACGCTATGATGTACGAAGCTTATACTGAGGTCGGTGTCGGCATTGAGGCACCTACCAATTTCGGAAAGTGGGTTCCGGCGTCAGTTCGGGTGAACGCTACCACCCGGATGCCTATCATGCAACCCTCACGAGTGCCTATTGGGGGCTTTCGGGGCGTGGAAGCTCCAGTAGACTATGTAATGGGTCCCATGCCTCCTCAGCCGTTCTCACTGACAGTAGAAGCTCTGCCCGACCAGTTGGGGAAATTCCTGTCGTCACTGTTCGGCACACCGAATACCACTGGTGGCAACCCTTACACTCATGAATTCACTGCCAGTGGTTCACCGCTCTCCCCTACCACTCTCACCATTTGGCAGAGAGAGCACTACCAGAGCGATGAGACAGGGAACCCACCCTTGTATAGGGGATACGGCGGATGCCTGTTCAGTGAGCTAACCATTGACGTAGACGCTCGGACACAGGGGCCGTTGCTGGTGACACTCGGTGGGCTTGCGGCGACCCATATCCTGCACAACAGTCAATCAGCAACGGGAATGAATAGCGCATTCAGTGCATCTTTGCCGTTCTCCACGACACGGGCGCAGCTAACAGTGCGGGACAGCAGCGGTAGTACACCGGCTTGGACGGCTGAGATTGAGCAGCTTCGGATGCGGTTGCTCCGGGGCGGTGTCGCACCACGCACAGGCTTTCGCAACAAGGCAATTGCCAGGGGTTATGCTATGCACAAGCGCGTGCATCTTGTGGAACTATCCATAGTCGCCTACCGTATCGGTATGCGCCCTGTCAAATTGGTATTGGGTCAATCTGAAGGTGCTAGTTTCCCACTCTTGCCGCAGCCCACTGTGCAGCGATATAGTCCGAGCAGTGGGCACGCACTAACGATTGAGTTCACTAGCTTGCAAAACTCACAGCACAAGCTAGTCATCGCTACAGCAAGCTTCGCATGGATTGAGCATTCCGCCGAAAGTGGTGGCGCAGACCCCATGATGGACACATTCACACTTGTGCCTTTGGCAACCAGTGGTGGAACCACACTATCAGCAGTGACACTAGTGAATGCAAACAGTTCTGAACCTGGTGCAGCAGGCACACCACTAACTATTAGTGACACCGGCATCTACTCACCATACTAATCAGGAGGGATTGCATGGCAAAGCGCACACCGATGGATTTAGACAGCGTTACAGCAACGGGTACACCGATTGGCAATTTGCTGTTTCGGCCTCTGCCCATACGCGCAGCAAATGAGCTAACGAAGCTCATTCAGGAACACCTGAAAGAGGCAGCCAATGTCATCTTGCTTACACCTCATGCCTTTGTAAAGGTGTTTCCGCAAACCGGTGAATCCGACATGGACGTTGCGACTGCAGCTGAGTTTCGGCGTGGTTACGCCCGTGAACACGCAGACGTTCTCACTCAGTTTGTCGCGCAGTATTCTGGTCATCCAGTAGAGGCAGTGGAGCAGCTGACAACATCAGAACTGTTGCAAGCTCTGGATATCATGCTCGAGAACCCTTTTTAGCGAAGCTGGGCGAGGAAGCAAGGAGTTATGACCCGATGGACTGGGGCAAAGTATATGCACACGTGCGAGCAGTATACCATTTAGATGTCGCCGACCTCACCTATGCCCAGCTGCTGGCACTGTTAGAAAACCTGCCGGAGACAGTGGATTTGATACGAGGTTTGTAGGCGATGCCACTCATCTCAGAAGAAGTGCTGTTGCGGGTTCGTGCTGCGTGGCAGGGTGAAGAGGTGCAGCGCGGATTAAGTCGTCTGCAGACCCAGCTTGCTGGCATGGGCAGGACAGTACAGCAAGCTTTCAACCTGTTGCTGCCCACTTCCACACTCGGGTTAGTAGCCGGACTGACTATGGCAACCCGTCAGGCTGTGCAGCTCAGTGCCCAGTTCGAAAAGATGCGCACAGGCATTGCCGCCATCCTCGGCTCCTATGCGGATGTGGTAGATGCACAGGGGCGTGTGCTGAAGGGTGCAGAACGGTTCAACGAGCTGCTTCGCATCTCGCAAGGGTTGATGACCGAAATCCGCAAGGAAGCTGACCGCACCATACTGGAGACCCGGGAGCTGATGGAGTATGTGCAGACAGGGCTCGGTTTCGGTTTGGCGCGGGGACTGACACCTCAGCAGATTGTGCCAGTCATCTCCCGCATCGCTGTTGCCGGGCGTGTGATGGGTCTTCCTCAGGGCTATCCGATAATCAGTGAAATCCGTGCCCTTCTAACCGGTGAGAACCTGCGAATGAGTCAAATCGCGCAGGCTGTTGGCATTCGCCAGCAAGATTATGCCCGGTTGCGGGGTGAGGAATTCATTCGGTATATGGAGGAACGGCTTGCCGGGTTTGTTGCGGCATCTGACACCTTCGCCCAGAGCTTTCAGGCACGTTGGAGTACATTCATCAGCAAGATTCAGGAGATTCTGATAGAGGTCGGGGACGCCATATTGCCAGTGCTATCAGAGTTCGCCCAACGCGCTACAGTGGCTATTGAGCAATGGCGCAAGAGTGGAGGGGTGCAGGAGCTACAGAACATCATGCGCTCTGTGATTCAGTTTGTGGTGAACGCCGGCAGCTGGATGCTCAGTCTCGTGAACTGGCTGAATCAGAATAAGGAGATAGCGTCTCTGCTAGGCTTTGCTGGTGCAGGTGCCGCTATCGGCGGAAGAATTGGTGGATTAAAGGGTGCAGGAATTGGGGGTCTACTCGGTGCAGCAGGGTGGTTTGGGCGTGAACTCTGGGGAGCGATAGAGTACCAGTATGCCGAGGACCAATTCATGCGCGACTGGCGGGAACGCATAACTGCCATAGGCGGGAAGGCGACAGGTATCTCAGCCTTTGACCCCCGTCGTCATCGTGTAGCCCCTGCACCATCACTACCGCCAGCACCCAGCTTGCGTGTACGACCCATACCAGCGACGGTAGACACTGCAGCTGAGCGTCGCAGGCAAACACAAGAGCGTCGTGCCCGCATAGCGATGGCGGATTTAGCAGTAGCACAGGCAGAACAAGCACTGCGCCAAGCCACGCGGGAGGCGGCAGAATGGGGCTATGCTGCGGAGATGGTTGCAAAAGCCAAGCAAGCTCTGGAGCGTTGGGCGAATGCACAGCTGGAGAGAGCTAAGGCATCAGTTCACGGTGAAGATGCCCGGCTTGCTACCGCTATCATGGGGCAGACGAAGATAGAGATTGCAGAACGTAGACGACAAGTCTTAGAACAGTTAGAGGAGGGACGCCGACGGTCACTGGATGAGAGCCGACGAGAAGCCGTACGGGCATTAGAAGCCCGTTGGGCAGTGCAGGCTCGGATAGAGGAAATCCGCGAGGCGCAAGTCCGGGACCAGACACGCCGGTTTGTGGAAGCGGTCGGCTACGCGGCACGGACGACTGTTGAGCGAGTTTCACGCTTTGCAGAAGCCATGCAGGTCATCTCGCGGTTGGAGCAGCAGCGGCGAGTTCAGGCAGAACGATTGCTGGGTCGGTTATCAGTAGAAGGTGCTCCGTGGCAAGTGTTTGGGATGCCTGCGGTAGCTGCAGGTGTGATTCGTCCGGCAATACGCATGATGCCAATGGGGGAAATGCTGGTGGCAGCTTCCGATATGATGGCAAGGGCAATAGAAGACTGGCGCGAACGGCAGCAAAGGTTCTGGAGCAGTATGCGCGACTTCATTGTGGATAGTTTGCATGATGCCTTTGTCACCGCTGGAATGCGGTTGGCCCATAGCCTCAAGAGCTGGCGTGAGGCATTCAGCAACCTGTTCCGGACACTGAAGGACATGCTGATTCGGGCAATATTGGAGGTGGTCTATGACCGGGTGATACGTGCAGCTGTTGAGGCATTCGCAGACTGGCTCACTCAGCGGTTAGGTGGAGGAAAGCGCGGAAACACAGGTGCAGCTATTGGTTCTACCTTAGGTGCTGCTATCGGTTCTGCTGCAGGCCCTGTAGGGGCGGCTATCGGCGGAATAATCGGGGGACTAATCGGGGGAAGTTTTCAGCATGGCGGGACAGCAGTACCGCGACGAATGTATATTGTCGGTGAACGAGGGCCTGAGCTTTTTGTCCCCGGCACGGTCGGTGCAGTGTTGTCATCAAAGGCTCTGGAGAACGCTCTCAACAGGCTCGGCGAACGGCGGTCTGCAGCTTCTGTGAACGTATACGTGAATCACACGACCGAGGCAGACCTTGCCCGACGTATCGGTCGCGAAGTAGTCCGAAGCCTCAGGGGGGCATGGTAGTGCGATGTTTTTCAAGTTCGTACCTGTAAGCGGAAGCGAGATTGACCTCAGTGACTATGTCGATGTCGTGCCGACGCTGACGTTCCGGCGGATTGACGCAAGCACTGGCGGTGGAATCTTCCAACCGTCAGTATTGGTGGGCGACTCGTTCACCGAGGCGTTCGAGGTGACCGCAGAAGGAACACTGTTCGCTCCGGATTACAGCAGCTTACGGACACTGATTGCCAATATCTTGCGGGGTCGTCGCGGCTACCTGATGACCGAGAATGATAGGCGTGTCCCAGCGAGCCTCATTGAGTGTCGGGTCACCGACTGGCAGCACGGATTATCCCTCGCGAGGCTGCAGCTGCAATTCCTGTGCGCAGGATATGCTGAATCGGTGAGCGAGAGCTACGCCACAGCCATCAGTGGGGGATGGAGCGTCAACAATACAGGAGACCTGCCTGCCCCTGTATACATCACGGCGGAGTTTGCGAATACCCAAAGCTCCCAGAAAGTGCTGTTCTTGGGGGGAGTCGCCCCGAATGGGCGGATTCCGCGAAGCCTTGAATTTCAGGCGAATGTCTCGGTAGGAGATGTGGTGGATATCGATGCAGGAGTGTACGGCATCTACGTTCGCTTGAACAGCTTCGATCGCCCTCAGTGCATCCGTGCAGGATACCCGTTCTATGCTAAGCCCGGCACCAGCACCATCTCATACTCTTTCGTCCCTGCGAACAGCTTCTTAAACGCTACACTTGCCTTCCGACGCAGGTGGCTGATGCTATGAGCGTGGGGATAGACTATATTCTCCGTCGCCCATATTCGGGCAGCTGGGTAACCCTGATTCAAGAGATGACGGGGAGCCTGGAGATAGAGTATGACCGGATGTCTGTCGACCGCATCCGACTGTCATTCCCTATTGCCGACGCTCCAGAGCTTGACCTGTATCCGCTTTCGGAGATTACCCTGTATGTGGCGACGGAGCAAGGTCAGCGTCTCCCGTTCGCACGCGGGTGGCTCACGCGACGACTGTTGACACCGACCCTAGCAGTGTACGAATTCACAGGAGCTCGGGGATTGCTGAATCTGGTCACTGTTCAAGGGATATTCACTCCGGGGCAAACAGTAAGGGATGCACTGGTCACCATCATCACGCGGGCGCAGCAAGTCCTTGCTAGCACCACCAATGGAGCCAATATCAGTGACTGGGTAGTCGGTTCCGGCATCGATGCGAGTGCACCATTCGTCGCACTGCTATCGCCTGTGTCCGCAGCCGATGCTATAGCGCAGTTAGAGCGAGCGTTCGGGGACTGGCTCACTGTGACGTTCGGGTTCTCACCGGTACCGGACAGTCCGTTCACGGTGACCGCACAGTCACCGCCGGCAGAAGTGCTACTGCTGGATGCTCAGCCAGTTGAAATCGATGAGCGGTATGAGAATCTGTTCAATCGGGTTGCCTACCTGATGGAATCCCCTTCCAACCCGAACGTAATCCCGAATCCAGACTTCAGCGCACCTGCTATGGTGGTGGGAGGGGAAGCCGCCATGAACCTGGTGCCGAACCCGTCGTTTGAAACCTATCTCGCAGACTGGCAGACACCGTCGCCCCCCATCTACTGGGAGTGGGACTGGAACTACGGGTATACCGGCAACAGAAACTTCAAATTCCACGACTGCCACGAGTATAGCTCCAGTGGTTGGCTGACGTCGGGGTTCTTCCCTGTATCTTCTGGGGTGGACTACGCCGGCGGGTTCGCACTAGGCTGTGACCCGTGGCTTGCACAGGAATGCGGTGGCCCGAGCACGGTGAAGGTGCGTGTGCAAGTGCTTGGATTCAATGCGAGCAACACCCAGACCGAGACCGCTTATGACCAGGAAATCACTAATATCTTCCACTCTGCCTTTCACTGGCACTGGATACCGATTCCCCCCTTTCGGTTCACCAATGCCAATACAGTGAAAGCGAAGATTCGCTTCAACACTTTCCACGGCAAGCGTCTCTATCTCGATGAGGTTCAGGTATACCGCACCGACCGGGTCTACCAGCGAGATTGGCGGCTTCAGCCCGATTCCGGCAACCCACCGCTGCAACCGGGGACGAACTACGATATTGACTGGCTACGACCACTCGGAATCAGCGAAGGAAAGCATGTCGTAGTGTCACTGAGCCTGCCGTCATCTCGGTCGGTACAGCTGCAGTCAACTCCGAGTCCCCTGCTTGCGGACACACCGACATACGTGCTCACTCTGTTCTCTGATGGGCTTGTCCCGGCAGTGTCGCTAGACTGGTACAACGAGCAGGGGAACAGCATCTCTTCGGGCATCGTCACACTCACCGTACAGGACACCATTGTCGAAGACGGCATCACCTGGACACGCCGTACGTCGGCAGTGCTCAGCAGACCTGCTGGAGCCTACTCCGTCCGTGTCCGGCTGACCTGGACAGGGGTCAGTGGTCAGGCTCGTGTCCGTTCCGTTCTCCTTGCTCCTGCCAGTGAGCGTCGCCCATACCGGTATGGGTATGCCGTCACACCGGAATACCAGTCTGGACAGCTGTCCTACGGGAGCGACGTTGACCCGGAGATTCGCAGTGAAGCTGCTGATTCTGAGATCATCTACGGTGTGCTTCCAACGCTCCGTGTCCGGGATACAGTGATTGATTCACGCTCGGCAGAAATCCAGGCATCAGGCGACTTCCTTCGGTTCGCCGTAGCCGAGCGACGGATTGAAGTGAAGGGGATACTCGATGACTACCGGCTGTTGTATCCACATCTATTCCGCCTGCGAGTGCCTTCGGTGATTCCCCGTTCACTGCTGCTGCTCTCTCTTCGGATTTACCCTACCGGAGAGTGGCACGCGACGCTTGGCACACCGCAGGCGGATTTGCGCGAACTGCTACAGTATCTGACCCAACAACACCAGCAGCGCAGCTAGCACAGCGACTGCGCATCCTGCTGGTCGCCGATACGGCTGCTGCTCCCTGACTTCTTTGAGAATCTGCCTCGCTACCGGGTGTAGCCAGCGCCCGCACAGCGCACACCGGTCAGGGTCATAAGCCGATGGGGCGATTCTGCTGCACTGGCATAAGCTATGCAGGCGGGTCTTCATCGTCTCCCTCCTCTCCTTCCACTTCCCTCAGGGAGTCCTTGTTTAGGTTCACCCTGGCGAAGCTGAACACTTCGTCGGGGTCAAACCGGTAGACTCTCCCTACCTTCAGCACCGGCAGCTCCCTGCGCTCTATCAGCTTGTAGATGGTTATCGGAGCCAGGTTGAGCATTTGCGCCAGCTCATTCACGGTGAGCAGCTTCTTTTTGTTTGCGTTGTTCATGTTTCTCCTCCTGCCATTCTCGGTCATGTTAGTATCTCAAGCGCATTCGCCGACAGCATCACCTCACTGTCGGCAAGTCCGGCGAGCGAGCGTGGGGCGTTGTCAATGTAGACTACGAATAGCCGCCACCCTCGCTCCTGTTTATTCCGCAGTATCGCCTCGGCGATGTCGGGCGATACATTGTCCTCGCCATCGGTCACCACCATTAGGTCAGCATTCTCCCTCTCCGCCAGCACTTGCAGCGCATACTGCAAAGCCATGTCAAAGCTCGTGCCACCCCCGAGTTGCTGGCTAGCCCACAGCAGAATGTCGTGAGCTGGGTGTATCTCAGTAGAGAAGCTTGCCAGATGGCAACTCCGCGAAGCATCTTGCTCTATCGTCTGCTTCACCAGCAAGGCGAACGCCTTCGCCAGCTGCACCCGCTCACCCGACATACTCCCTGACTCGTCTACGAGAACCACCGCATCACCACGTGCTAGCTTCCGCTTGCTCACTGTCTGCCTCTCGTAGACCATCAGAGACTTGTCTACATAGCGGGAGAGCCAGAGCAGTTCCAGGTCTAGGTCATCCAGAAAGGCGTACTCGGCAGGCAACTGGTTCAGCAAGTCATCTCCAAGCGTTATCCCTGTGGGAAGCACCACCCGGTCAATCTGTTGCGCCTGTAGTGCTGCAGCCTGTTCCCGGAGTCTCCCATAGAGCTTTGCCAGCTCCACAGCGGCTCGCCTCGCTGCATCTGGCAACGAGAGAGCCAGCTTCAGGAACTGCGCTCGCTCATCGCCTGCCTGTGGGGCAAGAGCAAGAATCTGCTTGGCATCTGCAGCTTCCTTCTCAGCAGCTGCGACCGCACGACGCACCCGTACTGCCAGCTTCAGCTGCTCCTTCTCTGCTTCTTCCTCCCCGACCCTCCCTTCTTTCTGCTGTTGCTCCAGTTCCTTGTGCCGGTCATAGACCGCCAGCAGGTCAGGGAGTAGCCGGTCGGTGGCGATGCCCGCCACCTCATGCTCGAGCATCGCCACATCATGGAGTTCTTTGTAGCTAGCACTGCCGAGTGCTTCCCCGACGACAGCGTGCCATGCCCTATCCGGGCACTGCTCCACCAGCCTGGGCATCGGCTCATAGAGCATAGAGAATACATCCTGAGCCTGCAGCTGCCTGTCTTCTGGCGGTGGGGAGACCAGCTGCAACTCTCGCGCTAATTGAAAGCCTGCTTTCGCAATCGGGGAAGACTCAATCGCCAGCACTGGGTTTCACCTCCTGTAGCAGCGCATCATATATTCGGAGAGACTGGTCAATGTACTGGCCTACCCTGTCCTTTCCCATTCTCTCCATCGCTTTCACCGCAGTTTGAATCCGAGCTGCGACCTGCAGCTTCTCGGCGAACGTCTTGGCGCCAGCATAGGCCTCCTCAATCTCTTTCACCATCGCCCGTGCCTGCGCCACTTCGGGCATCGCCAGGTCGTATAGGCGAGCCTCGAGCTTCAGATAGCCCTCACGCCCGCTTTCTGGCTGCCACAGCACAAACCGAGCCACCAGCAGGTCACTAGCGTCCGCAGCTGGCTTCCCCTGCATCGCTGCGTGCCATCCGATGAGCTTCGCCAGCTTGACCCAGCGACGGTCAGAGATAGTTCCATCAAGCTCTTGGCGCAGCTGCGCAAGCAGGGGGAATACGGGCGTCGGGTCGGCGGGAGATGCAGGGACTACCGGCGGGACGACTTCTGACCCTGAACCCTGAAGCATCTGGAGAAATCCGGTTTGAGAGACATACCCGACGTATGACCGCAAGGTGAACCGGTCGGCGAATGCTTCCAGTCCATTCTGCGGATACTCATTGCTCGCTCCTACAAGCATTCGTAGCGGTAGGGATAGCTGTTGGGTTGGAGCGAGGAGCAAGCGCCGGTACTCCATCGCATCCAGCAGTGTATTCAAGATGGCAGACGAGGCTTTAAAGACCTCGTCTAAGAATACTACCTCTGCTGTCGGCAGGAACCCGTCCACCACTCGCTCCACACGCCCTTGCTTTAGTGCATTCAGGTCAACGGGTCCCAGAATTTCATCCGGTGTGGTGAACTGCGTCAGTAGCCGGTGAAAGGTTGACGCCCCGGCGGCACTGGCAAACTCTTGCACAATAGCTGTTTTGGCTGTTCCAGGCGGGCCGAGGAGCAGGCAATGTTCTTGGCTCACCCAGGCCAGATTCAGCATCTCCAAGACGTCTTCACGCTCCACGAACTTCATTTCGTTGCACCTCCTAATGCTTGTCGTCGCTCTTCGAGAGCCTGATAGAGAGCCTTCTCAGCGGTCTCTAGCTGTTTCCGTAGCTCGTCGGAGTACAGGTTGAGAATATCGGCATACACCCGCGCCTCCTGCACCAGTCCACCGACCTTACCGGCTACCGACTCCAGGCTCTGTGACCGCTTGAGAGTTGCGATGGTCTCCCGCAGCTGAGCGACCATCTCCTCAAACATCTGTGCAACCGGCTGCAGCAGGCTCGCTTGCTCTACTGGCTCACCAGCTACATAGAATATGGTGAGATGCCCTTGGACCGTATCGATTACACTGCGAATGGTATCCAGGAGCGAAGACTTGTGCTGTGGGATGAAGTATGAGCCTCCTGCTTGCCGGAGCGGGGGACAGAAATGGTAGCGCATGTAAGCTGCGAGTGCTACCCCCACCACTGTAGGCTGTATGGCGGGCAGTGTTTCTGTTTTCACCGAGCCATCGATGGAGAACTCGGTGACACTCACCAGCTGCTCAGCGTCAATCGTGATGTAGCCGACGACCCTTTCCTCAGCCGTCGGGGGGACAGACTCGATGACGATATGCTTGACCACGGCATACCGCCACCTCTTCCCATCCCGCTGCACCTGCTTCAGGAATGTCCCCGCTTCAAAGTGCCGTCGCAAGACATCCTGCGACGCCTGAGACGCGATATTGCTCGCCCAGAGATTGATTGGGCTGAGCACCCCGTCCTGCTGAATCTTCAGCACCCGGTGGGCAGGGACACTTCTCGGAAGGTCCCAGCCGACGACGCATCCAATTCTTTGCATGTTGCACCTCCTGTGTTATGTCTTTCTACACTTTTATTATACATAATACGCCACAAGAAGTCAATAGGATTCGGGGGGGTTTGAAAAAAAAATTGCAAAAAAATTCTCGTGCGAGTGTGGTAGCAGTAGGGGAACAGCGGGCTACCGCAAGGTCTTGCGCCAGCAGCACATCACATGCCCCTTGCGGGACTGCGTGTATCCGACATTCTCGTAGCCAAGGGACAGGTAGAAGTAGTTCGCCGGGTTGCCTACCGCGCACAACAGCTCAGTCGCTTCCATGCCAGAGCTTGCAGCTAATGATTCAGCCGCAGCCATCAGAGAAGTCCCTACCCCTCTTCGGCGATAATCCTTGCGCACGGATATCGCCCGAATCTGAAGAATCTTCGTCGCGGGGTGAATCCCGAATACCAGTATCCCAACCAGCTCACCAGATTCCTCGTCAATAGCCACCAACACCCTGCGACTTCTCAGCCAGCTTACAACAGCACTAAGGTACAGGAAGCCGAATGTGCCTTGCTCATTCAGTAATTTCTGGATAGCATATGGGTCATCGCCTTCGGCGAACCGAATCACGACGTTCGCTGCTTGTATTCGCTCGTTCATCTCTTGAGAATCCTCACAATCTGCTCCCAGTCTGATGGACGCCATAAGTAGCACTCCACGCCCGGACAATTCTGCAAGAGCTTGAGCCACACTTCTTGCGACGAAGAGACTTGCCCTTTCTCCGACTTGAGCTCGGCGAAAATCACCCGAGGTGGTCGGACCAACACCAAATCGGGGAAACCGGAAGGCGAGTGCAAACTATGCCACGTGTGGTAGTCTGCCCAACCCATCAGCCGCGCGTAGTCCCGCACTGCTTGCAGAAAGTCGCGCTCTGGCACATGATATCCACCTGAGTCAGAGAATGGTGACCCAGTATCACGCCTGCTCCTGCTCATTGCTTCAGTGTCCTCTCACTGGTGATGCATTTTGCGCTGATGCATTTTCAGTGACCAATCCGCCGTCGCATTCTCCCCGAAGTCCGTGGCTCTCTCCCCTTCTTCCGGCATCTCTCTCAGGCCCACTCGCTGCCACCTATCAAAATCATATAGCCAGTCCCGGATTTCGTCAGCCTGTTCGGGTATCAGCGGGCGGCACTGCAGGGATAGCTGCAGGGATTCCGTCAGCGGGAGAACACTAGTGTATCCGCACTGCTTGCCACTGGCGTCCGACCCAGTGCACCGCAGAACAAGCGCAATCAGCTCTACTTCCTGTTTCTTCGCAGTGTCCCATGCCGTATACAGCACGGCATCGTAGACCCCCAAGTGGCTGCTGCAGTACCTGCACGACAGCATCCGACCGTTGACCAATATCCGCTGACCGACGTACCTGCGCTTATACGCCATGATAGTAGCCGTGTCCATCCTCTACCTCCTTGCTCTTCAGTGTCTCTAGCACTGACTTTATCTGCTCTATCCCTTGTATTCCAGCCTGCCGGTAACACTCACGAGCATCATCGCGGTCAAAGACTGAGACCGCTTCCTGCACAATCTGCGGAGTAGTGTATCTCCTCGGTAGTGCGACGTCTGGCTGCGCTCTTACCCGCTCCCGCTCAGGCTGGCGCGAACCTTCGGCGATTGACCGGGCGAGTGACCAGTTCGTCAACACCCAACGGAGCGTGCACTTGTCTGGGTCTCGTGCGTTCGCGCGGCACCGACGCCACGTGTCCTCTATCTGCTCTAGCGTAAGACCTCCATCGGACGCTGGTTGCCCGACCGACTCCCGCACGTACCGCAAACAGCTGCGAACCTCAGAAGGCGGGGCATGGGAGCCAGTGACGCGAGCGATGATTCCAGCAACCTGCTGGTATAGCCCCGGTTGCCGTTTCTTCGCTGCATGTTCATCGTCCCCTGTTTTCTTCACCAAAAGGGTCGGGGACGAAACTCTCACCCCCATTGCCGAACGGCAATCAGTCGAAGACTGTACTTCATTCTCTGTTGTACTCTCTGTAGTACTCTCTGTAGTACTCTCTGTATATAGTTTCGGCGATTCGGGGGTACTAGTTTCCCGATTTTCGGGGTACAAGTTTCCCGATTTTCGGGAATCTAGTTTCGGCAAATCGGCGAAACTAGTTTCGGCGAATTCCGGAAACAAGTTCGGTGTCTCCCCGTCTTGGTTGAACTCACCATCGCCTCCGCCGTCCTGCTGTTCATCTTGTTGGAACTCAAGGTCTTCCAAGAATTCCTGCAGCGCACGCAGGTCAAAGAAGTACCATGTCCGGGCAGGTAAGCCCTTGCGTTCAACCTGTACGAACGGAAGGGAACGCAACCTTGCCTTCGCTGCCTCAATTTCGCCAGCAGAGCATCTGGTCTCTGCCCGAAGCTGCGCATCCGTCTTCCAGAAGCTGGCGCAGTCGTCGCTATCAGCGCAAGTGTTTGCCCAGTATAGTAGCTGCGACAAGATTACCCCGCCAGCGACACTACCCATCACGTCGGCGAACACCGGATGATAGGCAATAGGTCGTCTCAGCAAGTGTCTCATCAGTTTCTGGCTCATCGCTCTGTTCCCCTTTTTGCGTTGTTTGCGTTATTGTGGTATACTGTAGCTGCCAACCTTCCTGCAAGGTACTGGGAGGTACTGGTGCGTGTTGTGGGAAAAGGTTCGTTGCACCTCCTGCTTCCTTTTTGCGGTGCTTTGCTTGGCTGTGATGCCCGGTGAATGCCGGGCATAATTTTTGTGCTACTTCGGTAAAGACCGCGTTCATGTCTGATGCCTCCCTATATTTTCTTTGCTAGCACTCCGGGCGGGGCAGCGTCCCGACGGCTTGCGTTACAACGCCTGTGCGTTGCCCCGCCCGTGTCTGCAGCCTCGTCGTCCCGCGACGATTAGGCAGACAGCCTATATCCGAGAACAGCTAGTGCTTTCCCGACTTCTTGCCGAGAAAGCGAATCGGCTTCCGCGAGCGAAGTCACTACCTGCCGGACATCAGCCGTTGCGTCGTTCTCACTAGCCCAGTTCGCCAGCTCCTCAATCTCGTCATCGGTCAGTCCAGCCTGACGCAATAGGCGGACAGTGGACACAGGTTTTTTGCTGGTGTTATCTGCTGGTGGTAGCTTGGTCGGTTGCTGCGACTGAGCGGGTTGAGCGGTGTTCGCTGGCGGGGGCTGTACCGCTTCTATCTCTGGCATGTCTTCAAGGTCTTGCGTGAATAGGTCAGACAGGGCGAACGCTTTGACTACCGCGTCGACCATCGCTCGCTTCGCCGCCATCTTGAGAATCGTGTTTTCCAGCTCGCGCGGACGGTTGGCATAGTTCGGCTCTGCCGTCGACGCCACCCCAATCCCGGAGCCGACGAACAGACCCGTTGAGCGGTGACGGATTTCGCAGCGCACCACATATCGGTAGAATCCGCGGGCTGTCAAGGTGGAGCCGTGCTTGCTCACGTAAGTGGTCTCCCGGTCGTGGTCTACTTCTGCTTCAAGGATGGTGAAGTCCGCCGAGCAGTTGTGGAGATAGAGAATCTTCTCAGCTCCGGGCTTCAGCAAGACCGGGCGTTCGGTGTTCCGGAGAACTGCATAGTCCGTGCCTTCCACCAGAAACGACCGGGAAAGGTCGTGGAGCAGCTTCCGCTGGGACATCAACTGGGCGAGAATCGCAGGGTCAATCTGGAGAAGCGAGGTCTGCTGCGTGTTCTCGTCCACAGTTGCGATGGAACGGGCAGTGCTAGTCTGAATCGGCTGATTCGTGTTGCTCATGGTGTTGCACCTCCATTTCGTCTGTATTCAGGTCGTTGTTAAAGGTTGAGTCCACCAGTACCGGGTAGCCGTACCGGCGGTAGGCGTCTTCCATTGCTCGTTTCCAGCTGGCATAGCCGTCACGGGTAGCTCCTAGCAGCCATCGTGCATGTTTCAACGGCATCGCGTGCGATGCC
>Ga0209691_1000313_pt1 | contig 34897 bp, 27 predicted proteins | sample YNPMSBMetaG_FD_187120 | JGI IMG/M metagenome (GOLD analysis project Ga0209691, IMG submission 187120) | Anoxygenic and chlorotrophic microbial mat microbial communities from Yellowstone National Park, USA - YNP MS-B MetaG (SPAdes) (version 2) ... | reverse complement strand
CTCCAACTTTAAATTCTTCTATTCCTTCGTTTGTCGAACAAGAAACTTTCCAGAACTTAATATTATGCGAAAATAAAAATTCAAGCAACTTATCGCTTACGCCAAGCTCCGATTTATTTAGAGCGGCGATAAAAGGAACATTAATTTTTTTTAATAAATTTATCAATTCAATTTCTTTTGGATGCGGATCTTTAAAAGATTCAAAAACTAAAATCGCAAAATCAGATTGCGACAATGCTTTGATAGTTTTTGAAATTCTTTTTTCGCCTAATTCTCCAACATCGTCGATTCCAGCGGTGTCGATTAAAACGACCGGTCCATATGGCAGCAATTCCACAGCTTTTTTAACTGGATCGGTTGTTGTTCCAGGCGTGTCGGATACGATTGAAATTTCTTGACCAGTTATTGCGTTAAGAAGCGACGATTTTCCGACGTTTCTTCTGCCAACGATTGTAATATGCAAACGATTTGCTTCCGGAGTTTTATTCAATTTCTACTCCCAATTCTTTTTTAATCAAAGATTTTAATTTGTTTTGGTCGATTAAATTATATTTTTTCAAATAATCAATAAAAGTCAAATTTTCATCATTCGCTTTTTTTACATATTCCGCCGTTTTATCATAACCAAATTCATTAATGAAAATCAAAGCAAAAGCCGAAGAATTTAACAAATGTCGTTCGCAATTTATTTTATTTGCTTGAATATCTTTTATGCAATTATTAGCGAGATTTAAAATGGCGTCCTTTAACAAACAAGAAGATTTAAGGTAAAGATGAGCTATCATTGGGAAAAAAGCGTTTAATTCAAGATGTCCTTGAGAAATCAAATTCGAAATAGCGGCGTCGTGTGATTTAACAAGTTCGGCGATTTGAATTGTATTTTCCAGAATAACAGGATTAATTTTTCCAGGCATAATAGAAGATCCAGCTTGACGAGACGGCAGAATAATTTCTCCAATTCCGCCTCCTGGTCCGCTCGAGAGAAATCTTAAGTCGTTGCATATTTTTATGACTGTAACAGCTCCCGTTTTAATCAAGCCATGAGTTTCAGTTATTGAGTCTAAGTTTTGCGTCGCGTCGATTAAATCCTCTGCTTTGGCCAGAGGCAAACCGGTTAAATTTTTCAATTCGTTTGCAATTGCAAGAACATATCTCGTATCGGCATTGATTGAATTTCCTACTGCTGTTCCCCCAATATTAAGCGCTCTCAATCTTTCTTCTGCGTTATACAAACGCCATCTATCTCGAGCTATAGCTTGAGAGTACGCTCCAAATTCTTGCCCTAAAAAAATTGGAGCGGCATCCTGATATTGAGTTCTGCCTAATTTTATAATATTGGCGAATTCTTTTTCTTTTTTTTGTAATTCTCTTTGAAGAGTTTGAAACGCGGTCCATAAATTTCTTAAAGTTTCTATAGCCGCGATTTTAAATGCCGATGGAATAACGTCGTTTGTTGATTGTGAAAGATTTACGTCGTCGATGGGATGAATATAATTGTAGTCGCCCGGTTTTCTGCCGGCGTTTATTAAAGCTAAATTTGCTATGACTTCGTTTGCGTTCATATTTAACGAAGTTCCAGCTCCGCCTTGATATGGATCGACAATAATTTTTTCATATATTTTTTCAGTATTATTTTCAATATCCGATTTAACTTCCTCGATTAACATTTCTATAGCTTCTGCGATAAAACGATATTTTTCATAAGGAATCAGTCCGATTTTGTTATTTACATTTGCGGAGGCTTTTTTAACAATAAAAATAGCTTTTAAAAGATATTTGTTGATTTTTTCGCCCGATTCAACAAAATTTAATTTAGCTCTTAAGGAATGTATTCCATAAAGAGCGTTGTTAGGAATTGTAAGCGAGCCTAAAGAATCATATTCTAATCGCATAAATATATCTAAATTATTAGCTTGACATTATAAAATTAAGAAATTATTTTTTCAATAAAAATGATATAAATAAAAAAAGATATAATTTAAATTAAGCTCATTAAAATATTTTATGAAATTCAATATTCAATGAGTTTGGAGGAAAAATGGAATTTATTGACGAAGAATTAATTTATAAAATATTAGAAGATAAAAGCATAAAAGATAAAGCATATCAGAGAGAATTATTGCTTAAAGCTTCCGAGGCGAAAGGTTTGGCACTAAAAGAAAGCGCCGCTTTGTTGCTTGCAGAAGATGAAGAAATAATTGACGAAATATTTCATTTAGCTAAAAGAGTTAAAGAAAAAATTTATGGCAATCGATTAGTCTTGTTCGCTCCTTTATATATAACGAATTTATGCGTCAACAATTGTTTATATTGCGCATTCAGAAGAGACAACAAAGATTTAATTAGACGAAGCCTTACAGTCGAAGAAATAGAAGAAGAAGCTCGGCAATTAATAATGACCGGACAAAAAAGAATTTTGCTTGTTGCAGGGGAGCATCCAAAAAAAGCAAGCATGGAATTTTTAGGCGAAGCGATTCAAAGAATCTATTCAATTAATATTAACGGAAATAATATAAGAAGATTAAACGTAAATACCGCTCCTTTAACGATAGACGAATTTAAAAAGCTTAAATCTTTTGGAATTGGCACATATCAATGTTTTCAAGAGACTTATCATTTTGAAACTTACAAAATAATGCATCCTAACGGACCAAAAAGCGATTTTGCTTGGAGAATATACGCTATGGATAGAGCCTTACAGGCAGGCATTGACGATGTTGGAATTGGAGCTTTATTTGGTTTGACGGATTATAAATTTGAAACTTTAGCTTTATTAATGCATGCTCATTATTTAGACAAAACTTATGGAATAGGACCGCATACTATTTCAATACCAAGATTAGAGCCCGCTTTAAATGCTCCAGCTTCGCAAAATCCTCCAAATGCCGTAGACGATTTCTCATTTAAAAAAATTGTCGCAGTTCTAAGATTATCGGTTCCTTATACGGGAATTATACTTTCAACGCGCGAAAAGCCAGAATTAAGGAGAGAATTATTTGAACTCGGCGTATCACAAATATCAGCTGGAAGCCGAACCGCGCCTGGAGCTTACAAAGAATCGCAAGAAAGCTTAGACGAACATTCGATGGAACAATTTCAACTTGGCGATCATCGTTCTTTAGAGCAAGTCGTTTACGATATAGTTTCCCTTGGATATATGCCAAGTTTTTGCACGGCTTGTTATAGATCTCACAGAACTGGCGATCGATTTATGGAATTAGCTAAAAGCGGCAACATTGGAAAAATATGCGAACCGAATGCGATTGTCACTTTTGAGGAATATTTAAACGATTTTGCCAATGATGAGACTAAAAAGTTAGGCAAAGAATTTATTCAAAATGAATTGGAAAAAATGCCTGAAAAAATTAGGAAAAAAACCGAAGAAATGTTAAAAAGAATCGACGAGGGCGAAAGAGACGTTTATCTCTAAAAAATCGTTGAATATCTTCAGATAATTTCGCGATATTTTTCTTTAATTTTAGCGGCAATATTTTTATACGATTTTTCATCAATTAGAATGATAAACATTCCATCAATATTTTGTTCTTTAATTTGGAAACGCGATTTTATAATTGCCGCTTTGGATGTTATTGATGGGCTTAAGAAGGAAAAGATATCTTTAAATAAGTTTTCGTAATATATAGGAGGATAATATTTAATTTGCAAATCAAGCAAAGATGATAATGTTCCCATTATAGCGTTAAGACAAATATTTCCAATTTCAAGAATAAGTTCCCTTTTTTTAAATTCTTGTTCGATATTAATATTATTTTTTTCTATAATCAAATTGGCGATAATCTCCGCGTTTTTGCTTTCAAAAGCTAAAAGAGATTCGCCGGTTATATCTTTTGAAAATTTTAAAATACTTGAGCTGAAATATTTGTCTTTAAAATCAATTTTTTCTTTTAAATTTGAAGCTTCTATAAATTCAATTTCTGGGACATAGATATATACTTTTGATTGAACAAATTGGCTCATCTTGCTGGCGGCTCTGCCAATTCCAATATTGATTAATTCCTTGAATGCGTCGATTAAAATTAAATTAGATTCCATTTTATAATGATTTAAATATTTAACAAATTTTTTATGTTAATAATTAATTCTTCTTTTTTAAAAGGTTTGTTAATAAAAATTTTTGCTCCTAATTCATAGCATTCTTTTTGAGTTGATTCTTGAATATCAGCGGTCATAACTATAACTTGAGCTCCTTTTATTAAATCTTTATAATTTTTTAGAAATTCTATGCCGTCCATTTGCGGGAGTAAAAGATCGAGCAATAATAATAAAATATTATTTGAACTCAAAATTGGCAAAGCCTCTTCTATGGAAGACGCCTCTAAAATTTCAAGTTCGAGACTTTTAAGAGCGTCTTTAATTAATGCTCTTTGAAACGACGAATCTTCAATAATTAGAATTTTCATAATCGCATGTCTCTTATTATAATTTTTTAAATCATAGAGAGTTAAAAATAATGTAGAAACTTTATATATCAAATATAAAAAAATAATAGATAAATATTAAAAAAACTTTATTTCTTTAGTTTTTATGAAAAGAAACGCCTCAATATTTATTTAAAATTATAGTTTCAAATAAAGCAATTTAAATTAATAATAGTAAGATATTATTTGAAACCGTCAATAGATTGATAAAAATTTTATAAAATTATGTTTTTAAGTTGATAAAGCGATAAATGTAGTTTATTAGAAGAAAGGCGCAAGATTTGATGTCGATAAATTAACTTTAGAAGTTATATTTTTTGAATCAAATTGAAAGGACTTTAAAAAAAGAATATTTGATCGCATTTTGTTTCAATTTTGAATTTGTTTGTTTCGTTTGTGACAATATGTAAAATTATACTGCTATTTACAAAATTTTGATGTTAACTATTTATTATACATTGACTTAAATGAAGAAAAGCGTATCTAAATGAAACAGAATTTATGAATATAAATTATAATTGTCGGAATGTCAGGCTACTTATATCTATGAATAATATCAAATTCAAAGAGTAACAATTGGTAAAACAAATATATAAAGAAGAAAAAAAATGTTAATCGAAAAATTGAGTTTCAAGCATAAAGAGCAACTTTATCCGAAATTAAAAAAAATAAATTCGATGATATCGGATTATAGCTTTGCCAATCTATTTCTTTTTAGAAAAAAGCATAATTATGAAATTTTGTATGACGGCGATTTTTATATCAGAGGAGAAACTTACGATGGCAAAATATATATTATGCCTGTTATTCCTTTTAATGAGATTGATTTAAGCAAAGTTGAAAAATTATTAAAGGAAGCAGATTTTATTTTTCCCATAGACATTCAAGATCTTTCTGATAATTCTGATAATTCTGATAGATATAAAATTGACTTAAATTTAAATGATTCTGATTATATTTATACCGTCTTGAAAATGAAAGATTTCAAAGGAAGAAATCTTCACGGCAAAAGAAATCTTTTACATCAATTTGAAAAAAATTTTAATTGCGAAATTAAATCTATTTCTAATGAAAATAAAAAAGACGCGATATTTGTAGTGGAAAAATGGCAAGAAAATGCTCAGTCTTTTTATTATGAAACCGATTTTGAAGCCAATATCGAAGCTATAAAATATTATGAAAAACTTAACTTATTTGGTTTTATTTATTATGTTTCAAAAATGCCTGTTGGGATTGTTATAGGCGAACAATTAAGAAGCGATACATTTGCTTTGCATTTTGCGAAAGGATTAAAAAATTTTAAAGGCATCTACCAATTTATGTATAACAGTTTTGCTAAATTTCTTTATCCTGATTACAAATTTATTAATTTTGAACAAGATTTAGGCATTTCGTCTTTAAGGCAGTCTAAAAATTCTTATGAGCCTGATGTTTTAATACATAAATTAAGATTGTCTTTACAAAAAGGAATAGAACCTTTTGATACAAAGAGAGCTTCAATTTGCGAAAAAAATTAATATGACGTCGATTTTAGTTGAAAAAACGTATATAATAAAACTTATCCGAAGAAGTTTCTATAATTATAGCGCAATGAAATTTAGGTTGATAATTTAAAGAAAATCAAATATTAAGTAAAACAAAATAAATATTTATTAATCTTTGATATTAACTATAATCATATAAATTAAAACTAAAAATGAAGCGGCAAAAGTCAACAAAAAAGCTGCTTTAGGGCTTGCAAGATCCCAAATTAAGCCCGCGACAAAACTTGCGGTCATTAAACATAAGCTTTGAAAAGCCGAATAAGTTCCTATTGCCGTGGCTATTTCATCTTTTGATACGATGTTCGATATCCAGGCTTTAGAAATTCCTTCAGTTGCCGCAGCATATATGCCGTATAAAAAAAACAAAGCTAAAAGTATCCCTAAATTGTTGGCATAAGCCATACCCACGTAAACAAAAGAAAATAATCCAATTCCGACTATAAAAACTTTTCGCAACCCAAGCTTATCGGCTATAACGCCTAACGGAAATGAAAAAATTACATATATAAAATTATAGAATATGTAAACGAAGATTACATATTTATCGTCAATTCCAATTTGCTTTGCTTTTAATAGCAGAAAAAAATCTGAACTGTTGAAAAGAGAAAAAAATAACAAAGGAAAGACTAATTTTCTATAATCATTAGAGCTTGTTTTCAAATATTTAATGAAAGATAGAAATGAAATTTTTTTATTGCTCGGCGCTTTTGCGCTAATTCTTTTTTCTTTTAACGCAAAACTTAAAACGACGGCAAAAATTCCAGGCGCAAACGCGAAGTAAAATAAATGTTTATAATCGGAAGAATAAAAGTATAAATATAGCAACGCTAAAATTGGACCTAAAAAAGCTCCAAGCGTATCCATAGAACGATGGAAACCGAAAACAGTTCCTTTAGTTTCCTTAGTCGACTCCTCTGAAAGCATAGCGTCTCGAGCTCCCGTTCTTATTCCTTTTCCAAATCTGTCTAATGTTCTTGAAAACAATATCCATAACGGCGAATTAAAAAGCGCTATCATAGGTTTTGCGAAAGCGCTTAAAGCGTATCCGAATCGAACGAAAACTACTTTTTTTCCCGAAGCGTCTGAGAGCTGTCCAAAATAACCTTTGCTTAAGCTGGCTATTGCTTCGGCAATGCCTTCGAGTATTCCAATAAATGCAAATGACAATCCTATGTTTTTTAAATACAACGGCATTACTGGATATAACATTTCGCTTGCTATATCGGTAAATAAGCTTATTAATGAAAGCGTCCAAACGGTTTTGGATAAGTTTGTCATAAGCTGCAGAAATAAAAATGAAAAATTGATATCTAATTTATAAATAAAAAAATTTGGGTTATAATATAAATAAAATTTAATTGAAAATTAAATAAGAAAGAGACTTTTTAAAAAAAATAAAATAATAAATGCGTTAATGTAAAAAGAGCTTTGATATAAAAAACAATAAAAAACTATGATGTATTTAAGCTTCTATAAATAAATATCTATTTTAATAATCATATCTATATATATAATTATAATAATGATAATTTCTAAATAAATTAATTCTTAAAATTCTTAAAAAAAGTTTATAAGTAATTTAAAACTTTTTTTCTGAGTTGGATATCTAAATAAAAAAATGGAGAAAACTATATGATTAATTAAATTAAAGAAAAATTTTAATTTATCAGCAAGTTAAAATTATTTTTAAGTAATAATATTAGCGCAAATTAATTTAGGAGTCATTTATGAAAACTATTAGTTTTATTATTGTTATTTCTTTAATTTTTTTTAGTCAATTTTTAGCTCAAATCGATAGATATCAAAATTCAAAAGAAATAATTATCGATTTGCCTCTTTTCGATTTTCCATATCAAAATTTAGCTAAAAGAACAACAGGCAATTACTTTAAGGCATACGCTAATCCAAGCATTAGTCAATCTTTAGCTATGTTAAACAACTTTTATTTGTTAATACATAATGATATAAAAAAATATGTTAAAACTGAATCTAAAACTTTAACATTTTTATTACAAAACTCTGCTTTAATACTTTTTGATTTTTTTTTCGTCATATTTCCCTTTTGGAAGCTCCTGGCTTCATTAAGAATACCATAGAGCCGTATTAACGCGAAGAGAAATTAACAGTTATAACGAGGTATATTCTATACCTATAGGAAAATCTGCCATCTATGTTAAAGAGATTAAAGACGAAGATTTGATCCGTTTGCATAATTCTAATATACAAGATTTTATAAGACTCAATAGCGGTGGACTTGAAGGCCAATATCATCAGATTCAGGCATTACAAAAATTTAATTTTTATTACAACGAAGATGTTCTAAATTTATATCATTATTGGCTTAATACATTTAATTCAATTTTCTATGTTTTGAGTTCTGCTATTCCAGATCAATTTGACGAAGATATTGATAATTGGAATTTAAAAGAGAAAAAAATTCCAGATCGAGATTTTACTGGTCCTGATTTTACAGCTTGGACTAAAGCTTTGTTTAATCCTACGGAGCCATATGAAGCGAGAGGGATTCATCCGACGGGAGTTGGAATTAACAGATACATAAAACCGTCTCAATTAAACGACAATGAAAAAAAGTTTTTGATAAAACAAGGAAGACTTCAATTTATCAACTTAATTTCTCCTCATTTATTTGGTTTTTCAAAAATAAAATTGAAAAATGAAGAAGATTATTATTTCAATTTTGCTTTCAGGCATGTTTTAACGTCTTTTGGTTATGACGTTTTTTTAGATATTTTCTATCAAACGACAAAAGATAATCTTTTTTTTGCGATTCATAATTATCATAATTATAAAGCTTCTTTCTGGGGTTTAGAGGCAAGTTTAATAGATAAAAAAATTCCTATTGAGAATGTTTTAATAACTGCAAAAGGAATTGTGTGGACTCAACCAAAGGGTCAATCATTTACGGATAAGAAAAGCGAATTAGGATGACTTTTAAACGTTAAGACATCGTATGTTATTAATGAAATTTTGCCATATTTAGAAATAGAAATAAAGAGCAAAGGGTGGGTAATGGGCAACGTTTTTCTTGAGGATAATTTAAGCGCTCGATTGGGCTTTAGTTTAATCGTCGATTAAATATAGAAATTATTGTAAAATTTTTTAATTACAAGAATTAGTTTAATTAGTAGGTTATGATAGATCTATGCAAAGCGGTTTAATTTTGAATCAATGATTTCGAAAATTGAGCGATTATTCTGAAAAAAACAATAAGAGATTGTCTTTCTAAAAGACAATCTCTTTTTTAAAGGGGAATGAAAATTATTTTTGAAATCAAGGTTTGATTTAAGACGCGAAAGCAGCTTAATTTTATCGTTTAATATTTTAATTTAAAGCTGTTTTAGCAAATTATTCAATATAAACAATTGGATTAAAATCTTGATTTGTAGATTTTGATTTGTGTTAATTTTTATTTATAATTTTTTAGAAAATTTTGCAGAAGAATTATATATCTCGTTTTAGCATTGAATTTTTAGGCCTGCCTAACGGAAAATATCAAACATATTTAGTTTAAATAGTTAGATAATGAAAAATTATATAAAGAAGAGAAACTTTTTATTTATTTTTTTTTTTGTTAATATTAGGATTTTACGCAATATATGTAAGTTAGCTGTTAAAATAAAAATCAATACAATCTGAATTTATTTTAGAAAGAACTAATAGTTTAGCGCTTTGTTAGAAAATAAATTTAGAGCATAAATTCTGCCAAAACAAATCTATCTTGGGGTTATAGAATAACCCGAAACTTTCAAAAAAAGAAATCTATTAAACGGCGTAAAATTTTGGGAATACAAGAAATTCTTGCGTAGTTGTAATATTTTGTCTAAATTAGCTTAGCGTATTTTAATATATCGGAAACCAATATATCGGAAAACGATATAAATAAAGCTAAAAATAAATCGCGAGTTTTTATGGAAAAAGAAATATCGTTAAATGCATTGTCGAATTATTTGAAGGAATTTCACAAATTTTTTCATTCCGCGGTGTCGACGGCTGCGCGCGAAGAGAATTTGTCTTTAACGCAATATCGTTTTTTAAGATTGTTGGAAGGAAAAAAGGAAATAGCGCTAAAAGAAATTAAAGAGACTCTTGAAATAAATCAAAGCTCGGCAAGCGAGCTCGCAGAAAGAATGCTCAAAGCGGGATTTATCGAAAAATCGGAAAATAAAAATGATAAAAGATATACTTTATATAAGCCAACGGCAAAAGTTAAGATAAAATTGGCAAATATGAATAAAAAATTTGAAAAAATTTCCAATAAAATATTTAATAGTTTAAGCGAGGATGATAAGAGGAAACTTATAAAGAATTTCGAAGAAATTATGAAAATATTGAATAAAATAAAATTGACGGAGGAAAAATGAAGCGTTTAATTATAGCGCTTATGACTATCGTGGCTCAAGCGAATTATTCTCAAAGAACCTTGAATATAAACGATTGCGCGAGATTATCAGTCGAAATATCCAAATCGATAAAAGCCGCAAAGTATTTGACCGAAGCGGCAAAAGCAAAGGTGGAAGAAACTAAAGCTTTGTTATATCCCGAAGCTTCGGCAAATTTGAGCTATATAAGAATAGGCGAAGTTTCAGAGTTTGAAATTCCTATGGGACCGGGAGGTCAAAAACAAAAATTTAGTTTTGGAACTCAAAATAGAATTTCAGGCGAAGCGAAGGTTCAATATCAAGCGTATACTTTTAATCGAGTTTCAAAAACAATCGAACTGGCGGAAAAAAGCGCGGAAGCGTCAAAACTTGACGAAGAGGGAGAAAAAAATTCTATAATCGCATCTTGCATACAGTCTTATATAGAAGTTTTTTTTAATAAAAAAATAATATCGATTATCGAAGAGCAATTGAAAAGAGCTGAAAAAAATTTGGAGCTTACCAAGTCGCAATATGAAGCGGGCAAATTATCCGAGTTGGATTTAAAAAGAGCCGAAAATAGAACAAAAACAATATCGATTCAACTTGAGGATGCAAAGTCTAATTACTTGAAAAGTAAAATATCTCTTGCGAAAATTATCGGAGCAAAAGAGACTGATTTTGAAATAAGAGACGATTCTTTAATAATTAATTTTAATATAGAATATGAAAATGCCGTCAAAGATTTAGCGAAAAGATCAATCGCATTAAAGAGACTGAACAAGCAAAAAGAACTTTTAGAATATCAAAAAGAGCTTGCCGAGCTTTCTTCGTATCCAAACATTTTTTTATTTGCCAATTATACGGTAAATAACGGTTTTAATCCGATAAAGCCGAACGATTTATACGATAATTGGAGCGTGGGAGTTCAGTTTGTATGGAAGTTTTTTGACGGTTTTTCATCAAAACATTCTGTTGAAGGTTTGATTCTTAGACAAAAAGCTATAGAAACTCAATCGGATGAAGTAATTGACAACTTGCAAAGCTTGTTAAGCAGAGCTTATATTCAGTTGGAACAAGCCAGGAGAAATATAAATCTCGCTAAAAGTTCAATCGAGCTGGCTAAAAGTTCGTATGAATCGTCTTTGATTCAATATGAGAATGGTTTGATTTCGCAACTTGATTTGATAAATTTTGAAGAGGCTATTCTTGGAAGCGAATTTTCAGCTTTGCAAGCAAAATTTTCAGAAGCTCTGGCTGTAGCTTCCATTTGTAAAATATTGGAAAATTATTCGGCATTTATTGAGGAGAAATAAAAAATTTTGCGAGTTAATCAATAAAAAAATTTTTTTAACAATGAAAACATAATGATAAAAAATGAAAAAATACAAGGAGACAATAAAATGAAAAAAATTTTTTTTGTAGCGTTGATGACATCGATTTTTTTTATTGGATGTTCAAAAGAAAAGGCAAATGTAAAATTAAATGAAAAGAAGGAAGAGGCTATACCGGTTAAAGTCTCTAAAGTTCGATCGTATACTTTTGTGGATAAAGCGAAAATATGGGGGGAAATTAAGCCGATTAAAACTGTTGGTGTTTATTCGAAAATAAATGGAGCAGTAAAAACAAAAAACGTTGAAGAAGGGGAGTTTATCTCAAAAGGAAAGCTTATTGCCGAAGTAGAACAAGATTTGCCAGGACTGAAATACGAAACTCATAAAGTGTTCGCTCCCATAGATGGAATTATACTGAAAAGCAATTTTTATCAGAATGATCGAGTAAATAATCAGCAGCCGATTGCGATAATAGCTCCCGTCGATTCCGTATATTTTGTCGCGAAAATATATGAAAATTATTATGAAAAATTGAACATTGGACAAATAGTGGAAATAAATTTTCCGGCGTTAAAAGGGGAAAAATATTATGGAAAATTAAAAGAGTTTGGAACTATGGCAGAGCCGCAAACGAATTATATCGAAGCTAAGTTTTTGACGAAGAATAACGGAAGAAAATTAAAATTCGGTTTTGTGGGCAACGCCGAAATAATTTTAGAGAAAAGAAAAGCTTTAGCGATACCTATAGACGCGTTGATAAAGACGGGAGCAGAGTCATATATATTTAAGGTTGTTGATAATAAAACTCAAAGAGTATTGGTTGAAACGGGATTAATCGAAAAAAATATGATCGAGGCTCAAGGAAATATATCGGAATCCGATATAATTGTGACTTACGGTCAAAATTTGCTTTCAGAAGGGAACTTAATAAAAATTGTCGGAGAATAATATGAATCTGGCAAAATTATCTATAAATAGAAGAGTAGCGATTTATTTAGTATCGATTACGGTCGCGGTTTTGGGAATTCTTTCTTTGCCCGGTTTGCCGATTTCTTTCTGGCCCGAATTTACCGCGCCGACATTAATTGTTGTTACGTCATATCCGGGCGTAGGACCGTTGGAAATTGAGGAAACGATAGCTAAAGTTTTGGAAGAAGAATACAGCTCTCTTGAAGGAGTGGAAGATATTGAAACGTTTTGTTTTGAAGGATTGTGTAGAATTAATATAAGATTTAAATGGGGATATGATTTTAAGGAGGCAAAACAAAATACGCTTGAAAAAACAAACAAAGCGAGACCGAGATTGCCGCGCGACGCTTTCGATCCAATTGTTTTGCAGGTACAGGATTTTATTCCGCCGGGAATAGAACTGGCTTTTTATTCCGACAAAAGAAGTCTTGCCGAAGTGAAAGATTATGTCGAAAAGTATTTCAAGAATAAATTTTTAAGGTTAGAAAATGTCGCTTCCGTTCAGTTGTTTGGCGGAGATGAAAAGGAAGCCTCCATTGAATTGAATCCAAAAAAAATGATTTCATTCAATATAACGTTGGGAGAAGTTCAACAAGTATTGGCGGGCGAAAATTTTAATTTGCCCGCGGGAAAATTCGAGTCTGATTTGAAAAATTATAATATTAGAGCGACTGGGAAGTTTAAAGATATTTCTGATATTGAAAATATTGTCGTAGCTAATAAAAAAGGCGTTCCAATACTTTTAAAAGAAATCGCAAGAGTGGGATTTATAAAAAAGGAAAAAAGAGAAATAGCAAGATTAAATCAAAGGGAAATTATTGGCGTATCAATTAGAGAAAAAAGCGGGGGCAATACTGTGGCTATGGTAGACGAAGTAATGGATGAGCTGAAACGAATTGAAAAATATAAGCCCGAGGATATTAAAGTTGAAATTATAAGAGATCAATCGGAGTTTATTAGAAAATCGATCAAAGCGGTAGTATCAAACGCGACAATAGGAGCTGCTCTTGCAGGATTAATGATAATTTTGTTTTTGGGAAATTTGAGAAATTCTTTGATTATATTTTTGTCTATTCCTCTTTCAGTAATTGGCTCGTTTGTTTTGATAAAGCAATTTGGGCTAAGCATAAATACGATATCGCTTGGAGGATTGGCTTTGGGCGTCGGTATGATTGTAGATGCGTCGATAGTTGTTTTGGAAAACGCTTTTAGAATATTGAAAGAGAAAAAATATAGCGATAAAAAGGAAGCTTTAGTAGAATCAACAAACGAAGTTCAAAGCGCCGTGATTTCGTCGACTTTGACGTCGATTGTGGTTTTTTTGCCGATGGCTTTTTTAAGTGGCTTGTTTGCAGTGCTTTTAGGAGAACTGGCTTTAACGATTGTTTTCGCTCTTTCGTTATCTGTAATAGTATCGTTGACTGTGGTTCCTTTGTTGTGTTTTAAGTTGATGAATATTGATTCAAAAGGATATTTATCGTTTGTTTTTAATTTGTGGAATAAATTTTTAGAGCGATTGACGTTAGCGTATAAATATTCGCTTGAGTTTAGTTTGAAACATAGGTTTTTATCGTTGAGCGCGATTGTTCTGGTTGTAGTTTTCTTTTCGATTATATTTGCGCGAAGTCTTGACGTTGAAATGCTTCCGAGTATCGCAGAAAATGAATTCCAAATAGGATTGACTATGCCGGCCGGAACTAAATTGGAAAGGACTGATATTGAAATAAAAAAACTTGAAGATTATCTTCTTAAAGAAAAAAGAATTGAAAAAATTTACGCTATTGTCGGAAGAACGTTAACTATTCAAGATTTGAAAAGCAACGAGGGGTATATAATCGTTAGAATGAAAAAAGAATATTCGAAAGAGATGGACGCTTTGATTGAGCAAATTAGAAATGACAACTCTAATATCGTCGGCGCTAATTTAATTGTTGAGAAAATAACGGCGACTCAAGGAATACAAACGGATCCTATAAACGTTCGAATTGAAGGGGAAAATTTGGAAGTTTTGAGACAGTATGGAAGTTTGCTTTATGAAAAAATAAAAAAAATTCCAGGAGCGGTAAATTTGAAAACTTCGGCAAATGAAGCTTTGCCTGAATTTCAAATTCAAATAAATAGAGAGGCGGCATCGCGATATGGAATAAATTATTCTTCGCTCGCTCAAACGGCAAAAGCGGCTTTTGACGGCATAAGGTTGTCGCGTTTGAGTTCTTTCGGCAAAGAATACGATATTGTTTTGCGGTTTGATAAGAATGAGTTTAATAAATACGAGGATTTGTTGAATTTGCAAGTCTCAAATATGAGAGGCGAGAGATATGATTTGAGAATGTTTGCTAATGTCGTTTTTGAAGAAGGTCCGACTGAGATAAAAAGGTTTGATCAAATAAGAGCGATTGAAATAAAAGGGGGAGTTTCTGGAAGACAAACTAAAGAAGTTCGCTCTGATATCGAAAAAATTTTAAGCGAAATAAGATTGCCTGAAGGATATAATTTTAAGCTTGGCGGGGAAAATCGATCGATTGCGGAATCGTTTAGAACTTTGACAATTGCGTTGTTAATTTCAATATTTTTAGTTTATGTAACTATGGCGTCGCAGTTTAATTCGTTTATTCAGCCATTTGTTATAGCGATGACTTTGCCGTTGTCAATTGTGGGAGCTCTTGGAGGGTTGTACTTGTTTAAAGCTTCTTTTAGCATAAACGCGTTTCTGGGATTGATAATGCTTGCGGGCGTTGTCGTAAATAATGGAATATTGTTGATCGATTTTATAAATCAAAGAAGAGAAAAAGGAATTGATTTGCGAACGGCGATCGTGGAAGGTTCCGTTTTGCGGTTGCGTCCAATTTTAATGACGGCTTTGACGACTGTTATGGGAATGTTTCCGATTGCTTTGGGTTTAGGCGAAGGCGGAGAAGCATTGAAACCGTTAGGGGCAGTGGCTTTTGGAGGTTTGTTGAGTTCTACTTTTTTAACTTTGATTGTTGTTCCAGCAGTTTATTCGTTTTTTGTTGGATTGAAAAAAGATTCTTGATTAATGAAAAAAATAACTTATGGTATTGCTAAAGAAACCCGTTGAGTCAAAAAGAATAAAACCACAGAGAACACAGAGGGAACACAAAGAAAAATTGAGATAGTCTTTTTTTATCATTTACTTCTTATGTCATTGCGAGCGAAGCGAAGCAATCCCCGCGTATTCGAAATTGCCGCGAGACTTTGTCTTTTGCAATGACTATAAAACGCGCTCCTTGTCATTGCGAGCGAAGCGAAGCAATCCCCGCGTATTCGAAATTGCCGCGAGACTTTGTCTTTTGCAATGACTATAAAACGCGCTCCTTGTCATTGCGAGCGAGCTATGCGAGCGCAGCAATTGCCGCTTATGTCAGAGATAGCTTCGAGACTTTGTCTTTTGCAATGACTATAAAACGCGCTCCTTGTCATTGCGAGCGAAGCGAAGCAATCCCCGCGTATTCGAAATTGCCGCGAGACTTCGTCTTTTGCAATGACTAAGAGATGCGTAATTTGTGTTTTAATATTTTTCACATCTATATTTAATTAGAAAATAAATTTTTTTTAAGAATACTAAAAATTTATATGGTTAAAATATCTTAATATTATTTAAAATAAAAACTTAATAAAATTATTTCACAAAGTTGAAAATTTATTCTTTCTCAAATCTTTTTATAATTGCGATTTAATTTATTAAATTGCTATAAAAGTTAAAAACAAATATGAGAACTTTAATCTTTAATCCAAAAGAAATCGCATTTATTTCGTCGAAAAGAAAAAAATATAAGCGCGGCAAAGAAATGAGCGACGCAGAAATAAGCGGCGGGAAATCTATCGTTGTTGAAAATGGAATAATAAAAGAAATTTTAAATACAAATGAAGTCGATTTGCGAGATTATGAAAAAGTTATCGATTGTTCGGAAAAGCTTCTCGCCCCCGCTTTTGTTGAAAGTCATACTCATCTGGCTTTTGTCGGATCGAGAGCCAATGAATTTAAAATGAAAATTGAGGGAGCTACTTACGAGCAAATCGCTCAAGCTGGAGGCGGAATTATTTCCACCGTTAAATCAGTAAGGCAAGCTTCGCTTTCAGAATTAATTTCAAATATGGAAAAAAAAATTTATAGAATGATTACCAGAGGAATAGGAACGATAGAAATTAAAAGCGGTTACGGGTTGGATTACGAAAACGAAAAAAAACTTTTGGTTGCGATTAATTATTTAAAAAAAAATAGCTATATCGATATATTTTCCACTTTTCTTGGCGCTCATACTACGCCTCCTGAATTTAAATCTGATAAAAAAAAATATATAAATTTGATTTGCGATCATATGCTTCCGGATTTCTCAAAAGAAGGATTGATTGATTTTTGCGACGGCTTTTGCGAAAAAACAGCTTTTTCAGCCGAGGAAATTGACGAAATATTTACAATCGCTCAAAAATTTGGCATACAATTAAAATTGCATAGCGAACAATTTAATAACATCGGAGGACTGAATATAGCAATTGATAGAAAAGCGGTAAGCGTCGATCATTTGGAAGTTATTTCTGAAAAAGATATCGATTATGCCGCTTCAAGCGAAACTGTGTTGACATTATTGCCAGGAGTTTCATTTTATTTAAATTACGATTACGCTCCGGCTCGAAAATTAATCGACGCGGGGGGAATAGTAGCTCTTGCTACTGATTATAATCCTGGCTCTTCACCTATTATAGATCTGCCTTTGATTGGCAGTTTCGCTTGCGTGAAAATGAAAATGCGCGTCGACGAAGTTTTATGCGCGTTGACTTTGAATGCCGCAGCCGCTTTGAATTTTAGCGATAAAGTTGGAAGCGTTGAGATTGGCAAACAAGCTGATTTTGCAATTTTCGAAGCTGATTCTTTTGCCGATATATTTTATAATATTGGAACAAACTTAAATTGTATGACAATTAAAAAAGGAAAAGTTATTTATAATAAATACAAGGAAGAATTATGAAAATAATCGAGTGCGTGCCAAATTTTAGCGAAGGGAAAAATCAAAAAGTTTTCGAGGCAATTAAAAATTCGATTGAAATCTCGAAAGGAGCTAAATTGTTAAGCATTGAGCCTGATGCGGATTATAATCGCGTAGTCGTAACCTTTGCGGGCGACGAAGATGGCGTTTTGAATGCGGCTATTAACGCTTCGTTAGCAGCCGCGGAATTAATCGATATGACTCAACACAAAGGAGAACATCCGAGAATCGGTGCTATCGACGTCGTCCCTTTTGTTCCGATTAAAAACGCATCTATGCAAGATTGCGTTAGTATTGCGGAAAAATACGGCTCAATTATCGCTGAGAAACTTAACGTTCCCGTTTATCTTTATGAAGAAGCCGCTCGCAAGTTGGAACGAAAAAATCTTTCGGATATTAGAAAAGGAGAGTACGAAGGCTTGCCAGAAAAATTGAAAGATCCAAACTGGACGCCAGATTTTGGCAAATCCGAATTTAATCCTAAGCTTGGAGCTATTGTAACTGGCGCGAGATTCTTTTTAATTGCTTATAATGTAAACATTGATTCTAAAGATATAAGTTTTTCCAAGGAAATAGCGGAAATTTTAAGAGAATCTGGAAGACCTATGCGAGATGAAAAAGGGAATGTAATTAAAAGAGAAGGGCAAGCGGTAAAAATTCCGGGCAGGTTGAAATCTGTTAAAGCTATGGGGGTAAGTCTTGACAAATATGGTATAACTCAAGTATCAATGAATTTGACGAATTATCATATTACGCCGATGCATATCGCTTTTGAAGAAACGAAAAAAGAAGCTGAAAGGCTTGGCGTTAAAGTCAAAGGAAGCGAAATTGTGGGGCTGGTTCCGCTCGAGGCGATTTTAATGGCGGGCAAATTTTATGCTGGCGAAAAAAATTACGACGAAAAAGATTTGGTAAAATTAGCTATTGAAAAATTGGGACTTTCAGAGCTTAACGAATTTATTCCAGAAAATAAGATAATAGATTATATGATTTAATTCGACGTTAGCGTATTATAAAATTAAATCGATGAAAATTATGATATAGAACAATAATATTTTTCGCAAAAATATATTATACGAAGTAAAATAAATTATTTTATCACATAAAGGATTTTTATTCTAAATGCAAATCAAAATTGGAGATAAAAATTTTAAGATTCTGCTTTTAATAATTAAATAAAATTTAAAAACAAATTTTAGGAAACGAAATGAATGTAGAACAAAGCGTAAAATCATATTTGGAACAATTATCCTCAAATTCTCCCACTCCGGGAGGAGGAAACGTATCCGCTTTTTGCGGAGCGCTTGCCGCTTCGTTAGGAATAATGGTTTGCGAGCTTACGATTGGCAAGAAAAAATACGCCGATGTCGAAAAGAATATGATAGAGTACAAAGAAAAATTGTCTGTTATTAAAGAAAAGTTTTTGCAGCTTGCAAACAAAGACAACGAAGCTTTTGACAAAGTTATGGAAGCCTTTAAAATGCCAAAGGAAACTGAAGAGCAAAAAGCCAAAAGAAATGCGGCGATCCAAGAGGCGACTTTAGTAGCCGCCAAGGTTCCATTAACTGTTATGAAAAATGCTTTCGAATTATTGGATTTATTGCGAGAAGTATATGAAAAAGGGAATAAAAATTCCGCAAGCGACGCTGGAGTAGCCGTTCTATTAGCAAATGCAGCTTGTCAAGGAGCTTATTTAAATGTTTTAATTAACGCCGCTTCTCTTGAAAATAAAGCGAATTCTGAAAATTTAATAAATGAATCAAATAATATAGCTCGAGAAAGCAGTCAAAAAACGAGCGACATTTTTGAAAAAACTAAAAATGGGATTTTGTCTTAATGAAAAAATTTTTGTTTATAATTTGTAGCGTAGTTTTATATTCTTGTCATAGCGCTCAAAATGACAAAGATATGTCTAAAAAGTCGATTGTAAAAGCTGGAATTGATGTATTAAAGAAAAATAACTTTGACGTTTTGAAAGGAAAAAGAATAGGTTTAATTACAAATCCAACAGGAGTAGATCAAAATTTAAAATCAACAATTGATATTTTATACGACGCAAAAGACGTAAAATTAGTCGCATTATTTGGTCCAGAACACGGCGTAAGAGGTGATTATCCAGCGGGAGAGCATGTTGATTTTTTTGTGGATCCTTATACTAAATTGCCGGTATATTCGATTTACGGCAAAACAAAAAAACCGACGCCGGAGATGTTGAAAGATGTCGACGCGATTGTTTATGATATTCAAGATAATGGATGCAGATCTTACACATTTATTAGCGCTATGGGGTTGGCGATGGAAGCTTGCGCGGAAAACGACAAAGAATTTATCGTATTAGATAGACCTAATCCTTTAACTGGGATTAAAGTCGAAGGCAATATTGTGGAGGACGAATACGTTTCATACATAAGTCAATATAAAATACCATATATTTACGGACTTACTTGCGGCGAACTTGCCAGATTGCTTAACGAAGAAGGAATGTTGAAAGACGGAAAAAAATGTAAATTAACAATTGTTAAAATGGAAGGCTGGAAAAGATCTATGACTTACGATGAAACAGGTTTGAAATGGATTATGCCTTCGCCTCATGTTCCAACATCAGAAATCTCTTATTATTATCCCGCGTCGGGAATTTTAGGCGAGCTTGGCGTTATTTCAATTGGCGTAGGATACACTTTGCCATTTAAAGTTTTTGCAGCCGAATGGATAAAATCAAAAGAATTAGCAGATAAATTGAATTCATATAATTTGCCTGGCGTAGTATTTCGACCTATAACTTTTAGACCTTTTTATGCTTTCGGTCAAGGCAAGCAATTAAATGGCGTTCAATTTTATATTGAAGATTTCTTAAAAGTCGATTTAATTTCTATTCAATTTTATTTTATGCAAGCTTGCAAAGAGTTGCATCCTGAAAAAGATTTTTTTGCTGAAGCCGACAAATCACGAATAGGAATGTTTGACAAAGCTCTTGGAACAAATAAAGTAAGAGAAATTTTTTCAAAATCTTATAAATACTCTGATATTAAAGAGTTCTTATATAAAGACGTCGCTAAATTTAAAGAATTATCTAAGAAATATTATTTATACGATTAAATTTTTAAGTTATGTTAAAAGCGAGAGCTCTTAAAGCTTTCGCTTTTTTTAAGAAAGAATAATTCAAAAAGTTGCGTTAATAAAGCTAAAACTTATATTTTATAAAGAGATAGATTGTCAATCGAATATTTCAAGAGCCTCAATCTATTTTGAGACTTTATTTATTTAAGCAAAGTTATTTTAATTGATTTAATTATTTTTTTTGTTTTTAAAACGACGATATAATTTCCCGTAGCCAGTAGGTTATTTTCAAAGGACAAAAGCAATTTATCGTATCCTTTTTTATGCCATCCGTCTTTCAAAGTTGATAATTTTTCGCCGAGCATATTATAAATTTGAATTTGAATATATTCGTCCTGAGGCAAATAAAATAAAATTTCGGTGGAAGGATTGAATGGATTCGGATAGTTCTGAAATAGCGTCGGTTCTAGGACAAAATTAATAGAATCGTTTTTGTTGATAATTTTGTTTTTATAGCTAATCAAAAGATGGACGAGGTTCAAATTTGTTTCGTTGAAACCGTAGCCGTCGTTGTTATAAACGTCCTTATGTTTATATTGCCAGACTAAAAAATTTGGCTTAGAATATGTCGATAAAGTTTTTAGCCACTCGTCGTATACTTTTTCTTTGTTAAAATTTCTAATTCCAAATTCAGAAAGCAAAAATGGCTTGTTAAATTCGCGGGCAATTTCAGATTTATCTCTGATCCAATTCGAGCCAGCTTTCCAATTTATTCCCCATCCATCTGGATATAAATGAGCGCATGCGTAGTCGATTTCTTTTATCTTTAAATTTTCAATATAGCTTGTTCCTTTAGTTCCGTCAAATAAAAAACTTCGACTATTATAGAAAAAATTATAATCGTAATAATATTGAAACGAAACGTCGTACCCAGTTTCGCCAGTTGAAAGAAGATGATTTGTGTCAATTGATTTAAAGTATTTAGCCATTTCCGAATACCAATCGCGTATTGTTAAAAAATTTTCGCCGATATTTTCAGCTTCGTTTATTAGCTCGAAAGAAAATATTGTCGGATCGTCTTTATATTTAACTCCAGTGAAAAAATTTATGCGGTTTAATATAAAGTCGACATAGAATTTATACCATTTTTTAATTGTATCGTTGGAGTAAAAATCTTTTTTTGTTAAGTTATTATTATTAAAATTTTTTTTTGCCCATTTTAAGTAAGCGGAAATTCCGCCAAAATCGTCGTAATGGTTTGCTAAAGTTAAGATAAGTGCGATGTCGTATTCCTTAGCTTTAGCGAGAACGTAGTCTAAGGCTAATAAGGAATTATCGTTAAATCTATAAGGCTCGGTTCTTATCGCATACTTGTTGTTTATATTTTCGCTTTCATAAAAAGCCCAGCATCTAACTACATTAAAGCCAAAGTTTTTGGCAAATTGAAAAGTTTCGTCAACGATATAAAGCTTTCCTTTAGCTGCTTCGCTATGAAGGTAGTAAGCGTTAAAACCGCAGACGTAAAAGGGCAAATTATCTTTTATAAAGTCTAAATTTTGAATTTTGATAAATTGAGAAAGAATTGAATTTTGCAAAAAGTGTAGAAATAACAGTTGATAAATTAATTTTTTTAACATATATTCTATTATTCTATTAAAAAATATCTTGCGAGGTAAAATATGAAAAAAGTAAATAAAATTTCATGCATATTATTATTTTCATTTTTGGCGAGTTCCTGTTCCTATAATTATTTTGTTCCATATCCAACGCCGCATGGCAATCCTAAAAAGAAAACATCAATAGGCGGAGGCGTAGGTATTCCCAATAATTTCGAAATACAAAAAAAAATTAGCGAATCCTTAGATTTGCAACTTGGAATTTCATATATAAATATTTTATCAGGAGATATAACGCCGCAGGATCAAACATATAAATACGAATATTCGGCGGCATTATACGGAGGTTTGCAAGGTTGGCTTCTAAATAGAGACAGTTCCGTTTTTAATTTAGGAATAGGATTGGGAGCCGAAACAATAAAATCAAACATTGCCTCGCAATTTGGAGGAAGACTAACGTTAACCTTAGGAGGATTTTGGAAAAATTATATTTTATTTATATCGCCTTTCGCGGGAATTGGGGGGGCAAATAAACAAGGCAGATATTTTTATCTTGGCAGTTCTTTACAAACATCTTTCAGAATATTTGATTTACGAATGGGATTAAGATTTGGTCTGGTTGCTGGAATTGGTTCGAATGAAAATAAGCTTCTTGTAGCTTATCCTTATGAAATAGGATTATTAGCGATTTATGAATTTTAAATTTGATAAAATATTTTGTTCTTCATTAAGTTTCATAAGTTAATTTTAATTTTTGAACGATTAAAAAACGAAAATATATTCGTCGTATTATGCCAGCGAGATAGCAAATAGTATGGGAATAAATAATAAATTCGCTTAAATTCTATAGTAAATCCTTTAAAGCTGTATAAAGATAACGAGGCAAAATAAAAATTTTTTCTTTATCGTATTTGATAATCCTTTTCATATTTACGTTAAAAAAATTAAATTAACAGATCATTAAAAATATTTTTCGTTTAATGAAAATTAAAAAGAATGAGATTATAGAAGAATTAATATATATTAAATCTTTGCAAAAAATAGATGGTTTAGGCTCTTCAAAAATAAAAAAACTTGTCAACAGATACGATACTTATGAAAAATTGCTTTCTTCGTCTTATATAGAGATTGCGTCTATTGAGGGCATAAGCGAAAATATTGCAAGAAGAATTTTAAAATCTTTTCCATCGCTTATTAAGGAAGCAAGATTGGATGCGCAAAATGAAATCGAAAAGATTAATAAAATAAAAGGAAAAGTCGCTACAATTTTAAGCGAAAATTATCCTAAAAATTTTAAGTTAATTTACGATCCGCCGCCGATTATATATATGCTTGGAAATCTGCTTGAATCTGATATGGCATCAATTGCGATTGTCGGAACAAGAAATCCGACGCAATATGGAAAAATTCAAGCTGAAATTTTCGCTCGAGAACTGTCTCAAGCAAAATTGACAATCATAAGCGGATTAGCTCGAGGTATTGATACGATCTCGCATAAAACAGCGCTTGTCAATAATTCTCGAACGATAGCTATAACTGGATGCGGAATAGATATTATATATCCAAAAGAGAATAAAGAACTTTATCATCAAATCGTAGAAAATGGAGCTATAATTACTGAGTTTGAGCCAGGAACAACTCCTGACGCTTATAATTTTCCAAAGCGAAATAGATTAATATCCGCTTTATCTCAAGCGGTTTTAATTATTGAGACATCTATCGGAGGCGGAGCTATGCATACGGCTAATTACGCAATAGATCAACAAAAAAAATTGTACGCTCTTCCAGGGCCGGTTAATTCTTCCAAAAGTTCTGGACCGAATTATTTAATTAAAAGAAATTACGCTCGTCTTGTATCTGAGCCTAAAGATATTCTGAAGGACTTAAAGATATTCTACTCCGAGAAAAATATCGTTCGCAAAGAAAAACAAATCGACAAAAACTCTCTTAATATTTTCGAGCAAAAAATTGTTGAGGCGTTGGAAAACGAATCTTTGCATATAGATAAAATCGCCGAGAAGACTCAATTGCAAATATCTGATTGCCTCGCTCATTTATTATCGCTTGAGTTTAAAGGAATTATCAAGCAACTTCCGGGAAAATTTTTTTGTATTGAAAAATAATTTAACCGACAAAGTTAGAAATTGAAATAGCGACTTTGTGTAAAGTTTTGATTTAAAAATAAGTTCATATTTTATAATTAATTTAAGAACATTCAAAAGTTTTGCAACTAAAATTTGATTTGCAAAGAGTAACGAATAAAAAAAATGCCTCGATCTTTTCGATCAAGGCATTTGTTTTAGTTTTTTTACTTCATTAAAATCATTTTTTTAACAGCTGAAAATTTTTCCGATTTGAGCTTGTAAAAATAAATACCAGAGCTTAAATTTGTCGCGTCGAACGTTACTTTATGAGTTCCAACTTCAAATTTTCCTTCGACAAGTTTGGCTACTTTTCTGCCTAATATGTCAAAAACTGATAACTCGATAAATGAAGTTTCTGGAATGCTAAATTGTATTGTAGTTGTTGGATTGAATGGATTAGGATAATTTTGAGCAAGTTCAAATTGATATGTTTTATTTGTTGGAACTGAAACTAGATCTCTGTAGGTAATTGACAAATGACGAGCATCCGCGCTAAATATATTATTATTATTCTCAAAATTTATCCAATAACTTGCGGGCATACTGTCGGTTAAAGAGTTATAAAATCGATAAGACCTTGCGCTAATTAAATATCCTTCAGAATCATATGATAAGTAAGCTTTTCCCATATTGAATGTGTTGTCTAGATAATATTCAACATATTTTTCCAGGCTTGGCTTCGCAAATGAATTAAAGAATCTTTCAAACTCATATTGAAGCTTAAATTTAGATTCTAAAGTATCGTAATAGTAATCTTTTTCTGATTTTAGCATATACTTTGAGCCAAAATATTCATATTCATTTTTAGAAGAATAAATCCAATTATTATTTTCCCATATCCAGAATATCTCCAAACTGGGTTTATCTATTGTCGCATATTCTGCGTAATATTTTTCAGTTTTAACCCAATTATTAATGATATCGTCCCATTCTTCAAGTATATAAGATGTTATTTGAAAATTGTTATTGAAAGTAGCTGTAGCTTTAAAACTATTTTTCCAAGAGTTATTTTCAAATGTAAAACCTGTAACAACAAATTCTTTTTGCGTCAAATTCCAAACATATGTTTCTTTTTCAGAAAGAGATAAGTTGTAAGTTGAATCTATTGAATATGAAATTCTTTCTTTTAATAAATTATTTGGATAATATTCATATGTTGCTTTATAAGTTAAAACTAAAGATTGAAGGTTATAGTCAAATTGCTCACTTCTTACTTCTATTAATCTTTTATTTTGATCATAATAGTTAGAGCGCCTATAAATTAAAACAAGCGTATCGTTGAATAAATAATAGTATGACATTTTAGTTAAGTTTGAATCTTGATATTCGTATGTTATTTTATATATTGTATTTCCATCAGCATTCTTTGTTTCGACTAAAGTTATAAGATTCAATGAATTGTATTCATAGAAGACTTTAAAATTTAATTGTGGATTATTTAACTGATTGTCTGTCATAAATACTTCTTTTAAAATATATCTTGCGTTTGAATTGTAATAATAGGTCTCTTTGTAAAAATTTGTTATGCTGTCGTTGTAGTAGGCTGCGGGATATATAATTTCATAAACGGTTTTTTCGAATTCTTCGCTGTTTTGTTTATTTAATAAGTTATGTTTGTTTAGATTAAGCAAGTTAGGGTTAAAATTATTATTGATAGAATATTTTGATTCTAATTCTCTGATTTTTTGAAAATTTATAGAGTTATTAGCTTTGAGAGATTTTTTTAATTTTTCGATAAAAGGTTTAGCGGAATTTTTTAATATTTCGGAATCTTTAGAAAAAATTTGATTGGCGCTAAAAGTTAAAATAATTAAAAAGAAAAAGAATGTTATTTTTTTCATTTTTACCTCCCAATTTATTTTGACTATGGCAGTATTACTCATCAATAAATGCGCCATTAAATAGTTCAAAAAATTATTTTTTTTAATTACTAAATGTATTCGGTTTTATACAGTCTGTCTTTTCATATGCTCATATTTAATAATAAAATACTCTAATTATTAAATAAAAAACAAATTAAAAGCTTAAAATATTCAATTTTGGTATTGAAAGCTGGCAGCTTTTAAAAAAACTTTTATTTTTGGTATTTTTTTATAATTTCATAATATTTCTCATAAAGAGATTTTTCTTGTCCGTATAATTTTGGAACGTAAAATTTAATATTTGAAGCTTCTTTGGGAAGGTAATCCAGATTAACAAAAGCGTCCGGGAAGTCATGCGGATATTTGTATCCGCTTGCGTAACCGAATTGTTTCATTAAATTTGTCAGAGCGTTTCTTAAATGCAAAGGGACGGGAAAAACATTGCCCGCTTTTACATATTCGAGAGCATTATTTATAGCTAAGTAAGCCGAATTGCTTTTGGGGCATAATGATAAATAAATAGCGCATTCCGCCAAAGGAATCCGAGCTTCTGGCATGCCAATTTTATGAACGGCGTCAAAAGTTGCGTTTGCGATAAGCAATGCATTCGGCGACGCTAAACCTATGTCCTCGGCGGCTAAAATTATCATCCTTCTTGCTATAAATAGCGGATCTTCTCCGCCTTCTAACATTCTCGCGAGCCAGTAAATTGCAGCGTCGGGATCGCTGCCTCTTACGCTTTTTATAAATGCCGATATTATATTATAATGCTCTTCGCCCCCTTTGTCGTATGATATATTTGTTCTTTGAGCTAATGAATCGATAAGATTTTTGTCGATTGAAATCTCATCGGATTCCGAACTTAAATTTATCGCTTCTTCAATAATATTTAACGCGATGCGAGCGTCGCCGCCTGATATTAGGTATAAGTGTTCTATATCAATGTATCGTATATTTTTTGTTTTTAATATTTCGTCATTTCTTAAGGCTCGCTCAATGATTTTTTTTAAATCTTCGAGTTTTAATTCTTCCATTTTGTAAATTTTTGTTCGCGATCTCAACGGCGGTATGATTTCAAAGGATGGATTTTCAGTCGTGGCTCCGATTAAAATAATCCATCCTTTTTCAACGGCCGCAAGCAAAGCGTCTTGTTGAGCTTTGTTAAATCGATGAATTTCGTCGATGAATAAAATTGTTTTTTGTCCGATTGAAAAATTATTTTTTGAGCGATCGATGATTTCTTTAATGTCTTTTACGCCAGATGAAACTGCGTTGATTTCATAGAAGTCGGCATTTAGATGACAAGCGATAACTCTAGCAATCGTAGTTTTGCCGCAGCCGGGAGGTCCCCATAAGATAAAAGATTGAACCAATCCTTTTTGAAGATTTTTGTATAAGGCTGAATTTTTTCCAATTATATTTTCATGTCCAAAAATTTCGTCTAATGAATTTGGTCTTGCTCGTTCAGCAAGAGGAGGTCGACTTTCAAAGAGACTCATTTTATTTAAATTCGATAATTATAACTTTTTCATTAGGTTTTTTATAATTATATTTTTCGCGAGCGATTTTTTCAATAATATCGCTTTCAGATTTCAACGAGTCGATAATAATTTTTTTGTGTTCAATTTCATAATTGAGCAATTCGATCTCTTCTTTAAGTCTTTGATTTTCTATTTTGTTTTTCAATAGATAATAAACGCCGGAATCGTTAAAAAAAAGAATCGACGCAAGTAAAAAAAATGAAATCGCATAAAATAAAAATTTTTTCGAAAAATTCTTTTTATTCATTTAAGCAAACTCATTTTTATCAATTTGTCTACTAAATCGTCAAAACTAAGACCAGACGCCTTAGCCATTTTAGGCAACAAGCTCGAAGGCGTCATTCCTGGCAAAGGATTAACTTCCAAACAATACGGCTTCATAGTTTTTTTTTCGAGCCTAAAATCGACGCGAGAATAATGACGGCATCCAAGCGCGTTGTGAGCCGTTCTTCCGTATTCTTGGATTATTTTATTTAATTCTTCGGGCAAATTAGCCGGCGTTTCATATTCGCTCATTCCAGCTGTATATTTACATTCGTAATCGTAAATATTTTTTTTTGGCTTTATTCGCAAAGTGGGCAATACTTCATCGCCTAAAATTCCGACGGTTATTTCGTATCCGTCGATATATTCTTCGATTAACGCTTCGTTTGAAACTTTAAAACAAATTTCAAAAGCTTTTTCAAGCTCTTCTTTAGACGAGCAAAGAGAAAGTCCTATCGTTGAGCCTTGATCGTTGGGTTTTATAATTGCGGGAAATCCAATTTTATTTTCAATTTCATTTGAGACATCGTTTAAGCTAAAAACATTTTTGGAAATCAAGAGCCAACGCGGAGTTGGTATTCCGAAATTTTTAAATAAAACTTTAGAAGCAGCTTTATTCAAAGCGAGCGAACAAGCTAAAATGCCGCTGCCTATGTAATTAATTTTAGCCGCTTCAAGAAACGATTGAACTATTCCATCTTCGCCATATTTGCCATGCAGTCCAATAAATACGGAATCAACGTTTTTTAAATATTCGCTATTTATTGTTAAGTAATAATTTTCCGACTTAATTTCGGCAAAATCTTTTTCCGAAAAAAAATCGTCGGCATTTGCAGGCTGATTTAATCCATAAGCTGGATCGATTAGTTTGACTTTGTAGCCTAATTTCAATAAAGAATTATAAACTCCTTTTGAAGTTAGTTTGGAGATTGGGCGTTCTTCGGAAACGCCGCCTACAAGAAGAGCGATTAGATGTTTAGAATTCATATTAAATTTTTGGTTTTATTCCATATGTTTTTTCAGCAATAGAAAGAAATAGGGATATTTTTTCTTCATCTATATTTTTTTCGCCGCCAAGCAAACGCGACAAAAAAAGAGCTTTGGCGTGAGATTCTAACTTTTCCATTTTATAGTATGCGTCGTATAAATCTTTTCCTAAAGTCAAAGCCCCATGATTTGCCAACAAAAAAACGTCGCTTTTATTGATATAAGGTTGGAGAACAATTGAAACTTCGTCCGTTGAAGGAATAAAGAAATCAACTAATGGAACTTTTCCTAAAATAAGAAGTGCTTCGGCGGAAGTTTTAGTGTTCAATTTTTGTCTGGATATAGCAAAAGCTGTAGCGAAAGTAGGATGACAGTGAATTGCGCAATTGATATCTTTTCTGTTTAAGTAAACAAATTTATGCATTTTCCATTCGGAAGTAGTCTTTCCTTTTCCTTCTATAATATTGCCGTCGATGTCGACAATTAATAAATCTTTTTTTCGGATTTTTCCTTTGCATTTTCCGCTTGGAGTCGCTAAAAATTTATTGTCTTCTAATTTAAAAGAAACATTGCCGTCGTAAGCGAAGACAAAATTATTTTTATAAATTTTATGGCATATTTTTACGAATTCTTTTTTTGCATCCATTTAGTTTCAATTTCTTCGATTAATTTTATGTTTATATAACCGTCGTAAGCCGAGACGGGAGGCGTTTCGTTTTTTAAAAATGAATTTTGAAAAGATTTAAGCGCCGCTAAAATTTTATCGCCTCTTTTAAAAAATGCTTTTTTTCTTTCGCCTGATAGATCGATTGTGATTTTTGAAGGAAATATTTTTTGAGAAATAACGTTCTCTATTTCAATCGATCCATTATAGCCGATAATTTGAATTCTATTGGAAGATTTTTTTGCGTTAAAAGAAACAATAAAAGAGCCATATCCCCCTTTTTCAAATTTTGCGTATCCTAATGCGAAATCTTCCACTTCGGATTTATACACAATGTTATCAAGCACGCCTTCAATTCTTTCGATTTCGCCGCCAAAAAAACGAAATAAATCGATAACATGCGAGCCAATATCTCTTAAAGGACCTCCTCCGCTTTTTGCTTTGATGAATCTAAAATTTTCGTTGGGAGAGTAATCGACCATATAATGAATATTGATGGCAATAATTTTTCCTATAGATTGTTTATCTATTATTTCTTTAGCTTTTGAAATTAAAGGATGAAAACGATATGCAAAATTTACCCCAAAAGGGACTTTGTTGTTTTTTGAAAGTTCAAGAATTTCTTTCGCTTGAATTGAATTTAAAGTCAATGGCTTTTCGCATAAAACTTTTTTATTAGCCTTTATGGATTCAATCGCTTGCCAGTGATGGTCAGAATTGGCGCTTCCAATATATACCGCGTCGATATCGCTTTGTAAAAATTTATGAAAATCGTTGAATGCTTCGGCTCCTATTTTATCTCCAAGATGTTTAGCTCTATTTATATCGGAACTATAGATTGAAATAATTTCGCTTTTTGATAATTTCATAAGAGTAGGAATAACCGAATTTTCTGAAAATTTTCCGCAGCCGGCTATGCCCCATTTTAATTTTTTGCGTTTTAATTTTAAAGGCTTTAACAAAATCATAATTTTAATTTCTCCATAAGTTTTTTTACTGGCGTAGAGTCTTGCATAATGTAAAAATGAACAAGCTTAATTCCATTATTAAATAAATCTTCTACTTGTCTGGCCGCGTATTCGACGCCTATGTCTATAACGTGTTCTTTTTTTGCTTTTATAACTTCTTCGGCTAAATCGACTGGGATATCGATGTAGAAATTTTTAGGCAAATTAGTTATATGCGATTTGTTCGTAATAATCTTTAAACCAGGTATAATTGGAATTTGAATTCCTATTTCTCTTGCCATTGTTAAGTAATTATAAAATTTAGCGTTGTCAAAAAACATTTGAGTGACAATATAATCGGCGCCTGCATCAGCTTTTTCTTTTGTATATTTTAAATCGATAAGCAAATTTGGAGATTCGAAATGTTTTTCAGGATAGCCTGCAATTCCTATGCAAAAGTCGGTCGGTTTTGCGTCGAGCAATTCTCGTTCAAGATATATTCCTTCGTTCATATTTTTAATTTGCTTAACGAGATCAATCGCGTATTCGTTTGCGGTTCTTCCGTGTTGAAGCGGTTTTTTGTAGCCTTTTTCGTCTCCTCTTATGGCAAGCACGTTTTGTATTCCAAGATAGCTGAGTTCGATTAAAAAATCTTCGGTTTCTTCTTTTGTAAAGCCTTGACATAAAACATGCGGAACGGCGTCGATGTTAAATTTATTTTGTATTAAAGCGCAAATGCCAAGCGTGCCAGGTCTTTTTCTTTTTATTTTTCTCTGAATTCCTTGAGGAGTTTCTTCGTATATTACTTCCGCAGCATGGCTTGTTATATCTATAAATGGAGGATTATATTTGGCTATATCTTCAATTACGGATAATAGAGCTTTTATATCTCCGCCTCTTTTAGGCGGAATAATTTCGAAACTTATTCGAGGATTTGAGCTTTTTTCCAAATGCTCAGTTACTTTCATCATAAAATAAATATTTATAAATATTTATTCATGTAATATATAAAAAATAGTCGATTATTTCTTTTGTGTCGTAAGATTCTTTTTTGTGTTCTTATAGGAAGCAAATATAGGAGAAACAAAATAAAAAATTTTTAAGTTTTTAAGTTGGAAAATTCTAAAAAATTTAATACCCCCCTTATTTGTACTTTGAGGGACAATAATACTAATCTTTTCTTTTTTTCTTAACTTGAGCAGTATGATAAAACAAATGATTTAATATCAAATATTATAAGAATATTCTAATTTCTAAAACAAGGATTGAAATTTGGTTGGTTGTGTAAGATTTGCGATAAATGAATTCTCTGATTTATATTGAAAATTTATTTAAATAAGATTTGAAATTAATTAGCTAAAATTTTTAAAGCATAAATTATTATAAAACTTTTAAAGCGGAGCAAAACAGGAATAAATATACTTACAAAAGACATCAAAATGGATATAATTAAAAATTTTGCAACAAAGAAGTTATTCTCAATGAATATGATAAAAAATTAAAACATATGACTTAAAATTTTTTTAAAACAATTCAAAGGGCGGAGAAAAGTCCGCCCTAATAACATTATTTTATAAATATCATTTTTTTTACGGTTGATAAATTTCCGCATTTCATACTATAAAAGTAAATTCCGCTTCCAAGTTTATATTTATCGGCGTTAAATTCAATTTCATAAACGCCGCCATTTTTAGTTTCGTTAATAAGTTCCGCAATTTCTCGCTCCATTATATCGTAAACTTTTATAATTACCGATGCTCTTTCATCTAACGCATACTTGATTTTAGTAATAGGATTAAAAGGATTAGGATAATTTTGACTTAACTCAAATTTTTTATGCAAAGCGGCATGAAATTTTTCAGCCGAGAGTAAGACTCCTCCTTTTCGAAAAACAGCAAGTCCCGCCTCGTTAGTTCCGATCCATTTATTATTTTTACTGTCGATAGCGATTGTATAAACATTATTATAAGGTAAAAATGAATTTTTATTGTCGTAAATCGTCCAATTTACATCGTCGATTTTTTGCCATTCCACTATAAGTTCCAATCCATTTATTATTGAAACTTTCGATGCTTATAGCGACTACGTAATTAGAAGGCAAACTGGAATTTGAAGTTTTATAAACAGTCCATTGAATTCCGTCAAATTTTGCAAGTCCGCCATTAGAGCCAATCCATATATTATTTAGTTTATCGAATGCAATAGCGTTTATATAATTATTAGGCAGGTTAGAATTTGAAGTATTATAAACGGTCCATTGATTTCCGTTAAATTTGGCTAAGCCATATCCATAAGTTCCTATCCATTTATTGTCTTGATTGTCAATAGCAATTGAAGTAACATAATCGTAAGGCAAACCAGAATTCGAGGAATTATATACAATCCATTGTAGGCTGTCAAACACAACTAAACCTTTATTGGCTGTTCCAAGCCAAATTCTATCATTTTTGTCGATTGCTAAAGCGTAAAGATAACTGCTGGGCAAACCAGAATTCGATGTTTTATAAATAGTCCATTTAGCTCCGTCGAATTTTGCCAATCCGCCAAAATATACGGCTATCCATTTGTTGTTTTTATTATCAATAGCTATGTCTTGTATATAATTTTCAGGCAAATTAGAATTTGAAGCGTTATATATAGTCCAATTTGAACCGTCAAATTGAGCCAAACCTTCAGCTGTTCCAATCCACTTGTTATCATGCTTGTCGATAACAATGCGTTTAACGTTTCTTGAAGGCAAATCTGAATTTGATGTTTTATATGCAATCCAAGACGAATTGTTATATTTAACCAAGCCTTTATTAGTCCCAATCCATTTATTATTTTGATTATCAACAATTATAGAAATTACATATCCTGAAAGCAGACCGGAATTTGATTGATTAAATATTATCCATGAGTTGTTTGTTTTCTCGAATTGAGCTAATCAGTTATATGTTCCTATCCAAATATTTTGTAGATTATCAATAGCTAAAGCTTTAACCATATTACTAGGCAAATTGGAATTTGAAGTTGTATAACTTGTCCAATAATTGCCGTTGTAAATAAATAATCAGCCATCAGTTCCAATCCAAAGAAAGTCTTGATTCTCTATTGCTAAAGAATTAATGTTGTTATTTAGCAAACCAGAATTGTTTATATTATAAACTGCCCACATAGAATCTTTAAATAAAGCAAGTCCTCCTCCTTCTGTTCCTATCCAGATATAATCGCGGCTATCAATCGCTAAAGCTTTAACGTAATTGTTCGGCAGACCGGAATTTGAAGTTGTATAATTTTCCCATCGAACCCCGTCAAACTTTGATAAGCCTCTGGAATAAGTTCCAAACCATTTATTGTCGAATCTGTCGATAACAATCGAATATACATTATCGAAAGACAGTCCTGAATTTGAAGAGTTATATATAGTCCAAGTTCTGTCGTTAAATTTGGCGATTCCTTTTCAAGTTCCAATCCATTTGACGCCTTGTTTATCGATCGCTATAGTTTGAACAAATTGGGATGGCAAACCAGAATTTAATGTAGTATAGACATAAAATTGTCCATTTCTTTTGTCTAATTTTATAAGTCCTCCGCCGTCGGAACCTATCCATAAATAATTTCCTTCTTCGGCAATGGAATTTACATAATTGCCATTAGTAAAAAGCGCCCATTCATTAGTTTGATTAAAAGATGAGATTCGGAAAAAAATAAGTATAAAGGCTGAAAACAAAACTATTTGCAAATTAAAATGGGATGTTTTAGCTTTCATAGTTTTCCCTCCTTTTAAATTTGGCTATAAAATTAATACATTTATAAAAATTACGCTATTTTTTATTACAGAAAACTTCTATACTAATTTAATTAATTAATTTTCAAAAAATAACATTTGTTGTAGTTGTCAAAAAATATTCCAAATTATGTCTGACGATATCTTTATAAATAAAATTATAAATACTGAAAAAGGAAAAGAAAACATAGCGGAATTAAATTTAATCGGCAAAATATTATTTTATCTTTAAATTTTAATTTAATTATTCATTTATACTCAAAAAATGTTCCAACATTGATTTGACAAACTCATATAAAAAAATAGAAAGTTTGAATATTGTTTTCTACAATCTTTTTATAGCGTTCTTTTTTTTTAATTTATTTTAACTGAAAT
>Ga0209691_1000307_pt1 | contig 34956 bp, 34 predicted proteins | sample YNPMSBMetaG_FD_187120 | JGI IMG/M metagenome (GOLD analysis project Ga0209691, IMG submission 187120) | Anoxygenic and chlorotrophic microbial mat microbial communities from Yellowstone National Park, USA - YNP MS-B MetaG (SPAdes) (version 2) ... | reverse complement strand
CCAATATGTAGACCTGTTAGTGCATGGATTTCTCCCTTGATGAGAATTTTTTTGATGAGCTTGCCGTTGGTGATTTGTTGGTTTGACATTTTATTTTCCTCCATATGCTCTATGATATGCTAAAATTGCTTCAAAAAAGTTGGCGAAATTCTCGAACCTTCTTTCAAATTCTAATTTGTTAGACTCCTTTTCCAATACAGTTCTGATAGCAATCGTTAGGATGTCTTGTAATTCGTATGTCCCAGTTTTGTCTGCTCTTCTTGCAGCATAAGCAAGCTTTGGTTGAAGCATGCGTAACGGAAGTGGGTTTACATCATTTTGGTATTTCATCTGCAATGTTTTTACTTCACCATATATGTTGCGAATCTGAGAAGTTGTCAAGCCTTCGTAAACAGCATATCTTCCAAAGATATCTGTATAAGTAATTGCTTCTTCATCTAACTGATTTGCAATCCAAGTAGAAATACTTTCCTTTTTGAACTTATTTAAGTATTCAGCCGTCTTGTTTTTCAACTTTCTTTTTATGTCACTTTTTTTTCTCTCATCTGTTTCTTTCTCGATTTCAGCATCAAGACGGTTGAGCTCATTTCTGATTATATTTAATTCATCCATTGTCATTACGCTTTCTCCTTTCTGGTTAAAAAGTCTGCCCATTGGGCAAGAACATTAGTTAGTGAAATAAAATCTTGTTCGGTTGATGCGCCTAAAAAAAGTTTGCTGGCAAGGGTGTTTATTTCTTTTTCGTAATCTTTATATTGTTTTGCAAATCGAGCTAAAGAGTAAGCGGCGAGCCATCGCCATCGACCATAAAGCATTCTTTTCCTTGCCTCTTCAATTCCTTTGGTTGCTTTAAGACTTTCGTAATGTTGTTCGTATTCGTTGTAGATGCTCAATAATCGCTGTATGAAACTACGAGAAATTTTCTTTGATGCAAGGGCTTTGTAAAGTTCAATCACTTCTGCCCGAATGATTTTGAAATCCGACCAGCTTATTGGTGTATCTAAGAAGCAAATAGCATCTTTTTGCTTTTCTCCGTTTTTTGTGAAGCGTTTACCTTTGGCTTTATCTTCGGCGATACCGGCATCAAGAGCCGCCTTATAGAGCGGCGAGCGTGCATCAAAAAGCGAGATACCTGCTGAAAGCGTAAAGCATGGGTTTTGGCATGTAAATTCTTTGAAGTTGTCATAAATCCAAATCGCAACATCAGGCAAAACATTCCACACGCCGATAATAAACACATCGTCGCCGCCGGAATAGACAATTTGCATGAGCGTGTTCAAATCTTCGCCGTCCGTTTCGTTGATACCTTTTTCAATACTCCATTTTAGGTCGGCAAGTCGGTTAAGATATGAGCTAAAGAAGAAATCAAGCATTGTAGACAGTTGAATTACTCGTGAGAAAGTTGCTTCTTTACCTAATCCATCTTTGAAGATTTTGCCAAGATTATCCACATCTAAACGAAGAACACCAAGCCTCTTTAAACCAACAGACTTTTCTACCAAATCGTCATAATCGCCTTCCAAAGTCCAATTGCCACCATAGAATCGGAATCCGCAAGCACTATTTTGAGGTAAGTTCCCAATAAAATTATCATCATTAAGCAGATAGTAGTTAGAAGCGTATGTCTTGATGGATTCTATACTCTTAATGTCTATAATATCAAAAGACTCAAGGCTAATAGCATTGAACCTTAGACCTTTTTGACCAATTGCTAAACAATTACCTCTTCTTAAACTTCTGCCAATAAGTTGAGCAGTAAATTGTTCAGATGAAATAAACTCTTGCTTACCTGTATCATTTTCGCATAGCTCGTAAATTTTTTTATCTTCGAGCTTGTATTCAATGTAAGGTATATCTTCAAGTTTTTCCTTTTGTGCAGTGTTTAGTTCGTCTATCGTGCAAAGTTCAAGGTCAGTTGCAGAGCAAATTACAAGCTCACCTGCAGGCGTATTTGGTAAGAAAAAGTCTCTCTTTATGAGTTTTGAAAACTTCCTTTTCTTGTTCTCTTGAAGTTTTTTCTGAACCTCATCCCACATATTGGAGATGTTATTTGATGAAAAATCTATTCCTTTCAAGGGAACTGATGCGAACACAACAGAGACATTCGCACCATATTCAGAAAGCAATTTACCAGAAACCTCTTTTTCAATATCATCTATAGTTTTACTGACGTGATTCAGGTTTGGTAATAACAAGAAAAACTTCCCGCCACTTGAATAAAGCAAGTTTGCTCGCTCCAAATTCAATTTGGAAAGAATGTAGTTCGCTGTGGAATCCAAAATTTGTTGAAGGAAAAACGAGCGACCTTTCAAGGCTTTTGCCGCACCTTTGGGTTTGATATTGTATAAATACTGCTGGATGCCAGTCAAATCGGCACAAAATAACTGATAGCGTACCGTGCTTCTATTTTCTACACTTTCATTTGGATTTTTTGAAAGATAATCATACATGCAAAGAGTAATTGCAGCCGCAAGGCGATGATGTTCGTGAAGTGAAATATCTGGTTTGGTTTGATATGATGCCGATGGAATGCACCACAGGTATTTAAGTGAGAGCGCATGCAAAGTTTCCTTAATCTCCTTGATTTGTTGTAGTGAAATGGCTTCACCAAATTTTTCAATCTCACTAATAAATTCTTTCCATCTTACTTCGTATTCACTTTCTAATTCTTTCACTGTCCAATTTTCTTTTGGGAAGCAAAATCCTTTCGGTGTCAGAGATGAAATTGGCTGTTTATATTCCTTTGTGCTTTGGTTATCAATTTTAACTTGTGAAAGAATCGAAGTGAGTGGTTGTTGCACTTCTGTGTTTGCTTTTATGCGTTCACCACTTGCAAGAGAATCTGCCTCGCAAACTATCATTGCTAATCGTTTTGTCGCTTCTGGAAGTTTACTCTGTCGCAAGTCAGCGATTTGATGATTAGCAACAATTGCTGAAATTGTATCATCATCCAACAGACTGTTCAAAAAAGCGGCTGAAAGGATTGGGTGTTTTGTGAATTTGAAGTCTTTGTCTCCACGTTGATAAAACTTGCCAATGTCGTGAAGAAGCGCACCAAGATATACTTTATCCCTGTCAGTCATGCGTAAAGCGTTTGGTTGTGGGAAATGCAAAACCTTTTTTTCTCCAAAATGGATAGACTCTAAACTCATGAATCCCCGACATATTCCGTGAAATGAGAAGCATCTCGTCTGCTGTGGCAAGATTCGGCACGGTTCGGAACGACTTACAAATCGGAAATTCGGTTACAGAAAAGTTGAGACCTTCTTTGCTCATACACAGGGAATAAGGTATAATTGTCGTTCAGGTTTTCAGGGAAAAGTTAAGTGTTTAGCTTCAGACTTCCAAATTGATTTTGACGTTTCAATCACGCGGCGTATGTTCAACTGCGCTGTGAAGGTTATGCTTGCCTTCACGCTAAAAAATTAAGGACATTAAACCTATAACTATTTACTTTTTAAGCCCAATGCGACTGAAACTTACACTCATTCAGGAGCGCAAAAACGAATCACTCTCGCTTCATTCCTGTATTATTAGATTGAGATATTGGCTTAAAGGTCAGGCGTGAAAAGGCGCGTGAAGCCTTTTTCTAAAAGCGATTGTTTAAGTTTTTTATCGCCTGTCCATAGCACTGCATCAAGTTCAAGCGTTAGAGCAACAAATATAGTATCTTTCACATCTACTGAACGACACAGGTCAAAGGCTTTTTGACGGTTTTGCACCGAGATAAGGTCGATTTGAATAAACCGTGTTTTCTCAATTAATATACTTAAAGCATCGTAGAAATCGTGTTCGTTCAGTTTTGAGAAAGAGAGAATTTTTTCTTTGTAACGAAAGAGTTCAATAAAAAGATAATTTGGCGCAAAAAAAGAACGTCCATCTTTGAAGAAGGCATCTCGCAAACGAGATTCTTCTTTGAGCAATGCTGAAAACAAAACATTGGTATCTATAACAATATTCACGGCTTGACATCTTTTAAGAACGATTCTCCCTGTTGTTCCCACCACGCATTGTCTACTTCATCGGCAAGGCGTTGGGCTTGGTCGGGTGTCAAGGACGACTTCTGTGCCAATACTTCCAATCGCAGGCGATTGACGATGTTTATCAAGTCGCTGGTTAACAGTTCGGTTTTATCCAAGCGTATTAAAATTTCTTTGTCAGTGGATTTAATCTCAAACGCTTTCATAACAATAGAGTTAAAGTTGAAACGGTGTAAATGATAGAGCAATTTTAATTATTTTCAAAGCACATCAATAAATTTTATCAACCTATGCGACTTAAACTTACACTCATTCAAGAACGCAGGACGGAATCATTGCCTCTGAACACCAACTACTACATCAGCGCGGCTATCTACCGCACCTTAGAACACTCATCACCCGAATTTTCAGCCCTGATGCACAATTACGGCTACTCTAATCCTGAAGACCGCCGCAAGTTTAAGCTCTTTACATTTTCTAACCTCGATGTGCCTGACCGCAAAATCGATGGCTCACGACTAATTTCATTTTCCAAAAAAATTTCTTTTATGCTCTCTTCACCAATGGACGACTTTCTCCAACACCTCGTTACAGGACTTTTTTCCGATGGTTACTTTTTTATTGAACATGCGCGCTTCCAAAAAGGCGATATTCAAACCTTGCCCGACCCCGAATTTTCTGAAACAATGGAATTTTCTATGCTCTCGCCGATGGTTGTCTCGGTGATGCGCCCTGACCGCTCCAAAGAGTTTCTGAAATATCATGATGAACGCATTTCGGTAGTTATCTTGCAAAATCTGCTCGGAAAATATGAGGCGGTTCATCGAAAGACATTTGAAGGACATATCGATTCTTTTTCTATTCGTTTTAGTGAAAAATATCTTACACAACGGCAAGGCAAAGTTGAAAAATTGATTAAAATTCGCGAAGGTCGCGCTGAAGAAACTAATATCAAGGCGATTCTTTGTCCTTTCACTATTACCGCTCCGATAGAACTCATTAAAATCGGCTACGACTGCGGTTTCGGCGAAAAAAACGCCATGGGCTTTGGTATGGTGAAAGTGTAAACCAGAAATATCTTATTTTTTAACAAGATTGATTTTCAAAATTATAGTCAATTTGTAAACCTTCTTCGAAACTGTAAGCAGCAGGATTTGCTACAATAACTGTTCGCTCTTCATCGCGGACACCAATTTGATAGTGTGATAAACTCCCCTTCTTTAACCCCTGATCGACCAAATAAGCCTGAACTGGAACACCATATTCATTTTTAAATTCTTGGAACTCCATGTAATTTTTGAAGTAGGTCTCTGGTATTTCTACAAAAACAGTTACTTGTGGGTCAATATCTCGACTTTTCCAAGATTTTGTTTCTTCTTTATCTTCCTCCATTTCTTCGGCAGGTAAAATGAGCCAATTTGATACAAAACTCTCTTCTAATTTTCTTGCATTAATTATTGCTTCATTTGAAAACTTGAATGCATCTGAATAGACTTTGTTCACGAGATTTACGAAATCAGAGGCAGAGTAAGTTTTCTCCGATAGCAATTTTATCGTTTGCTCTAATGCTACATTAGGCTTCCACCCTGTGTTTCGAGAGAAAGAACCATATGGTGCTGGGTAAAGAAATCCATTTTTCATCGGAATTAAAATATCAAGTTGTCCAATGTTTTGACTAAACCGAGATAAACGACCAATTCTCTGAACTAACCTGTCAATTGGGCAAATTTCTGAAATCATAAAATCCGCACTGATATTAACACTAATTTCACCAATCTGAGTCAAAATAGCAATTCCTTTTGCACTTTGTTTTTTCCAAGCCTCTAAACCAAGCATTTCAAGCAAAATATCTTCTTTTTTCTTTTTATCTTTTTCAATAAAACGACTATGGTATAAAACTGCACTAATTTCTCTTTTACTGCACCAACGCTTTATCTCGGTTGCTTTTGAAATAGTATTTGCATAAATAATTGTAGTGCGGGATTTACAATTTTCTAAAAGTTCTGCAATTTGCTCAATCTCAGTATATTCACTAATCGAGTTTATTCGGCAGCGAGGTCGTTCTAAATCAGATTTATCTTCTCTGATGACTACATTTTGGTAGCCCGCATCATTGTAAATTTTGAGCGATGTATCTGGCAAGGACGCGCTCATAACCATAACAGGAACTTCCAAAACCCTTGCTGCTATCAACAGTTTTTGGATATTTGCTTGCGTAAAATCGTCATAAAAATCTGCTTCATCAATTACAAGACAAGAGTGGGCAAAATTAAACATAATAGCATGGTGATCTTCACGTGATAATGTCAAAGATGCCAAAAGGTGGTCAATTGTGCAAACAGTTACAGGCGATTCAAGTAAGCGGGCAAATTCGTGAATTAATCTTTCTTTATGTTCGTTTTCTTTGTTTTGACTTGCTTTTTCACTATGGCGTACATACCAAGCACTCGAGTGATATAAGCCCGTTTCTGTAACACGACTACATAAGTTGATAGCAAGTGCATTAGATGTAAATCGTGTTGGCATTGCAATCACCAATCTGTCTGCACGCTTTGCATCAATCTGTTTTTTTGCCCAAAGCAGAGCCGCGTCTGTCTTTCCAGCACCAGTTGGTGCACGAAGCAGAAGGAGAGGTTCATCGGCATATTTTTCTGCTAATTCTTGAACGAGACGTTTCGAATTATATGGAAACTCGTAATAGAATTGAACAATATCTGGAACAAACTGAAACTCATATTCATGATTTTCTTTAATACTTGCACGATGGTCAGCTAATTGGGTGTATGCACGAACTCCTGCATATTCGTAATGCTTCCTTATAGCCATTTCAAATTTTCTCCCATCAAGAATCGGAAAAGCATCTTGACTGATTTTCACAAACTTATCCCAAAATTCTTGTGCTCCTTTTACTTCTTTATCTGACCATCGCTTCTCATGCTTAAATGATAGTCTTTGGTGATGAGCCGCTATTGCAACTTGAACAGGCTCGGAAAAGTTTTTATTTTTTGTTAAAACAAGCGATGCGATTTCATGGCGCATCTTAACTTTTTTAAGATTGTGACCATATTTTTCACCCTTCAAAAAAAGTTCATAATCTTTGTGGCAAGCAGACTGCCATCTTTTATCAGTCTTACCTATGTCGTGGTATTTACCTGCAATTTCCACGCGCTTTTTAAAATCCTTACCTACAAACTTTTTATACTTTTCAATAACAAACGGATGCGCGGAAGCCAATAGGGCGGCTTCCGCTTCTACATCACTTGAATGTTGTGAAAGCGTAATTCCTGTTGGTTTCGCTAATACAGTCATAACTTTATGGCTTAAATGTTTCCGCATAAGTTTTGATATTGTCATCACCGCCAGAAGGGTCGTATAGTGTTACGGTTTCCAAAAATTCTAATGCTTCTTTATAGGCGGCAGATACACTTTTTTCCCCTTCAACATCATCTCCAATTATTACCTTTGCACCTCTTTCATTAAGTTCATTAAGAATATTTTTCTTCTCATTTCCACCCGCCTCAAAGTAACGACATGCCTTTCTACTTAATCTGTTATCAAAGACGATTAATACTTTTTGTGGTTCGCCACTTGTTGCGTTTCGTGCTTGCTGCGCATAATCAGTAAGAAATCGGGTTGATTCCAAAAAGAGTCTAACTCTTCTTTTTCTTTCTGCTTCGTTAACATGCTTTACAAAATCTGTCTTGACATGAAATTTGTTATAACTAAATCGCTTGGAGATACTTAATGAGCTAATATCAAGATGAAAATTCATCAACATCATATCAAATTGGCTAAACTCACGGGTTGCCAATGCTTGCTCGTTACTTGTATCGCTCTCGTCAACTTTCAATCGAATTAACAAGTCTCGTCCAATACTACTCTCTTTCAATGCAACTGCTGGCGTTACACTCAAAGGTGAAGTTCTGCGACCAGAGTAGTTCCCTGCAGATGGATGCATAAAGCCGCCTAAATCCGCACGCAAATCAACTTCAATTGCGTTACTGATTCCATCTCCATTTGAGACATATGTTTGTCCTTTGTTAGAATCTTCTAAATTTAGTTTTTCCATTGCACTGAAAAATGCATGTCTTTGCATTTGACCTGAAATATAAACCCGTTCATCAGGTCTGCGCTTAATGGACGAAGCATTTCCCAAAAGTTTTTCTCCACCGTTAGCGATATGATTTTCCATTGGCGCAAGAAGCGTAACTAAAATTCCTTTTACCTCCATTTTTATTTCCTCCATTATTTAGTTTTGTTTATTCTGTTCCGTCATTAGGTTCGTCAGTTTCATTGTCTTCTGATATTTGCAGTTCATCTTCAGTTTGTATATTTGAATGCTCTTTACTTACAGTCTTTATCCGAGAGTATGCCACAATCAAATTTTTTGCTTCATTGAGTTCTATTTTTTCTGCTGCAATTTCATCAATGAACGGTATAGCCTCCGAAGGTGCATTCGTAAAAGACAATCTTCCTGCTCTCGTTATAACTTGTGCGATTAAAGCATCATGTGATTTTGCAGAAAAGACTGTGCTCTCCATTTCAGCTAAAAATTTTGCATTGAGTTTTCGTATTGTTTCAGGGTCATTCTTTTCTCTCGATGCCGCTTCATTCTTGGCGGCAAAATATGCTGTGCGATTGAGCCATGCCCCTAATGCGCGAGCCGCTCGGATAATTTTTTCATCTTTTTTCATAATTTTTTCAAAAAAAGTGTTAAAGAGTTTTTCAATTTCTTTTGGATATTCAGCACGAGTCGAAAGAAAATCTTGAAGACTCTTTTCATCAAAAAACTGCAAAAAACGAGATGCAAAGAGTAGAAATAGTTGAAATTTTGGACTGTCAAACTTCTTTTCCTCATCTGATAAAATTTCTACCCGCTCAAGCGCGTCAATAATGTCGCAAAGATTATCGTTTTTAGCAAGGTCAACTACCCATTCGCCATACATCACGGTTGAAGCGTCGCCATACTTAACGATATACATCGGGCGATTTTTGAGGCTGTCTAACACTTCGTTGCCTTCTTTTGACAAATTTGCGCGCTTTGCCCAACGACCGATTGCTCCTAATAGACCTGCACTTCCTAAAACTGACTGCCTCGGAGCGTAAGGGAAATTTCCATTACAGATTTTTGGGCGTTGAAATGTTAATACGGTTACATCTTCTTTTTTAGTTTCTTTCACCTTTCCAAGAAATAAATTCTTTGTCTCGCTCTCCTTCATTTTTTCAAAAATTGCAATGAACTTTTGTAAGTTTTCAATTTCTAAGTCTGGAAGAATACAAACAGGTTCTGCATTACCAATAAGCATTGCAGGCTTTTTGTCAGTAGTTGTCGTGATTGCACCACAAGCGATTTCAAGAAGGGAACTTCTTGGATTTGACTGAGACATTTTTCCATTGTTTATTTTTCCTGAAATTGGAAATACAGACATTTTAGCCTCTACATTTTCACTAATAATATTTTTGCTTTTCTTCAAAGAGTGAATTATATCAACTATCCCTTTCCAAGTATTTTTTGAACCTTTATTTGATGTAATTATTGTCGGAGAAAGAAAGTAAGAGATTTCAGCAACTCTATTTCCACCTATTTCCTTTAAAAATTTTCCTTGTGAACTAATACTTTTTTGATTGTCTTCAAAAAATGCTTTTTTCAAATATTGAAATTTTACTTTTCCATTTTCAATTTCAAAAGGCAATGGCTCAAAACGAAAGTGATTTTGACCATTTTCCAACTCTCTGATGAGCATTTCTGCTGTAACTTCTTCAGGCGATGCCAATTTGTTATTCAGCATCGTCAAAGCAAGTCCATAACGACTGTAAAAATGTTTAAACATTTTTCACCTCCTGAAAACTGACGGTTACCCAACCTTCACTTGTGCCTAAATAACCAATATCATTTTCTTTTACTTGCTCTTTCAGTTTTGCAAGCAAATTGGAGTTCATATTGAGTTTCAATCTGTAATCTCCTTGCGCTATGATAAATTCTCGCTTTAGAACAGCGCGATAGTATAGAGGAAATTTATCTTGATTTTTTTTGAAATAATCTGAAAAAATATTGTCTCTTTCTCTCTTGCTGCTAAATTTTTGCTTTCTTAATATGGAAAGTTCGTTTTCAAGATCCCATGAATTATGAACTGAACCATCAAGATGTCTTGTATCTGCGCCAATCATGTGTTGAGTCCATAAATCTTCATAATGTTTCAAAACGGGAATCAAGACTTGTGGGGTTACTTCAAAATAATAGCCAAGAAGTAATTGATAGCCTGACTCAGACTCTTCTTTTTCAAGATTCTTGTTATACTGCTTTTTGTGGTACTTTTGCATTTCTTTGAAGATTTTAATTCTGTCTTCTTCTGAAAAATGCCATCCCAAAAGATTTTCAAATAAGCCACAGAGCATCGGCTTCGTTGGCATGCGTTCTGTTTTGTAGTAAGAGCCTGGTAAGTTGTTCACCATTGAAAGCGGGGCAAGTGGTTTTATTACTAATATCACGGCTTGCTCCAATTTAGGCTCCTCAAAAAGTATAGAAATGTCAGTTACCATATAACCTTATACAATTTATTGTTTGACAGCTTTAAGGCTTATCTCTGCCCACAAAAGCCAAGTATTTCAAGAAAGTCTGGTCTGCTCCATCTGCAATATCGCTGTGGCTTGATATACCGATGGTGTTTCAGCCGCCCAGCTTCCCGAAACGTTTTCCCGATTTGAAGAAGTGTATCCAGCATAGTTCTGTAAGGTGATTACAGGTCGTTACTGAAAGTGATTTAAGTGTTGGCAGAGGGGATTTCGTCTTGATTGTGGCGGAATCCTCTCTGCGTAATACATGAGCGGTCTTTTGCTCTCACCCGCATTTCGTCTTGATTGTGGCGGAATCCTCTTGCGAAAGAACATTCGCGATGGGCAGAACTTAAAAGAATTTTTGAAAAAAACAATCTCGTGTGTGGCAGGCGTTAGGGAAAACAAAAAACCCTTGTCAAGACAAGGGCTTTCAGGTTTTGTCGGCGTGACTGGATTTGAACCAGCGACCCCTTCCACCCCAAGGAAGTGCGCTACCGGGCTGCGCCACACGCCGAAACGCTCTCAATTTGAGGGCGCAAAGATAAAAAAATCTCGGATAACTTACACGCCAAATTTTTTCAACGTCGTCTCAATCTGTCGCCAATACGACCGCCCAAACAAATTCACATGAACCAGCAACGGATACAGATTAAACACTTCCATGCGTTCCTGCCAATCCGCTTGCAACGGAAAAACGCGATGATACGCTTCAAACAAACGTTTGTCAAATCCGCCGAAGAGATGCATAAATGCTAATTCTGCCTCGCGATGTCCGAAATAAACGGCAGGGTCAATCACAACGGGCAAGCCGCGTTCATCAATGAGAAAATTGCCGCTCCACAAATCACCGTGCAAGAGTGCAGGCGATTCATTCGGAATCAGTGCCTCTAATTTCGGAAACAATCGCTCTACACGCCTCACTTCATCAGGCGAAAGCACTCGCTCTTGCAAGGCAAGCCGAAGCATAGGCATAAGCCGCTCTTCTCGGAAAAAATCGCACCATGTTGCGTGGGCTTTATTTCGTTGTGGCAATGCGCCGATGAAGTTATCGCGCTTGTAGCCGAAGTGCAAATTCGTGTGTTGATGCAAGTGCGCTAAGGTTTCGCCGAACTGTTCCCAAAAATCAGCGCGTTTCGGTTTGGAGTCAATCCATTCCAATATCAAACAGGCTTCGTGGTCAGAGTGAGAGATTGCAATGCAGGTTGGCACGCGAAGTGTCTTTGTGTCGGCAAGCGTTTTAAGTCCGTCGGCTTCGGCTTGAAAATTCTCGTCCTGATGGCGCGCGTTGTATTTGATGAAGATGTCACCGATTGTTGTTGTGATTCGTTCTGCATGGTGAATGCACCCGCCGCCCACACGCCTGCGAGTTGTGATGGCAATTGGCTTTCCGAAAGCAGTTTCAAGCACGCGCACAATGTCAGCATCAGACATGGTCAGTAGATAAATGGAATCAATTTTTTCGTTCTGGCGCAGTAATCACGGAACGCACCGCCGAAGCGTTTTTCCAACATTGCCTCCTCAACACGAATATGATTGCCAAACACCACACCGCCCGCCAAAGCAAGCAATATCAAGGCGTAAAGGCTTTGCATGAACACGGCGAACCCTGAAAAGAGCATGAGATAGGCAAGATAGACTGGGTGACGAATCACGCCGTAGATGCCGTTAGTGATAAGCACGTGGTCGTCTTTAATCACCAGTCGGTCAAAGAATTTTCCGAGTGTGCGCGTGGCATGATGCACTAACAAAATCGCACCAATCAACAAAAGCGCGGCAATTACAGTGGCGATAGATTCAGTCAGAATCATCTTCAACGATTGTTGATGGGCGAAATCGTAAATCGCAAGCGGATGCAGAAGCCACAAGCCTACGGTCGCAAGTGAAGTAGAAACGCCTAATTCTTTCTGAACGGATTTGCTTTCAACCTTTTGCGAGACTTGTCCGGTTGCAATCGTGTTCCACACCGAGCCAAGCAAGAAGAGCGCGTAAGCAAAATACAGCGCAAGCAGTTGCCACGATGACCACACTTCCCAAAAGTAGGCAGGCAATCCTATCGCAAGCGCAATCAACAGTGCGATTTGCCGAAGTTGCTTCAGGAAGCGCACGAGCATCTTACTTCACCACCAAATTGACCAGTTTATTTGGCACTACAATTTGCTTGATGATTTCTTTTCCGCTAATGAACTTTGCGACCGAGTCGACTTCTTTGGCACGTTTAATTAAATCTTCATTGCTCATGCCAATTACTGCTTCAAATGTGCCGCGTAACTTGCCGCTGACTTGCACGGCAATCGTTACCGTATCGTCTTTCGTCAAGGCTTCGTCATACTTCGGATACGGCGCGTCCGCAATCGAAGGCGAATTACCAATCGCTTCCCAAAGTTCTTCGGCAATGTGCGGCGCAAAGGGCGAAAGCATTACAAGCAAATGTTCAATCGCGGTTTTATTGTGGCAATTTTCTTTGGTGAGCGCGTTCACGAACTCCATCATCGCCGCAATCGCCGTGTTGAAGCGTAAGTTTTCGCAATCTTCCTCGACTTTTTTGATAGTCTTGTGCATCACTTTTTGAAGTTCTAACGACATCGGCGCATTGTCAATCACAATATCGCCATCGGGTTCGGGCTTTCCGTCGTGCGAATACACTAACCGCCACACACGCCCCAAGAAACGCACAATGCCTTCAATTCCCTTTGTGTTCCAAGGCTTTGTTTGTTCAAGCGGACCGAGAAACATCACATACAGTCGCGCCACATCGGCACCATATTCCTGCAAGAGCGAATCAACACTCACCACATTGCCACGCGATTTGGACATCTTCTCGCCATCTTCGCCCAAAATCATGCCTTGATTAAAAAGTTTTTTGAACGGCTCTTTGTGCGCAACCAATCCGCAATCGTAAAGCACCTTGTGCCAGAAGCGTGCATAAAGCAAATGCAACACCGCATGCTCTGCGCCGCCAACATACAGGTCAACCATTCCCCAATACTTTTCTTTTTCAGGCGAACAAAACGCACTCGGATTGCGCGCATCTTTGAAACGCAAGTAATACCAACAACTGCCTGCCCACTGCGGCATCGTGTTCGTTTCGCGACGGAATTTGCCGTATTCATCTTCGCCATAAAGCCATTCAGGAATGTTTGCCAAGGGCGACTCACCTGTGCCTGACGGCTCATATCGTTCAACATCGGGGAGCGTGAGTGGCAAGTTCGTTTCAGGGCGCATGGTGCCATCTTCGTAGTGCTTAATCGGAATTGGTTCGCCCCAATATCGCTGACGCGAAAACACCCAATCACGCAGTTTGTAATTCACCTTGCGCTTGCCGATACCTTTCGCTTCAAGGTAATTGCAGATTTTCTCGAAGGCTTCGTTAAAAGTTAATCCGTTCAAACTGACTTCGCCATTATCGCTATTCACACAAACCGAACTTTTCTCCGTGAAGGCTTTTTCTTGCACACTATAAGGCGACTGAATCACCTCGACAATCGGCAACTGATACTTTGTTGCAAATTCCCAATCGCGCTCATCGTGCGCAGGCACTGCCATAATTGCGCCTGTGCCGTAACTCATCAGCACATAATCGGCTATCCAAATCGGAATCGGTTGTTTTGTCAGTGGATTGATAGCGAATGCGCCTGTAAAAACCCCTGTCTTTTCTTTCTGCAACCCTGTGCGTTCCAAATCCGATTTCTTTTTTGCTTCATCTTGATAAGCGATAACAGCGGCGCGTTGTGCGTCGGTCGTGAGCGTATTGACAAGCGGATGTTCAGGCGAAAGCACCATGTAGGTTGCGCCAAAAACTGTGTCGGGGCGTGTGGTGAATACACGAATCGTTGCCTTGTGACCTTGAACAGGAAATTCAATCTCACAACCTATTGACTTGCCAATCCAGTTGCGTTGCATTTCTTTAATGCTTTCGCTCCAATCGAGTTCATCTAAATCTTCGAGCAAGCGTTCCGCATATTCGGTAATTTTTAACACCCATTGGCGCAAGGGCTTTCGAACAACGGTAAATCCTTTTTCGAGATACTCTTCGACCTCTTCGTTTGCCAGCACGACTTTCTGCTCTTCGCACCAATTCACAGGAATTTCGGCGATGTAAGCAAGACCGCGTTCATAGAGTTTGAGAAAAATCCACTGCGTCCATTTGACATAGTCATTATCGGTTGTATTGATTTCGCGCGACCAGTCGTAGGCATTGCCCAAACGTTGCAGTGAGGCTTTGAAACTTTTGATGTTTTGTTCGGTTGTAAGGCGCGGGTGCGTGCCTGTTTTGATGGCGTATTGTTCGGCAGGCAATCCGAACGCATCCCAGCCCATTGGATGCAGGACACAAAAACCTTTGTGGCGTTTGAAGCGTGCGACAACATCAGTCGCCGTGTAACCTTCTAAATGCCCAACATGCAAGCCGCTTCCGCTTGGATATGGAAACATATCCAGCACATAATACTTCGGCTTATTTGGGTCTTCTTTTGTCTCGAAGGTGCGATGCTCCGCCCAGTAGCATTGCCACTTTTTCTCAATATCTGAAAAGGAGTATTTCATTTGATAATTGCGCGTTGAATAAGAATTACAAATATAATCAACTCCATGCGGAAACACGGATTCAAGCAGTTGGATAGGTTTGCACAGATTGTTCATTGCACACGGATAACACGGATTGAACAGATTTTCGCAGATTGACTTTTGCGTTCTTTGTGCTTGTCTTCGTGTTCTTCGTGGTTCCTTTTTCCCTTTCAACGCACAGCGAAAATTTACCTCACCCTGTTTTGGCATTGCCAAAACGTCCCTCTCCTTGCGAAAGGAGAGGGACGTCGCAGAGCGACAGGGTGAGGTTATTCTTTATCCTTCATTACTCATTGCTCAACTCGCTATTGGATTTTCCGTGTATTTGAGCATATTTTGCGCACACCATTCCACTTCTGGCATGCACTTTTCACTGCTTGATTGGCTTGTCGTTCTGATTTACATTGCAGGTGTAACGCTCTTTGGCATTTTCAAAGGCGGCAAGCAAACTTCTGCGCAAGATTATTTCCTTTCTGAAGAAAAAATTAGTTGGTGGGCAGTCGGCATTGCGATTGTCGCAACAGAGACTTCTGCACTGACTTTCATTTCCGTGCCGGGCATTTCTTACAAAGGCAATTTCAACTTTCTTCAACTTGCCATTGGCTATTTCATCGGACGCGTGGTTGTGGCATATTTCTTTTTGCCGAAATACTACGCGGGCGAACTCACCACTGCTTACGCTTTAATGCAATCACGCTTTGGGCTTCCGCTTCGCCGATTGACTTCACTTGTTTTCATTTTCACGCGCATTTTTGCTGACGGCGTGCGGCTTTATGCAACCGCCATTCCGCTTGTCGTTATCTTTCGTGGCTATCATCTTTTCGGTCATCTTTCCGATACCGCACTTTACATCACTGGCATTATGCTGATTGCTCTTGTTACTTTGCTCTATGTTCAACTTGGCGGCGTGCGTGCAGTTGTTTGGACAGATTTCATTCAACTGTTTGTCTACCTTTTAGGTGGTGTTCTGGCTGTTTTTCTTTTGTTTCGATTTATTTCAATAACAGAAATTAAGGCAAGTGGAAAGTTCGCCGTTCTGAATTTTTCCTTTGAGAACTTTTGGTCATCGCCGTATCAATTTTTCCTTGCGGTGATTGGTGGTGCGTTTCTCACTATGGCATCGCATGGCACGGATTATATTATCGTGCAACGGCTCTTCACTACGCCATCGCTTCGGCATAGTCAAGGTGCTTTAATTTTCAGTGGTTTTATTGTTTTTCTTCAATTTGCACTTTTTCTCTTTCTTGGTGCATTGCTCTACGGCTTCTATGGCGAATTGCCCCTTAAAGGCGATGAAGTGTTCTCAAAATTCATTGTGGAAGAATTGCCGACGGGCGTTTCGGGATTGATTGTGGCGGGACTTTTAGCGGCGGCAATGTCGACGCTTTCAGGCTCGATTAGCGCAATTTCCAGTTCAACCGTTTTTGATTTATACGCGCACACCTCGCACGGCAAACGCGCTACGGAATCCGAGAAACTTGCACTCTCTAAACGCATTAGTCTTGTCTGGGCGGCGATTCTGACAGGTTCAGCACTGCTTTATATCGGTCTCGGTAAAGCCGTTGTCGAAGTTGCACTCTCGATTGCTTCTTTCACCTACGGCGGATTGCTTGGTGTTTTTCTTTTGGCAATGTTTTTTAAGCGTGTTTCATCGCTTGGTGCGGTTGTCGGCTTTTGCGTGAGCGTGCTTGTTATGATAGCCATCATCACACAAACCAAACTGGCTTGGACGCTCTACACCCTTGTTGGAACTTCAACATCGATTGTCGTTGCACTGCTTGTTTCTTCGGTTGTAAAACAGAAAAGCGTCTCAAAAGAGACGCTTTCTTAACAGGCTGAATTTAAGTGGTTAGCGACTGAATCCGCCAAGTTTGGCAATCAAGTTGCGCAAGTTAATGCCTGCGCGATAGATAATTGTGCCAATGCCATCACCTGTTTCTTGTTTGCCTTGCTCATAATCCTCAACAGAAAATTCTTCAAGTTCCACTGTTTTTGCGGCATCGGCGTTTCCAAATTCAAGTTCGTAATAGCGTTCTAAGTCGCTTTTTTCTTTTTGGTCTGTGCCAAGATAATCTATCATTGTTTCTTTTGATGTCGTTTCTTTTGATTAATTGAGATTTGGAAGTCTTTATTCGTTTATGGGGTTGGAATGGTTGCGCAGAAGTTTTGAAATGAAACGAGAACAAAAAAGCGTCTCCTCCTTTCGAGACGCTTTTTGTTTTGTTGATAGTAGTTGGCTCAGTTCATCACAAGCATAATGACCGAGTTTTTCGCAAAGTTCACAAGCGGCGTGAAGAAAAGCCCAAAGCCAATCGTGAGAACCATCAAGAGTGTAGCAAGCGCATTAGCAAAAGTGCCTGAATCTATCGGCATTTCCGAGCCATCTTCGGCTTCGCGCAGATACATATTGAGCGGAATTTTGAAGTAATAGTAGAGTGAGACGGCACTTGTAAGCACGCCGATAATCGCAAGTGTTAGGAACACTGTGCCTTTGCCCAAAAGTGCAGTAAAAATCATATACTTTCCAATGAAGCCAATCGTTGGCGGCAAGCCTGTCAGCGAGACCAGAAAGACCGTGAGCGCAGCGGCAGTGAGTGGCATTCTCTTTCCAAGCCCGCGATAATCATTGACATCATCGCTACCGATTTTGTTTGAAATCACAATCACCATATAAAACGCACCAACATTCATCACCGTGTAAGCCACAAGGTAGAACATCACGGCTTGTGTGCCTAAATCATCTGCCACTAAAACGCCCAACAGCAAGTAGCCTGCATGCGCAATTGATGAATATGCCAACATTCGCTTGACATTGCTTTGCCAAACTGCGGCAAAGTTTCCAAGTAACATTGATACCAGTGCAATCAGTGCAAAGAGATTCACCCAATCGAAGGCAAATTCTCCTGTGGGTTCTGCGGGAATTGCCACTTTGAAAAAGCGCATGAGCATTGCAAACCCTGCGGCTTTTGAGCCAACCGAAAGAAACGCTGTAACCGGCGTTGGCGCACCTTCATACACATCAGGCGACCAGAAGTGAAATGGCACTGCACCGATTTTGTATCCAAACCCGCCCATCACCAAAAGCGAAGCCAGTGTAAGCGTTACTTCATCAACTTCATTTACGCTGATGAACTTGGCAATCTCGTAGATGTTCGTTTGTCCTGTTAGCCCATAAATCAGCGACATGCCATAGACCATCAAGCCCGATGAAACCGCACCGTAGACGATGTATTTCAGCGAGGCTTCCGCCGACTTAATATGATTTCTCAAATATCCTGTTAAGATGTAAGAAGAAATGCTCACGAGTTCAAGCGAAAGGAACATCATCAGCATATCGCTTGCCGATGCCATCAAGAACATTCCTAACACCATTGCCACTAAAATGGCGTAGTATTCGCCGATGTTTGCAACGCTCTTTTCGCCTAATTCTTCTGAATCCATTGTCATTAAAACCGCCAGCACGCCCGCACCAAGAAAGAGAAACTTGAAAAAGACCGCAAAGGGGTCAACGACATGCATTCGTAAGAAATACTCTTGGTTTTGCATGTCGAGTTGTTGCCAAGTGAAAAAGCCTGTTACCACGAACCCAACAATCAACGCAAGCGGAATGACTGTGTGCTTTTTGTCTATCACCATATCCAACACCACGACGACAAGAAACAGAATCGATAGTGCAAGTTCAGGCACAAATGCGCCGACACTTATTTTGACTTGCTCAATAATTTCAGGAAGATTGTTTGGCATGCTGTTTTTGCAGTGTTTGAATTATTTTGAAAACTTTTCAGGCTCAATTCAATGCTATATTGGTGCTTGCCGAAAGGATTTCAGCGACTTTGTTCAAACTTGGCACAATCAAATCTAACACAGGTGCAGGATAAACGCCGATTATCACGACAAGTGCGGCAAGCGGCGCAAGCAAGGCAATTTCTCGCCCATCTAAATCAATCTTGCCTTTCCAGTCGTGGAAGTGTGCGTGTTCTTCGCCGTGATGCCCTTCTACTTCGTAAGCGGCATTGCGTCTTCTTTCACCCGTGAACATTGTGCGATAGGCACGAAGCAAGTATGTTGCCGAAAGCAGTATGCCAAGCGTTCCAAAAACTGCGAGAATTCGCGTTTGCTCAACCGAAAATGCGCCAAGAAACACAAAGGCTTCGGCGACAAATCCCGATAGCGCAGGCATTCCCAAGTTGCCCATAAACGCAAGCAAAATAAAGCCTGTATAGATAGGCATATACTTGGCAAGTCCGCCGAACCTATCCATGTCGCGAGTGTGCGCACGGTCATAAATTACGCCGACCAAAAGGAACATCATGGGTGAAAGCAATCCATGCGAGAACATTTGAAGCATTGCGCCTGACAGTCCAAGCGAATTGACCGCTGAAATCCCCAGTAACACAAAGCCCATGTGTGAGACAGACGAATACGCCACCATCTTTTTGAAATCCGTTTGTGCAATCGCGCAGAACGCACCATAGACAATGCTAATCACACCGAAGAGCGCAATCCACCACGCAAATTGCTGAAAGACTTCGGGGAAAATTGGAAAGTTGATACGAAGCAAGCCGTAGCCACCAAGTTTGAGCAAGACACCTGCCAGCACAACGGAAATCGGCGTCGGGGCTTCCACATGCGCATCAGGAAGCCAAGTGTGGAACGGCACCATTGGCACTTTAATCACAAACGCTAAAAAGAGCGCAAAGAACGCTAACACTCGAAGCACATTGCCTTCCGTTGGGAAAAGTGCCGAGCCTGACACAAAATTTTGTTGATTCGCCATTGCCACCATGCTGAACGTGTTGCGTCCTGTTTCGGGGTCAATCACACTTCCGTAAAGAGCGATAATCGCAAGAAGCATCAGCACTGAACCGACAAGCGTGTAAATGAAAAACTTAATCGCCGCATATTCGCGATTTTTTCCGCCCCAAATACCAATGAGGAAATACATTGGAATCAGGGTTACTTCCCAAAAGATGTAGAAGAGAAAGAAATCAAGCGCGAGGAAGCACCCCATCATTGACATTGACATCAAGTTGTAAAGCACGAAGTAACTTTTGACCGATTTTTCAATCGTCCAACTTGCGCCCACGCCTACCAGTGCGACAATCGCCGTCAGAATCATCATTGTAACTGAAAGTCCGTCAATGCCCATGAAGTAATCGGCACTCACAGTATAGCCGCCAAGATTCACTGTGAACCAAGGCGCACGTTCAACAAATTGAAATTTGCTTACATCATCAACGCCCGCCAGCGTTGGATTGTAGTTCTGCCAAATGACAAAGGCTAAAATCACTTGTCCTGCCGCCGCTAAGAGCGAAACAAAACGAATCGCCTGCTTTTGTTCTTTCGGAATAAACAGTGTTATCAATGCGGCAATCAGCGGAAGAAATGTGATAAGCGTTAAAAGCATTGTGAAGTTGTGTTAAAGTTTGCTTCAAGTTTTCGATTTATTTCAAACTAACTTCGCAAAGAAATAGCCAACAATAGCGATGAGCAACAGTGCGATGTAAGTCTGCACGCGTCCAGTTTGCAATTTTCGGAACAAAAGTCCGCTAATTTGCACAAGTGTTGCTGTAAGATTAACAATGCCGTCGACCACCAGTTTATCAAAGCCGCCGTTCACTGTTGAGAGTTTCACGCCAAGATTTCCAATACCTTTGACAAACGCACCTTCCATGAAGGTATCATTAAACCAGTTCATCATTTTGGACAGTATGACAAACGGATTTGCAATTACGCTGATGTTTTTAGAGTAAGCAAGGTATGCCAGCACCAATCCTGCCAATGCGAGTGAGATTGAGAGCGAGACTACTGTTGCGTGTGCGTGATGTGTTTCTTCGGCAAGTCTTTGCTGACGCATATCGTTGAAGTGAGGCGTGGAGCGATGTTGCATGTCTTTGTGTTCCGTCTCTATTGGCTTTCCGCCGCCGATTGCGCTGAACACTTGTGCGGCACTTTGTAAGCCTTCTTTGGGCACGCCAACTTTTGTTTCAGGAGTTTTTACTGCGTCCATGAACCAACTCTTTTCTCCATCAAGCGGATTCGGCGAGAACACAAAGAAAAACGACATGATGGCTAACACAATCAGCGGAATTGTCATTACTGGCGCAGATTCATGAATGTCGCCGTGGTGATGGTCGCCATGCTTATGATGATTATCAGCGATTGCAGGCTTTTGATTGGCACGATTTTCTCCAAAGAACACCATAAACCATTGGCGCCCCATATAGAACGGCGTAAGCAATGCCGCCGAAAATCCAAGCACAGGAACTACTATTGCCCAACTGCCTTCAACATTTGCATAGCCGACTGCACCCGCCAAAATTGCATCTTTGCTCAAAAACCCTGTGAAGAGCGGCAAGCCTGCAAGTGCAAACAAGCAAACTGTAAAAGTGGCAAAGGTAATTGGCATTTTTTTCATCAAGCCGCCCATGTAGCGCATATCTTGCTCATGGTGCATTGCATGAATTACTGACCCCGACCCTAAGAACAACCCGGCTTTGAAAAACGCATGTGTAACAAGGTGAAAGAGTGCCGCCGCAAATGCGCCCACGCCCATGCCCATCACCATGTAGCCAAGTTGCGAGAGCGTTGAATATGCCAGCACACGCTTGATGTCGTTTTGCGTAATCGCAATCGTTGCCGCAAAGAACGCTGTAACCGCACCAATCACCGCAATAATTGCCAATGCATCTGGGGTTAAAATCACGAAGACACGCGCCAAAAGATAAACGCCTGCCGCCACCATTGTCGCCGCATGGATAAGCGCAGAAACAGGTGTCGGACCTTCCATTGCATCAGGAAGCCATGTGTGAAGCGGAAATTGCGCCGACTTTCCAACGCAACCCATAAAGAGCAACACGCCTGCAACCGTCAGCCATTCTTCGCCCCATGTGAATTTTCCATCAGCAATGTTTTGATAAATTTCTTGATAGTTGAACGTTTGAAACTGCGCAAAGAGCATCAAAATACCAATCCAGAATCCGATGTCGCCCACGCGGTTGAGCATAAAGGCTTTCTTTTGCGCCGCCGCCGCTGAATCGCGTTCAAGGTAAAATCCAATCAGTAGGTATGAGGAAAGTCCAACTAACTCCCAAAAGCAGTAAATCGCAAAGAGATTGTTGGCAAGCACAATGCCCAGCATAGAGAATGTAAAAATGCCCAAATATCCAAAGTAACGCTCGTAGCGAGGCTCGCCTGCCATGTAGCCGATTGAAAAAACATGCACAAGAAAACTGATGGCTGTCACCACAACCAGCATCACAGCGGTAATGTTATCCAACAAGATTCCTAACTTAATTTCCGTTGTTCCTAAATTCGCCCAAGTAAAGTTCCACTCTTGTTGGAAATTTTCTTGTCCTAACCCTGCAAACGCTACATAGAGCGATAAACCTAATGCACCTGCAATCAGCGCAGTTGCAATAAAATCGCCCTTTCTTGGAAGTTTCTTTCCGAAGAAAATTTGCACCGCAAACGAAAGGAGCGGAAGGAGTAAGATGTATATGCTGTATTGAATCAGGTCAGACATTTTTTGAGTGAGATTTTAGGATTTGAGTGTGTTACTCGCGCATTGTATCGATTTCGCCGACGTCGACCGTTTTGAACGTGGCATAGATGTTCAGCACGATTGCCAGCGCAACTGCCGCTTCTGCCGCCGCAAGCACAATAACAAACATTGAGAACATCACGCCGCTCATTGTGCCGTTGTATTTTGAGAAGGCGACAAGATTCAAATTTGCCGCATTCAAGATGAGCTCAACGCCCATCAGCACCATCACAGCGTTGCGCCGTGTCATGATGCCAAAAAGTCCCAGCGAAAAAAGAATCGCTGAAAGCACAAGGTAATGATTCAATCCGATTTCAGGCATTTCAATCTTTGAGTTTAGAATTTCAAAACAGACTACTTTCCTACACTGACTTTCTTTTCGGAACGTGCGATGTAAGCCGCACCAATAAGCGCAACAAAGAGCAGAATTGAGACAATCTCAAACGGAAGCACATAGTTTGTAATGATTTCGTAGCCAATCGGCTCAACGACCGTTGTCGTTCTCGGTTCGCCTGTGTGCCATTTTGCACGGTAAAGAAACGTGTAAAGAAGCGCACTCATAATTGCGAACATAATCACCAACGACGGAATCAGATTGAACACATCAGTCAAAATCCGTTCTTGGGTGATTTTATTTGTGAGCATTACGCCAAAAAGAAGCAGAATTAAAATTCCACCGACATAGACAACGATTTGCGTTACCGCCACAAAATCTGAACTCAAATACACATACATTGCGCTGACGCCAAAGAGCGTAAAAAGCAGTGAAAATGCCGCATAGATAATGCTTCTTGAAAAGACAGCCATTACCGCTGAAATCACGATAATTGCGGCAAACAGGTAGAAGATGGCTTGATAAGCGAACGTTCCGAAATCGAAGTTTTCCATAGTTGAATACGGTTTAAGTCGTTGCTGTTGAGTCTCCGCCTTCGGGTTGTTGTTTTGTTGCTTCTTCGGCGGCTTTTTTTGCCGCAAGTTTTGCCGCTACCATTGGCGGAAGTTTCTTTGCAGGTTGCGTTTCGTTGCCTTGCGTTTCCGCTTTTGGCGTTTCTGCGGACTCCGCTTTGGCTTCGGGCGTTGCAGTTGCATTGCCTTCGGCGGCGGCTTTTTTCGCCGCAAGTTTTGCCGCCATCATTGGTGGCAACTTTTTAGTCGGTGCTTCTGGTGCGGGTGCTGATTCAGCAGTTGGAGTATCGGCGGTGGTTTCCGCACTTGCAGTTGCCGCTTTTTTCGCCGCTAAGGGTGAAACACGTGCTCCTGCCGCTGACGCCGCTTTTGGCGCAGCCGCTTTTCTTGCCTTTTCTTCTTCTTCGTATTTGGCAAGTTTTGCACGCTTTTCGGCTTCTTTTTCTTTGGTCAAAACGCCGAAATGATAAATGAAATTTGTGCGGTCAACTTCGGCAAAATCGTGAACAGGTGTCATCGTTAAGCATTCGGTTGGGCATGGGTAGGTGCAGAGTCCGCAATACATGCATTTTGCCATATCGATATCGAACCGCGCCAGCCAAAGTTTTTTCTTGCTTCCATCGCTTGTTGTGCCAAGTTCTTCAATATCGTCAGGTGTCGCCTTGAACGATTCAATCGTAATGCAATTCACAGGACATGCATTAGCACATTGATTGCAAGCAATGCAGTCGTTGGCATCGTTATGCAAACGGTATCGTGCGAATTGCGGCGTCGGGATTGCTTCGCTTGGATACTGAATCGTTACTAAGCCTTCATTGAGTTTATTGAAATAATTATCATCATCTATGATGCTTGTTTCTTCACGCCATCTATTTGCTTTGGCAAGATGTTTCAGCGTGATGCTCATTCCGCCGATAACGGACGAAATGCCTTTTTTTATAGAATCTACATACTCAGACATACTGTAACGGGTTTAGAATTTTGAAAGATTACACTCTTTTAATTGCCATGTTTGGCGTTCTTATCGCACATAGAGTTCCCAAATTGCCGCAAAGACAAATACTAACAAGGCAATCGGGGTAAGCACCTTCCAACAGAGATACATCAGTTGGTCAACTCGGAATCGTGGCAAAGTCCATCGTACCCACATCATGACAATCACGAAGAAAAATCCTTTGAGGATAATCCAGAATGCGCCCCAGACAGGACCGTTTGTCCAATCGTTGAGTGCCACAGGACCGATGTTCGGAAGTGGCGAGTTCCAACCGCCCAAGAAAAGCACTGAAAGAATAACACTTGTCATAAACATAGAGGCATATTCGGCAAGGAAAATCATAGCGAATTTCATTCCGCCATATTCGGTAAAGTAGCCCGAAACGAGTTCTGATTCGGCTTCGGGAATATCAAACGGAGCGCGGTTACATTCGGCAAGGGCGGCAATGAAATAGGTAATCATCGCTATCCACGCCACTGGTGATTGGAATACAGCATAGTGTAAAATTCCAAGTTCGCCACTTTGCGACATCACAATTTTTTGCATTGAAAGTGAGCCTGCCATCATCACACCGACAAGAATCGCAATGCTTGCAGGAATTTCGTAACTAACGACTTGCGCCACACTTCGCACAGCACCAAAGAGCGACCACTTATTGTTTGAACCCCAACCGCACATCAAAATTCCGACGGCTTCTACCGAGACAATCGAGACTGCATAAAAGACGCCCACATTCAAATCCGCGCCAATAAACTCACTACTGAACGGCAACACCGCATATGCGGCAAATGCTCCAACGAAAATGATAAGTGGTCCCAAGACGAAGAGTGGCTTATCGGCGGCGGCAGGCACAATGTCTTCTTTTTGAATCAGTTTCAAAATATCGGCTATCGTTTGAAGCAAGCCCCACTTACCTGTTTCATTCGGTCCGATGCGGTCTTGTATGAACGCTGAAACTTTGCGCTCCCCATAAACCCCCACATACAGTGCATAGAGCGCAATAAACACAAGCGGAATTGCAGGAATCGCTAAGGCACCAATCGGAACACCAAAAAACTCAATAGATTCAAGAGCCTTGACCCAAGTATTTTCTGCTTGAACAGGTGCCACTGTGGCACTTAGCGCATCGGGAAGAATTATCGCCAGTTGCTTCATCTCAAAATTGAATTAAAATCGTTTGAGTTAAGTTGTTTGAATTAAACGGCTCATTTATCGGTCAACCTCGCCCAGCACAATATCTATGCTTCCAAGAATCGCAACGACATCAGAAATCAAATTGCCTTTGGCGAGTTCAGGCAAAACGGAAAGATTGACAAAACACCCTGAACGTGCTTTGCATCGGAAGGGCTTTGTGCCTTTCCCATCGGCAATCACATAGAATCCGACTTCACCTCTTGGATTTTCACCACGAGCATAGACTTCTCCTGCGGGTGGCTTAATCCGTTTCGGCACAGCGGCGTGCGGGTCAAAATTCGGGTCTTCGGGCATCTTGTCAATGCATTGCTGAATGATTTTCAGGCTTTCATAAATTTCATAGCAACGAACTAAGTGCCGTGAAAGGCTATCGCCAATGATAGAGAGTTTTCCATCAGGCACCACCACATCAAATTCAAGCTCGGGATAAATCGAGTAGGGGTCATTTTTGCGCAAATCCCACTTAACACCTGAACCGCGTAGCATCGGACCAGAACAGCCGTAGTTGATAGCCACATCAGCAGGTAAAATGCCTGTACCGCGTGTGCGTTCAATGAAGAGTTTGTTTTCAGTCAGCAATGCCATCATCTCATCAACTTTCGGCTTGTAATATTTCACAAATTCTGCGACGCGCTGTTTGAATTTCGGCGGGAAGTTGTGCGAAACGCCGCCAACCCAGATGTAGTTATAGAGCATGCGTGCGCCGCATAGCCATTCTAACAGCGTGAGAATATGCTCACGGTCGCGCATGATGTGCAGGAACGGCGTAAATGCGCCAATATCCAATCCGTAGGTTGCAATCGCAACTTGATGCGAGGCAATGCGTTGCAGTTCGGCAACAATGACGCGCATAAACTCGATGCGACGCGGCACTTCGATGTTGAGCAATTTTTCCACTGCCATTACATAGGCATGTTCGGTGTTCATCGCCGCAAGGTAATCCATTCTATCGGTGTAGGGAATGACTTGCTGATAATCGAGGGCTTCGGCGTGTTTTTCAAAACAGCGGTGCAAGTAACCCATATACGGCGTGGCTTTTATGACCACTTCGCCATCGGTAACCAGTTCAACGCGCAAAACGCCGTGCGTTGAAGGGTGTTGCGGACCCATGCTGATTGTCATGTATTCCGTTTCAAGGTCTTTTTCAACAATATATTGATTTGAGCCTGTCTGCGAAAGGCGTGTCTTTGGAGTGTAGTCTAATGTTTCTGCCATGTGTGGTGAACTCGTTTTAGTTGAATACTGTTAAATTCTTAAAGTAAAATCGTTTCAAAGCCTTCGTGTGATACAATGAAATTCGGCGTTCTCGGAACTTCACAACATCATTTGAACGCTTTGAAAACCTTCCTTGCTTGCAAGAACCTTTTTAATACGGCACTTTGATTCCGTGATAGTATTCTTGCACTTTGTAATCTTTTCGGAGCGGGTGTCCTTCCCAATCTTCAGGGCAAAGAATTCGGCGCAAATCGGGATTGCCTTCGAAGACGATGCCAATTAAATCAAACGCTTCACGCTCGTGCCATTCGGCAGTGCGCCAAATTTCCGCCACGCTTGGAATCACGTTGTTTTCCTTTTTGCATTTGAGTTTCACCGCAATTTTATGCTGATAAGCCGCAAGTGATTCGAGATTATAGACCACGCCCAGTGTTCCGTCGTTGTAGTCGACACCTGAAAGGCAGGCAAGGTAGTCGAATTTCAGCCGCTCATCGGTGCGCATAAAGTAGGCAATCGGTTGCCAAAGCGAGTGGTCAAGCACAGTGAAATTCGGCATCGTGCGACTGTTATCAAGGTCAGAGATAGATTCTGCGCCAAACTCTTCTTTGATAATAGCGTGAATTTGTTGAGGCGTTAGTTTTGACATTTTACGCAGTGGCTTCTTCGGTTTCTTTTTCTTGTTTTTCGACCGCAACGGGCTTCACATTCGCATTGAAGGGATGTGCGGCGATGATGACTTCTTCGGCGGGTGCCGTTTTTGCCGCAATCTTTTGCAAGGCTTCTTTGCGCGACAAGCCCAACCGCTCTTCACGAATGAGCTCTTGAATTTTCATCAAGCCGCCGATTAAGGCTTCGGGACGAGGCGGACAGCCGGGGACATACACATCAACGGGAATGATGCGGTCGACACCTTTAACGACATGATAGCCATGCTCCCAATACGGACCGCCGCAGTTCGCGCAACTGCCCATTGAGAGCACATAGCGCGGCTCTGACATTTGGTCGTAAAGACGCTTGATGCGTTCCGCCATTTTGAAGGTTACCGTTCCTGCGACAATCATTAGGTCAGATTGGCGTGGCGACGAGCGTGGGAAAATTCCGAATCGCTCGAGGTCGTAGTTTGACGCATTGGTTGCCATCATTTCAATCGCGCAACAGGCGAGACCAAATGACATGGGCCACAACGAGGATAGGCGCGACCAGTTGAGCAGGTCTTCAACTTTGGTAACTATCGCTCCGCCGTTAGAAATTTTTGCATCAAGAAGACTTGGCATAATCGTTTCTCATTTTGGTTGATGAAATTGAAACTCATTTCCTTTCGCTTGTTACGCCGTTGTTTCAGGTTCAGTAACTTTGGGTTTTTCCAACGACTTTGGCTTTTCAAACTTTTTGGTCGGCATTTTAGGAATGTTCGGCGTTGGAACAACCCAGTTGATATAGCCTTTCTTCCATTCGTAAATCAACCCCAGTGCCAAGACAGCGAGAAAAATCATTCCAGTCGCCAGTGCATATCCGCCGACTTGCTTAAAAATCGTTGCCCAAGGGTAGAGAAACAGCACTTCGACATCAAAAATGATGAAAATGAGCGCAACCACATAGAAGCGAATGTTGAACTGCACCCACGCACTTCCTTTTGGCTCTTCGCCACATTCGTAGGTCGTTAATTTTTCGGTATATGCACGATGTGGGCGAATCAGGCGAGAAGTTACAAATCCCAAAACAACAAAGATGACGCCAACGGCAAGAAAAAGGAAAACTTTGCCAAATTCTGAAATCTCTTGTCCCATTGATGTTTTCGGTTTGAGTTGTAATGTAATACATTTAGTTTAACCTGCGCAACGCATTCAGTCGCACGAAAATTCCTTTTCAAAAAAGAATTTTAACAAATTATTCCAAGTGATTTTTTCTTCAAGGCAAATGTTGCATTTTCGAACACTCTTAACCTAACTGCACGAGCCAAACTGCGAAACAACATGGCAACAGCACTTACAGACACACAACTCTCGCAACTTGCCGAACACGGCTGGACAAAAGACGGCGAGACCATTCGCAAGACATTTTCTTTTGATAACTCTGACGGTAAAAGTCCTTTCTTGAAGGGACTTGCGTTCATTGAGAAAATCGCTGTTTTTGCCGAAGAAGCGAATCATCACCCCGATATTACCTTCACTTACAACCGCGTTGTGATTTCGCTGACAACGCACGACAAAGGTATGCTCACCCCAAAAGACTTTGATTTAGCAATGAAGATTGATACCATTTAGAAATCATCGTTTTGTTTCATTGTTGAAACTACAAGAATTTGGGCGGAGTCAGATGGCAAACAAAAACTTTTTCGTAGCACTTTCCACCACAATTTAAATCACCGTTGGTATGTCCTACGAATTTTCCGAAGTTATAGAGACCTTGCGCATGACGGAAGTCGAGCAGTTCGATATTCGCACGGTTACGCTCGGCATTAGTTTGCGCGACTGCGCTTCGCATAGCCTTGAAATGGCGAAAAGCAAAATCCGTTCAAAAATTTTGAAGCGTGGCGAAGTGCATCTGAAATCCGCACGCGAGGTTGAGCAGATGTATGGACTTCGCATCGCAAATAAACGCATTTCAATTACGCCGCTCTCCATTGTCTTCGACCAATTTCGCGAAGCCGAACTGATTGAACTTGCCCTTACGCTTGACGCTTGCGCCACAGAACTCGGCATTGACTTCATTGGCGGCTACTCCGCTCTTGTTGAAAAAGGCATGACCGAAGGGGAAAAAGCTCTCATCAACTCTGTTCCCGACATGATGGCGGCAACAAAGCATATTTGCTCAAGCATCAATGTTGCTTCCACCAAAGCAGGCATCAACATGGACGCTGTTTATCTTGTTGGGAAAATGATTAAGCAACTTGCCGCAAAGACGCCTCGCGCCGAAGGCTGTTGCAAGTTTGTAGCGTTTTGTAATGTTCCCGAAGATAATCCGTTTGTAGCAGGCGCGTTTCACGGTGTTAGTGAGCCTGACGTGAGTTTAAATGTTGGAATTTCAGGACCAGGCGTGGTGCTTGCCGCAATTCGCGACGCAGGCGATTGCGATTTCGGAACATTGTGCGAAGTCATCAAGCGCACGGCGTTCAAAATTACGCGCGCAGGAGAATTGGTGGGTCGGAAGGTCGCTCAAAAATCAGGCGTGCCGTTCGGCATTGTCGACATCTCGCTTGCGCCGACACCTTCGTGGGGCGATAGCATCGCAGAAATTTTAGAAGCCATCGGCGTTGAGTCGGTTGGCGCGCCCGGAAGCACGGCGGCACTCATGCTCTTAAATGACAGCGTTAAAAAAGGCGGCATGATGGCTTCGTGTTATGTTGGCGGAATGTCGGGCGCATTTATTCCTGTCTCCGAAGATGCTGGCATGATTCGTGGCGTTGAGCGTGGCTCGCTCACGATTGAAAAACTTGAAGCCATGACCAGTGTTTGTTGTGTTGGATTGGATATGGTCGCCGTGCCTGGCGATACAAGCGCAGAAACCCTTGCCGCCATTCTCGCCGATGAGTGTGCGATTGGCATTGTGAATAATAAAACCACAGCCGTGCGCATTATCGTGCCGCCAAATGCAAAGGTCGGCGATGTGATTGATTACGGCGGATTGCTCGGTCAAGCCATCATCATGCCCATCAGCCGATTTCGTTCTGATGCGTTTATTAAGCGCGGCGGCAGAATTCCTGCACCCACGCACGGTATCAATAACTAATCGTCACGAATCAGAGGGATTTCACCGATTCAGAAACACAAAGGGCAGATTCGGAAATCTGCCCTTTTCGCACTTGTAGATGCTTTTGCGCATTAACAGCGGCTTAACTTTGCCACTGTTCTGCCAGTTCTTTCGTGATAAGTTTGCGTCCCCAGTGTAGCCACTCGCGCACGGCTTCGACCGAGTGTTCGACCACGCTTGCAATCTCGCGATGTGAAAGTCCTGCAATATCAGCAAGCAAGACTGCCATTTTGAAATCAGTCGGCAATGCCACGACAGCACGGGCGACATCGGTATCGGCAATTTCCGCCGCTTCTTCTGCCGAAAGCACGGGCGTTTGACCAAAGGCTTTCAGATAGTTTTCACGAAAGGCTTTGTAAAGCGAGACAAGTGAGGCGTGCTTATCAATCGCGCTGTATGTTTGACCCACAAGCATTCCTGCTGTTGCTTCATTTCCCGTCATCCAATACGCTAAATTGTATAGTTCATCAATCGCGTTCAGAACAGGGGTGCGGCTATGATGATTCATAGATTCCTCCTTGAATTTAGATTTGAGTTGTTGTTACCTATTTCACGCTCAATATAGCACAGCAGGTTGCAAAAATCAACATGCTAACCCATCTTTTTTTGCGATGTTAATTTAGAATCCGTCTAAACCGAGAAAGGCGTCCAAAACAGTTGTTTTTGGCTCAACAAGACTCTTTGCACGATGCGAAAACAGTTGAGAGTTAAAAGTTGAGAGTTGAAAAGACAAGTTCGCTGCCCACTTTTAATATCAACTATCATCTATCAACTTCCTACGATTTGAACCACCTCAACGCATCGGGGGCATCGCGAAAGACTTGCATTTTAATCCCTGCAAGTTCCAAAAATCCGCCCAACACTTTGCCGAAACCATAGTGAAAAAAATTGCTGACAACAAGAGCGGTTTTGCCCGAACATTTGTGTTTGAGCGAAATCAGCACATCGGCAAACGCACGCAGTTCCGCTATGGACGGGTGGTAGTTGAGACGGCACACATCAACAAGCACGTTGAACCCCTCTTTGAAACGAACATCATTCGCAACGGCTAAAACATTTGCAACTCCTTTTTCAAAATCACCTGTGCCTTCAACGCGAATTGAAACGAGTGATTCCGATTCTAAAATGTCAAACTCAAACACCATTTGCGCCGACTGTTTTTGATTTCAAGTTGACTCTAAATTTCAATTTCAATGCGTAACGCCAAAAGATAGGTTTTTCGTTTAGAAAAAGACTGGTGAAGATTCTTGCAGATGGCAACGGTGTGGCGGAGAGGGCGGGATTCGAACCCGCGAGGGCTGTTACACCCTACCCGCTTTCCAGGCGAGCGCACTAGACCAACTATGCGACCTCTCCGTGAGAAGACTTTTTGAAAGGGCGCAAAGATACAACTTCATTTGCGTTCTGAAAATCACTTCCGAATTTTTAATTGAGTTGCGCCAGATACGCCGCCCCTTTCAAAACCGCGTCGGGGGCGATTTCATCAAAACTGATTTGCTCTGCTATCAATGGCGCGTCGCCGCCGGTGGCAATCGTTTTGATGCTTTTTTCGTTGTGATGCGTTTTCAAAAACGATTGAAATCGCTTGATTAAGTTTTCAGTTTGAGCCACTGCGCCCCAGTATGCACCACGCTCCAAGCACTCAACTGTGCTTTCTCCAACAAGAAAAGTTTGTGATGAAAAACGCACTTCGGGCAACTGCGCCGTATGATGATGAAGTGCCGAAAGCGACACGCCGAACCCACTCAAAATCACGCCACCCAGATAAATTTTCTTTGAGGTGATGATGTCGTAAGTGATTGCCGTTCCGAAGTCAATCGCAATGACGGCAGATTTTGGAAAGCGTTTAACGGCATACGCCACGAGGGCTAATCGGTCTGCGCCCAATGTGTTCGGCGTTTTGTAGCGATGCTCAAAGGGCAGGTTCAATTCGGCGGAAACCATACACACACGCTTTTTGAATGTGCGTTCAAGCGTATTTGCCAAGAGCCGCGCCACATCAGGCACTACGCTACACAACACGATTTTTTCAACTTGCCACGACCGCACTTTGAGTTCTTGAACTAACCCTTCTACAAATGCTTGTCGCGCCTTGCGAGATTTCAACGGTTTTGTTTCTTCTTGCTTTTCAAACACAGCATGGTCATTCTGAAACAGGGCAAGTTTAAGGCGGGAATTTCCAACATCAAGGCTCAATGTCAGAGACATTTTCAGTATCGAATCGTTTGAATCTCGGCTTGGGATAAAATTTCTTCTTTGTGGTCAATCCGAACTTTGAGAAAGCCTCGCTCATCAATATCAATCGCAACACCTTCTCGCTTTACATTGCCTTGATAGAACGTAATATGCTTTCCGAGCATCTCACAATGAGCGCGCCACATGTTGAGAATTGATTCGACATTGCCGATTATAAGGCGTGCATAATTCGCATCAAGAAACTGCATCAAGCTGATGAAGAGCATTGTTTGATTGTGAGTCACACCAGTTTCAAGAAAGAGTGATGTAGCAGATTGTGCTAAGTCGTCAGGAAATTCTTTTTGATTCACGTTCAGCCCAATTCCTACAACGACATAATCGACTGCACCTGACTGCGCCGATGTTTCGACCAACACGCCTGCAACTTTTTTACGTCGGATTAAAACATCGTTTGGCCACTTAATTTCCGCCCGCTCTCCGACCACTTCTTCAATCGCTTGTGCAACCGACAGTGCGGCAAGCAAGGGCAAATAGGTGAGATGTTCAAGCGGAACTGTTGGTCGCAGGATGACACTCGCCATAATGTTTTCTCCTTTTTGAGCAATCCATTTTTTTGCATTTCTGCCTCGCCCTGCGGTCTGAAACTCGGCGATAATAATTGTTCCGCTTCGTGCGCCATCTTTGGCAAAGCGATGCGCAACGTCGTTGGTAGAGCCAACGCTCTCGTAGCAAAACACGCTTTTTCCGATATGCACATTGGTCTCCAAGCGACGCATCAGATGCTCAGAAGAAAATACAGCACTGAAATTTGCACTCATTTCTCCTCGTCAAAATTGCTCACAATGGCTTACCACCAATCGCATGATTTAAGGTTGTTTTGAACACTTCGAATCGGGGTAAATCTTCGCGCACCGCAAAGGAATCGACCTTGATGGAATCAATAATTGCAACGACGTAATAAGTCGCAGGTGGGTTAAATGTCATTGGCTCTTTGTAGAATTTCTTTACCTCTGAAAGCGCAAACGATTTAGACTTGCCGTTACGATATTGATAGGTTACGCGCTCATTGGTTAATGTGATTTTATCGCCTTCGTGTCCGTGCTGTGCGTAGTATTTGACATTGAGATAATTCGGAACGCCAATCGCAAGCATAGTCGCCACCATGATGATGAGCGTTTTGAACAAACAGCCTAAATCAATGCCGTATTTGAAGTTGCCGTATCGGAAGAAAATCGCCCATGCCGCACCGAGCGCAAGCATACCGCCTGTCCAAGTCAAGATGTAGTAGTTTTCTAATAAAAATTCGGATTGCGTGATAGGATACGAAAAGACTTCGGTCATACTGCAAGTGAGAAATGTTCGATGTAAAATTTAGTGTTTTCTCGTCTGTTTTTTTGATGCTTCATTGTTCAAGAAATAGAAAAGCGTCCCCGCTTGAATCGAGAACGCTTTCCTGAACTTCAATTTTGACTTGAACTTGTTATGCGCGCTTGTCGGCTTCAAGCCGTTCTTTTTTTGCGAGAAGTTGCTCTTTGGTTTCAGGAAAATTTGGGTCTTTGATGCATGCATCAACAGGACAAACCGACGCACACTGAGACTCTTCGTGAAATCCGACGCACTCCGTGCATTTATCAGGAACGATGTAATAAAAATCGTTGGAAAGCGGCGGATGTTCTTGCCCGAAAAGCCGCCAATTCATTCCCGGCTCATAAATCGCCGTGTTCGGACATTCAGGCTCGCACGCACCACAAGTGATGCATTCATCAGCAATTTTGAGTGCCATAATTATTTCTCCTTTTTTGGTTACTTCAAAAAAACTTTAACTGAAACTGCGACAAAGTTAACGAAAGTTTTTCAAAATGCACGGCGCGAATTTTTGATTAAATTGCACCAACACAACAAATTCAACAGCGATGAACCCAGTAGAGACAAGTATCAAGGAAAAAGCCATCAAAGCCATATATGCTCTGCCCAATAATGTTGGGTATGACGACATTATGGAAGAAATCCTTTTTCTCAGCAAACTCGACACGGCTTTGAAAGAGAGAGACAAAGGAGAA
>Ga0209691_1000289_pt1 | contig 35799 bp, 33 predicted proteins | sample YNPMSBMetaG_FD_187120 | JGI IMG/M metagenome (GOLD analysis project Ga0209691, IMG submission 187120) | Anoxygenic and chlorotrophic microbial mat microbial communities from Yellowstone National Park, USA - YNP MS-B MetaG (SPAdes) (version 2) ... | reverse complement strand
AAAATGACTCCAAAACTTTGCGTGAAGTTATCAGCGTTGTGCGTTTGTTTCATACTTGCGCAGGTCAATCGTGCCGAGATAGTATTCAAGAATTTTCTTCTGAAAGGTAAAGTTGAACAGGGCTTGAGCGCGGTTAGATTGCGCTTGCACAAGTGCCGCTTGTTGCGTAATGAGTTCAACGAAGTTCGCCGAGCCAACCTCATAGCGTTTTGCGACAGTCTCGTAGGCTTGTTTCGCCGAAATGAGTCCCTTCTCGCTTGAAGCCAGTTGAAGCACGGCAGCATTGTAATCGCCAAGTGACTGTTTGACTTCGCCGATGATTTGAAGTTTGAGTTCCTCAAAAGCCAGTTGCGCATTCTTCTCATTGATTTTGGCTTGTTGGAGTTGGAACTCGCGCGTGAATCGGTCAAAGATGTTCCAACTTAGGACCAGCGAGAGGTTGTAACTTGTTTGTTCACGAAGTTGGCGCGAAAAGGCAGGCAGAAGGGCGGGGGGACGTGGCTGTCCATCAATCGTTAGCCTATCTTGTGTGAACGCATTTGCACCGTAACTGAAATTGAGACTGATGCTTGGCAGATAACTCCCTTCGGCAGCGCGAACCGACCACAGTGCCGCTTCAATGCTCTTCTCACGGGCTTTGAGGTCGGCACGTGCACTCATCGCTGATTCAATCAACTTCGCACTGTTTTGAACATCGAAATTCAAAAGTGCCGTATCACTTGGCGGAACTGCAAAGACATATTCCTTTTCAAGGTCAGCACGAATTTGCCTCAAGAGTAAAATCTTGCTGTTGCGAAGCGTGTTTTCGCGCTGTATGACAGTTAGTTCATCATTTGCTGCTTGCGCTTCTTGTTGATATAAATCTGCAATCGCACGTGAGCCGACGCGTGTTTGCTCCTGAAACTGCCGTAGGCGTTCTTGCGATGACTTTAAGTTCTCTTTGGCAATTCGTAAGAGTTCTTCATTCAAAAGCACTTGCAAGTAACTTTGAGCCACATTGAACGCAATGTCTTGCTTTGCACGTGTGAGCGAGTATGTATCTGCATCTTTTTGTTTCATCGCACGGCGTAGGCTGGCAAGGTCTGAAAATCCGTTGAAGAGATTGAGCGATGAACTGATGTTGTAGTTTGCACTTTTGCCTTCTGAACCACGCAAGTTAAAGAAGAGCGTGCTATCTAATGGATTCAACTGACCTTGCAGACTGTTGCTGACCGTGATGGGCGTAAAGCCTGCACTGACGCGCAAGTCGGGAAGAAATTGTCCGTAAGCCTGAACGAGTGCTGCGCCTGTTAGTTCAAGCGTGTTCTGCGCTCGAAGCACGGCAAATGAATTTTCTATGGCAAGTTGAATACACCGTTCAAGAGTGAGTGTGTCGGAAGGAATCGAAGGTTGAGATGGTTGTGCTGATGCAGGCGGCGCGCATAAAAGAAATACGCAAAGCCCGAAGAGCGTTATGTGTTTAGCCATTGATGAAAGAAAGCATTAGCCGTTTTTTCAAACCGAACTTGTAGATTGGCTTGGATTGATAATGTTTGAAACAACGAGTGATAGCCAACGAGCATAACGACAAACGTAGGGACTGTGTTTCAGCGCACAGCAAAAGAGATGTAAAAGTTTGTGAATAGCAATTTGCACGAAAACTGTCATTTTGATGCGGTCATCTTCTCGCGCAATGTGTCAATGAGGATTTCGTAGAGTGAAGCGTTTTCTGGTTCGCGCTCGGCAAGCATTTCGTAGACCTTGATGGCTTTAGCGTAGGCACCTTGTGACTGAAAAATTTTAGCCAGTTGGCGCGTTGGCGTTTTAATTTCTTCATCATCAGAAAAGGGCTTACGCTGTTCATCAATCGGCGTGGGGTCATTGGTTTCAATAACTTTTGGCATCTGTGCGTTCATCACTTCACGGGCAAGTGCGTCAAGGTCATACTCTTGACTTGAAGTAGAAGGTGAAGTGGTAGTGGCTTTGTTGTGGTGCGCTGTTTCTTTGTCGGCAACGAATGCATCAGTGCCGCTCCCTTGCATTTGCATTGCCATCAATTCTTCCTCGAAAGAAAGCGTATGACTTGGGGCTGTTAATTCCATCGGTGGCGGTTCAGGGGCAGAACTGGAACTGGTTGGGGTCGACATCGGAGACAGCGTCTCCTCGTCATCGGGCTTTTCGGCATGAGTCGCACTTGGCACAACGCCTTTTGTCTTGTGAAGACCTGACAATGCCTCTGTGAGTTTATTGCGGTCAATGTTGATGATAGGATTACCTTTCTCATCAAGCGGAATTGAAGATGGCGTTGCAAGTGTCTTGTTTTGTGGCGTTGAAGTTGGTGCCACAGGTATGTCGGAAACACTCGTTCCTGATGTTGATTGCTGAATGGGGGCAACATTCGCTTTGCTTTCGACTTGTTGCGGCGGAGCGTTCTTTGGCTCAATTTTCGTCAATAGGTTCTCTGATGATTCATGGACAGTGAGGTTCGGTGGCGACTCGGGCAAAGCAGTCAATCCCATCATCTCACGGGCAAGTGCGTCAATATCAGGCTCTTGTTCTAAAAGACTATCTGTCTGCCGAAACGCTTCCACAGCGGAAGCAGGGATAGTCGAAGGACTTGATGCAGGCTTTTGAGTTTCAATCAGCGGGGTATCGCTTTTTTCTGCACTTCCAACTACGCCGCCTAATATTTTTGACAATTTGTCTCTATCAAGCTTGAACGTGGTTGGCGTTTCAGGTTCAGGCGTTTTTGGGGCTGGTGTCGCAACAGGTTGATTGGCTTCGCGCTTCAACGAATGGGAAACAGGTTTAGGGACTGATTGGGGAAACGCTGTCAGAGCAATCAACTCTTTAATTGCCACTTCGTTTTGAGGGGCAATTTGACAGGCTTTTTCATAATGCTGTTTTGCAAGTTCTATGTTGCCCGAGTCGCGGTAGGCGCGTGCTAACACAAGATTGTAGCGATAGATGTCGCTGTAAAATTCAGCAACACTGCGAAGTCTTGTGATGGCTTCGCTGTAATGCCCTTGCGCACAAAGCACTTCCGCAGCACCAATCATAGCAGGAGATTTTGGCTGTTCAGAAAGCCTCGTCAAAAGCAACTTGGAACGCGCACTACCATCGTTGAGTGCTGATAGCATTGTTGTGGTCAGAAGACTTTACCGTGTAATTCTTTGCTTGAAAAGAAAATAACGTCTCTCTGTAATTTGGCAAACTAACTTGCCTTGCAAGAGGATTTTAATAAATTCATAAGTTAAAGTTCACATCAATTCAACGAACTATGCTAACACTTGCGCTTATTGCGCTTTGCTCTTACCTACTGGGGGCGATTCCAATTAGCATCATTATCAGCAAACTTGTTCGGGGCATTGATATTCGTCAATATGGAAGTGGCAATGCGGGCGGAACGAATGTCTTTCGTGTGTTAGGGTGGCAGGCAGGATTGTTTGTAACGCTTTTTGATATGTTCAAGGGGTTTGCTTCTGTTACTTTAATTGTTGGATATTTTACAGCAAATCCGATTGATACTTTGCCAAGCGTGCCGTTTATCGTCTATCAACTGCTTGCAGGCGTTGCCGCAATGTTAGGACATATCTACACGATATTTGCGGGGTTCAGAGGCGGTAAAGGCGTCAGCACTGGTGCAGGCGTGCTGATTGGCATCGCACCGATAACCATGGCGTTTGTAGTTGCTGTCTTTTTTATCACACTGCTTTTGACGCGCTATGTCTCGGTTTCATCAATGACAAGCGCAGTTAGTATTCCAGTGATTATGGCTACTCGTCGCTTTATTTTTGGCGGAGAAACTGACATGCAATTTCCAGTTCATCTCTTCGGTGCTGAGTTCGTGCTTCACGACAGTCTCGACACCATGACAATTTCAACGAGTGTTGTAATTGCTATTGTCATCATTTACACTCATCGCACAAACATTGAGCGGCTTCGCAACGGAACAGAAAATCGACTCTTTGCAAAAAAATCAACGAACGTCTCTCGATGAACATTACCGTTTTAGGCGCAGGCAGTTGGGGAACAACATTAGCCATTTTGCTTGCCGAAAAAGGGCATCGGGTTACGCTATGGTCACACAATCCTGAAAAAGCCGCTCGCCTGTTTGCTGAACGAGAAAACAAAGAGTACTTGCCTAATGCATTGTTTCCTGAATCCCTTTCAGTGAGTTCCGATATTCTTGAAGCGGCAAGCGGAAAAGAACTTATCGTCGTTGCTACGCCTGCACAAAAAGTGCGTGAGACGTTAAACAAACTCACCACGCTCAATCTTTCCGACACCATTTTTGTCAATGTGTCCAAAGGCATTGAGATTTCAACAGGCTACCGAATGTCGGAGGTAACGAAAGATGTGTTACCGCAATTAAGTCATCGCCAAATTGCCGCACTCTACGGACCAAGCCATGCTGAAGAAGTAATTGAAAAACAGCCAACCGCTGTTGTTGCATCAAGCCTTGATGAGCAGACGGCTGAAAAAGTTCAGGAAGCCTTTTTTACGCCAATGTTTCGCGTGTATGTGAATACGGATTTAATCGGCGTTGAAATCGCAGGGTCGGTCAAAAACATTATGGCACTTGCTGCAGGTGCTGTTGATGGCATCGGCTACGGCGACAACGCCAAAGCCGCACTCATCACAAGAGGCTTAGCGGAACTCTCACGGCTTGGATTAAAACTCGGCGCAAACCCTATGACTTTTGCAGGACTTGCAGGCATCGGTGATTTGGTTGTAACCTGTAGCAGTCGCCATAGCCGAAATCGGTATGTTGGCGAACAAATTGGCAAAGGCAGAACTCTTGATGATGTGCTTCAAGAAGTGAAAATGGTTACTGAAGGCGTCTACACAACCAAAGCCGTTGTTGAGCTCGCCCGTAAACTCAATGTGGAAATGCCCATCACACAAGGTATTTATGATGTGCTCTTCAATCATAAGTCGCCAAAAGATGCTGTGATGGATTTGATGACGCGAATCCCCAAATACGAAAATCAATAACCTGCAACGCTTCCTCATCTTATTTGTTGACTTTCACCTTCATAGAACTCTCAACGCAATGTTTTGAAGCGCACTGCCTATTACACAAAGCATTTACATGATTGCTTGAAATTCTTGTTAAGTCCCTATAAAAGTTATAACTTACCACAAGTTCAAGTATTATGAAAAATCCCTAATTTGTTTGACGTATGGAACAGTCATTTTCAGATAGCTCTGTAACTCGCCTGCAAACTTTAGTTGGGCATTCTTTGCGCGTCAATTCAATGGTGTTTAGTGCCGATGGCGAGCGATTTGCGTCAGCCAGTTGGAAAATCTTGGTGCATAATCCGCACACCGGCGAAGAAGTTCAAATGTTGATGAGCGGCACGGCACGAACATATGTTTACTCTGTGGCATTCAGCCCTGATAAATCCTTGTTGGTATCGGCAAGTAGCGACAAAATGGTACGCATTTGGGACGTGAAAAACGGGAAACTTCTCTTTGAAATTAAAGCCCACAAGCAAGCTGTCAATTACACGGAATTCAGCCCCAACGGCAAAACGATTGTTTCAGTCAGTAGCGACAAAACTGCTAAACTCTGGAGCGCAAGCGATGGCAAACACATTGCCACATTCCCCAAGCACAGCGATGGAGTCAACTGGGCAAACTTCAGCCCTGATGGCAAGATGCTTGCAACAGCCTGCCGAGATAAACTCATCTATCTCTTTGACACAGCAACGCAAAAGAAAATCAAGCAACTTACAGGGCACACGCACAACGTAACCGTTGTCAAGTTCAGTCCTGATGGCACACGACTGGCTTCAACAAGTTGGGACAAAACGATTAAAATCTGGGACGTTGCCACAGGCATGTGCGTTACGTCGATGGATGGACACAAAAACGGCGTAGAATTTTTAGAATGGATGCCAAACGGAAACGCTGTGGTTTCAGCCAGTTACAGCCGCATTGAAAACGAAGGCATGGTAAATCTTTGGGACGCACAAACAGGCAAATTGATGGATAGTGTTTCAGGTGCGTTCTATGGTATAGCCTTCAGCCCAAGTGCTAACTTGCTTGCTGTTTCGCGTAAAAACCGCGTGATTGAACTTTGGGGACAGCCAATTATTGTAACCGATAAAGAAGGAAATATCCTCAAAGGCGTTGTTAAAGACCGCCGCACGAACCCAGACCGCCGCAAATCTAATCCTGATGGAGAAATTGTTGAACGCCGCAATGCAGAACGACGCGGAAGTTTCTTCAAAGAGGGCTGATTCACTTCTCTAAGTGACGGCACTTTATTCATCAATGTTCAAGGCGAAGCAAAAGTGCTTTGCCTTTTTGTTTTGCCCACTTCATCTTTTGATGAGATATGGATTGAATGCGGTTGCCTTGTTCAAGCCTATCCACATGAGTAATGCAGTGATTTAAATCCAACAAGATAGCTTACGTATGAATTTCAATTCCGCCAAGAACGGCAGTTGCGTTGATGTGAAGTATGGGCGCATCGGGCGATATGGCTACGGTCTCCGATTTGTTTTCTTCTAATCTGTATTCAATGCCGCCTAAAACGGGCGTGCCTGACACTTCGACTTGCCAATGGCTTGGAACGCGCACTTCAACGCCGCCCATGACAGCCGTTACTTCAAGCGTTGCCGCTGAAAGCAAGAGCGAATCGCGCAAGTCGAGTTCAACACCGCCCAGCACTGCTGTTACGCTTCCGCCTTGAAAATTGCTTGATGAAACACGGTGCGTAGAACCGCCTAACACGGCAAAGTAATTGAGCCTATCGGTTGACATCGTTGCAACCTGCTTTGCCTTCGAGAGAAGAATTGCGGCTCCGCCAAAGATGAGCGCAAGCGGAAGAATCAGCGACAGAAGGTCAATCTCAAACAAGCGCAAGCGTTGTAGTTGAAGAATTGCGCCGAGAAGCAAGAGAAGAATTGCAATCACCAGTGAGCCACTACGAGAAATCAATTTCGCCAGCCCCGCCCCCACAAGCAACAGTGGCCACCAAGTAGAAAAGAGTTGCCAAATGTTGATGAGATGCAGTTGGTCTAAAAAAACGAGAATGCCCGAAACAATGAAGAGAACCCCGACCAAAAGCCTTCCTGAAAGAAGTTGTGCGTTCATAGTTGGAAAAGAATTTGATGATTAACCTTTGCTTGATATGCTTTCGGAAACGCACAGGATTTCGAATTGTTTCATTACATTTTCACACGTCAACTTTACTTCACATTTCCAACAGTGTTCAAAATTATCGACTTCAAGCAAGATGCACCATTTCTCCAATCGTTTCTTCTGCGCCGACACACGCTTGACGCTTCGGTAGAAGCAACGGTCAAAGCCATCTTTGCCGATGTGAAAGCCAATGGCGACGAAGCCGTGCGGCGATATACCGAACAATTCGATGGCGCAACGCTCTCATCATTTCGAGTTTCCCAAGATGAACTTAATGATGCGTTCAGGAATGCTGATAAACGCTTGCTCCGCATTTTAGAACAAGCGGCGGCAAACATCACGCGATTTCATCAACACGAATTGGATAGAAGTTTTTTTTATGATGATGGCGATGGCGTTTTGATTGGTCAAAAAGTTACGCCGATTGAACGCGCACTCTTTTATGTGCCGGGCGGCAAAGCCGTTTATCCTTCTTCGGTGCTGATGAACACTATTCCCGCAAAAGTTGCGGGCGTTTCAGAAATGTATCTGACCTCGCCGTGCAACAAGGAGGGACGGATTCACCCGAACATTCTGCTTGCGGCACAAGTCGTAGGTATCACAACCATCTTCAAACTTGGGGGCGCGCAAGCGATTGCCGCCTTTGCTTTCGGAACAGACTCTTGTCCAAAGGTCGATAAAATCACAGGACCCGGCAATCAATACGTGGCAATGGCGAAGCGGTTAGCCTTTGGCAACGTCTCGATTGATAGCATTGCAGGACCGAGTGAAATCGCTGTGATTGCTGATAAAGATGCGAATCCGACATTTATCACACTTGACCTTTTTTCACAAGCCGAACACGATGAAGCGGCTTCGGCGATTTTAATTACACCTTCACGCGATTTAGCCAACCGTGTTCAAGAAGAAGCGCGACTTCACCTTCCGCGCCTATCGCGCAAAGCCATCATTGAATCAGCGATTCTAAATCACTCGGCGATTATTTTAACACGCGATTTAGATGAGGCGTGTCATGTTGCTAATCTTCTCGCGCCTGAACACTTAGAAGTGCAAACCAGAAATCCATTTGAACTTCTGCCGAAACTGAATCACGCAGGCGCAATTTTTTTGGGTGCGTATTCTTCTGAACCGATTGGTGATTACTTTGCAGGACCGAATCACACTTTGCCCACCAGCGGCACGGCGCGATTTTTCTCTCCGCTTTCCACAAAAGATTTTCTCAAACGCACTTCGATTATCTCCTACACCAAAGCGCGATTGATGAAAACAGGCGACGACATCGCCTACTTTGCGGACGCTGAACACTTGCAAGCACACGCCGAAGCCATTCGCGCACGGCTCAAACGGCGTGATGACCTTCTCTAATGCTATTCGCGTTTTGGTGCTTCTGCATCGACTGCGTGAAGTTGCAAGGCTTTAAGCGAGACATAACGCAACGCCGCCTCATGTGTTGATTTCAAAAGCACTTTCGGCGCAACGCCCGCATCAAAGGCTTCTTTCCAACGAATCGCGCACAAGCACCACTTATCGCCATGTTTGAGACCAGGAAAGCGATATTCAGGGCGCGGCGTGATGAGGTCGTTGCCCATCGCGCGAGAGAATTTGAGGAACTCATCGGTAACAATCGCGCAGACCACGTGGCGACCGTAGTCGTGTTCGTCGGTGCGGCAAAAGCCGTCGCGAAAGAAGCCTGTCATCGGGTTGGTGCAGCAACATTCCAATTTGCCACCCAGCACATTTTTCGGTTCAGTCATGTGAAAAGAGTTAAGGTTCAACATCACGCCTTCAAATTTATTGAAGGCACTTTGCATAATAACGATTGCACCCGTAGTGTCCCGTGTTGCCCATGGGTTTCGTGAGTCGAATGAAGCCGTTTTTCTCGTAGAGTTTGCGTGCCGAGCCCATTTGTTCGAGCGTTTCTAAATAACACACTTTGTAGCCGAATACGAGTGCCGCATCTAAACAGCGGTTGAGCAGTTCTTGTCCGATGCCCTTGCCGCGTGCTTCTTCGAGAAAATACATCTTTTTGAGTTCGCACGTGTGTTCATCGCCGCCTTGCAAGGGCGCAATACCGCCGCCACCAATCACCTTTCCGTTATGCTCGACCACAAAGTAAATGCTTCGGGGTTGAGTGTAGGCTTCATACATCGCGTCGACTTCTGCATCTTTAATCGCAAAGCCATCGCCATCTGCACCAAATTGCGGCATCACGGTTCGGATAATGTGGGCGATTGTGGGATTGTCTTCGGGCTTAATTTTACGAATCACAAACTCTTCGCTCATTGTCAATGACAAAATGTTTTGAGATAAGGTTTCGGCGGGCGAAGATACGAAATGGCTCTTATCCATGTGGCGCATAAACTTTTTGATAAAGTGTTTCCGAAACGAGGTGAAAGGCATTATTTTAGGCGCAGATTGAAAAAGGAATTTTTGCTATGAACATTTTGAACGAAACGCACCCACGCTCAACGGAAAAGGCGATAACTGAAACGCTCTTGCAAGTTGAGTCTGATGAGGCACGCCGCCAAGCGATTTTGAAAGCATTAGAAAATGTCAATCGCAAAGGCTTTTACATTGAAGCAAAGGCGATTATCAAATTGATGAAGCCTGTTACATGGTTTCCGCCGATGTGGGCGTTTTTGTGTGGGGCAGTTTCAACAGGCGAAAGCCTTTCAGAAAATTGGCTTGTGTTGGTTGCAGGATTGATTTTAGCAGGACCGCTGATGTGCGCCATGTCGCAAACCATGAACGATTACTTCGACCGTGAAGTCGATGCCATCAACGAGCCGTATCGTCCGATTCCATCAGGGCAAATTTCAAAAGACGCGAGTTGGATTATTACCTTTGCACTTATTGGCGCAGCGTTTGCTCTATCGTATTGGATTCACCCTTACGTGCTTGTGATTTCGTTTGTGAGTGTGCTGATGTCGCACATCTATTCAGGTCCGCCGCTTCGTGCAAAACGTAATGGCTGGTTCGGAAATTTGATTGTGGGATTGGCTTACGAAGGCGTTGCATGGCTGACAGGCAGTTTTGCTTTGACCAAAGGCGTTCCTTCAAGTGAATCCATTTGGCTTGCGGTAACTTTCTCGCTTGGTGCGCACGGCATCATGACGCTGAACGATTTTAAGTCCGTAACAGGTGATAAAATTCGTAATGTGCGCTCTATTCCTGTTCAACTTGGCGAAAAGAATGCCGCAATTCTTGCCGCCGTTGTCATGAACACGGCACAAGCCACAGCGATTGCGATTATCGCTTTCAAAGGCGCATGGATATGGGCAGGGCTTGCGCTTCTCTTGCTCATCGCCCAACAACCGATGCAGCGCATCTTGATTGCACAACCCAAAGAAAAAGCCGTTTGGTATAATTCCTTCGGCACGCTTCTTTATGTGATGTCAATGATGATTGCTGCTATCGGAATTAGATAAAAGACAGTCATACAAAACCTTTTAATAACTTTGAAACACAACCTAACACAACGACTAAACAAAACCATCATGCGAAACGTCTTACTCCTCTCTCTCTGCATGCTTTCTGCTTCACTTCTAAACGCACAAACGCACTCCGAAAACAGTGTTATCAGCTCAATGGGCAACAGCGGCTCGGCATACATTGGGGGAGTGCTTGCGCTTGGCGTTAATCCTTCTCGCTTGCTTGCCTACGAATACTATGAGCAAAAAGCCAGCGTTACGCTTTTCCCCTCAGGCTTTATGCTCAACAACAATTCTATCACCGTCAATCTTTACAACGCGCTCTTTGGCAAAGAAACACGCGGCGTTTCAGGCGATAAAACTGAATGGACCGATGATGATAAACGCAAACTGCTCGATGCGATTGATGATGAGTTTGAAATCAATGGAAGAGTGAGTTTTATGCTTTTTGGCGCAAGTTATTTTCACGACGATAAGGTCGGCGCATTTGGATTCCATATCGCTGACCACTTTGGCGGGCGCGGCGTTTTGAATCGTGAATTTTTAGAATACGCGCTCTATGGCAATGAGCGATTTCTGGGGCGAAATTTAGGCGGGCGCAACACGACTTCCAACGCTTATTGGTATCGCGAATACGCGCTCTCTTACGCACGCGAGTTTGCCACATCGTTTCGCTCTCGCAGTCTTCGCCCGATTGAGCGCATCAAGGTCGGTGCAAGTTTGAAGTGGATTGCCGCTCATGCCTACTCCGAACTAAATGATGAAAGTACCATCTACCACTCGCCCACAGGCGATAGCCTTGCCGCAACGGTGCGATATACCAACACCTCTGCCGCACGCGGTCGCTTGCAAGACCCGAACTCGACTGAAAGTTTTTCGCTCTTTCCCGAATCCGTCGGCAGTGGACTTGGGCTGGATTTGGGCATGTCGTTCAACTATCGCGAAACCATGACCTTTGCCGTCTCGCTCAACAATCTCGGCTTTGTCTCGTTTGGCGATAACACGCTTCTCAAAACTGCCGATACCACCATCATCTTCACCGGCTTGAACGACCCCATCAGCGGCGAGGCAAATAAGAATCAGTTAGATAGCATCTCGAACAGTGTGAAGGCACAAACCAGAACCACCGACGGCTTCACACGCGCCCTGCCAACACACTTGCGCTTCGGGTTTGTTTGGATTTTAGATGATAAATGGAAATTTCCCGCCGCGCTCACGGTCGACTATGTGCAAGGCTTCAACAATAATTTCGGAAACACAGGGATTCCGATTCTCGGTGTCGGCGGAGAACTTCGTCCGATTCGCCAGATGCCGATTCGCACTGGCATTCAACTTGGCGGCAGACAAGGCTTCGCATGGGCTCTCGGATTTGGCTACGACAGTAAAAATTTCGCTATTGACTTCAACATCGGCAACATCTTTTCAGTGATTGTGCCAAGCAGGGTTAAAAATCTCACCTTCGGCATTGCCCTTCGAGGAAGATTCGCAAGTTTAGAGCAAGCATTCCAAGAAACGCAATAAAACTGAGCTCAATTCTTTGCAACAAGAAGTTCTGCACACATTCAGCCTCGAGAGCAGGCTATCAATCAGCAACGGCTTCAACGGAGACTTCAAGCGTGCGTTTGAAGACATCTTCAAACATATCCTTGACACGCGAAACTGCCCAAATTTCAATCTCGGCGTCGCTCATAATTTTGAGCCGCAGTTCAATTTTTTTACTTGATATTTTGGCTTTAACACTGCGCACATTTTGTCGGTGGGTTCTATCCAGCGCGTTCGCAATGCGCAACATTGCCGCACAATATCTCACCACTTGCTTCTGCTTTGATGAGAGGGCTTGGAATGTCGTGTGTTCAGGCTTCGGTGGCGATTTGCGATGATAGCGTGCAATATGTGCCATCACTTGAATTTCATCGTTGCTAAATCCGCGCAACTCCCCATTGAGAATGATGTATTGGCTATGTTTGTGATGCCCTGACGGCGAAATGAAGTAGCCGATGTTATGCAGGAGTGCTGCGTATTCCAAAAGCTCACGCTCATGAACAGTTAAGCCGTGTAAAGATTGTAGTTCATCGAAGAGTTGCAGTACAAGGTTTGCGATATGCGTTGAGCGCACTTCGTCCCAATAGCAACGCCGCGCAAGTTCAATCACGCTACGCCGCCGCACATCAGGTATAGCGTTAATCAAACGAAATTCCTCAATGTGCTTGGAGAGATAATCAATTACCATACCTTCGCGCAAGGCATATCCCGAAATCGTGATTTCTTTGAGATTGAAAAGGCGAAAAATCACGTCGAACAAAATCAATCCGGGAATGATTAAGTCTGTGCGTTTTGGGTCTAATCCTGGAATTGCTCTACGCTCAACAGACTTCATGGGCAAGAGCCGCTCATACAGTTTTTGAAAACTTTTGCGCAAGAAGGCATTGCCGTTGAGCGATTCAAAGGCTTGTCCGTTTTCTTGTAAGAAAATCATGGCGGCGATGTTTTCGGCGGTGCCGCTGGAAGCGATTGCCATATCGTAGCCGATGGATTTGGCACGCGCAGCAAAGGGCGTGAGTTGCTCAATAAAACATTGTTCAAGTTCGGTGCGTTCTTTTTCGGTAGGTGGGTCGTGCTTGATGAAGCGTTCATACATTCTTGCTACGCCCAGTTTTTTGCTTTCTGCGAGATAAAGTTTTTCGCCGTCCCCAATCATTAATTCCACTGACCCGCCGCCTGCGTCAACCATTAACGCTTTACGATTGCCAATATCAATGGCTTGCCGAATGGCAAGATAGATGAGACGCGCTTCTTCATCGCCAGAAATAATGCTGGTTCGAATGCCGATTTTTTGAGAGACCGTTTCCATATACGCGCCGCCGTTTTTGGCTTCGCGAATTGCGCTAGTGGCGAAAGCAATAATGTGATGCGTTTCAACGCCGCGCTGTTCAGCGAGTTTGCGAAAGCGTGTGAGTGTTTCAAGTCCTTGTTTCATTGCCTCGTCCGAGAGCATTTTGGTTGTCAGGCTTCCATCGCCGATGCGAATCATCTCTTTGGCGCGGTCAATTACAAGAAAACTCATATCAGGCAAAAGTTCCACAATAATCATGTGGAACGAGTTTGTTCCTAAATCAATTGCGGCAAGGCGCATTGGATTTTGTGAGAACGACATTGACAGCAGTTCAGCGTTAAGGTTGATGGTTCAAGGTTAAATGAAACTGTGCAACATGCCCATTCTGAAACGGTTTTGGGTTGCTTGCTTCATTGTAGATGTCGTGTTCAGTTGAGGGCGAGGGAAAAGAAAAAGCCCCGCAAGTTGCGAGGCTTTTGTTAGAGCACATACTATTTAGACTTTGCGATGGCTTCGGTTGCTTCGGCATTCTTTCCGACGCGTGCGTAAAGTTGTCCCAAGAATCGCCAGAAGTCTTTGCTGTTGCTTGCTTCGGCGGCAGGTTTAAGAATCTGAATCGCCTGTTCATAAAACTTGTAATGCCCTGTGTATTCAGGGGCTTTTTTGCCGCGCTTTTTGTCTTTGGGCTTATTGGCTTCTTCATCGGCTTCGGCAAGTTTGAAGTAAGCAACGGCGGCGTTGTAGGAACATGCATAATCCAAGAAGGAAGGGTTCGTGTCAATCACTTTTTTGAACTGTGCAATCGCGCCGTTGTAATCTTTCTTTTCGTTGAGCAATGTGCCGTAGAGATAGAGCATCAGTGAGTTATTTGGCTCAATGGCTAAGGCTTGTTGAACCATGGCTTCGGCTTCGCGATACCGCTTGGCAAGATAGTAGTTGGTCACGAGCAAACGATTGACTTCGGGCGAGCGTAGATTTCTGGCGTATGCCGTCTCGAGCGTTTTGATGGCTCTTGCCGTGTCTTTGAGTTCGCCGGCGTAAATATTGGCTAACTGAATATAGTAGCCTGTGTCGGTTGGAGCAACTTCAATGGCTCTTTCGAGTGTCTCGGTTGCGCCTTTGAAATCTTTGAGTAACACTTTGGAGTTTGCAAGGGCGCGATAGGACGCGCTGCTGTCAGGCTGAATCGCAATCGCAGAGTTGAGTTTGGCAACGGCTTGATTGAGCAAATCGCGTTTCAGGCTTTCGTCGCCTTTTTCAGTGTAGGCTTGGTTGAAAAGACTGGCACCAGCGTTGTATTCAAGTCGCCAAACTTCGGCAAGTAGCAAAGTTGCGTCTTTCTTGTCGGTTTCGGAAATTTTCATGCCGGGCGCAATCGCTTTTTTGAGTGCCATTGCAGCAGAGTCGTTGTATTGTTTGACATAGTAGGCTTTCCCTAAAATGTAGAAGGCTTCTCCGTTGGTAGGGTCGGTCTTGGTGGCATTAGTTGCCGCTTTGATGGCATCATCGGCGTTGCCTTGTCGGAGATAGAGTTTTGCGCCCTCGACATCGGCACTTCCGCATCCGCCATCGGCGGCAGTTAGTGCGCCTAAGGTGGCAATAGCGAGAAAAAGATGAACGAATTTCTTTGACATTTGAAACAGTTTGAAAGTTAATGTTGAACAAAACAGCGTGAAGCATTTATGTGAGAGTGCGATAATAGCAAAAACGACACGCATTTTCAATTTTGTGTAACTGATTTTTCTTCCTACTTTGCTTACAAACACCCGTTCAAGATACAAACTAACATTTACACGAGAACACTTTAATGAAGTCATCAAATAAACCCTCGCAGGAAACTCCAACAATGTTCGGTTCAGGTAGCACATCAAGTCGGTTTTCAAAAAAGTGGGTTTGGGGAGCGATTGGTATTGCATCGGCATTGGCATTGGGCGTAGCACTTTCGCGTCGTGGGTTGCCATTCCTATCGCGTAAGGAAAAAGATTCTAAAAGGTCTGCGTTGCCTCCCACACTGACTGCAGAGTGGCAACTCATTGATAAAATTGACCGTGCTTTGCAAAAAGCGCGTATTAAAGGAATTGACGTCTATGTCAAAAATGGCAAAGTCTTGTTGGTTGCTACGCATGAACATCGGCGTGACCTTTCAGATGCACGCGACATCATTCTTGCAATCGATGGAGTATGCTCTGTCGAGACGTCTATTAAGGAGTCTTCTGCTCAATCCTCGATATCAACCACAGATACCGCCTTGTAATTGCCTTGCATGAAAGTTGCTCTGCTTTACAATCAAAAGCCTGACCTGTCCGAAAATACGCCGAAGTATCAAAGCGATGAGTTCGCCGAGTGGGATAACCCTGAAACGATAGATGCTGTTGCTAATGCGCTGCGCGAGCGATGTGAAGTTATCAAGATTGACTGCAATCCTGCTCGGCTTCAACAGATTATCGCCACACTTCTTGAAGAGAAGCCCGATATTTGCTTCAACATTGCCGAAGGGATTGGAGCACCAAGCCGTGAAGCGCAAATTCCTGCCCTGCTCGATATGATGCGCTTGCGCTATACGGCATCTGACCCTGCAACGCTCTGTTTGACGCTCGACAAAGCCCGCACCAAAGAAATTCTTTCTTACTATCACATTCCTACGCCACCGTTCCGAGTCATTCACACGCTTGATGAAGGCAAAGCGTTCTTGAACGAACAACACTGCTTTCCGCTCATTATTAAGCCACTTTACGAAGGCTCAAGCAAAGGCATCTTTGAACGGTCAGTCGTTTCTTCAACCGAAGAACTCTTGCGCCAACTTCGCGAAGTGATTGAACACTACAAACAACCTGCGTTGGTCGAGCAGTTTCTTTCAGGACGCGAGTTCACGGTCGCTCTTATCGGAAACGGCAATGCCGTCGAGGTGCTTCCAATAATTGAATTGCTCTTTGACCACTTGCCGAAAGAGTCACGAAAAATTTATTCTTATGAAGCCAAATGGCTATGGGACGACCCTGAGAATCCTGTTGAGGTGTTCAAATGTCCTGCGCCGATTTCCAACGACCTTGCTGATGAAATTGCCTTGCTGTGCAAACGTGCGTTTTGGGCGTTGCGTTGCCGAGATTGGTCACGCATTGATGTTCGATTAGATGAAACCGGCAAGCCGTTTATCATAGAAGTCAATCCGCTCCCTGGCATTTTGCCGAATCCTGATGAACATTCGTGCTTTCCATTAGCGGCGCGTGTGGCTGGAATGGATTTCAATGCGCTCATCAATCGTGTGCTTGATGAGGCTCTTAAACGCTACAATCTCGCTATTTAGCCACTTAATCGACTAAATTATCCCTGCTTATCTCAAAAAGAACTTTTATGCGTAAAATAGTGTAATACGTTTGCCCCCGTGCAGTTGCCTGATGTTATAGTTGTAAGTGCTTATATTATGATGAATTAGGGAGACATTCCTAATCACATTTTTTTTGCGTCAAGTTTGCTCTTAAAAGCAAATGTTTGTCGCACCACACAACCGAACTTTGTTTGGAGCAATCACAAATGCAGATATAGACTCAAAGCAGAAAGAACCTTCTAAACTGAACATTATGACTGCAAGAGAGGTCGCTGTTAAAGTTTTACGTGAAGTTGATTTTGGCGGCGTGAAGTCTGATACAGCAATCACTACGCACTTTTCTATTGCGCCGCTTGATGCCGTTGACAAAGCCTTTGCAATGCACATGATTTACGGCACTTTGCGCGAGAAAATGAAAATCGACTACATCATTCAACAGTTCTATCGGCACGACTACAACAAGATGGATCCCGATATAAAGAACATTCTGCGCATTGCTGTCTATCAACTTTTTTACCTGACCAAAGTGCCAAAGTGGGCGGCGGTTAATGAATCCGTTGAACTCGCAAAGCGGCTCAAAAATCAATTTCTCGGCAATCTTGTCAACGGCGTCTTGCGCAACATCGCCAACAACATTGAATCTATCAGTTTCAAGACCAAAGGCGGCACGTTTGCCGACCAAATCGCCCTTCAATACTCGCACCCCAAATGGCTTCTCGACCGATGGTTAGAACGATTCGGATTCAGCGAAGTGCAAGAACTCATGTCGGCAAATAATCAAATTCCGAAAATCTCTTTCCGAATCAACACGCTTAAAACCGAAGTCAGTAAGTTTCTCGAACAACTTGCGCAATCTAAACTCACTTTTCAAGAAAGCCCTGTGTTCGGATTTGTTGTGCCTGAACGCTTTTTCGATATGGAAGCATTTTTGAAAGAAGGATTAGTATCGGTTCAGAGCGAATCCCAAGGCATGGCGTGCTTGTTACTCGACCCGAAGCCAAACGAGCGCATTTTGGATATGTGTGCCGCACCCGGCGGCAAATCCACATTCCTTGCTGAAAGAATGAACAATCTCGGACACATCACGGCGATTGACCTTTACGACAACAAACTCCAACAAATCCGCTCACAAGCACAAACGCTTGGAATCAACATCATTGAAACCGTTAAAGGTGATGCTCGAAAATTCACGCCGACAGAGAAATACGACAAAGTCTTGCTTGATGCACCTTGTTCTGGCACTGGCGTTTTAGCCCGACGCGCCGAACTGCGCTGGCGAATTTCCCCAAACGACATTACCACGATGCAAAAACTGCAACGCGACTTGCTCGAGAACGCCATTCGTTGCGTTAAAGACGACGGCGTGATTGTCTATGCTACTTGCTCACTTGAACCCGAAGAAAATTATCGACAAATTGAATCTTTCCTTGAAGCCCACCCCGATTGGCGCGTGCAAAGCGCAACCGAAGTCCTGCCAGCCGAATTGCATCAATACGTCTGCGAATCAGGCGCGATTGAAATTCTGCCGCATCGACATCACATGGACGGCGCGTTCTCGATTCGCTTGGTCAAAAAATAAATTGGCTTTCATCAAGGGATTTCAACTCGCCCTTCAAAGACAATCTCGGCTGAACCAATCAGAAACACATTTTGAAACTCCGCATCAAATTCCACTTGCACACATTCGCCACTTTGCACGTGAAGCGTTACCTTTTTTGAGTGAATTTTTCCTAACCGATAACTCACCACTGCCGATGCCACACAGCCCGTTCCGCACGCCAGCGTTTCTTGTTCAACGCCGCGCTCAAAGGTTCGAATCCGAAGCGTATCAGGCGAGATGACCGACAGAAAATTCACATTCGTTCCATCAGGAAAATGCACTTTGTTTGACCGAACTTTTTTGCCTTCATGAAACACATCAACCGTTTCTACATTTGGCAGGTAAATCAATGCGTGGGGCGAGCCTGTGTCAATGAAATAGGTTTCATAGCCTTCGACCATGAACTTATCGCGGAACGCTTTGGGCGGATTCATTTTTAACTTTACACGACCGTCAGGCAACATTTCGGAACGATAGGTTTCGCCGTTGGCTTCGAAAATGAATTGTGTTTTCTTAATGCCGCAGTGATGCGCAAAGCGTGTGATGCACCGTCCGCCGTTGCCACACATAGAGCCCAGTTTTCCATCTGCGTTGTAGTAGCGCATGGAAAAATCGTGGTGGGCGGAAGGTTCAAGTAAAATCAAGCCGTCTGCGCCAATGCCTGTGCCGCGCTTGCACCATTGAGCAATTTGCGCTTCGGAAAACGTGCGCTGTTCGGCGCGATTGTCAATCATAATAAAATCATTGCCCGCGCCCGACATTTTCGTAAAATGAATTGTCATTTAACCCTGAACTTGAATTAACTCATGAACCGATTGCTTGTTTTCTTCTTGTTGATTGCACCACCTCTATTGGCGCAAAATCGTGGCGACTACCAACTCGCCGAAAGTTTTTTTCAAGCGCAAAATTACGAACAAGCGGCAGAGCGATTTCAAAAACTTTATGAACAAAATCCCACTTCACAACTTTACTTCGACCGCCTTCGCGTCTCGCTCTATGAATCACGACAATACGATAAAGCCATTGCGCTCATCATCAAAGAATTAGACCGCAAAGAAACTCGCGATGCCTTGCTTCTGATGCTGATGCAATGCTACTACGCAAAAGGCGATGCCAAAAAAGGCGATGATGCACTCCAACAACTCATTTCACGCGCAAGGGATATTCCCGAATTTGCTTCGATTATTCTCGCGTTGAAGAAAGAACGCATGATTGACCGCGTCCCGAAAGTTGTCTTGGAAGCACGCCAAAAACTGCGTGGCTTGGGCGAAACTATCAACTCGCTTTTCGCTGATGACCTTGCCGAGGCGTTTCTCTTTCTCAATCGCTACAACGATGCCACACGCGAGTATCTCAAATTGCTCGACAGCGATATGCCTGACTTCCAACACATTCGTGCGCAAATTTCCAGTTACGCCCAAAAATCAAGTCCCAACTTGCTCCGAGAAACCATCAAGACGATAGAAGAAGAAAAAACGAAGTATCGCGACTTGCCGCGCCAACTTATCTCGCAACTCTTGCTCTCGCTTTACATGGAACTCGGAGATTTTGACAGTGCATATAACGAAGCCCTCTATCGCGACCGAGAACTCAATGCGGGAGGCGGACAACTCATCGCCTTTGCGCAATCGGCACTCGCACAAAACGCCTTGCCTGCCGCACGCAAAGCCTTCCAAACAGCCGTCGCAATGGACGAAAGCGTGCATGCGATTCAAATGGGCAAGTTAGGACTGGCTCGCGTCTTGGAAGCCGAAGCCCGACAAGCCACACAAAACCAAGTTCAAAAAACAAACGAGGCAATTCTTGCTTACAAAAATTACGCAAACACGTATCGCCAATCGCCTGAATCGCCCGAAGCCCTTTTGACCGTTGCCGAGTTGCAGTTCCAACTCTTGAAGTCGCCATCGGATTCAAAATCAACGCTTGAACTTTTGTCGCAACGCTATCCTGACGCACCAACGCTTCGCCGTGCGGAATTGCTTTTAGCACAAATTTTTTTAGCCCAAGATAATTTTTCAGAAGCACGCGAAACCTTGAACCAAATGCTTACGCGCCCATTTCTGACACCACGCCTGAAAGCCGATGCCCTACTTTTGCTCGGACAACTTGCATACTACGACGCTGACTTTGAAACGGCTCTCAAACGGTTCTCTGAAATTGAATCGCCTCGCGAAGCCAGTAACGATGCGCTTCTGCAACGCCTGATTATCTTGAAAGGAATCGGCGATACACTCAAAAACCCAAAAGCCCTTGATGCTCTGCGCCGCTTTGCGCTGATTGAAAAACAGATTGCTCAACAAAAACCAGCAGTTGCTCTCGAATCGCTCAAAGCGTGGCTCAACGATTTTGGTGGCTCAATTCTTACCGATGATGCGCTCTTCAAAAAAGCCGACATCGAAGAAACACTTGCGCCCCTTCGCGCATTGGAAACCCATGAGCAACTTTTGAGTGCATATCCGAAAAGTTATTACGCCGATAAATCGCTCTTTCGGCTTGGCAAACTTTCCGAACAGGTTTTGAAAAATCGAGAGAAAGCGATGGCGTATTTTGAACGGCTTATCAAAGAGTATCCGCGCAGTTTTTTGGTGAAATCGGCTCGTGAAGAATTGCGCCGCTTGAAACAGCCGAGTTGATTACACTTACTACATTCAAAGTCAGTTCAAAGAGGGCAATTTGAAACACTTGAAGACACTTTCAAGGAAAGGCGGCTCAATAGGCACGATTTACACGCACCTGCGCAATCAGCGTTAATCGTGTGCAAGGCGTGGGAAATGTAACCTCACCCTGTCGCTGTGCGATGTCCCTCTCCTTTCGCAAGGAGAGGGACGTTTTGGCGAAGCCAAAACAGGGAGAGGTCGTGGGTAAGGCTTTTGCAGTCAAGGTTGCCTAAATAAAGTCTTTAATGATGTAGTAAGTCTATTATTTTCACACAACACTTCTCGACTATGCTCACTACGGAATTTATCGACACGCACCCTGCGGCGATTTCGCTTGGGCGCGGACTTGACCTCAAAACGCCAGTGCTTCTTGCCAGTGGCACGGCTTCTTACGGCGAAGAACTCTCCAAACTCACTGACCTTTCCAAACTCGGCGGCATTGTTACAAAAGCCATTTCGCTCGAAGTGCGCGAAGGCAATCCCCCACAACGCATTGTCGAAACGCCTGCGGGTATGCTCAATGCGATTGGGCTTGCGAATGTCGGCGTGGAAACATTCATCAAAGAAAAAATGCCGTTCCTGCGCTCACAACATTTCCACACGGTTGTCAACATTGTGGGTAAATCGATTGATGAGTATTGCGAGGTCGTGCGCCGATTAGAAGATGTTGAAGGGATTAGCGGCTATGAAATCAACCTTTCGTGTCCGAATGTCAAAGGCGAGTGCATCATTTTCGGCGTTGATGAACGCGCCACATTTGAAATCACTCACGCTTTGCGCAAACTCACCCATCGGCATTTGATGATAAAACTCACGCCGAATGTTACTTCGATTGCTACGATTGCGCTTGCGGCAGAGCGCGGCGGCGCAGATTCCGTTTCACTCATTAACACCGTTGTTGGAATGGCTGTGAATTACAAAACGCGCAAACCGTTACTCAAAAATGTAACGGGCGGACTTTCTGGTCCTGCCATCAAGCCGATTGCGCTTGCGAAGGTTTGGGAAGTCTACAACGCCGTGAAAATTCCGATTGTCGGCATGGGTGGCATTACCAATTTTGACGATGCAATGGAGTTTTTTCTTGTTGGCGCAAGTGCCGTGCAAATTGGAACGATGAACTTTGTCAATCCAACGATTGGCACAACAGTCGCCGAACAAATCGAGCAATACTTTTCTGACGAAACGCACGGCAGGTTCAAAGATTTTATCGGCTCACTGAAAATTTAACTTCAAAAATTTATGGATTTCGGTTGTGAGAGAGAGATTTTACACCTTGTTAATGCAACTCTGCACGGAAGTTGGCGTATATTCGTGGCAGTTCAGGTAACATTTGTTCTTTCTCACACCAAAGACTCTGATTCCTACTTATCAGAGCCTCCTTTGTTGTTTTGTTGATAGAGGGACTCGGCTATAGGGCAGCCGAGTCTTTTTTTTGCCAAAAATTTTTTGAAGTGGCACACAAATTGAAGTCTTTTGAATTTATCGAGGAAAACCATTAAACTGCCGTGAATCGACGGTTTGTTGCACTTTCTTCGCCACTAACTTGTCAATAATTATCCACTAACGAGGAGACCTTAGAATGAGCAAGAAAACTTTTGAATTTCCGACGGAAGAAAAATTCCGTGCCGCCATTTTCGAGAACATGGGAATGGCAATTTGTGTAACGGACGAGCATGGCTACTTTGTGGACATGAACGATGCCTATCTTGAACTTTACGGCTACACCCGCGAAGAGATGGTCGGTAAGCATTTTACGATGGTTGTGCCTGAACACTATCGCGCTGAAGCGGCTCGGATTCATGATGCGTTTATGGCAGGCGCACCTGAAATGCCCGCCGAGTGGGTTGTGGTGCGCAAGAACGGTGAACTGCGCAACATCTACGTTGTGCCAACCTTGATGGTCAAAGATGGAATCAAGTGCAAAGTAACTGCGATTGCCGACATTACGGAATACAAGCGTGTGCAATCTACGCTTAAAGCACACGGCGCAAAAGAAGAAACGCCTGTTGCTCCTACAACCGTTGCCGTAGAGAAATAAGCCTTGCGCTGACCAATGTTCTTGAAGAGGCGTTCTGTTGAACGCCTTTTTGTTTTACACGTCTTTTTTACGAATCAACCCCATTGATGCCAGTTCGGCTACAATTTTTGGGACTTTTTTCAATTCTCAAACTTCCACGTTTATCGATAGTCTCATTGAGACAAGCAATTTTTTTCTACCACATTTTCTTTAAGTCGCCAACGATTATTTAACTCTTTCATTGAAACAAGAACATTAAAAGGAGAATGATATGAAAAGCACCACTAATCATTGACTCACACTGTTGCTACTGGCAGTGCTGTTCGTTTCCGCATGCAAAGATGATGGAGCGACCAATCCCCCATCGAGATTCACACTTTCAGGACAAGTTTTTAACACGACCCAGCGCGGAGCACATAATGCATCCGTGAACTTGTTGCGGCAAGGGGAAACAACACCATCTTTTAACACAACGACTAATGATACAGGGTTTTACACACTGTCAAACATTTCAGATGGGGCGAACAAGTAAGCGCGACAACACCACTTTCTAAAAGTGGTAGTAAAGAGGGATAAGCGAAAAAGTAGGGTAGAAAGACCCCGCTTGTTTTAACCCCTTGCTTCAAACACAAAACTGCCTCTTCTTACTTTCACAACACGTTATTGTAAGGGTAAGAATGAGGCTTTTTTGTCATCCTATCCAAAGACAATCCTGCGCATCTAAGGGCGTTGGACAGGAAAAGAACGAAACAAAGTGAACGCTTTTCGATTGCTTAGAGCCTTTACCGAAGGATTGATTGCAATACCACAGTCAACAATCTACCCACATCTTACTTTTACGCTCTTTTTCTTGCCTGCCATTTATGAACGGGTGAGAGAAAGAGACATGGAACGTCGAGCGTGAAGATGTGTTTTGCAAACGTGCAATCACAAGTCTATTTTCGCCACACACTTTTTCGCGTCTGACATGCTCAAATCGCTTTACATCAAAAACTTTGCGCTGATTGATGAACTCACGATTGAGTTTGGGAGCGGCTTGAACATTATCACAGGCGAAACGGGCGCAGGGAAATCTATTCTGCTTGGCGCACTCGGCATGGTGCTTGGAGAACGCGCAACCACCGACGTAATTCGCAAGGGCGAAGAGAAAGCCATCATCGAAGCCATCATCGATGTAACGAACAACAAGCGCGTGGCTGAACTCCTCAAAGCCCATGAGATTGAATCCAACGATGAAGTCATTTTGCGGCGCGAAATTTCGGCGAAAGGAACGCGCTGTTTTGTCAACGATTCGCCCGCGACGCTTTCACTTCTGCACAGCATCAGCGAACTCTGCATCGATTTGCACGGACAGCATGAGCATCAATCACTGCTCAAAGTCGACTCGCACATTCGCTTGCTTGACGATGCAGGTGGGCTTGGCGGCTTGGTCGAAGAGTATCGTTCTCTCTTCATCACGCTTAAACAATCCAAAGCCCAACTCGAAGAACTGCGCAACAAAGAAAAAAACTTACGCGAAAAGCGAACCTTCTACGAATTTCAACTCAAAGAAATTGATAGCGTTGCGCCTGAACCTGACGAATGGGAAGAACTTCAAACCGAACAGAAAATTCTCGAAAACGCTGAACGTATTTTCTCTTCAACCAACACGCTCCACGAAATTCTTTACGCCAACGACGACAGCGTTCACAATCGCCTTGTCGAAGCGCGAAACATCTTGCAAGACCTTGCCCGCATCGACAAAAGTTTTTCTGACTCCGCAAACGACGCGCAAACTGCACAAGCCCTTGTCGATGAAATCACAAAGTTTGTCCAACGATATAACTCACGCATCGATTTCAATGCCGAGCGATTGGAAGAACTGCGCGAACGATTGAGCGCACTTGCTACGCTCAAAAAGAAATACGGCGGCACGATTGCCGATGTGCTTGCCTACCGCGAACAAATCGCCAAAGAAATTGAACTGGCAGAAAACTTTGAAGACGAAATCGCAAAGTGGGAAAAACGCATTTGCACTCAACAAGAAAACCTTTCCGACATCGCCGAGCGACTTTCACAAAAACGCAAAGACACTGCCAATCGACTCTCACGTGCGATTGTCGAAGAACTCAAAAAACTTGGTATTCCTGAAGGACGGCTCGAAGTGCGCTTTTCAGCAACGAAAGATAAAGACGGCGATATTCTCATCAACGGCACACGCTACGCCGCCAACGCCAATGGCTACGACGAAGTCGAGTTCTTAATTTCAACGAACTTGGGTGAAGATGTCAAGCCGCTATCGAAGGTTGCATCGGGCGGAGAAATTTCGCGCGTGATGTTGGCATTGAAAACCGTATTGGCGAAATCCGACCGACTGCCGATTCTTGTCTTTGATGAAATCGATACAGGCGTGAGCGGAAAAATTGCGCAAGCCGTTGGGTTCAGCATGAAAGACCTTTCGCGCTATCATCAAATTATTGCTATCACGCATCTTCCGCAGATTGCGGCAATGGCAGATGTTCACTTCCGCGTCAGCAAGAAATCAATCAATCAGCGCACGGTATCAAGCGTGGAAGTGCTTTCAGATGAAGAGCATAAAAAAGAAGTCGCACGCCTTTTATCAGGAACAGAAATTACCGAAGCCTCACTGCAATCGGCCGCTGAACTGATTGAAGCAGGAAGGGAGTAGAAAATCAATGCGCGCAAACTGAAAAGTTTGAAATAGACGATTTAGCCGATTTTCAATCAACTAACCTGAAAGCCCTTATCCCACAAGCGTTTACAGCCACTGTTGTTTCTCAAAAAATCTTTTCGAAGGCAATTTTTGTGTTGTAATCACTCTCGGTTTAGACGTAATTTATTCCTGCAAACCATACCCTTTGCCAACAAACAAAGTGAGGGGTCTGTTCAACATTACTATTTGGAGTTATGCGAGTCATTACTTTTACAGGCAAAGGCGGCGTAGGAAAAACCAGCATTTCCGCCGCAACAGCAGTTCGGCTGTCAGAAATGGGATTAAAAACGCTCATCATGTCGACTGACCCTGCACATAGCCTTTCGGATTCGTTTGAACAGAAACTCAGTTCCGAGCCATCGCACATTATGCAGAATTTATGGGCGATTGAAGTCAACGCATATGACGACCTGAAAAAGAACTGGCATGCTGTTCAAGCGTATTACTCGAAGCTCTTGACCGTGCAAGGCATTCCGCCAATTATGGCAGATGAAATGACTGTGCTTCCGGGTATGGAAGAACTCTTTTCGCTGATGCGCGTCAAGCGATATAAAGAAATGGGCAAATACGATGCGCTGATTTTGGACACTGCACCAACAGGAGAGACGCTCCGCTTGCTCTCGCTTCCCGAAGCAATGAACTGGGGCGTGAAATTGGCACGAACCGTTGAAAAGTTTGTCCTGAAACCTGTGGCACGTCCGCTCTCAAAAATGTCTGATAAGTTAGCGCATGTTGTTCCGTCCGAAGAGGTCATGCAATCTATCGATGTGCTGTTTGAAGAATTAGATGGCGTCAAGGAAATTTTAACCGATGCCCAAACTGCTTCGGTAAGGCTGGTGATGAACCCTGAAAAAATGGTTATCAAAGAAACGATGCGCGCCCTCACCTATCTGAATCTTTATGGCTTCAAAGTAGATATGGTCGCTGTCAATAAACTGCTTGCCGAAGATGAAGACAGCGGCTATTTGGAAAAATGGAAGAAAATTCAGCAACGCTATCTCGAAGAAATTGAAGAAGCCTTTACGCCACTGCCTATTAAAAAGATAAAAATGTATGATGACGAAGTGGTCGGAATAAAAGCATTAGAACGCTTAGCGCGTGATGTATATGGTGATGAAAATCCTGCGGCAATGATGTATGACGAAACACCGATACAGTTTATTCGCCACAACGATGCATGCGAGATTTTGCTCAAACTGCCGTTTGCCAATCCTGAAGAAATTGACAGTTGGGTTTCAGGTGATGAGCTTTTTATTCAAATTGGCAATCAGCGCAAAATCATCACGTTGCCTGTAACGCTTGCGGGCATTGAGCCTGACGACGCAAAGTTCAACGGGCAATGGCTCTCAATACATTTTTCGCTTCAAGACGCAATGGCGAAAGCAGTATAACAAACTGGGTGTAATCAAAACTTTAACTTTTAACCAAACTCTCTACTGCAATGACAGAGACCTATCAAAAACTTCGCGAGGAGTTCAAAGCCATGCCGTTGCCTGAACGGCTCGGTTTCCTCGCTGAAGCGGCAGTTCTAACAGGACAATCAGCGATTGTCGGAACGCTCAATCTTATCGGCGATGTCGTCGAAGGCACAACCTCGTTGGTTGAAAATGTAACGAAGAATCTTGGTATTTCAGGCGAAAGTGCCAACACGGCGGCTCAAACCGTCAACCGCGTCGTTATCACCGTTAAAGATGCGGGCAAGGCGGCAGGCGCAGTTGTGAAAGATGTGGCAAAGAGCGTCGATAGTGCCACCGAAGGTATTGTCAAAACCGCAGGTGAAGCGGCGGCAAGCGCAACTAAAATGGCGGCAGAAGCGGCAAGCACCGTCTCAAAAACCGTCTCCGATTTAGCCAAAGGCGGTGCAAAAACCGAATCCACCGTCAAGCCCGTTGAAGTCAAAAAAGAAGAACCGAAAAAGACATAATGCCATCGGCATCAACACAAAAAGGAAAGGATAACTGATTATGCCGAACCCAAATTGGCAACAAGACTTCAAAAAGTTGGACCTGCCTGAACAAGCGACCTTTTTCGTCTTGGGAGCAATCGATACCGTGTTCCATACTTTGACCAACACATTTCAAGCGATTGCTGATGTGTCATACTCATTTGCAGATTTTACACGACCAGGCGCAAGCGAAAAATTGGGAGCACGTTCTTTGGAAGCCATCTTGGGCTTTGAAGTCAAAACCGATAAAATCAAACGACCTGAAGCCAACACGGAGTCGGAATCCATTTCCGTAAAGCCATCACCGTCAAAAACAATTCCAATCAAGAAAAAGGAAAACGGCGGAAACGGCGGCGAGTAAGTTTTCTTGTAGTACAACTGACTGTTTCATTAACCTTAAATCGTAGGAGGAACCAACTATGCCAGCAGGTGGCGGAGGAGTAATTACCGATGTTCTCATTAGCATCGGTCGTATTTCGGAATACATGTTTGAAGGTCACTGGTACACAGGCGGTCAAATTTTTGATGCGCTTGCCAAAGGCACCTTGCGTCTGAACCAAAACCTTTACGGCGGCTTAACCGGCGGAGGCGGCGCATTGCGCGGCTCAAGCCCATTTGCAACAGGACAAAGCAGCTCGACAGCAGCGCGCGACAAAGAAATCGAAGCGCGTTTCAGCAAGTAAGTTGCTTTCATTGATGTTCGGCGTCAAAGGCAACGTTGAAGTTGAACGTTGCCTTTAAGCGCAATTTCCGTGAAGTAAATTCTTGAAGGAGTAACCCATGAGTGAAGTCAAACTCTACGCATCGGCGCACGCCGACCCTGCCCACATTCGCGAATTTTTTGAGAAAAATTTACTTCGGGAAAACGAGACGCCGATTGCTTTCTTCGACGGCATCTTCTATGCCGCTAAAAACGAGCGCGTGGGTGGGTTAGCCTTTCACGACTACCTGATTTTCTCTGACCAATCCATCTACCTTTGGGCGCGCGGGATTCACAAAGATTACTTAGACCGATTCCCGCTTGGCGTGGTGAGCGTATCAGCAAAACATACCGACGAAGGTTTTGCGGCTATTAACCTGACCATCACGCCAAAAGATAAAGACCCCATCGGCTTGATTTTCGACCTTGTTCCAACAGACGAAGCCGAAAAAATCGTTGCACTTCAATTCGCTATCGAATCTGAAATTGAGCAAGCCGTTGGCAAAAACTTTGATGCCGACTTGTCCAACGAGATAACTAAAAAGTTAATTGATATTGCTAAAAAAAACTTACCATTCAGAACAATTCTGGTTCCTGACAAACCTTCGCCGATTAAGCCTGTCACGACACCCGCAGAGCAAGAAATGCCTCGTGCCGAAGTCTATAATGGCACTATTTTCTACGGCGACGATATGCTCTCGCGGCTAAGGCGATATCGACAAGGGAATGATAGAGAGTTTCAACAGCGATATGATTACGCTCAAAATCGCTACTCGGCAGAGTTCCTGCAAAATGAACCGCGCGGTCGATTTTATCCACCTACGCCAAACGTTGAAGACTTTTTTTCTAAACTCGACATGGTTTCTCTCAAACGCGCCGAAGCAATCGCAAAAGATATTTTGAGCAACATTCCTGAACAGTATCGCGAACAAGCCAAAAAAGACTTGGCACAAATGCCTGAACGCATGAAGGAATCGCTGAATGCGCTAAATGAACTCATCACCAACCTTGCGGAAAATCCACAAGCCCAAAATCTTGTGATACAAACGATTGCAACGGCGGTCAAGAACGATGGACTTTTGGGAACGATGCTGAAAGCGATGAGTCTATTGCAACAAACGGCTATCCGCTTGACAACGCCCGAAGGTTTTTCGGCTCAAGCTCAAACCGAAGACCGTCATCAAGAGCCACCGCCACAAGCGCAAGAGCCAACAACGGAGCGCAAAAAGAAAATTAAAATTCGAGTCGAATAAATCTCCAAAATCATGCGTCGCGTTCTCACAGCGACTAAATGAAAAATGAAAGATGTGAAGATATGCGAATCATCATCTATCTTGGCAAAGGCGGCGTCGGTAAAACCACCATCTCCTCTGCAACCGCTGTCAGAGCCGCTCGCGAAGGCAAACGCGTATTGATACTAAGCACTGACATTGCTCACAGTCTCGCCGATGCACTCGGCAGAGAACTAAGCGATACACCGATTGAAGTCGAGAAAAACCTCTTTGCGGCAGAAATCAATATCTTGGCGGAAATCCGCAAAAACTGGGCGGAGTTTCACGAATACTTTTCGACCATCTTAGCACAAGATGGTGCGTCAGAAATTGTTGCTGATGAACTCGCCATCATGCCTGGCATGGAAGAAATGATTAGCCTGCGCCACATCTGGCTTGCCGAAAAATCAGGCAAATACGATGCGATTATTGTTGATGCCGCCCCCACTGGCGAAACGATGCGACTTTTAGCCCTGCCCGAATCTTATTTGTGGTATACCTCCAAAATCGCTACGTGGCACATGAAGACCATCAGTTTCGCCTATCCACTGATTCAGAAATTGATGCCGAAAAAAAACATCTTTCGCCTCATGCCCGAAGTCGGCGAACACATGAAGGATTTGCATAAAACTTTGCTTAACTCCGAGATTACCTCGTTCCGCATTGTGCTGAACCCCGAACAAATGGTCATTAAAGAAGCCTTGCGTGCCCAAACATATCTCAACCTGTTCGGCTACACGCTCGATGCCGCTATCATCAATAAAGTCTTTCCTGATAACACTACCGACCCCTACTTGCAATCGCTCGTGGCACAGCAAAAGAAGTATCTTGAGATGATTCTCTCGTGCTTCTATCCGACACCCGTTTTCACTGCCATGCACCGCGAAAGAGAAGTTATCGGACCAGATGCACTTGCCGATTTAGCCAATGAAGTCTTCAAAGGTGCAAGTCCAACCAAAGTGTTTTACACATCGCAACGCACCCAAGAAGTGCAAAAAGAAAACGGCAAATACTTGATGAAACTGTATTTGCCAAACGTTGAAATCGAGCGTTTGCAAATGAATGTCAAGGGCGATGAACTCCTCATTGAAGTCAACAACTTCCGAAAAAACATTGTCTTGCCGAATATCTTGGTTGGCAAGAAAACGGAATATGCTAAATACGAAAACGGTTCGCTGAGTGTCTTTTTCTCGTAGCGCGTCTTTCGAATTGAACGCTGAATCAGGTTTCAGGGTTATGTGAGCATTCAAACCTAAACTCTAAGTTGAAGTATGAAAGTCGCGCTTTCGCCCTTGCAACGGGGTATTGTTCGTTTTTTGCAATCGAATGAAACTTGGCTTCGCCCACTGCTCACCGAGCGCATTTTTGATGGCGTCGATGTTCAAGCCGAAGGTGATAAACTCGCCAATCCTGCCGTTGTTTATCCCGATTACTACAAACAAGATTTTCACAGCGTCGAAGGCGGATACCTGAACAAAGATGCCGCAATCACTTACGACCCTATCACAAAACAGATTCTCGTTCCAAATGAAGAATTCCTGCGAAATGAAACTGCAAGTGCGATTCCTGCTGATGCCAAAACGGTGTTAGATTTAGGGTGTGGCACTGGCACAGCCACACGCGCAATCGCCAAAAGACTACCTGCCGCACACATTACAGGCATTGACCTTTCGCCTTATATGGTCTTTGCCGCACAACTCAAAGCCAAATCACTTCCAAACATTTCGTTCATTCAGGCCAATGCTGAACAGTTGCCGTTTGAGGATAACTCGTTTGATGTGGTCACGGCTTCACTGCTTTTTCACGAAACGCCGCTTGATGCCGCACTGAACATTATGAAAGAAGCACGCCGCGTTCTGAAACCGAATGGAAAGTTTGTTGTCTTCGACGGCGCGCAAGGCGATGCCCTTGCTCAACTCGGTGGCACTATCAGTTCATCGCTCTTTCTTGAGCCTTACGCCGAAGAGTTTCTTTCGAGCAATTTGTTGAACTTGATGCGCGAGGCAGGTTTTTCAAAAGAGGAATCGCGCCCACTTCTTGTCATCTATGAAATTCGCACAGCCATAAAAGTCTGAAAGTGAAGCGTTAAGAAGGAATTTCACTGTGTAAAGTCGTCCCAGCGAGTCATTTGCCAAGCGTCAGTCGTGCGTTTTCGCGTCAGAATCAATCGTGCTTGTCCTTGAAGTTCTTGCGTATTTGCCGCACTGAATCCGAATCGTAGGAAGAAAGTGCGCCAGACTTCGGCATGTGTGGTATCGTCGTTACCTGATTGAAAAATGATGCTATTCCACTGCAAGTCCAAGAGCTCTGTGTTGCGGAAAAGTCCGTTGGTGGTGCGCATTTCCACATCGCGCGCCCAGGTTTCTTGATTGTATGTGTTAGTGAAAGTGAATTGGAAATTATCGGCAACCAGTTGCCCGTAGAGCGTGGTATCGCGTGTCAGATACGCAAAACGGAAGGTTTGAAAGAAGCCTTCAATCGTGCGTTGGTCGCCAATTGCTGCACCAGTGCGATTGCTTTTATCCAACGCCGGCGCAAATGGATTCGTGCAACCTGCAACTGCACCCCATACACATATCACAACCAAGACCTTGCGCATTAGTTTATCAAAAGGCGTTTAAGTTCACTTAGTGTAAAAGGATTTTCTCTGCGAAAGTCTTGCCACGACTCAATATACCAAAACCCTTGCGAAGATTGTTTGATAACGAGTTGCGACTGCCCTTCGCACAGAGGCGAAAGTGTTGGGTTCGTATAAGTAGCTTGCAGTCGATAAACAACGGCAATGCGTTGTTCGGTTTGCGAGACAATCAGTCGCTCGGTAATGGTGAGCGTGAAGTTAGGCGAAGTTCTTGGTGCAACTTGGTTACGAAAGTTCTCAAAAAACCGCCGCTCTGAAAAAATATCCCAGTTTGCAAAAAGCCCTGCGGCTTGTGCCGCCGTTTCTGGTGTAGGAATGAAGGTAAAGGTAATGCCAACAAGGTTATCGGTTGTCGGCACCGGCGAAAACGAGCGCGTGTAGTCAATCGGATTGAGCGACGCAAACGCATGGCTCAAATTGACAAAGAGAATTTCAGGTTGCGTGGGCGTTTGCCATAAAAATTGATTTCCGCCGCTTGTTGGCGGTTCAGGTTCACGCGGCGTAAAAAGATTGCACGCACCAAGCAACACCGCCGCAATAAAGACCCCAATCCATTTCATTTCACCATTCCGATTGAAGTATATTTACTCTTCAACTTTTCGGCACCAACATGTCCGTAGAAATTCGCGAAGCCAAAACAAAAAAAGACATTCGAGACTACATTAAATTTGCGTGGAAAATTTACCGACGCGACCCTGAACTAAACAAATACTGGGTGCCGCACCCGATTGCTGACTACGAAAAAACCCTTGACACCACACGCTATCCATTTTGGGAACATGCCGAACGCGCTTGCTTTACCGCATGGAAACAGGACGAAATGGTTGGCACAATTACGGCAACAGTCAATCATCGCCACAACGAAATCCATCACGATAAAGTCGGCTTCTGGGGCTTTTTTGAATGTGTCAACGATACCGAAGTCTCAACGGCACTCTTTGATGCGGCAAAGGCATGGCTCTTGGCGAAAGGTATGACCGCTATGCGCGGTCCGATTTCGCCTTCCATGAACGACCAACTCGGCATGCTCTTCAAGGGCTATGATTCCCCGCCCGTGTTCCTGATGACCTACAATCCGCCGTATTATCACGACCTTTGCAAGCACTACGGCTTTGAAGTGGTGCAAGAACTTGTTGCCTTTATTGTCGACCAAACAACAATTGATTATCCGCGCCTCAAACGCCTTGCTGATGCCTTAGTGCAACGCTACAAGGTCAAACTCCGCAAAGTTAGACTCAAGCAATGGAGAGATGAAGCCAAAATTCTCTTCAAACTCTACAACGCCGCATGGGAAAAAAATTGGGGTTTTGTGCCGTTCACGGAAAAATCGTTCCTCAATCTCTGCGCTGATTTGCGCCAAATTGCTGATGAAGATTTACTTTTCATTTTAGAAAATGAACACGGAGAACCGATTGGCTGTTCAATCTCGCTTCCTGATGTCAATGTTGCGTTGAAACATGTCAACGGCAATCCCTTCACGCCGCTGGGACTTATCAAGTTTTTGTGGTATTCGCGCCACATCAAAACCATTCGTACTATTATCATGGGCGTTGTGCCCGAGTATCGCAATCGCGGCTTGGATAGTATCTTTCATGCGGCAACCGTTGAAAACGCTTTGCGCAAAGGCTTCAACGCGGCGGAACTCTCGTGGGTGCTTAAAAGCAATACGCAAATGATGAAACTCGGCGAAGCCATCGGCGGCAAACCATACAAAGAATATCTCATTTACGAAAAGCCCATTTCATCGTAGGAAACGACTATGCCGCCAAAAGCATTTGAAAATTTGAAATCATCAACAACTTAAAACTAAAATTCTATGGCAACCATAACTGAACGTCAAGTGTTAGATGCACTTCGGAATGTGATTGAGCCTGATTTAGGACGCGACATTGTCTCGCTCAACATGGTCAAAGACATTCGCATTTCGGGTGCTGATGTGGCTTTTACAGTCGTTTTAACAACGCCTGCATGTCCGCTTAAAGAGCATATCAAAAATGCCTGCATCAATGCGATTCGGCATTTCATCAAGGAGGCAAAAGAAGTAACGGTTGAAATGACCGCAACGGTAACGACCTCAAATCCGATTGCAAATCAATCGGGCAATCCGCTCGCGAAGGTGAAGAATCTGATTGCGGTTGGTTCAGGCAAAGGGGGCGTAGGCAAGTCCACTGTCGCCGCCAATCTTGCCGTTGCACTCGCTAAACTCGGCGCAAAAGTCGGGCTGATTGATGCCGATATTTACGGACCTTCAATTCCAACCATGTTCGGCTTAAAGCATGAAAAGCCTGCAATGGTGGGCAAGACTCTAATTCCAGTGGAGAAATTCGGTGTAAAGATGATGTCTATTGGATTTTTGGTCGATGCCAAAACGGCAGTCGTGTGGCGCGGTCCAATGATTTCATCGGCATTACGTCAATTCATGAGCGATGTGGCGTGGAACGAGCTCGATTACCTTATCTTTGACTTGCCACCGGGAACGGGCGATATTCAACTGACTTTGACGCAATCCGTGCCGCTCACGGGCGCAGTGGTTGTAACCACGCCGCAAGATGTTGCCCTTGCCGATGTGATTAAAGCCGTTGCAATGTTTGAAACTGTCAAAGTACCGATTTTGGGTGTCATTGAAAATATGAGTTATTACCTTTTGCCTGATGGCACAAGGGAATACATTTTCGGTGAAGGCGGCGGTGCGCGTTTAGCATCGGAATATAATTTGCCCTTCTTGGGTGAAATTCCGCTTGGCAAGGAAGTCCGTCAAGGTGGCGATGAAGGCACGCCGATTGTGATTCGTAATCCTGAATCCGAACAAGCCAAACTCTTCATGCAAGCCGCCGAAAAACTCGCTCAACAAATTGCGATTCATAACGCCAATGCGCTCTCGCAAAAAGTCGAGATTGAATTGTGATGAGAATCTTATACCTTAAACCAATTTTAATTCAACCATAAAGAAAGGAAGTTGTTATGCCAGAACAAGAAGTGGTGCAGAACGAAGTAACGGCACAAGAGCCGTATTTGGACAGAACTGACCCGCTTTATGCCAAAGTGCAAGAAGCGTTAGATATGGTGCGCCCCTATCTGCAATCGGACGGCGGCGATGCAGAGCTCATTGGCATTCGCCCCGATAAATCCGTTGACTTGCGCTTGGTTGGCGCATGTGGCTCATGCCCAATGTCGACCATGACCTTGCGTGCAGGTGTCGAGCAAGCCATCAAACGCGCCGTTCCCGAAGTAACCCGCGTTGAAGCGATTATGTAATCCATGCTTGCAGCCCTGATTGCAAAGGCTCACTCTGTTGAGCCTTTTTGTTTTACTGGTGAAAAGAGACTACTTTGTTGCACATTTCATTTTTTTCAAAAACTTCTTAACGTTCCTTTGTTGAGTCTGAAACACACTTTCCTTGCGCTGCGCCATGTGCCGCTGGGGAATTCATCACCTTTAACTAAACAGAATTGCAAAATGAAGAGACCTGCTTTTGCTGCTGTATTCTTTCTGCTGCTGATGGTTGGAGTGAGCCTTGTCCACGCGCAACCTGCCT
>Ga0209691_1000281_pt1 | contig 36845 bp, 39 predicted proteins | sample YNPMSBMetaG_FD_187120 | JGI IMG/M metagenome (GOLD analysis project Ga0209691, IMG submission 187120) | Anoxygenic and chlorotrophic microbial mat microbial communities from Yellowstone National Park, USA - YNP MS-B MetaG (SPAdes) (version 2) ... | reverse complement strand
AACTCCAACTGGAAATGGGATAAAAGATGGAACCAGTTGGAATAACGCTTGCGAAGGACTTCAACAAGGGTTAAATATTGCAGCATACGGCGATCAAATTTGGGTCGCTAAAGGAACATATTTCCCAACTCAAAAATTTGGAGGATCTGACGATAGAAATTTATCTTTTCAAATGAAAAATGGAGTAGCAATTTATGGAGGATTTTCAGGCAACGAAACTTCTTTTAACCAAAGAACAAATTATAATTATGGATTAGAAAACGAAACAATTCTAAGCGGAGATATAGGAACGCCAGGCAATTTCTCAGACGATTGTTATCATATTTTTTATCATCCTTCATCCTAGCTCTCGATACCACAGCTATTTTAGATGGATTTACTATAATGAACGGAAATAGCCATACTGCTCCAGAAGATCATAATTATGGCGGCGGCATTTTCAATGAATCTTGCTCCCCAAAAATTGTAAACTGTTATTTTATCTCCAACAGAGGCTACTATGGAGGAGCAATCGCTAATAAAAATAATTCCTATCCAAAAATTTACAATTGCTATTTCATTAATAATCAAAGTTTCCAGGGAGGAGCTATTTACAATTATTCAAATAATTCTTCTACGATTGCAATAAAGAATTGCGTTTTCAACCAAAATTTAGCTTACTCTTTTGGAGGCGGCATTTATAGTTCTCAATCTTCAATCACAATTAATTCCTGTTTATTTAATTCAAATCAAGCTAATCAACACGCAGGCGGCGTTTTCTTTTCTCAAACAATCGGAACTATATCAAATTCTTTATTTATCGGCAATTCATCGACAAACGAAGGAGGCGCGATTTATAGCAGTTCTTATTCTAATTGCGATATTATAAATTCTACGATAGCAAAAAACATCTCGGGAAAAGGAGGAGGAATAAGAAATGGCTCGACGTTAAATTTAAAGAACAGCATAGTATGGTTAAATAAAGCGACTCAAGCCGGAAGACAATTTTATAACGACGGAGTTCCATCGCCAAACATAAATGCTTATTATTCTTGTTATTCTAATCAAAGCGGCGATTTATTAATAAACAGCGGCTCAATTACAAACGACGTCAATACAATTTTTTCTTATCCGATTTTTGCAGACACAAATGCCAATGATTTTAAAATAGTCGGAGTATCTCCTTGCGTCGACGTAGGCAATAATTCATACAGTTCGGATCAATACGACTTGAGAGGATTTGGTTATGAGCGAAAACTTGATAAAAACTCTGCAGCGGCGGGAGTTATAGATATGGGATGCTTTGAATATAAACTTGGCGTCGATCCTGTCCCAGTAGAGTTAATCTCATTTAATGCAAAGATAGAAAATAATTGTATTTTGCTTAAATGGTCCACAGCTTCAGAAATTAATAACTATGGTTTTGAAATTGAAAGATCAGCAAGCGATGAAAATAAAAATAACGGCTGGAAAACGATTGGATTTGTTAGAGGCGCGGGGAATTCTTCAGTCATTAATATTTACAAATTTGAAGACAAAGAAATATTTTCTGGAAAAAGAATTTATAGATTAAAGCAAATCGATTTTGACGGAAACTATAAATATTCCCATATAGTCGAAATTGATGTTAAAAACTCTAAAGCTTTTATTTTAAGTCAAAATTATCCAAATCCTTTTAATCCATCAACTACGATAGAATTTGTTTTGCCAGAGAATGGATATGCAGAACTAAAAGTTTTTAACGCCTTAGGCGAAGAGATATCTTGTTTAATGAAGGGGTATTGCGAAGACGGAAAAAAATATTCGGCAATTTTTAATGGAAACAATCTAACTTCAGGCATTTATTATTATGTAATTAAAACGGAAAAACATACTCAATATAAAAAAATGATATTGATGAAATAATGTCAATTTCTAAGCAGAAAGAACATTTAAATTTTTTAAATTTATTTTTAATTGCAATAAAATAGACCTATATCAATTATTTTACAATATAAATTATTCGACAATTAATCGAAGATATAAAATTATTTCATTTTAACCATTTCCCAAAAAAACGATATAAAAATTTTTTTTGCTTTAAATACTTAATCTCCCTTCCGCAATAGTTTGTCTTCAATTAAATAGAAAAAAATTAAGTTAAACTAATTTTTATTAGAATTAATATCTCAAAAATTTTCTATTTATTAAACGCCATTTATAATTTCATTGAAGCTAATATTTTTTTAATTTCTTCAATCCAAATTTTATAAGCTTTAGCGGTCAGATGTAATCCATCGTAAGTCATATCGTCTTTTAAAAAACCGTTTTCCGAAAGCTTTGCATTTAAATCTACATACTTAACTCTTTTTTGAGAAGCGATATTTTTCAAATAATTATTTAATTTCTCTACGATTAAATTTTTTTCTTCGGCTTTCTTCCATTTTTTTGATACATACAAAGTAGATTGAATAATTGGGATGACTTTTTTTTCAATCAATATATCGATTATTTTTTCATAATTCGCAATTATAGAATCGAGTGGAATATCCGCATATATGTCGTTAATTCCAGCCATTATAAAAACAGCTTTCGGATTTAAATTATAAACATACTCCATTCTATTTAATATACCCTCGGTATTGTCGCCGCTAATTCCTCGATTTGCTATATCAATTCTATTCAACGCTTCATTCCAATTTATCCCATAAGTTATAGAATTTCCCAACATCACAATATTAGTTTTTTTTAACTCGCATATTCCCCACATTTCAATCATTCTTTTATAGTTTGAATTCTTTAAATACAAAGGCTCGATATTCTGATTTGTTTGAGCTGAAATTATATTTGAAATTATTAGAAATGCGATTATTGAAACATGGCCTTTATGCATTTTCCCCTCTTAAATTTAAATGAAAATTATTACTAAAAAAATTGAGAACTAAATATTTTACGAACTTTGTTATAAACGAATTCTTTTATTTTTTGTCGCAACTTTATTTGATAATAAATCAATCGCTTTAATCGAAGCAGCCAATTCGATTGAATCCAAATTAGGCAAAATAAACTGCGCTTCTAGATTGATTTCTTCATCTTGGTCATATAAAAAAAATATTTCGGTTTGCTCTTTAGAATCTATTAAAACAGAATCGTTAGAACTAATAATTTTGTAAAGATTTATTATTACTTTAACATTAGCTTTCAAATTATCATAATCATTCTGTTTTTCAGAGCTAAAATTTTTTAATTTCAAATTTGCATTCAGCTCGATTTCGTCGTCATAATTATAAGAAAAAAAGTCGACATATGATATTTCAAATTCTTTATTTTTTTTTGAACAGCTGAAGGCAAATAAAAAGACAAGAATTATAAGATAATATTTTCGCATTTTAATCTCGATTTTTAATTAAAAACAAATTTTTATTAAATTGATTTTAACAAAAAAAAATTATTAAAACAATGAATCCAGTTGAAATTATCAGAAAAAAAAGGAACGGCGAAAAACTTTGCGCCGAAGAAATATCTTTTTTAGTCGGCTCTTATGTTAAAGGCAAGATCCCCGATTATCAATTTTCAGCTTTTTTAATGGCGGTTTATTTTCAAGGAATGGACGCTCAAGAAACAAGTTATTTGACAAAGGAAATGCTTTACAGCGGAAAAGTTGTAGATCTAAGCTCTATTCCTGGAATTAAAGTTGACAAACATTCTACTGGCGGAGTGGGAGATAAAACTTCGCTCATTTTAGCTCCGATTTGCGCTGCCGCTGGAGTTCCCGTGCCAATGATCTCGGGAAGAGGATTAGGACATACGGGCGGAACTTTGGATAAATTAGAATCGATACCCGGCTTTAGAACTGATTTATCTCTTTCGCAATATAAATCAGCTTTAAAAAAAACAAACGCCGTTCTTATAGGACAAACAAAAGAAATCGCTCCCGCCGATAAATTAATATATGCGTTGAGAGACGTTACTGCGACTGTAGAATCCATTCCGCTAATAACTGCCAGCATAATGAGCAAAAAATTAGCTGAAGGGATCGACGCTTTAGTATTAGACGTAAAAACAGGAAGCGGAGCATTTATGCGAAATATTGAAGATTCCGAAAAATTAGCGCAATCTTTAATCGATACGGCAAAAAGCTTCGATAAAAAAGTAATCGCTTACATAACGGATATGAATCAACCTTTAGGAAATTACATAGGAAACTGGCTGGAAGTTTACGAATCTATTTTAGTTTTACAAAATTTATCTCATAACGATTTGAAAGAATTATCTGTTATTTTAGCAGGCTCGATGATTTATTTAGGCGAGAAGGCAAGAACTATTGAAGAAGGAATTGAAATCGCAAATAAAAAAATTGAAGATGGAAGCGCGTTTGAAAAATTTAAAGAAATAATCAAAGCTCAAGGCGGAGATATAACATATATAAACGATCCTGATAAATGTCCAAAAGCAAAATACGCTCATAAAATTTACGCGCCGCGCGACGGCTATCTTTATTCAATAGATTGCTATGAATTAGGGATGTGTTCTTTAGAGCTTGGAGCCGGTAGAAAAACTAAAGAAGATAAAATCAACCCTAAGGCTGGTATAATATTTAATTATAAAATTGGGGACAAAATTAAAAAAGGCGATTGTATAGCCGAACTAAGAACAGATAACAAAAAAGTTATAGAAACGACTGAAAAAAAATTAATGAATTCAATTCAAATAAAAAAAGAAAAACCCGAGCCCTTAGATTTAATTAAAAAGACTCTAAGCTAACTCTCTTGATAAAAAAAAAGCTCCAGAAACTAAACTGGAGCTTTTTCAAAAATTCAAAATTTCAATTATTTTACAAAATTCATTTTCAGTGACTTTGTAAATTTTCCGGCTTCTAACTTGTAAATGTAAACTCCGCTGGCGACAATTTTTCCAAAATCGTCTTTTCCATTCCACTTAATTCTATAAATGCCTGGATTTAATTCGTTATCGACTAACGTTGCAATCTTTTGTCCAGTCGATGAATATACTATAAGTTTAGTTTTTTCTGCCCTAGGCAATTTAAATGTTATTGTAGTTTCCGGATTGAATGGATTTGGATAATTTTGCTCCAATGCATAATCTTCAGGAATAATATTTTCAATTTCAGCTTCAGTAGCCGTAGATTGTATTTTGACTCTCATATAATATGTTTCGTTCCATGGAGACCAATTAGTTCCATCGTAATCCCAAGCTCTTCCGTTGTTTGTTTGCGAATATCCAAAAGTTATTCTATTTCCTCCAGTATTCAAATAACCGTAGAAAAATTCGTTATTTACAATGATATTAAAGGAGCTTAGATCTACTTCGTCCCATCCATTAGTAGTACTTGCCGTTCTATTAGGAATATTTGCAAGCGAACTTCCAGGAGCATTATTCGCATTTTTAGAGAGTATTATCGGTTTATAAATAGGACTTCCAGCATTAACTCCAGTTATATATATTAAACCGCTAATAACTTTAGCATTTTGAATTGTAGGAGTAAATCTTACGGCAGAACCTTGATTATCATTATTCCAATAATAACCTCCCGTTGGGTTTCCATCGTCGTAGGCTAATTCTTCAACTGTTGGACCGCCGCCGCCGCTTGAGCCAAAGGATGCAACAAATGCTCCTCTTCCATGCGTGAAGGCAAAAAGTTTTGAATCGCTTTCTCTAAAAACTAAATCTAAGACAGCAACATTAGCCATGCCTTGAACTTGTCGCTCCCATGAAGTTCCATTATTAGTCGTAACAAAAACGCCTAAATCCATCCCAATAACAATGTTATTGTGATTTTCTGGATTAATAAAAGCGCAATTAGCTGGAATATTTGGCAAATTGCCGCTTATATTTGTCCAACTTTGTCCTGAGTTAGTAGTTTTGTAAACTTTAGCTCCGATGGAATAACCCGAAAATGTCGCGACGGCAATTGAAGGATTTTGTTTATAAATTGCCACTCTTGTAACGTATAAGTTAGGCAATCCGGAATTAACAAGCGTCCAATTAGCTCCAGCATTCGTAGAAACTAATACACGTCCGTTTGTGGTTCCAACATATACAACGTTAGAATTTCCTTTTGCGACTGCAATTGTAGATATATGTTGATCTGAAGAATTTGTTAAATCGCCGCTAACTGCAGTCCAATTTGCAGCTCCGTTTGTTGTTTTAAAAATCCTATAAGTGCCTGCATAAAGCGTTTGCGAATTATTCGGATCCATTACAAATGGAGCGATAAATAAAACTCTATCTGTTGTTCCATCCCAATAATTCGAACCCGTTGGTATTCCATTCATAGCTTTAAAGTATGAACTGCCGCCGTTTGTAGTTTTAAATATGGCCAGATTTACATATTCCATATAAATCGTGTTTGGATTTACAAAATCGACTTCGGTCGCGCCGCCATCGCCTCCTAGAATTTCTATCCAGCTTGTGGATCCAGTAGATTTCAAAGTGCCATTATCCTGCGTGCCGCCATAATATTTGCTTTGAGATGGATCAACGGCGCCATAATAAAATTGAGTTATAAATAAGTTATTGTTTAAACTCGCCCAGGTTTCGCCTTTATTTGTAGACTTAAAAATTCCTCCGTCAGTTCCGATATACATTACGTTTAGATTTTGGGGATCAAATGCAATAGCGTGGTGATCGGCATGGATGTATTGATAACCGCTCAATGGATACCAATTGCTTTTTTGCGTCCAATTTATTCCTCCATTTGTAGATTTCCAAAAATCAATTCCGCCCGCATAAAAAATATTGCTATTAGAAGGATCGATATAAAGAATATTGTTATACCACGCTTGTTGTCCCGTATAAGTTTGAGCTCCGCTTGCCGAAGGACCTGGAACAGTAATATCCGTCCAAGTATTACCGCCATCTGTTGTTTTTTTCAATGAAGCGGTTTCATAGTTAGAAGCAGACATTATTGACACAAATGCAATTTGAGGATTTGTATTTGAAACTGCAACTTCAATTCTTCCATAGCTAGAACCTTGAATTTTTGGAGAAGAAATATCGAAAGTATTGCCGCCGTCGGTACTTCTATAAACTGTTCCATTTCCAAATATTCCAAAAGCCGCATAAACAGTAGTCGATGGAGAAGTATATGCAATTTCAACATCAACGCAATGAACATCATAATTATTTGAATTAGCTAAAGCTGTCGTCCACGATGAGCCTCCGTTAGTCGAATAAAACAATCCTTTTCTTGTGGCAGCCCACAATCTTTTTGTTTGCTTGTCAAATTCTAATTTATTGACAAAATAAAATTTATCGTTCAAAGTCGATGATAATCTCGACCAGGTTGCTCCTTGATCGGTAGATTTGAATATTCCCTCTCCTCTTATAGCGTCTAAGTTAAAAAAGCCTTCTCCAGTTCCGGCATATATGATATTTGGATTATCGGGATCGATTGCTAAAGCGCAAACCGCAATATTGTCCATATAATCGTCGCAAGGGAACCAGCTTGTTCCGCCGTTTGTTGTTTTCCAAACTCCGCCCGAAACTGCTCCAATAAAAATTATATTAGAATTTTGCGGATGAACAACGATGGCTCTTATTCTTCCGCCGATATTTCCTGGTCCTAATTGTGTCCATTGCAAAGCATTATTATTTTTTTCCAAACGAATAGGTTCGTTATTTTTTTTGATATGCTCGTAAGCTTCTACTCTCCAATTTTCAGGGATGTAACCTAACGGATAAGCTCTCTGTTGATAATACCAAAGAGTAGCTTTATCTGGCATTCCATAGGATGGTTTTTTATTTTTCTTCTTTTCTATTCGATAATTTAAAAAATCTTCGTTTGTCGCTTCGCGGCGGTTATCGCTAAAAAAATATAAAGCTAAAAAGGATAAAGCCGCAAAAGCAAAAATGAAATAAATAAATATAAATTTGATTTTTTTCATTGATGCACCCTTTCTTTTTTATCATTTGAAGTTACCTTTTTGTATAGTTAAAATTTATAAATAATATAATAAAAATTAATTTTAATAAAAATGTTTTTTTAATAGACATTATAATTAAATTGTTTTTACAATAATAATTATATTTGAATTATTATTAAATTTTGACTTTATCCTTATAACTTTAAATTAAACGTAATATTTATCAAAATCAAATTAAAAAATAATTATTTGTTTATATATTAATTTATTTAAATAATAAGTTTTTTTCTTAAATAATTTATGATATATGTTTAAGCTTTTATTATTTAATAAAATTTTGTTAATATAAAAAAATAAGACTTTCAAGTATTCAATCAAATGTAAGAATATGCAAAGCAAAAAAGTATGACTTTAGGATATAAACATTTTCCGCTATCTTCTTAATTGTTAAAATTAATATAATTAAGCTTTATATTCATTTTTAATTTTTTTATATTTAATTTTGTTTCTTTAATCAATCGTTCCAAGACATAACTCAATAAAAATTTGGATAAAATTTATGAGCGAAGAAAAATTAAAATTAGAGAACTTGCTCTCCGCAAACGCGAATAATAATCAATCGCAAGAAAAGATTAATTTAATAGGCATTGTCGGCGGAGGCATAATGGGTCGAGGAATAGCGCAAACTATCTCTTCCGCCGGTTTTGAAATTATTTTAGTTGAAAAAAATGAAGAAACAATGGCTCGTTCTCAACAAGCTCTTTCCGACGCAATGGATAGAGAAATTCAAAAATGGGCAATGACTAAAAGCGAAAAAAAATCAATATTAAGTCGAATAGCTTATACGACAAATATTGAACAATTAAAAGATTGCGATATAGTTATAGAAGCTGTAGATGAAATATTAGAATTAAAACTTTCTATATTCCAAAAGCTTGACTCAATTTTAAAGCCGTCCGCTATTATCGTATCAAATACTTCTTCATTAAGTTTATCAGATCTTGCGTCAAATACAAATCGCCCTGACAAAATAATTGGAATGCATTTTCTTAATCCCGTTCCTAAAATACCGTTAGTAGAGCTTGTAAGAGCAATAGAAACAAGCGAACAAACTTTAAGAATAGCAAAAAAATTTGCCGAAAAAATTGGCAAAACAGCCGTAGAAGTTTATGAGTTTCCGGGCTTTATAACAACTCGATGTATAATACCATTGCTTAACGAAGCCGCTCATGTTTTAATGGAAGGATTAGCCACAGCGAAAGATATTGACGCCGCTATGAAATTAGGTTATAATCTTCCAATGGGCCCGCTTGAAATGGCTGACACAATGGGATTAGACGAAGTCTTATCTTGGATGGATTCTTTATGGAAATCATTAGGGGAAGCTCGTTACAGACCTTGCCCTATATTAAGAAAATTAGTTAGAGAAAAAAAATTAGGAAAAAAAACTGGCGAAGGATTTCATAAATATAACGCCGAAGGAAAAATTATTAATTGAGGAATAAAATGAAAGTATTAGTATTAAATTGCGGAAGCTCTTCTATAAAATATCAATTCATTGATACAAACACAAAAAATTGGTTGGCAAAAGGCATAGTTGAAAGAATCGGAATGAGTTCGGCAGTCCTTACTCATCAAAGACCAGATAAAGATAAAATTAGAATAGTTGGAGAAATATTAGATCATACTATAGCGATTAAATATGTTCTCGCAGTTTTGATGAGCAAAAATCACGGAGTTATCCAAGATAAAAGCGAAATAGAAGCTGTAGGTCATAGAGTTGTTCATGGAGGCGAAACCTTTTCTGGAAGCGTATTGATTACAGATCAAGTTTTGAAAGCTCTAAAAGACAATATTGAGCTAGCTCCTTTGCATAATCCGCCAAATATAAAGGGCATTGAAGCGGTTAAAGAATTATTGCCCGATATTCCTCAATGCGGCGTTTTCGATACCGCTTTTCATTCTCATATGCCTCCTAAAGCATATTTGTACGGCATACCATACGAACTTTATAAAAAATATAAGATACGACGTTACGGATTTCATGGAACTTCTCATCGCTATGTTTCTCAAAGAGCGGCGGCATTGTTAAATAGGCCATACAATGAATGTAAAATAATCACAGCTCATTTAGGAAATGGCTGCTCTATGGCCGCAATCGACAGAGGAATTTCCATAGATACGACGATGGGATTTACGCCTTTAGAGGGCTTATTAATGGGAACTCGCGCTGGCGATATGGATCCATCAATTATTTTGTATATTATGGCTAAAGAAGAATTGTCTTTAAGCGACGCAAATACTTTATTAAATAAACATAGCGGACTAATAGGTCTAAGCGGCGAATCAAGCGATATGAGAGAAATCGAATCCGCTTTGCAATCTGGCAATAAAAGAGCTGAAATTGCTTTTGAAATTTTTTGCTATCGCGTAAAGAAATACGTTGGAGCTTACGCCGCTGTAATGGGCGGCCTAGACGCGCTTGTTTTTACAGGCGGAATTGGGGAAAATTCAGACTTAGTTCGAAAGTATGTTTGTGAAAATATGGAATTTTTAGGGATTAAATTAGATCTTGAGAAAAATTTAAAACCGCTTGGCGAAGCGGATATTTCCTCTCAAGATTCAAAAGTTCGAATTTTTAGAATCCCAACTAACGAAGAATTAGTTATCGCTTTAGATACTGCCGAAATAGTACAAAATCATTTAACAGAACTTAAATAGTTAAGATAAAAGCGCCTTTAAGGAGCTTTTTTATTATGCATAATTGAAAGTATATAAATTTTATTATAATTGTTTTTTAGTTATTTATTGCATAATTTAAAAAGAAAGAAAATTAAAAAGTGAATCGAGAAGAAATTATTCGCGAAGCTCCAAAAGTTTTATTGCATGATCATTTAGACGGAGGTCTAAGAGCGCAAACAATAATTGAACTTGCCGATGAAATCGGGTATAAAAAACTACCCACAAAGAACCCAAAAGAATTAGCAGAATGGTTTCATCGAGGAGCATATAAAGGAAATTTAAAAGAATTTTTAGAAGGTTTTGAGCATACTTGCGCCGTAATGCAAACAAGAGAAGCTTTAAAACGAGTCGCATATGAAATGATTGAAGATATGAAAAACGATGGAGTTGTTTATGTTGAAACTAGGTTCGCCCCCGTATTTCATACGAATAAAGGACTTCACATGGATGAAATAGTCGAATCTGTTTTAGAAGGTCTTGAAGAAGGCAAAAAGAATTTTGGCGTCGGCTACGGCTTGATTCTTTGCGGTATGAGAAATATGAAGAATACTTTAGAAATCGCAGAACTTGCCGTCAACTTTAGAAAAAAAGGAGTGGTCGGATTCGATCTTGCCGGCGAAGAAGGGGGTTATCCTCCTAAAAAACATATCGAAGCATTTCAGTTTATTCAAAGAGCTAATTTTAATATAACTATTCACGCTGGCGAAGCTTTTGGAAAAGAATCAATCTGGCAAGCGATACAATGGTGCGGAGCTCATCGCATTGGACATGGAACTAGAATAATCGAAGATATTGCTCTTTCTTCCGACGGCGAAGTAATCGGCCTTGGCGAATTAGCTCAATACATTTTAGATAAAAGAATTCCTATCGAAATATGTTTATCAAGCAACTTGCATACTGGAGCAATAGACAAACTCGAAAATCATCCTTTTGTAATTTTATTTAAAAACAAATTCAGAGTTTTCTTAAATACCGACGACAGATTAATGAGCGATACAACTTTGACTAAAGAATATCTTATCGCTCAAGATCTTTTTAAAATAAATTTAGACGATATTGAAAAGCTAAACATTAACGCAATGAAATCGGCTTTTCTGCCATATAATGAAAGATTAAAATACATTTACGATGTAATAAAACCTGGTTATCAACGTATTAGAGAAAAATTAATGTCATTAAAAATTTAAACATAAAATTATGAAAAATTTATTTAAAAATTACGTTTTTGAATTTGACAAAACCGAAAGAAAACTTTTATCAACTTTCGCAAAACAAATGATCAATAAGCTTTCAAGTTCGCCTCAATATGCTAAAGCTTATAACGCATTTGCATCGATTGTCAATAAATTAAACACGTCTGAAGAAAAAATAAAGTTGACAAAAGAAGAACGAACTCTTCTAGAATCTAATATTAAAAAAAATTTATCGTATTTAAAAGAAAAACATAATAAATCCTCATTTCTTACTCGTTGGCTTTATAAATCGGTAATAAAACAATATGAAATCATAATCAATAAACATTTTAACGATTAACTATGAAAAAAGAAAAAAGAATTATCAGAGCTCCGCGCGGCTCTCTGCTTAACTCTAAAGGTTGGCTTCAAGAAGCCGCGCTAAGAATGTTGATGAATAATCTCGATCCTGAAGTCGCTGAAAATCCCGACGAGCTTATCGTTTACGGCGGATATGGAAAAGCCGCTCGCAATTGGGAAGCGTTTGAAAATATTGTCGCCTCTTTAAAAGAATTAGATAACGACGAAACATTGCTGATTCAATCGGGCAAACCTGTCGCAATTTTTAAAACTCACGAGATAGCTCCAAGAGTTATTTTATCAAATAGTATGCTGGTTCCTAAATTCGCCACGTGGGATTATTTTAGAAAACTTGACGAGCTTGGCTTGATTATGTATGGTCAAATGACGGCTGGAAGTTGGATCTATATTGGAAGTCAGGGAATTGTTCAGGGAACCTATGAAACATTCGCAGAGTGCTCGCGAAAGCATTTTAACGGTTCATTAAATGGAAAAATATTGCTTACAGCCGGTTTAGGAGGAATGGGAGGAGCTCAACCTCTGGCTGCAACAATGAACGGAGCGTCTTTTTTAGGAATTGAAGTCGACAAAACTCGAATTCTAAAACGAATCGAAACCGGTTATCTTGATAAGTATACTGAATCTCTTGACGAAGCTATTGCATGGACATTAGAAGCGAAAGAAAAAAAAGTCCCGCTCTCTGTCGGTTTGCTTGGAAACGCCGGCGAAATTTTGCCAAAATTACTTGAAAGAAATTATCCTGTCGATATTATAACAGATCAAACCTCCGCGCACGATACTCTTAACGGTTATATCCCAATGCAAGTAAGTTACGAAGAAGCTTTAGAATTGCGCAAAAAAGATCCTCAAAAATATATCTATCTAGCTAAACAAACCATAGTTGAGCATGTTAAAGCTATACTAGAATTTCAAAAAAGAGGAGCTGTCGCTTTCGATTACGGCAATAACATAAGAACCGAAGCTAAAGAAAATGGAGTTGAAAATGCTTTCGATATTCCCGGTTTCGTGCCAGAATATATTCGTCCGCTTTTTTGCGATGGAAAAGGTCCTTTTAGATGGGTTGCTCTTTCTGGCGATCCTGCTGATTTAAAGATTACTGATGAAGCAATTGCCAATGCTTTTCCTGAAAATCAATCGCTCATTAGATGGATTGAAATGGCTCAAAAGAAAATTAAATTTCAAGGTTTGCCCGCTCGAATTTGTTGGTTAGGATACGGAGAAAGAGCCAAGGCGGGAAAAATTTTTAACGATCTTGTCGCTCAATGCAAAGTAAAAGCCCCCATAGTTATAGGTCGCGATCATTTGGATTGCGGGTCTGTAGCTTCCCCTTTTAGAGAAACTGAAAAAATGTTGGACGGAAGCGACGCTATAGCCGATTGGCCAATTCTAAACGCATTGTTAAATACAATTGGAGGAGCAACCTGGGTTTCAGTTCATCACGGCGGCGGAGTTGGCATAGGAAACTCAATTCATGCTGGCATGGTAATAGTTGCCGATGGAACAAAGCAATCAGAAGAAAAACTGCTTAGAGTTTTAAATTATGATCCAGCGATGGGAATTGTTCGCCATGCCGACGCAGGTTATTCTAAAGCGATTAATAATGCAAAATTATTTAACATTAAAATGCCGTCATTAAAAAATTAATAACAACTTAGGGGAGTAAAATTATGAAAGTTTTAATAGCCGACAAATTTCCTGATTTATATTTAAAAAAATTGCAAGAACTTGGTTTAGATGTCGTTTATAATCCCAAAATGGGAGAAGAAGATATAGCAAATAATTCTAAAGATTTTAATATCATTATCGTACGTTCTACAAAAGTAAACGCTAAAGCTATTGAAAATTCGACAAACCTAAATTTAATTATTAGAGCTGGAGCGGGAGTTGACAATATTGATATTCAAGCCGCAAATAAAAAAGGCATTTATGTAGCAAATTGTCCAGGGAAAAATTCTATTGCTGTGGCCGAATTAACCATCGGTTTAATGTTATCTCTTGACCGAAGAATTCCTGATAATGTTGCTGATTTTCATAAAGGAATTTGGAATAAGGAAGAATATTCTAAAGCAAATGGATTATTTGGTAGAAATCTTGCTCTTATTGGCGTTGGAAATATAGGAAAAGAAGTAGCTAAAAGAGCTTTAGCTTTAGGAATGAATGTTTTTGGCAAAGATATTTCTAGAATCGAAGGCGTTCCAATTAAAGATTTTAGCGAAATGGATAAAGTTTTGCCAATAGCCGACGTTATAAGTATCCATCTGCCTCTAACTCCTCAAACTCGCGGTCTGTTTAATAAACAAATGTTCGATTGTGTAAAGCCTGGAGCAATTTTTATAAACACATCAAGAGCAGAAATAGTAGAAGAAGACGCTCTTATCGAGGCGATAAAAACTAAAAACTTAAAAGTAGGTTTAGATGTAATCTCTGAAGAGCCGGAGGCAAAAAAATGCGAATTTAAATCTAAACTGCAAGGTTTGCCTAATGTTTATGTAACTCATCATATCGGAGCATCAACCGAGCAGGCTCAACTTGCAGTAGCCGAAGAAACATACAATATTGTAAAAACATTTCTACAAAGCGGACTTATCGCCAACTGGGTAAATAGAGGGACTATTCCTGAAACTAAATATCAATTAACATTCAAATATAACGATCGACCGGGAGTATTATCCGCTGTGTTTAATATTTTAAGAGAAGAAGACGTTAATATAGAAGATTTAGAAAATCAAGTTTTCGATGGCGGTCTTGTAGCATGCTGTTCAATGAAATTCAAAAAAGATCTCTCTCACAATATAATCGAACAGATTAAACTTATGCCAAACATACTCAGCGTTTCTTTCGTTCAGATTTAATTTCTACATAAAAGCGGCTATAAACAAACGCCGCTTTTATTTTATTTCAAAGAATATAATCTTAAATTATTATTCAACAAGCTTTATTTCAAATATCTCTTCGAAAAGTCCAAAATAAAAAGGCAATTTAATCAGCTCTTTCAACCCCTCAACTTCATTATCAGTCAACTCGAAATAAACCTGATTAAATCTTTCTTTAAAAAAAACTTTAAATGACTCGTAATTTTCAAACTTATCTAAATATTTGCTCAAATTTTTTTCCATTACTTCTTCTATACTGTTAATTGTTTTATTTATATATAGCAAGTTTTCTTTATCGTAAGACGCAAATACATAATCTACATAAGGCAACATTAATAAATCTGAAATCTCATCGGCAAAACTTAATCCATTCATAAATAAATCATTTTGATAATTTGCATCGCCTCTAACTAATACTATTTCTCTATTTTTTGGAAATTCAGAACCGGAAAATAATTCTAAATCAATATTCAAATTATATTTTTCGGCAAATAAAATCTTAGTCAAAATTGCGTCGTTTGTTCCTACTTCGCCATATAACGTAGCTTGTTTAGCGGTATATAAATTTTCTTGAAAATAAAAATAGCTTAAACTAACTTCAGCGTCAAATGACAAAGCGGCTTTTTTAGATATATATAAATTTTCTCTTTTTCCATAATCAAGAGATTGTATTAAAGCTACATCTAATTCTTTTTTGTCCAACAAATTTGCCAAAAGATATGTTTCATAAAAGTTAACTGATTTTCTTAATGTTTCTGGAAATGAAAAGAAAAGCAATTTCCCAAAAAAATTGTTAGGCAGTCCTATCTTTAACATATGCGACATTAAAATTAAAAAAGCCGCTTAAACAAGCGGCAAAAATATTTGTTATTATTTTTCAGTTGTAGTTTATTGAACGCTGTCAGGTTGATTATCAATCTGAGCATTGGCTATTTCTTCTTTAGATTTCATTTTAGCTTTAATCTTTGCCGCCTTTCCTACAAGATTTCTCAAATAGTACAATTTAGCTCTTCTAACTTTGCCTTCTTTTACAACCTCGATCTTATCTATTTTAGGCGAATTATAAGGAAAGATTCTTTCCACTCCAACTCCATTTGAAATTTTTCTCACGATAAATGTTTTGCTCAAACCAACTCCTCTAATGCTTATAACATCGCCTTCAAAAGCTTGCAATCTTTCTTTATCGCCTTCGATAACTTTTACATAAACTCTGATTCTATCGCCCGGTTTAAACGGCGGCAAGTCAGTTCTTAATTGATCCTTAAATAAACTAGTTATTTTATCCATTTTTACTCCATTGTATTAATTTTTTTCCACTTTTCAGTCAATTCTTTTGAGCGTTCTTCTTTCCATTTTTCAATCATTTTATGGTTTCCGCTTAAAAGAACTTCTGGCGCTTTTTTACCTTTATAAACAGCAGGTCTCGTATATGTCGGCGGCCCAATTATATCGCCAGATTGAAACGAATCCTCCAGCGCCGATTGACTGTCATGCAACGCGCCTGGAAGCAATCTAACAACCGCGTCAATAATTATCGCCGCTGGCAATTCTCCTCCGCTTAAAACAAAATTTCCAATCGAAACTTCTTCGCTTGCAAACTCTTCTATTACTCTTTCGTCTATGCCTTTATAATGACCGCAGACAATCATAATATTTTTGCAAAGCGACAAATCGTTAAAATATTTTTGATTTAATATTCTTCCGCGGGGAGAAGGGAATATTACTCTATCGTAATTCCTTTCTCCTTTCAATTTTTCAATACATTCAAAGAACGGTTCTGGTTTCAGCGTCATTCCAGCTCCGCCGCCAAAAGGCTTATCGTCTATCGTTTTATGTTTATCTTTGGCGTAATCTCTTAAATTATGCAAATTAATTTCTACTATTTTTTTTTCTCTTGCTCTCTTAACGATACTATAACTTATTGCGCTCATTAATAATTCCGGAACAGCCGAGATTACGTCAATCCTCATCATAAAATTCTAAGTCTCTATCGGTTAAAATAACTTCTTTTTTCTTCAAATCAACTTCTTTTACAAAGTCGCTCACAAAAGGAATCATATATTCTTTTCCATCGTTATTTCTTATCGTTAACACATCGTTTGCTTTTAAGCATAATACATCGCTTATATATCCAATTACTTTCCCTTTGTAAACAACATCACAATACATTAAATCTTGAGCAAAAAATTCCCTCTTAACAAGCTGTCTTAAACTTTTTTTATCTAAATATAATTTTCGATTTAAAAGAACTTCGAAATCATCCTTTTCATCGAATCCTAAAAATTTTAAATATGCGCTTTCACTTTTAAATTTAACTTCTTCTACCTTTAATTTTTTATAATTGCCGCTAATTTCTATATATAATTCTTTTATTTTATCAAACCTTTCAATATCGCGGACAAATAATTTTAACTTAGCAAAACCTTTATTATCGAAACTTGTTATCTCTGCAATGAGATACAAATTTTTCACTTCTGATCTTCAATCTCAAGAATTCCAGCTTTGCCTTCCTTTGCGGCTACAGCCATAACTAATGTCCTTAAAGCTTTAGCCGTTCTTCCTTTTTTTCCGATAACTTTTCCTACGTCCTTTTCATTAACCTTTAAACTTACGACAATTTTCTTTTCTTCGTTTGTTTTTATTGTGACAACCACATCTTTTGGATTGTCAACCAACTTTTTAGCGATAAATTCAACAAACTCTTTCATAAATTAGATCCTTAATAAATTAAAAAAGCTTTTAAGAGGCTCCTTCTTTTTTCTTCATATTTTTTTTCTTCTTCTTTTCAGCTTTCTTCGCCTCAAGTTCCGCTTTCAATTTTTTCCAATTTTCAATTATTAGATTCTTTTTTTCTTCTTCAACCTTATCTTTCTCTAATGCAAACTTCATCATAATTCCTTGTTTGCTAAATAATGATCTAACAGTCTCTGTAGGTTGAGCTCCGATCCTAAGCCATTTTAAAGCTATTTCTTCTTTAATATTCACAATTGGCGGTTCTTTTTTAGGATTATAATATCCAATAGCTTCAATATACTTTCCATCTCTTGGAGACCTTGAATCAGCAGCTACTATTTTATAAATTGGCTGCTTTTTTTTACCCATTCTTTTTAATCTAATACGTACTGCCAAATTTAATAACCTCCTATTTATATTTTTTTAATTTTTGCAAAAAACTTGGCTGTTCTTTTTTATTTATTGTTTTATTCAAATTTCTCATCATCATTAACATGTTATTATATTGAACTATCAAGTTATTCACTTCCTGAACGCTGCAGCCGCTTCCCTTTGCTATTCTATTTTTTCTTGAAGCGTTCAAAATTTGCGGATTTTTCCTCTCTTCTTTAGTCATCGATTGAATCATCGCAGCTGTTTTAATCAATTGTCTTTCGTCAAATTTTGCATTTGCAAGTTGAGAACCTATTCCTGGAAGCATTCCAACCAGCGATTTTAACGATCCCATTTTTCGGATCATATTTATCTGCTTTAAGAAATCGTTAAAATCGAATTCGTTTTTCTTAAATTTTTCTTCTAATTCTAAAGCTTCTTGCTCTTCTATTGCTTTTTCAGCTTTTTCAATTAAAGATATTAAGTCTCCCTGCCCAACTATTCTATTTGCAATTCTGTCAGGATAAAAATAATCAATATCTTCAATTTTTTCGCCAATAGATATAAACTTTATCGGTTTCTCTGTAACCGCCCTTATCGAAAGCGCGCAACCGCCGCGAGTATCGCCGTCGAGCTTGCTTAATATGATTCCATCAAATCCAACCTGATCGTTAAAAGCTTTTGCTGAATTTACAGCGTCTTGACCCGTCATTGAATCGACAACAAAAAGCGTTTCTGTAGGCTTAATAGAAGCTTTTATATTTGCAGCTTCTTTCATCATATCATCGTCAACATGTAGACGTCCAGCAGTATCTATAATTACGCTCTTAAAACCATTTTCTTTAGCGTAACTTAATGCTTCTTCAGCAATTGAAACCGCATCCTTCACATCCCTTTTATGAAATACTTTGACGCCTATTTTTTCGCCTAAAGCAATCAACTGATCAATTGCTGCGGGTCTATAAATATCGGCTGCGACTAACAATGGATTTAGATCTCTTTCTTTTAATCTTTTTGCGAATTTAGCGCTAAATGTTGTTTTGCCGCTTCCCTGCAAGCCGATAATTAAATAAGAGCTAACGCCATTCGCATTGACTTTTATTTCGGATTTTTCTTCGCCTAAAAGTCGCTTTAATTCGTCATAAAATATTTTTAATACAAATTGCCCTGGAGCTAACGACTTTACAATCTCTCGATCTAAAGCTTTCTTTGTAACTTTATCAATAAACGATTGTACGACATTATAATTAACGTCGGCTTCGATCAACGTTTTTTTTACGATCGCGAGAGCTTCCTTTACGTCGTTTTCGCTAAGCTTTTTTTTCCCTATAAGCTTTCTTAAAACTCCGTCAATTTTTTGCGTTAACTCTTCAAACATATTCTTTTAAAAAAAATTATAGACTTTAAAAATAGCAATAATTACTTCAAAAAACAAATTATTATTTTTCTTTCAAAGCATTTGCTCCAGAAACAACTTCCAAAATTTCTTTAGTAATCGCCGCTTGTCTTTCTTTATTGAATTTAATTTGCAATAATCTAAGAAGCTCTTTTGCATTTTCAGTGGCCATATCCATTGCCGTCATTCTTGCTCCCATTTCCGATGCGAAAGATTCCAACAGCGCTTTCCAAATTTTATTCTTTGTATATTTTTCTATTATCTTTACGACTATCGAATCTATATCAGGTTCGAATATATAATTAATATCCGCTTTCTTCTGATCTTTTTCTTCCTCAAATTCTAATGGCAAAAATTTTTCAATTGTTGCAACTTGCGTCATCACAGTTTTAAATTTATTATAAGCTAGGTAAATTTCGTCAAACTCCCCTTTTATATATGTATCGATTAAAAATTTTGCAAAAGCTTCGGACTGGACGGGATTTATTTTTACAAACATCCCATTGTTGTATTCCAAAACATCGAAATGTCTAAATTTTAAATAATCCTTTGACTTTTTTCCAATCGGACAAAATTCTATATGAGCAACTCCTTTCTTTTGCAGCTCTTCGCTAAATGAAATAGCTTTTTTTGTTATATTTAGATTAAAACTGCCGCATAACCCTTTATCTGAACTAAAGATTACAATTAAAACATTTGAAACTTTTTCTTTCTTTATAAGCAATGGCGAAATATCTACTTTTGTTTCTTTAAGCGCTCTGCTTAACAACGACTCTATATTATCAGCATATGGCCTGGCATTTAAAATATTTTCTTGCGCTTTTCGCAATCTAGCAGCGGCAACCATTTTCATAGCGCGCGTTATTTTTTGAGTATTTTTTACTGCTTTTATTCTATTTCTAATATCTCTTAGAGTAGCCATTTTTATTCTTGTCCAATTTTAACTTTAAATCGTTCTAATACTTCCTTTATCGCGAAATTTAATTGTTCTTCTATTTTCGGCAAAATGTCTTTATGTTTTTTAATTGAATCAAAAATTGACGGATATTTTATTTCAACGTGATTTAAGAGCTCTTTTTCAAATAATTTGATTTCGCCAACTTCCAACTCGTCAAGATAACCTTTAGTGCCAGCATAAAGAGAAACGACTTGTCTTTCAACAGGCATCGTTTCATATTGATTTTGTTTTAACAATTCGACAAGTCTAATTCCTTTGGCAAGAGTTCTTTGAGTCGCTTTATCTAAGTCGGATCCAAACTTAGCAAAAGCTTCCAATTCTCTGTACTGAGCAAGATCAATTTTCAACGTTCCGGCTACTTTTCGCATTGCTTTGATTTGAGCTGAACCTCCAACTCTAGAAACAGAAATGCCGACATTAATAGCAGGTCTGACGCCAGCGTTAAATAAATTAGGTTCCAAATAAATTTGACCGTCAGTTATCGAAATAACATTTGTAGGAATATAAGCTGAAACGTCTCCTTGTTGAGTTTCAATAATTGGCAAAGCAGTTAAGCTTCCGCCGCCCAAACTATCGCTTAATTTAGCCGCTCTTTCAAGCAATCTTGAATGCAAGTAAAAAACGTCGCCCGGATAAGCTTCTCTACCCGGAGGTCTTCTTAGCAACAACGACATTTCGCGATACGCTTGAGCTTGCTTTGTTAAATCATCATACACCACAAGAGCATCTTTGCCATTGTCTCTAAAATATTCGCCAAGAGCCGCTCCAGCATATGGAGCTATAAATTGCAATGGCGCCGGCTCATAAGCCGAAGCGACTATTACTGTCGTGTAATCCATAGCTCCATATTCTTCAAGCTTGCTTACAATTTGAGCGACTGTAGAGCTTTTTTGGCCTACCGCCACATAAATACAATAAACTGGTTTAATGCCAAGTTCCTGAGCTTCTTTTGTATGAGTATATTTTTGATTGATTATTGTGTCTATCGCGATCGCTGTTTTTCCAGTTTGTCTATCACCTATAATTAACTCTCTCTGTCCTCTTCCGATTGGAATCATTGCGTCAATTGCTACAATTCCAGTTTGTAATGGCTGTTTAACTGGTTGTCTTTCGATTACTCCTCGAGCTTTTCTTTCTATTGGATTATATTTTGACGCATTAATTGGACCTTTTCCATCAATTGGAATCCCTAAAGGATTAACCACTCTGCCTAACATTTCATCGCCAACTGGAAATGAAGCTACTCTTTTTGTTCTCTTAACCGTATCCCCTTCTTTGACAAGCGTCGAATCTCCAAACAAGACGCATCCAACATTATCTTCTTCTAAATTAAGAGCCATTCCAATAACATTATTTGGAAATTCGACTAGCTCGCTTGCCATTATTTTATTCAAACCATAAACTCTCGCTATTCCATCGCCTACTTGTAAAACAATTCCAACATCATAAATATCAGTTTCGCTCTCATAACCGCTAATTTGTTTTCTTAATATTGCCGATATTTCTTCAGGTTTTATTCCAATCATATTTATACCTTAATTATTAATTTCTTTTTAATTTTCAGTAAATGTATATTTTATTTTTTCTAATTGTCTTTTCAAAGTTAAATCTATTACTTTATCGTCAATTTGTATCAATAAACCCCCTACAACTTTTGAATTGACGACTATTTGAAATCTTGGATCTTTGCCAGTAAATATTTTTATTTTTTTTCTTATTTTTTCAATAATTTGCTCGTCCAACTCGTAAGCTGTAATTATCGTCGCATTAATAATTCCATTTTCTTCATCAATCATTTCAAAATAAGTTTTTAATATTTTTTCTAAAGCATATTCTCTATTTTTATCTACAATTAATTTCAAATAAAAAAGCGATTCTTCGCATACTTTATTTTGGAACAAAATTTTCAATAATTCAAATTTCTTTTGGTTATTTATCGATGGATTTTTCAAAAATACTTTTAAATCTTTTGAAATTTGAATCGTATTTAATATAATTGCCATATCGCTTTGAATGGGCTTGCCTGGATTTTCATTTTCATATTTTCTCAAAGCTTTAGCGTATCTTACAGCTATTAATTTAAGATTCATATGTTTTAGAGGTTATTTTTTCCAAATATTCTTGAGCTATTTTTTTATTTTTTTCTTTATCCAGATTTTCTTTTAATATTTTTTCAGCTATAGCTATTGCCAAATCGGCAACTTCGTTTTTCAACTGAAGAAAAGCTTCTTGATATTTTCTCTCAATTTCAGCTTCGGCATTTTTTATCTTTTGGTTAGCTTTTTCTTCAGCTTCAGCTAATTTCTTTTCAACTAACATCTTTAACTCTTTTATGTTCTCTTCTCTTATCTTTCGGGCCTCTTCTTCGGCTTTCATAGCCAATTTTTTATTTTCCTCGGATAATCTTTCCGCTTCTTTTTGAGCTTTTTCAGCTTTTTCCAGCGATTCTTTTATAAATTTTTCTCTTTCTTCTAAGGCTTCAATAATCGGTTTCCAAGCTACTTTTTTTAATAAAACTAAAAGAATTATAAAAGTAACTATAGTCCAAAAAATTAAACCTGGATTAACGTCAAGCAAACCGCCTTTTGCTCCGCTTAATAGAAATAGAAAAAAGCTGTTCATATCTTTTATCCTTAATTTTTTAAAGAACTTTGCGACTTTTTATCGCCGCAAAGTCTAACTTGATTATTTAAATGCTAAAACTATACAGATAACCAAAGAAAACAATGAAATGCCTTCAATCAAAGCCGCTGCTATAACCATTGAAGTTCTTATTTCCTTAGCCGCTTCAGGTTGTCTTCCGCTTGCTTCCATAGCGCTGCTCGACAATTTTCCAATGCCAAAAGCTCCGCCTATAACCGTTAAAGCGGCGCTAAATCCTGCAGTCAAATAAGCTATTGCCTTTACTTCCATTATAATTCCTCCTAAGTTTAAGATAATTTGTTTTTTACTTTAATTTTTTTTCTCATTTATATTTCAACTGTATCAAAATTAATGTTCTTGATGGACGGCCATCCCAATAAACAAAGCTGACAACATAGTAAAGATATAAGCTTGCAGCAATGCGACGAATATTTCCAGCAAATATATAAATAATGCAAATGCTATTGAAATTGGAGCAACAATTGGAGTTTTTAATATAAAAATGATTCCTAATAAAGCTAAGATTACGATATGTCCAGCTGTCATATTAGCAAACAATCTTACAGCTAAAGCAAAAGGTTTAGTAAATAAACCTAACAACTCGACAACAAACATAACAGGAGTTAACCACCACGGAACTCCATGCGGAACTAAATTTGCAAAATATCTCAAAAATCCATTATGAATTATCCCGCCTATTTGAATTACCAAAAAAGATATTGTAGCCAAAGTAGCCGTAACAGAAATATTTGAAGTCGCTGTTGCTCCATAAGGCAATAAGCCTAGGAAATTACAAGTTAGAATAAAAAAGAATACCGTTAATAAATAAGGCAGAAACTTTTCATATCCTTTGCCTATTGTTGGTTTCGCTATTTCGTCTCTAATAAAAATTATAAAAACTTCAATAAAATTTGCTAATCTTGTAGGAACTTTTGATTTATTATAACTTCTTTTTATAGCGGCAAAAAGAATTAACAACAAGATTGCTGCAATCCACATAAAAATTACATGTCTCGTTATCGAAATATCCAACCCAAACAAATGCAACTTTGGCAAATGAATTTCTCCAAAAGGGGGGAATTCTAGAATATCGCCGTCTAAAATATGTTCTAAAATCCATCCCGCATCGTTTGAATGTGTAGCTTGCAATGTATCGACTGCTATGTTATTTGTATGATTCATAATTTTATTTATTTTTCTCTAAACTTTGTTTATAGTAAACAATTTCCCAGAACAAAAATATAAAGTATATTATAAAAAAAGATAAAATAAACATAATTTTAGAAATATTCAATAGCAGAAACATAGCAACAAAAACGCTTAATATAATTAAAATTCTAATTGCCATTCCTCCGAAAACTAACTTTAAAAATTTTTCGTTTTCTTTTTCTTTCGCTTTATCAAATAAAAAGAAAGCAAAAAATGTATTTAAAACATTAATGTATAGTGACGTCAAGAAACTAAAACTTAATTCCCTTTCTACTTTGTCGCTTGCATCCAAAAAAATAGCGATAATTGTTCCAATGATTAAAATCCACAATAAAATTTTATTTCCTTTTTTCAATATCTTCGTCCTTTTTTTTCTTTTCTAACTCTAAGGTCGTCTTTATAAAATTATAAATTGCGGCAAAAGAGCCAAATAGAGAAAAAATTATAGTCAATATTGGTTTGATTTGAAATTCATCGTCAAGCCAATAACCAATAAAAAACATTAAAATTACTGTCGCGGCTATTTGAAAACCAAGCCCCATATAAGGGGCTATTTGTCTTAAAGGATTTAAATTATCATTTTTTTGCATTAATATCGTTTTGAATATTCGTTGATTTTGGAACGTCAAAATTATAATTGCTCATCTGACTTTTTCCTTCAAACTTTGCTCCTTCCTCAATAACAAGTATTTTTGCAAATATGTCGCCTTGAACATTCGCTTTTGATTTTAATATAAGCTTGTTTTTTGCAGTTATTATTCCTTCAACTTTGCCATTTAATGCTAAATTTTCAGCTTTTACTGTTCCTACTATTTCTGACGAATCGCCGCAGGTCAAATCGCCGCTTATTATTAAATCCCCTTTAATTTTTCCATCTAGGCGCATATTTCCATTGCTTATTATTTTGCCGTCTATAGCGACGCCTTTGCTGATGATTGTTACTTCTTCAACGACTTCTGGCTTCATTATTTTCCTCTATTTAGTTTTGTAAAATATATTCCAAAGGATTTATTGGCTTCCCGTTTATCCATAATTCAAAATGCAAATGCGGACCCGTCGTATTTGCTCCAGTATTTCCGCTTAAGGCTATGGGCTCGCCTTGAATTACGTTTTCTCTTTGTTTTTTTAACAATGTTCCACAATGTTTATAAATCGTTATATAATTTTTGCTATGTGATATTATTAATATATTTCCATCTTCTATTGAATAGCCCGCATAAACGACATATCCTGTCGCCGCGGCATAAATTGGAGTATTTCTCTTTAGAGCTATATCAATACCGAAATGGCCAATCAGCGGATTATATTCGCGCGATATATATCCTTTCGCTGGAAGTATAAAAAAAAGATTTTCATCTTGAACCAAATTATTTTTCAGCCTATCTGGCATTAAAATATCTTTTAACGCATAATAAATTACATTCAACTTTGTTTTATTAACTTCTTTTTTAGTTTCTAACGTATCTAATAATACTTGCGAGTTTGAGATGCTATCTGTTAAAAATAAAGAACTATCTGCTAACATTAATGCCATCTTTAAATTTTTATTTATTCGAGCTATCTTGTCAATTTCTTTAGTTAGAATTAAAACTTTTTTGTTTAATTCGCCGATCTCATATCTAAGCATTTTTGTTTCTTCGCTTTCATAAACGTAAAGGAATTTCTTTAATGGCGTAACAGTTACTACAACTGCTGCTGATAATATTATAAAAACAGTATATACGAACAAATAAAATATTATTTTTCCTAAGCTCATTTTTATAGTTTCTGTTTCCCTTCCAGGAATCATTGGAACAATTAACGCAGAAAACTTGAAAAGATTTAATAATTTTTTAAACATTTTTCTTTATAATTAACTCTCTAATTTAATTAATTTTGCAATATAATAAAAGTTTTACGAACTTGCTTTTAATTATTTTCTCAAAATATTTCAACTTTAAACCTTTTATCTTTTTATCTAACTAAAATTTCATCAAAATAAATAATTGGTTGTTCTTTCATCTTAAAACTTTAATTATTATATCTTAACGAGTATAATTTTACAAAATCCTTATATTGCAATTTACAGCTTTTCTAAACCTATTCTTAAAATTATAACTTTATTCTAAAAAATAAGCTGATATATTATAAGATATGTGAATCGCAATTGCCAATAATAATCCAATTGTGATTCTTATTTTATTTTTAAATTTAGAAAAATAAAAAATTAAAACATATATGAGCTGACTTAAAATATGAATTAAATTAGAAATCAAAAGCCTTTCTAAAAGCGAAATATCTTTCATCGTTTCATCCTTAAAAATAATTCCAAAATTTTCAATTGATGAAAAATTTGATCCAACTATTGCCGCTGATAAAAGCAACAAAATTAAATTATTTATTTTGAACTTAAAAATTGCGACTATAAGAACTGCCGCCTTTAAAGTTTCTTCGATAGCGGCAGCAAAAGCAATAAAAATAATTTCATTTCCTTTAGATTTTAACAAGAATTCAATTAATGCCGCTTGAAAAATAAAACTTAAAAATGGAGGAAAAATTATCGAAATTATAAAAATCGTCAATAGCGTTCTTGAACTGTTTAGTTCCATAAATTTTTTAATCGAATATAAAAGCAAAATTGCCGGGGTGAGCAAGTTTAAAACTATCGGACTCATGATACTATAAAAATTTTGAAAATAAAATCTGCCTCAAAGTTATTTTTTCTAAGCCGCCTGTAATCTTTAATCGATAAATTCTTTTTGCTATCCAAACGCAAAATAATGACCAATATGCGAGAGACAAAAATGCGGCAAAGGCTTCAGACTGTCGAATCGCTCCAAAACCGGTCATCATAATAACATATAAAGCGTTTGCCGAGGGAAATACAATTAAAAATATTTTGCCAAATGAGCTTTTAGACAAAAATTCCATCAGAGAAAAGGTTATTATTAAAATTAAAGCTGAAAGCGCGGAAAATTGATACGCTCCTTGATCTGAATCTATAGCAACCGAAGCTGCGACAAACATCGACGCGTAAAATAAATATCCCAACAGAAAAAAAATTAACTGTAAAATAAGCGTTAGGTAAGATATTTTTTCTCCAATTAAAAAAAAGACAGAAACAATTAACATTGTCATAATTGACGTATTTAGCAATCCTATCAGAAAATTCCCGGCAATTTTTCCCAAAATTATTTCGTCAATATTGCAAGAAGAGTTAAATAACTCAATTATTTTGTAATTTTTCTCATAAAGAAATGTTCTGGCAATCATCGAGCCTGCGGATAATACCAATGTCGTAAAAAAAATCGCAAAGAAATATGCCGATACAAATTCAAAGCTAAATTTTGGAGACGGTATGTTTTTTTCATTTGAATTGATTTTGATTTTAGTTTCTTTAACTTCCAAATCTTTAATATGCAGCATCTTCAAAGCCAAAAATTCTCCCGCAGCCATAATCGGACTTTTCGTTTTTTCATTTTTATAAAAAACGTCCACTAAATATTTATTTTCTCTTTTATCGATGTTTATAGCACCATCTAAGAAATCTTTTTCAAGCAAATTAATTAAATTTGAAGACCAATAAGAGTTAGTTTCTTCTATAATTTCAAATTCCACATTCAAGACATCTTCAATATCTTTTATATTCTTTTGAAGATAAATTTGATTTTTAAATGCTATATTTTTTTGAATAAATAAAGCGATTGAGATTTTTCTTTTATCTATTACTTTAGCGTCGGAAAAAAATAATCCTAGCAAAACAATTATCAATGGAAAGATAAGTGAAAAAATATAAAAATATCTTGTCGCTGTTTTTTCTACAACTTCTCTTTTAGCGATAATCCAAATTTTATGATAATTAATCTTTTTCGAATTTAAATTCTTGAAAAACATTCGTCTCTTTTCGAAATTATTTCTAGATAATACTTTTCATATTGATCGACTATTTTATTTTTATTAAACTCCAAAACGGCTCTTTTTAACGACTCTTCCGAAAACGAAGCATATTTTTTTACATCAGTCAATAATTCAATAGCTCGTTTTGACATTGTTTCAATATCGCCGACTTCGCAAATATATCCAGTTTTTTGATCAATTACTAACTCGGGCAATCCGCCAACATTAGAACATATTACAGGCAAGCCGCAAGCCATAGCCTCAAGCGCCGACAAACCAAAGCTCTCGGATTGAGAAGGCATTAAAAATATATCGCATGCGTTTAGTATTTCAGGCAACGCGTCTTGCTTGCCAAGAAAAAATACGCTTTTCGCCAGATCTAAATCGCGAACTAATCTTTCGCAATTTTGTCTTTCCGGACCGTCGCCTACAAAAATTAATTTAACGGAAATTTCTTTTGCGATTTTGCTTAAAATTAAAACGCAATCTTGAGTCCTTTTTACAGGTCTAAAATTTGAAATGTGAATTAACAGCTTTTCTCCATTTGGAGCTAATTTTTTTCGCAAATCGTAATTTGGTTTTGGATAAAATACGTTTGTATCCACAAAGTTATTAATAACTTTTATTTCTTTTTCAACTTTGAAATTGTCAATCGTTTTATTCTTTAAATAATTTGAAACTGCGGTTACGCCGCAACTTTCTTCTATTGAAAATTTCATCATCGGCAAAAAAGATGGCTCTAATCCAACTAATGTAATATCAGTTCCATGAAGCGTAGTTACACAGCTTATTTTTTTTCCTTTTTTTAATAAAATTTGTTTTGCCAAATAAGAGCTTACTGCATGCGGTATAGCATAATGAGAGTGAAAAACATCTAATTGTTCGTATTCGTAAACATCGACAATTTTGCTTGCAAGGGAAATCGTATAAAGCGGAAACTCAAAAAGAGGATAAGCGCTAAACTCAACTTCGTGAAAATAAATATTTTCATAAAAATGCTCCAACCTTTTCGGCATGGCATAAGATATAAAATGTATCTGATGACCACGCTCAGCCAAGGCTTTGCCAAGCTCAACAGCGACTACTCCGCTTCCGCCATAAGTCGGATAACAATTAATTCCTATTTTCATTCGCAATTTATTTGCTTTTTAATGTTCTTTAACTTATAATTTTGAAAAATAGTTTTTTAAAATTAAACAAACAAAATTATTATGAAAATATTAGCTTTAGGCCAAACGCTCCTTGATTCAATTGATTTTAAAGGAACAATTCAAAAAAAACCAGGCGGAATTTTTTATACTATCGCATCTCTTTTAAGCTTAAAAGAAAATGACGACGAATTATATTTAATTTCCGAAATTCCCAACGACAATTGCGATTATCTGAATTTCTTTTACGAAAAAATTAATACAAACTATTCTACGCAAATCGATAAACCAAAAGAAGTATATTTGAAAGTAGAAGACAACGGCGATAGAATCGAATGTTTTAATTTTCATCCAGATAAGTTGAAAATTCCTGAAATCGATTTTAACGAATTTGACGGAATATTAATAAATATGATAACAGGTTTCGAAATCGATCATAACGATTTAAAAATGATCCGAAACAAATACTCAGGTCCAATATATTTTGATTTGCATTCGCTTTCTAGAATGAGATGGGATGGAAAAAAAAGAAAATATATTGAAGTTAAGGAAGTAAACAAATGGATCGAATCAATTGATCTGCTTCAATGCAATGAAATCGAATCGAAGACATTATTCGGCGATTTAAAAGAATCCGAAATAGCAAAAAAATCATTAAACTCTGGATTGAGTTGTTTGATAATCACAAAAGGCGAAAAAGGAGCTTCCTGTTATTTTTACGATAACGATCAATTACGATCTCTTAATCTTCCAGCAGAAAAAGTTGAAGCAAAAAATCACGTCGGGCTTGGAGACGGTTTTGGCTCCGCTTTTTTTTATTATTATTTAAAATATGGCTCGATAGCAATAGCTCTAAACGCCGGAGTGATTTTCTCTTCGGCCCTCGCTCAAGGATACGATTTAAAAGATTTCAACAAACTAAAAAATTATGTTGAAACAAAATTATAATAAAAAAAGAATAGCTCTTTTGACTTTTGGCGAAGAATTGTCTTTTTTTATCGCTAAGGCTTTAATATTTGAAGACAGTTACTCTCTTAAAATATTCTCTCATAATCGTTGCGAAAATATTTTGTCAAATTTTTTAGATTTTCTTGAATTTGAAACAATTGATCTCTTTAATTTAAATGAGTTAAAAAAAAATATTTTAAATTTTTATCCCGACGTAATAATAAACCTCGCATCGTTTTATTCCTCAAAATTTTCAGCAAAAAAAGACAACTTGTGGATATTAAATGCAAAGCTTGTAGACAAACTTTGCGAAGTAGCCCGAATTGTCGACGCTTTTATAATTCATTTTAGCGACGACTCAATTTTTGACGGCGCAAAAGGCTATTACGAAGAAAAATCTATCGCAAATCCTCGTTCATATTACGGCAGAATTAAACTCGCCACAGAAAATTCTCTTCGCATAGGCGGAGCCGCCTATTCAATTTTAAGATTGCCTACTTTAATTTTTTCTTATGATTTAAAAGATTGTTTTGATTTGTTTGAATCTAAATTACTTTATGAAAACATTGAATGGGAAAAATCTTTATTCTCATTTCTTTTCTTTTACGATATGCTTTTTCCGCTATTAAAAATTATTAATTTAAACAAAACTGGAATTTTTCACTTCGGCTCTGACGAAGCTATATCGATAAAACAATATATTGACGTTTTTTTAGAATTTGATAAATTTAGCTCGCTAATCATAACAGAATCAAATTTAACGAATCAAAGTTTCTTTTATAATTTCTCATTAAATAATTTAGTTTCTAAAATTATTTTAAACTTTTCCTCTCGCTCGTTAAATTCGATTAAAAGCGAACTAAGAGAAAAATTAATTTTTAAAAAATAATTTTCCTCTTATGCAAATCATAAAATTGAAAAATTGATTTAATTCTATTATTAAATAATAATTACGCTTTATTTGTTTTTTTCAAAAAATAATTGTTTTCTTTACTTACTATTTAACTTTCTTAGCGGAGAGCGATTTAGTTATCGAGATTATTATTGAAAATAGATTCAAAACTAAAGTTTTTTAACTCGCGCCAATAAGTTATTTGAGAAATAAAATTATAGTAAAACTATCAATAAATAAAAGTATCTTTAAATTTAACTATTAGCAAAACAAAGTATTAGAATCTTTAAAATAAAAACCGCCTCGTTAACGAGACGGCTCTTAAATTTTTATTTAAATTTTATTAACGAAGGATCGTATTCTTCAGGCTTTTCAAATCCAAGCAAGTTGCATAACGTCGCAGCTATATTTGACAAGCCGGGATTTTCAACGTTTGCCATTTCATAATCGTTTTTATATTCGGGATCAAATATGATAAACGGAACTGGATTTAACGTGTGAGAAGTTTTTACCTCTCTTTTGCCGTTTTTTTCTGTCCACATTTCTTCTGCGTTTCCATGATCCGCCGTTATTATTGCTATTCCTCCAAGCTCCTCGACTACTTTAACTAACTTCCCAACGCAATCGTCCACAGTTTCTACAGCTTTAATCGCGGCTTCCATAACTCCGGTATGCCCAACCATATCGCCATTAGCAAAATTTACGCGCCCAAAATCAAATTTTTTTGATTTTAAAAGTTCGATAGTTTTTTCAGCAATTTCGTAAGCCTTCATTTCAGGTTTTTTATCAAACGATATTCTATCGCTTGGGATTTCGATATATTCTTCCAGATCTTTATTAATATATCCGCTTCTATTTCCATTCCAGAAATAAGTTACATGTCCAAATTTTTGAGTTTCAGAAATAGCAAAAGACTTAATTTCATTAGCGCAAAGATACTCGCTGACTGTTTTTTCAATTTCAGGCGGAGAAACCAAATAATTTTTTGGAATTTTCAAATCGCCGTCATATTCCATCATTCCAGCGTATAAAACTTTTGGCCCTCTTGTTCTATCAAATTCCTTAAAATTTTCTTCTTCAAAAGCTCGAGATATTTCAATAGCTCGATCGCCTCTAAAATTAAAAAAAACTACCGCATCGCCATCTTCTATCGTTCCAACAGGTCGATGAAATTCGTCGACTATAACAAAAGCGTCAAGCCATTGATCGTTAATATTTGGATCCTCGGCATACATAGTTTTAACAGCTTCTTCGGCCGAATGAAATTTTCTTCCAATACCTAAAACATGAGCGTCCCATCCTCGCTTTACGATATTCCAATCGGCGTTATATCTATCCATTGTTACCTTCATTCTTCCGCCGCCGCTTGCAATTTTATAATCTACATTTTTATTCGCATTTAAATAAGCTAAAAGTTTTTCAGTCTTGTCAATATAAATCAACGCGCTTCTTTGTTCGACGTCTCTTCCATCGGTTAAAATATGCAACCGAACTTTCCTGACGCCATTTTCCGCGCAGTTTTGTATCAAAGCAAAAAGTTGATCTATATGAGAATGAACATTTCCATCGGAAAGCAAACCAATAAAATGAACCGTATTTCCTTTTTTGCCAATGTTTAAAATTTTTTGCCAAAGTTCAGTCTTAAATATCTTTCCGCTTTCTATAGAAATATTAACAAGTTTTGCTCCCTGAGCAAACACTCTTCCAGCTCCAATTGCGTTATGTCCTACTTCGCTATTTCCCATATCCTCTTCCGTAGGCAATCCAACGGCAGGTCCGTGAGCTTTTAATTTTGTAAAAAAAGGCAGAGTGAACAACTTATCCAAATTTGGGGTGCGAGCTAAATAAACCGCATTATTATCGCCCGGCTTATTTATTCCGATGCCATCCATTATAATTAACAATAATGGTCCACTGCGACCTTTAAAATTTTCTATTTTTTTTAGCTTTAAATTCATAGCTATTCCTTCTTTTTATTCAAATTCAATTAATAATTGTTTTTTAACGATTTTTTCGCCTTTAGATATATAGACTTCTTTTATTTTTCCATCCATATTAGCCGTAATAAAGTTATTCATTTTCATAGCTTCGAACGATAATAAATTATCCCCGCGTTTAACCTTTTGACCCGATTTCACAAAAACGTCTGTTACAATCCCAGGAATTAGAGCCAGTATTTTTTTTGGATCGCCTGGATTATACTTTTCCTTTTTTTCATATTTTTTATGAAATTCGGTTTCATAATTTACAGTATCTATATTTATTGTTCTCATACCAACTCCTTTTGTTAAAATGGGGGAATGCCATGTTTTTTGTAAACTCGAATTTCATCCTTATCTTTACAGGTTTCTAAAGCTTGAATAATGTATTTTCTTGTATCAATAGGATTTATTACAGCGTCAATATGACCATTTTCAGCGGCAACATAAGGATTTGCAAACTTCTCAGTATATTCTTTAACTTTTTGTTTTCTTGTTTCTTCAGGATTAGGCGATTCCATAATTTCATTCTTAAATATTATATTAGCCGCTCCTTCGGGTCCCATTACGGCTATTTCTGCAGTTGGCCAGGCATAAACAAAATCCGCTCCCAAATGTCTTGAACACATTGCAATATAACCGCCGCCGTAAGCTTTTCTCAATATTACAGTTATTTTAGGAACAGTCGCTTCGCTATAAGCATATAAAACTTTAGCCCCGTGTCGAATAACCCCTGCATGCTCCTGATCAATTCCAGGCAAATACCCTGGCAAATCTACTAAAGTCAACAATGGAATATTAAAAGCATCGCAAAATCTTATAAATCTTGCGCACTTATCAGAAGAATCGACATCCAAAACTCCGGCTAATACTTTCGGTTGATTCCCAATTATGCCTACAGCATATCCATTTATTCTTCCAAAGCCAACAACAATATTAGGAGCAAATCTTTCCTGAACTTCAAAGAAATCCGAATCATCTACTAGAGCTTGAATTATATCTTTAATATCATAAGGTTTTTTCGAATCTTCGGGAATAATTTTTTCTATATCAAACTTTTTCTTTGGATCTTTAGGCTCTTTTCTTTGCGGTTTTTCTCTATTGCTCCAAGGCAAAAATTCCAGCAGTTTTCTTATTTGAGCGAAACATTCCTCTTCAGTGTAAGCAAAAAAATGGGCATTGCCTGTAATTTCAGTATGTACTCTCGCTCCGCCTAAATCTTCCATTGATATTTCTTCTCCCAAAACAGTTTTTATAACTTCCGGCCCAGTAATAAACATTTTCGAAATTTTATCGACAACAAAAACAAAATCCGTCAAAGCGGGAGAATATACGGCTCCGCCCGCGCAAGGACCTAATATAACAGACAATTGCGGTATAACTCCGGAAGCGAGCGTATTACGATAAAATATTTCTCCATAACCTGCAAGAGAATTTACCCCTTCTTGTATTCGAGCGCCGCCCGAATCGTTTATGCCTATTAAAGGCATTCCATTTTTAATTGCAATATCCATTATTTTCGTTATCTTGCGAGCATGCATTAAACCTAACGAACCCCCTGCTACTGTAAAATCCTGAGCAAAAACGCATACTGGCCTTCCATTAATTTTTCCTATTCCAGTTATTACGCCGTCTGCTGGCAAACTTTTTCTATCCATTCCGAAATCTTTGCATTTATGCTCGACAAAAAGATCAATTTCAAGAAAACTGTCTTTATCCAACAAATAATCAATTCTATCTCTTGCTGTAAGCTTGCCCATAGCTCTTTGTTTTTCTAAGGCTTTTTCGCCTCCGCCAATTATTTTTTTCTTTAGCAAACTAAAAAATTCTGAAATTTTTGAAGCTATTGACATAATCGCCTTTAAATTTTATTTATACAGAAAATAAATTTACTAAAATAAATTAATAAATAAAAATTTACTCTTAGGTTTATAAATATCTATTGCTTTAAGCAAAATTATAAAGAGATGTCAATTAACAAAAAGAAGTTAAATAAAAATTTAATATTATAATATTATAATCAGTTTTTAAATAAAAAGGGATATTGTTGGATAAAATATTTATGAATGGAATAAATCTTTCCAAAAGCGGCTAAACGCTTCATTTTAAAAAAACAGTCTATTTGAATTAAATAGCTTATCTTTTTTATTTAGAGTTTTTTCTTCTGTTTTTTTCAATTCGAATAATATAATATTTCTTTTAATCGTTTCCTCCAAAGAATTTATAAGATTTAATGCCTTTAAATAATTAGAGTTTTCAACGCCAATTAGTAAAACTGCATTTTTGTTTGTAATTCTGGATTTTCTGGTAGCAAGAAATCTTAGTTTCGATAGAATATTTGGATTTTGCACATCTTTCTCGTTCAAAACAATTCCAATTATATATTTTGAGCCAATCTTTCCAATAGCTTCAACCTCATATTTTCCAATTGGTTGAGGATCTTTCAAATATTTTCCATATTTTCTAGAGACAGTAAGATAACCTAATTCCCAAAATTTTTCTATAAGAAGCTCTACTTTTTCTCTTTCGCTTAACATATTTCCTCCGCTTTTTTTCAATAATTAGCCGCAAGAGGATTTCTAGGAATAAAATGTTTTGTAAGAATTTTTATATTAACTATCTTATAGTACTCGTATTCTTTAATTTCATTTTCGTTTTGATTTCTGCCAATAACGCTTTTATTTACCAAATTGTTTATCCCTATTTCATAAGGATCTAAAATTATCTCATGTAAGTTATACAAAAATTTTATCTTCAATCTATTTCTAATAGCATATTCAAATATAAAAGACTTCATATTTTATTCCATTTTTTAATAAGCTCTCACTAAAAGAACCATTTTCCCAATTATCGAAAAAGATTGATTTTTATTTAAAATAATCGGTTTGTAATTTTCATTTTCAGATTTTAATATGATTCTATCATTTTCAATTAAAATCCTTTTTAATGTAACCGTATCTTCTATCGCTGCAGCAACTATATCGCCATGTGTTGGAATCAAAGTAGGATTTATAACAACGATATCGTTTTGAAAAATGCCAGCATTAATCATACTGTCCCCTTTTACCCGTAAAGCAAAACAATCTTTTGAAATTCTGTCCCCTTTTTTAGCTATCTCTAAATATTCTTCGATATTTTCTTCGGCATAAATCGGACTTCCAGCTGCAATTTTTCCCATGATAGGAACCTTAAGCGCGGTTCCTACAGTTGGAGTTAAATAACCTGTAGTTGTTTCAAATTCATTAAAAGTTTTTTCAAGTATTTTTATTGCGCGACTGGAATTTACCTCAACTTTTATATATCCCTTTTTACTTAAAGCATCTAAATGTCTTTTAACTCCATAAGTTGAAGCAATGTTGAATTTAGAACATATTTCCCTTAAAGTAGGCGGATATCCATTAGCTCTTAAATAATTGAAAATAAATTTTAGTATTTCCTTTTGTCTTTCAGTTAAATCTCGGTTAGAATTCATTTGTTCACTATTGCTCATTTATTCACTATGAAAAATAATATATCAAAACAATAAAGTCAAGAAAAAATTATGTCAATTTTAATCCTCATTAAAATTCAATATTTTTATTATTATAATTTTTCAGGTAAAATGGCAAAGCTTGATAATTTAAAGAAATAGCGTAAGTTTTTATAGAATAATTAGTTATATATTCCATGAGGGATTCAA
>Ga0209691_1000278_pt1 | contig 37140 bp, 23 predicted proteins | sample YNPMSBMetaG_FD_187120 | JGI IMG/M metagenome (GOLD analysis project Ga0209691, IMG submission 187120) | Anoxygenic and chlorotrophic microbial mat microbial communities from Yellowstone National Park, USA - YNP MS-B MetaG (SPAdes) (version 2) ... | reverse complement strand
AATTTCATCAAGCGTAATATGACGAACTTGTTTAGCGTCCTGTTGTCTTTTAATTTGCTGACGTTTCAACGCTATTTCTCTAGCTTTTCTTTCGCTATCGACAACAAGGAAAGTATCTCCAGCCTGGGGCATTTCTTCAAAACCAGTAACTACAACAGGAGTTGAAGGTCCCGCTTCCTCAACTCGATTATCTCTTTCATCATACATCGCTCTTACGCGGCCATAAGCAATTCCGCACACAAAACTGTCCCCGATTCGCAACGTTCCCTTTTGTACTAAAATAGTCGCCATTATTCCTTTTCCTTTGTCCATCTTCGCTTCTATAACAACGCCGCGAGCTGGTCGATCAGGATTTGCTTTCAAATCCATTAATTCAGCTTCAAGCAATATTTTATCCAACAATACTTCGATATTTTTTCCTAACTTTGCTGATATTTCAGCATACTGATATTTGCCGCCCCAATCTTCGACTAAAATATTTCTTTCAGCCAATTGTTGCTTAATTTTATCTATATTTGCTCCCGGCTTATCGATTTTATTTATTGCAATAACTATAGGAGCTCCAGCCGCTTGAGCGTGATTTATAGCTTCCACAGTTTGAGGCATAACGGCGTCATCTGCGGCAACTACAAGCACAACTATATCAGTCACTTTAGCTCCACGAGCTCTCATCGCCGTAAAAGCTTCATGTCCTGGCGTATCCAAAAATGTTATCGACTTTCCATTTGGCAATTTTACCTGATAAGCTCCGATATGCTGAGTTATCCCGCCAGCCTCGCCAGCTACTACATTAGTCTGTCTTATCCTATCAAGCAAAGATGTTTTTCCATGATCAACATGTCCCATCACTGTCACCACTGGCGGTCTCGGTTTTAACTTTTCCGGCGGATCTGGTTCGTCTATTATTTCCTCGCTAATAAATTCTTCTTGAAACTCAACTTCAAACCCAAACTCGTCAGCCACTAAAGTTATCGTTTCTACATCCAATCTTTGATTTATCGATACCATTAATCCTAATGAAATACATTTTTGTATCACTTGCGACACATCTACTTTCATCAAATTCGCTAATTCCATTACGCTAACAAATTCCGTAACTTTTAAAATCTTCGATTCTCTTTCCTGTTCTTCTATTTGTTTTTCTAATTCAGCCGCTTTTTCTTTCTTTTTCTTTTTTCTCAAAAAGGCTCTCTCTGTCAATGTCGATTCGTCCATCGAAAGCAGTGTTCTTTTTATAGCTTCTTTAACCGCAGTTTTATCTATCTCAATTTTTTTTCCTCTTTTCTTTTTCTTTTCAAATTCGCTCTTAACATCCGATTGCTTATTTTTTTCCTTTTTCTTTTTCTTCTTTTCCTTTTTCTCTTCTTCAGTTTCCATTTCGTTTGTTTTTATGACAGCTTCTTCTAAAGGTTGTGGAATTAAATTATCAGTATCATCCTCATAATACTCGCTTAATACAGCTATTTCTGGATCGATGTCATTTTTTCTATCTCGATTATATCTAACAGGTTCTTGTTGTTTCTTTCCTTCAAACTTTTTATCTTTAAATAACTTTTTCTTATCGCCTAACTTCTTATCTCTTTCTTTATTTTTATCATCAACTTCTCCTGATTTAGGCGATTTTTGGAATAGTTTCTTTTCAAATTTTTGCGGCTCTTTATCTTTATCTCTTTTTTCTCTATCGAATTTTTCCTTTTCAAATTTTCTATCTTCTGGTTTTCTTTTATCTCGACGATAATCTTTGAAATCCCCTTTTTTACCATCTCTATTATCTTGCGGCAACTCTATTTTTCCCAAAACCTTTGGCCTTTTATTAATAAGCTCTAATTCGGTTTCCGTTCGATAAACTTCTTCTTTTGATTCGTCTAATTTTGCCGCTTCCTTTTCTTTTTGCAACAAATTCTCAGCCTCTTCCACCAAATCGTCAAATGGAGCTATTATGCTGACAGGTTTTTTTTCTGCTTTTTTATCTTGCTCGCTTATCTTTTCAATTTTTTCTTCATCTATAATTTCTTTTTTATCTATGCGGCTTTTCTCCTCTTCATAATTTTTTTCTTCTGAAAGTTCGTCAATTTTTCTTTCTATTTTCGCTTCTTCAATTTTTATCTCTTGAATCTCGCTTTCAAATCTTTTTTTATCTTTCTCATAATCAATTTCCTCCGCGCTCGGTTCTTTATTTTCTTTAACCTCTTGTATTTCTTTACGCTCTACTTGTTCTCTTTTTTCTTCCACAGGTTTTATTGGTTCAAATTCTTCGATTTTTTTAAGATCCAAATCCTTCTCTGTTGCGACCTCTTGGGATATCTGTTCTGTCTGTTTAATTTCCTTAATCTCTGTTTGTTCTGCTTTTGAAAAAATTGTTTTATCTTCTTTTATTTCAACTCGATCCACAACTTCTTTAATCTCTTTCAAATCAATTTCTTTACTTTCATCTTTTTCTTCTATCGCCCTTTTTGCCGCTTGTTCTGCTATTTCATCCTTTAAACTTTTAATTTGTTCGAACTCTTTAGGACTTTCGCTCTCTCTCAATTTATTTAATTCTTCTATCTTCCGTTTTTGCGTCAAAGCTTTATCAATCTCTTTCTTAAAAGCAAAATTCAGCTCTGCGAGCATTTCGTCTGTGAGCATCGTATTAATAGAATTAACTTTAAAACCTTTTTTTGTCAAATGCTCCACTATTGCGTCAGAAGATAGATTATACTCAGCGGCAAATTTGCTAATTCTTATTTTTTTTGTTTTTTCTTCCAAAGACATATCCATTTATTTAAACTTTTATTTATGATAATTTCCTTTTAATTACATCAAAAATTAATTGAACCTTATCGTCATCCAATTCTTTTATTTTTGAAATTTCTTCCTCCCCTGCATTTAAAACTTCTAAAGCGGTGTCATAGCGATTATTGATAAGAATATCGACAATTTCTCTTCCCAATTCGTTTCTCAAATCAATAAGCTCAATATCGTCGTCAGATTGAGAATAATCTTTTGTTTCTCTAATTAGCTCTATATAATAACCCGTTAATTTCATTGTCAATCTTATATTAACTCCGTCTTTGCCGACAATAATTGGAACTTGATCAGGCTCGGCATAAACTATAGCTTTCCTTTCATCTTCCAATATCTCAATTTTTTTTAACTTAGCGGGAGAGAAAGACCTTTGAATCAAAACGGCTACATCGTCAGAATAATTGATCACGTCAATATTTTCGTTATTCAATTCTCTAACGATAGCATGTATACGAACCCCTTTCATGCCAACGCAAGCTCCAACAGCGTCAATTCTTTTATCTTTTGCTTCGACCGCGACTTTAGCTCTTTCGCCTGGCTCGCGAGCTATTTTTTTTATAGTAATTATTCCGTCGTAAATTTCAGGCACTTCAATCTCAAACAATCTTCTCAAGAACTCGTTGTCGGTTCTCGAAATAATTATTCTTGGTCCCTTATTAGTTTTTTCAACTCGTTTTACTACTGCTCTTATTGTCTGTCCTTTTTTATATTTCTCTTTAGGTATTTGTTCTTCGCGCGGCAAAATCAATTCTTTTTTATTATGTATAACAAGTATGTCGTTTTTTCTAATTTGGTATATTTCCCCAACAATTATCTCGTTCAACATTTGCTTATACTCGTTATAAACGAGATCTTTTTCAATTTCCATTATTTTCTGACTTAACGATTGCTTTACATTAGAAATAACTCGTCTTCCAAAAGAATCAAGACTAATTTTTTGCGCGTATTCTTCGCCAACTTCCAGCTCGTCTGGATTCCCCAATTTTTCGACTTCTTCGATAGATATTTGCTTTTGCGGATCTTCTACTTTTTCCACTATCTCTCTAACCCAATAAATTTCAATATCTCCCTTATCCATATTTACTACAATTTCATACGTAGCGTCTTTTCCAAAAGTTTTTTTCAAGGCCGATAAGAAAACCTCTTTAATTACATTTTGCAAATAATCCTTATCGACTCCTTTTTCTCGCGCTATTGCGGCAAAAGATTCTACTATTGCTGCGTTCATTTATTCCTCCAATCAGAAGCTTACTTTTACTTTTGCTTTTTTTATTCTATCAAATTCTATTGTTACTATTTGATCTTTTATCAAGAACGATAGCTTATCGTTGTTTATTTGTATTAGTTTGCCGATAACATTTTTCTCAATTTCGCCGTCTGTATATTTTAATTCAAATTCTCGATTAATATGTTTTGGATACTGTCGCAAATATTTCAAAGGCCTATCCACTCCCGGCGAACTTACTTCTACGCGATAATTATCCAGCAAATTTCTTTTCTCAATCTCTGTAATCAATGCTCGACTAAAATTTGCGCAATCCTGCAAATCAATTCCATCGTCGTCGTCAATAACAAAAACAACAAGATTGCCTTTTCTTTTTCTAAACAAAGAAACATCAAGCAATATGAAATTAAGTAATTTTGCCGTTTCTTCGGCAACTTCGCGCAATTGTTTTTCTACTATATCCATAAACAAAAAAAGCCCTCTAAAAGGGCTCATTTTATCATTTAAATATACTAATTTTTTTTTAAAACTACAAGTTTTTTTTATTATTTATTGGTCATTTATTTGCGCCTTTTTAAGTTTTATTATTTTTCCGACAAATTTTTCTTTTTCTATTTCACATTCCCAAACTCGAATTACTTTCCATCCGCTTTTTTTTAGTAATCTATTTATTTCTTTATCTCTTTTTTTATTGTTTTCAATCTTTGTTCTCCAATATTCTTTATTGCTTGATGGTTTCAAGTTTCTACAATTATGACCATGCCAAAAACATCCATCGGCAAATAAAACAATTCGCTCTTTTGGAAAAACAAAATCAGGTTTCCCAAATAATTTGTAATTTCTTCTCCATCCGACAATTCCTCGCTTTTTAAATATTTTTATTACTTTTAACTCTGTCGATTTATTTCGATTTGATTTGACGGCTCTCATTATTTCAGAACGTTTTTCTTTTTCAAATACGTCCGCCATTTTTTTCTCCAAATGATAGATTAACGGGTTAATTCCTTTTCTAATGAAAAAATAAAATTTTTTATCTCCTGAAATACTTCTTTTTTCTTTGGCGAATTATGCAATTCATGAGCATACTCATCGTATATTTTACAAGTTATATTCTTATTCTCTTTACATAATTTTTCGCTGCTCGCAGCCGAGGTAATTTCGTCGTTTTTAGCATGTACAATTAATACTTTTTTATTTAAAAACTTTATCTTTTCAAATATTTCTTTTGAACTTTTTTCCAATTCATTGTAACATCTCGCAGATATAAAATAATGACTCAATTCGTCATTTCTTATCTTTTCTTTGGCTGTTTCATCATTCAACAATTTTTTTGATTGCAACTTTCTCTTTATAGTAAACTCGGGATAATACTTATTCGCTATATTTCCAATTATAGTTAAAAATATTCCCGGCTTTTGTTTCAATTCCAACCAAGGCGAGCTTATAATAAGTCCATCGATTTTTTCAGGACGCTCTATTCCATATCTTAAAGCAAGATTTCCTCCCATACTATGTCCAAAAATAAAAGTCAACTTTGGAAAAAAAATCTCTTGCATTTTTGAATAAGCTAAATCAATCGCTTTTAAATATTCTTGAATATTTTCTATATGACCTCTATTTCCATATGAAAGCCCATGACCTGGCAAATCAAAACTAAATACGCTTATGCCTTCTTCGCTTAAAAACTCGCATAACTCCTCGTGACGATTTGTATGTTCCCCCCAACCATGAATTAATAATAAAGAGATATTATAATTTTGAATTGGATAAAAAGCTTTAAAAAAAACGCTTTTATTGTCGGAAACAGATAAATACCCTTCTAATTTTTTCATATAATTTCTTTTTTATATATTTTCTAATTAATAATTAAAATAAATTTTTCTCATGAAACAAAAAATTTTTTTTGCCGCTATCGCTTTTTTTTCGAGCTATTGCTATCCTCAAACAAAATTAACATTAAACTGTTTTGACTTCAATGCCTTTAAAATAATAATAGGCGAATCCTTCGCAAACAACGAATCATATTCGTTTCTAAAAGATATTTGCGATTATACTGGAGGACGCATTTCAGGTTCCGAACAAAATAAAAAAGCTTTATCTTTATTGAAAAACAAACTAAACGCATTAAATATTACTAATTACTCTCAAACATTCACTTTCAAAACTTTTTTACGCGGCGAAGATTATGTTTATATCGTCTCTCCGATTGAAAGAAAATTGCGAGCAATAACATTAGGATATAACGATCTAACAAATGAAATTGAAACCGAAGCGGTTTACGCTAACTTGGCGCGAGAAGAAGATTTTCAAAAAGTCAATCCCAAAAATAAAGCTGTAATTGTCAATCAAGAATTTGGCTATTCAATAGATAAACTTACCAGATATGAACAAATTGCAATCGCTCATAAATTTGGAGCGGTCGCAATATTTTTTATTAACGACAAGCCAGGTTTCCAAGTTTTAGCGGGAGTTTCCAATTTTAATCAAGAAAAATCTTTAATTCCATCATTTTCATTAACTTATGAAGAAGGCAACTGGCTTAAAAGATTATGCGAAAATAAAGAAAAAGTAAAATTAAAATTTAAAGTTAACTCGAAAATAATTTCAACTCAAAGCGAAAATATTATCGCTCAAATTCCAGGAAGATCTAAATTAAAAATCGTAATAGGAGCTCATTTTGACTCCTGGGATTTGGGGCAAGGCGCAATAGATAATGGCTTAGGTTCGGCAATTTTATATGATGTTTGCAGAATTATTGCAAAACATTCAACTTCAAATTACTATACGCTCGAATTTGTTTGGTTTAATGCGGAAGAGCTTGGAATAATCGGCGCCCAAAAGTATGCGGAATGCTACGCCGACTCCGTAGCCTTAATGATAAATCTAGATATGCCAGGAATTCCTTATGGCATTAATATTATGGGATTCGATCATTTAGAAATTTATGCTAAAGAATTTGTTAAAATAGCCAATGGATTTAACTTTAACGAAACAATTGCTAATACTCCTTGGACTAACAGCGATCATTTCCCTTTTATCGAACGAGGAATACCAGCAATCACCTTTCTAACTAAATTAGAAGACATAGCTGTTAAGCATTATCATGATTATGGAGACACATTTGACAAAGCGAATAAATTTCAAATGAGCGTTGCCGTCGCAGCTATAGCATCATTTGCTTATTATATTGCAAATACGACTTTAACCTATAAAAAATTAAATAAAGGCGAAATTTTAGAAATGTTAAAAAAATATAAGTTAGATATTATGCTCAAAAAACAAAATCAATGGAAATTTTAAATTTAAGATTCTCCAGAATTTTAGAAATTAATTAAAACAAATAAGCAATAGATATCAGATTTGATAAAATCGCTAAAATTTCTTAAGAATTGAAAGCCCAATTATAGTTATTCTTTTTTTTTAGCCGCTAAAGCTATATATTTATCTGCTAATTTTTTATTTCCAACTTTTGCATAAACTTTGGACAATAATTCATAAATGTTTTTTTTGGACGATGCTTCTTTTAAACCAAACTTTAACGCGCTTAGAGTAACTTCTAAAGAAGGAAAAATGTTTGATATAAGAAATAGATTGGCTATTTGCTCGTATGGTTCGCTTCGCTTTTTGTCTACATTTATGCTCTTTAAATAAAAAGCGAAGGCTTTTTCAAAACCTTCGCTGTCGCATCTTGACTCAAATACTTTCCCTGTCCACAGATAAATATCAAATTTTAATTCAGGGAACTCGTTCGCAACCTTTTCGCAAAAAAAAATAACTTGTTCGTCGTTTAAATATTTATTTCCAATTATAGATTTATAAGCGTTTATATCTTTGCATTCACTTTCCACTAAAAATCTAAAAACGTCAAACAACTCATCAAAAGAACTAGCCAATTTTATTTTTTCATTAAAATCTTTTTTTTCCATTTTAGCGCTCAAAAAAAAGACGCTAAAATATAATATAATTTTTTGAATATTTAAAACTTCTATAAATTTTCTTTTATTTTTTGCAACTGTTCCTTAATTGGTTTAGCCAGATTTTTATCCAAAATTTTTAAGTCCGATTGCCAGCTTTTTAATTTTTCATCTAATTCTTTTACTAATTTTAAACCTTCGTCTGTAAGAGTAATTTCGCAAGCTCTTCTATCATAAGAGGCGGTTTTTCTTTCGACATATCCTTTTTTATATAACTTATCTATAAGTCTTGAGACATTCGAAGTTTTATCCAACATTCTTTTTTGAATTTCTATAACTTTTACAGGTTCGGGATGGTACAGTTCGATAATTTTCATTGAATAATATTGTTCTAATGAAACGCCTTTCTGCTTCAATTCTTTTTCGGTTACATATCTCAAATAATTAGCCAACTCGATTGAGTCGAAAATCATTTTTAATTTTTCGCTTAAAACTACTTCTTTTTCGCTTGAGGAAATTTTCATGCGCTCTTCCTTTCTTTTTATTTATTATTTATATATTAAATAATAATCTGTTAATATAAGTTCATTTTTATTATTATAAATTGATATAAGATTAAACTACTATTGCCAAAAATTATCCGAATTTTTTCATTTTTAAATATGCCGAAATTGAGCGATCGTAAGTTTTTTCTGTCTTTTCGTCAAAATAACAAGCTGGCAATTGCCCCTTGCTTATATGATACTCTATACATTCGCAACAGTATCCTTTTCTTGGACAAGGTTCGTAACTGCAATTACATTTAGATAAGTTCTTTTGAAGATTTTTACAGTTCATTTTTGCCTCTCTTTAAATTACGAATTAAAGATAATATATAATATTATTATCGAAACAATAAAAAAATATTTTAATATAATTGCGATTTGATTTTAAGACTTATCTATTGACGCTTTAAGTATTAAAAATGTTGCAATGAAAAAACAAGTTAAACGAATTTAATAATTTTTAATTTGTAGAATAATCATATTGCTTGAATTTAACGATAAACTTACTGCCCAAGCCTTTCTTGCTGTCGACTTTAATTTCGGCGTTATTTAAATCGCAATATTTTTTTACTAATGCCAAGCCCAAGCCATTTCCGTCGTATCTTCTTGTGTAACCAGTTTCTTCTTGTGAAAACGGCTCGAATAAATGAGGCATATATTCTTCCGAAATCCCTACGCCAGTATCGATAACTTCAACAGCAACATGTTGTTCGTCTTGTTTTAACCTAATTTGAATTTTCCCCTCGTTTGTAAATTTAACGGCATTATCAAGCAAATTGTCGAATATTTTTAAAACTGTAAAGGAATCGGCAAAAATTGTAGATTTATCGCATTCTTTTATCAATTCTATTTCTAAATCTTTTTCTTTTGCTCTATTTTTGTATTCATTATATAAAGATTGAATTATAGGATATAAGTCGACATATTCCAACTTAGCTTTATATGTGCCTAGTTTTATTTCAGACATGCTTAAAATTAAATCGACAGTTCTCATTATTCTTCTACCAGCGCTTTCTATTATTTCAAATGATTCTTTCAATTCGTCGTTTAAATATTCTCGGACGTCCTCCTTAATTAATCTTGTGAAGCTTAATATAGCGCTAATTGGCGTTCTAATTTCATGAGACATTTGAGCCAAAAATTCATCTTTGATTTTATCAGCTTTAGTTAAAACGTCTATTTCTTTTTGTTTTCTATAATTTGTATACCATATTAACAAATAAATAAAACTCATAAAGCTTAATAAATATAAAACATATGCATATGTTGTTTTCCAGATGGGAGGGTTAATTGTTATTAGCAAAGTCAATTCTTTAGGATTCCAATAACCATCGCTATTTGAAGCTTGAACCTTAAATATATAAGAACCAGGAGGAAGATTAGAGTATATTGCCAAATTTCTATTTCCCGCTGATATCCAGGCTGCGTCATATCCTTCAAGTTTATATCTTGATATATTTTTTTCTGGAAAAGTAAAATGTATTGCAGCCCATTCTATCATTAAATAATTTTTATTATAAGGCAAAGATATTTCTTGAGCCAGATTTACATTTTTTCCCAAAAAATATTTTTCAATTTCTCCAGTCAAATCGCCAACGATAGAAATATTAGTAAAAACTAATTTAGGAGGCTTTGTATTTTGAATTATCTTTTCAGGAATAAAATAATTCATTCCATTTGACGATCCAATATACATTATGCCGCTTGTTCCTTTGTATAAGCTTTTCTCAGAAAAGATTTGACTTAATAATCCATCCTTGAAAGTATATTTTTGGAGTATTCCATTATGTTGAGAAAATTTTACCAATCCATCGGAAAGAGCTATCCAAAAATATCCCTCGTCGTCTATTTCTAATCCTTTAATCATCTCCCCTGGCAATATTATTTCTGCTTTTCCCAATTTTGGATTTAAAGTGAATAATCCGTTATTTGAGCCTACTAAAAGATTGTCTTTGTAAATTTTAAAGCATAAAATATTGTTAGATGGAATATTTGAATTAGATTGGTTCAATATTTTAGCTGCTCCGCTTTTTAAATCTATTATTGTAATTCCATTATTGTAAGATCCGACAATTATTTGATCGTCAAAACAGATAATATCGGAAACAAAATCAGAGGCAAGTTTTTTATCGTCGTAAAACGTAGAGTAAAATTCAAGCTCTTTAGTTCTTTCGTTAAAATTTAATAATCCGCCGCCGTTAGTTCCAATCCAAAAATTTAAATTTGGATATTCGTAAATTTTTGAAATATTTGGATGAGGCAGTAACAAATAATTTTTAATTCCTTGAACAAACTTTTTGGTTTCCGAATCGTAAATATAAATTCCGCTTTCAGTTCCAACCCAAATTCTATTTTTTGAATCTTGATATAAAGAATTTATTGATAAGCATTTTTTGCAATCCTGGTTAATTTTATCATTTAATTTTATTATTTGTCCTAAATAATTAACTACGGCTATTCCTTCGCTTGTTCCAATCCATACTTCTATGTTTGAAGTTTCTAAAATAGCTTTAGCGCTTCGATTTAAAATATCATAACCTTCATCTCTTATTATAACTTTAGAAATATCGAGGAATTTATACCTTGTTGGATCGTAATATGATATTCCTTCCTCCGTTCCAATCCACATTATTTCAAAAGAATCTACAAATAGCGCGTTCAATTTATCGGAAATTATTGATTTTCTATCTATTATATTATTTTTATATATAGAATATGTTTTGGTTATTGGATCAAATTCTATAAGCCCATCTTTAGTTGCGCACCATAATTCATTTTTATAAAATTTTAAGCTGGATATGTTATTGATTTTATCAGTTAAGTTGTTGAAATATATTCTTTTGTTTTCATTTGTATAAATATTGAATTCATTTAATCCGTTGTAAGTTCCGAGATAAATAAGGCTGTCTTTACAATTTTCAATAGAAAAAATAAAATTATGAGATAAACTATTAGGATTTTTTTGGTCGTTTTTAAAAATTTCATATTTATTATTAATTATATTAAATTTAATCAAACCATATAAAGAGCCAAGCCATAAAACGCTGTCTGACGTTTGCGTTATATCCCAAATTTGGTTTGCAAAATTATTATAATCTTGCTTTAAATTAAAATAGTACCTCTTAAAAGTTTTGCTTTTTCTATAAAATTTATTTAAACCGTTTTCAGTTCCAATCCAAATATCCCCATTTTTTGCTTCATAAATCGTTCGAACATTGTTTGAGCTTATAGAAAGAGTATCGTTTAAGTTCATTAAATAATTTTCAAAATTATCATTATCGCGATTATAAATCGATAGCCCTCCGCCTAACGTTCCAATAAACAGCTCGTTATTTTTAGTTGTAAGAAGAGCAAAGATATTGTTTGACCTTAAAGAATTCGAATTATTTTCAAAATATCTATAAACTTTAAATTTTGAAGCGTCGTATCTATTTAATCCGTTGCTTGTCGCAATCCATAGAAAACCTAGCGAGTCCTGGGCAAAACCGTTTATTGTATTGCTTGACAATCCATTTTCAATATTAAGATTTACAAAATTTATTTGCTTCTGCGAAAAAGAATTTGCAAAAAAAATGCAGCTTAGAATTATAAGATAACCAAAAATTCGATTCATAATTATGCAATATGCCAAATCATTATTATAAATATATAAAAATTATTTGATATTTTAATGAAATAAAACCTTAAATATTAATTATAAATAATCTTTATATATTCTTTTTCATTGCTTCGACATATTGCATAACTACTAAACGCGGTCTTGTTATTGCCGTTCCTACAACAACCGCCCAAGCTCCAAAGCTCAGCATTTTAGCCGCTATTTCGGGAGAATTGATTCTGCCTTCGGCAATTAAAGGAATGTTAATTTTTTTTACGCCTACAATTACAAGATCGTAATCTGGTTTATCTTTAGGCAAATGTTTTGTTTCTGGAGTGTATCCAGACAATGTGCTGGATACGCAATCGGCGCCAGAATTTGCGCAAGCTGCTAAATCTTCTACATTAGAACAATCTGCCATAACAATGCAATCAAATTTTTTTTTAACTTCAGAAATAAAATCAGGCCCCCTTAACCCTTCTCTTTTCCTAAACGTTCCATCTATTGCGATAATATGGCAACCAATTTTTAATAAATTTTCAACATCTTTAAATGAGCCAGTAATTTTAACATATCCATCGTCATATTTTGATTTTATTAAACCTATTACGGGCAGTTTCACGCTTTCTAAAATTTTTTTTGTTTTTTCAATACCTTCGCTCCTTATTGCGCAGGCTCCGCCCATTTCAGCAGCTCGAGCAAATAGCGATACCCCTTCGGGCGAGTTAAATGGATCGTCCCCTTCAGCCTGACAGGAAACTATTAGTCCCCCTTTTATCTTTTGCAATATTTCTTTCATACTTCAGTTTATTTTTTTTCTGATACTAAGATTGAAATTCCTTCTTCATCAGAATAATTTTTCAATTCCATATCTGCTATAGAAATCAATTGATTTCTATCGGCCACTCCAGTTAAATCGATAATTTTTCCTATTATTAAAATAAATATATCTGGCAGCAAAGCTCCCGCGTCGCCAAAGGTAGTATGTTCAGATAAGATTTGATTTAATTTTTCTTTAACATCGCCTACTTTTGATTGATAAACTGCCGCGTCATTAATCTGCAATTTTATAGTTCCTTCTTTATCCAATACTCTAATGTTTAAATGCTCGTCTTTTATCAACCCAAAAAATCTTTTTTTTGTTAAATTAAATCCAAAAACATTTAAAAAATTTGTTTGAGCGATTAAAGAAACGTTTTCTATATTTGTTTTTAGCGACAATGCAGCCAGTTTTTTCAATTCTTCGAGAGATTTTTCTTTGATATTTAAATCTTTAGTTCTCATTTCGCTGGAACCAGTAGCGACTACTGTAACTTTTTTATTTTGGTTGTCAATTTCAACATAAGTTTCGATAGTATTCGGCTCTGCTCCCATTTTTTGTACCGATTCAATAGCTTGTTGTCGCAATTCAGCAATATCAGCTTCCGTAGGATTGATTATATTTTTTTCCACGGAGTCTCTAATAATACCAAGAGCTGCGCCTATAGCAGAAATTACTTCGCAATCTTTAGCTATTTTATGATTAAACCCCAGTTCCTTAGCGGTATATGGAACAATTGCCGACGCCCCGCCTCCGCCGCCGACAAATTCAATTAAATCCTCGTCTAATTTATATTCTCTGATTAGTTGTTTAATTACAGGTCTAATTTTCTCAGCGGAAATATCCAATATTTCTTCGGCAATTTTTTCGGGTTTTTTTTCAAAATATTTTGATAAAGAACTAAAACAAGACTTTAGCGCGTCCATATTTGCTTTACCATGGCCAACTTCTTTTACTAAATTTAAAATATACGACGCGCAAGTTGGAGTTATGCAAAATTTCTTTTCATTTTCCGCTTGATTTTCTTTTTTAATTGCCATATAATCGGAAGGATCCCCTTTTAGAGGCTGTACGGTTTCAACGCTTATATTATTAAAATTTGAATCAGAACTAAATGAAACATAATTTAAGTCAGCTATATGGGCAGATCTAGGACCTACATCAATTATTTTTTTTCCGCTAATCCGAGGAATAGAGCCGCCTGCTATGCCTAAAGTTCTAACGTCCAAAGTTTTTAAGTATAATCTATTGCCGCCAATTTGAGCGCTTTTAACTTGCGGTTTGCCATTTTTGATAACTGATATGTCGGTTGAAGTTCCGCCGACTTCTAAAAAAATTCCATCTGAAATTTTAGCATACATCAACGCCGCAGCTACGCCAGCCGCTGGGCCTGAAAGCATCGTTAATATTGGACGCTTTCTCATTTCGTCAATATCCATAATTCCGCCGTCGCTTCGCATAACCATTAAAGGAGCTTGAATACCGCTTTCGCGAACTGCTTTTTCTGTCATATTTGCTGTTTCTATCATTTTAGGCATCATACTAGCGTTTATTATTGCAGTTCTTGTGCGAGCTCTTAATCCATACAATCTAGAAATTCTGCTTGCTGCCGTGGCATAGTATCCCATTTTTTGGACAATTGATACTACAAAATCTTCAGATGTAGGATCGTCAACTCCAAAAGCTTCAGATGCGACAAAAACTTGAGCTCCTTCGGCAATTAAATCTAATGCTGTTTGTTTAACTATTTTTTCATCTAATTTTTTTGAAGTATCCAAATAACGATAATAAGTCTTTAAAAATTTTCCCTTTGACAGCTCGATATCTTTCAAGTTAGTTTCCTTTTTAGAAAACTTTCCTTCCAAACCTTTTCCCATGCCAATAATACCTACGGCGGCAACGTCTCCTTCCAGCAATGCGTTAGTAGCTTGAGTAGTAGAATGAGCTATTAATACAACTTCTTCTGGTTTAATAGAATAATCTCTTAACAACTTGAGCATTGATTGAACAACGCCTTCAGCAACGCCTTTTTCAGATTTATGCGTAGTTGGAACGCAAGCTTTTCCGACTAAAGAAAAATCCGAAATATCTACCGCAACGGCATGAGTAAAAGTGCCTCCAACGTCAATTCCAATTTTTATTTTTCTCATATTTTATTAGTTTAGTAATATTTCATAGCGGCAATAATTAACCCGATTATTGCGATAAGCCACGTATATGGCAAAGTGTTAAATAAAATCTTTTGAGCGTCAGTTTTCATTTCATTTGCAAGCCAAACGTTTTGAGTATTAGTAGGATCGCTTATTCCTTGAATTTGCCCTACAGCGAGCAGCAAAGCCATAATAGCTCCAGGAGCCATCCCAGATGCAAGCAAAATAGCCGCTATTCCATATCCCATGCCCCATACATTTAAAGGTCCGCGATATAGGGCTAATGGAGCGGCTAAAGAAAACACTAAAACGAATTCTAATCCATTTTTTGGAGTAATTTGTATTAATAAAGGTTTCAATAAATTCAAAACAGGCCATCCTTGTACATAATTTCCATTTTTATTCAAAACTTCGGCGCCAGGTCCCATAATAGAATTCAATAACATTCCTATTCCTAACATTAAAGCTACAGCCGGCATAACAAGTCCTCCGCCCTCAAAAATCGACCTTACTAATAAATTTAAACTTCCCTTTCTCATCGTTGACAAATATCCATATAACAAACCACATATAAACGCTGCTATAAAATCCATCTCAAAAATTAATATTAAAAACAAAGGAACTAGCGGAGTAAAATATGCCGTCCAATAAATATTTTTATATGATTTTAAAATTCCGATTGAATACATTATACTTATAGCAAATAACATTGCTATTAAATAACCTATTGCTTGCTTTGCTATTCCTAGTATATCGCCAAACAAAATCCAAAGATTTTTTTTTGTTTCTTCGTCTATTTTATAATTCCAGAAAAGAACTCCAAGAGAGGACATTAAAATAAGAAACGTTATTGAAACGCCAATTTTTTTTAAATTTATTTCTCTACCATCTTTATATAATTGAAAAGTTATGTATACTATTCCAATTGAAAAAGTCAAAACAAACATGATTAAAGCAAAAGATTTTATTTCTCCAACCTCTAATTTTAATGTTTCTATATAAACAGACCAATTGCCTGCGTTAAGCAATCCTCCAATACTTAAGCCAAACAAAAAAATTCCGCATATTGTAACTGGTCCTATTCCCACTGACGACATTATCGGCAAAACCACTGTAGCGACCATAATTATTGCTCCTAACCCCCCCAAAGTAGAAAACAAAATCGTTATCAAGATTATCATAACTATCGCAATACTAAAAGGCTTATCGCCAGCTAACTCGGCCCCTTTTTTTATAAAATTTTCTGCGACCCCAGTTTTTTGAAGCAATACGCTTAACATGCTACCAAAAATCGCAATTGTATAAGCTTTCGATAATTTTATCGCTCCCATACCCATAACATATTCAATAGTATCATATATGTTAACTCCAGCAATAATCGGCAACAAAAACGCCATTATCGGCAAAGCAAGCAAAGCTGGAATCTTTCTAAAGAACATCATTAAGGATAAAACTATAAAAGTCATCAAAACAAGGAAAAGTTTAATATTCTCTATGTTTAAGAATGATTGATAAATGTAATTCATATATGAAGTTTTTTTTCCTAATATAATAAATTATTTTTATTTCTAATTTCTTTTTTTGCAAATTTCATATATTGCTTGAAATAAAACGTTTCAAATTTTCTTTTTTAATTCAACTTAAATTTTTATACATAAATAAAAGCTGAATTAAAATCTTATCTCGTTTAAATGAAAACATTATTTATTTTTTTCGATTATTTTCTTTTCTGCGATTGAATATAAAAAAAGTTTTAATAAATAGAGGTTAAATATTAAAAGCAATTAAACAATTTTTTTTATAAAACAAAAGGTTATTATTTAGTAAAGATTTAATATAAATAAAAATCAATAAAATGTACTGTTAATTCGCTTGTTAAACAAAAAAGCCCCGGAGCAACCGGGGCCTTATAAAGAATCTCTAAATTACTTCAGCAACATCATCTTCTTTGTATCGACAAATTTGCTTCCATCAGTTCCTTTAACTTCAAGTTTATACATATATACGCCAGAAGCTAATCTTGTAGCGTCAAACGTTACCTTTTTAACTCCAGCGTTCATTTCTTGATCAACCAACGTAGCAATTTTTTGCCCAAGTATATTGTAAATTGACAACGTAACTTTAGCGTCAGTCCTTAAGCTAAATTGAATAGTTGTTGTTGGATTAAATGGGTTTGGATAGTTTTGCTCTAAGCTGTATGCTGATGGAATAACTCCAGCCAAATCTTCAACTGAAACGACAGGATAGTATGCTTTCTTATATAATCCTGCAATCCAAATATCTGCATCTATGCCCCACGCAGTCTTAACATCTTTATAACTTCCATCATCCCATTTTTCCCAAGCGCGTTTAGCATTATCTCCTTTTCCATGGATGTCAGATTTAATGCCAAATGTATCGTCGACAGTTGCAGCCCATTCAACGCCTATAAATACAGGACCATCTAAAACAAACGGAGTATCTAACCAGAACTGTGTTCCAGCTGCGGTTGTATCGATATTAGATGTTTTAATAGTAGTCTTAAACAATAATGAGTCAGGAGCTCCAGTTGTTTTGTTTACAGTCTTTACTACAAGATCAATAAAATCAGACGCGTTTATAATTTTCTTATATCCAAAATAAACAACTCCGCCATATAGTATATCATTCTTTTGGAAATCTAACCTTTGATATTTGCCTAAATCGCCATATTTATTTGTTCCAAAAACAAATCCACCGTTGCCAGTTACTGTATAAAGAACTCCCGGAGCGTTGGCATAAGTTAACGTATCAGGAGAAGTTAAATATTCGTCGTTGGTATTAAATGCGGCAATGCCATTATTTGCTCCTAACACATAAATATAGAACATATTATTGTTAACTAATATATCAATATCTCCGCTTGCATTGCCATTAGTTTTATTTCCTATCGATGGAGTTTTGGCTATAAGTTCTGCATTTGCAAAACCGTTTGTAACATCTACAAAATCTACTCTTTCAAATCCTTCAGCTCCATTTGCAGAAGCATAATATGCTGCAACTATTTTTAATTTGCCGTTATCATCATCAACTTCAAAATATCTAATTCTTGAAGCTCCTGTTCCAATTAACGCAGTTGATATCGTATCAATAACGCTGCCGTTAATATGGCAATAATATAATTTTTCTCCGTATCGCTTGTAAATGAATGTTGTATCGTTTACAGGAAATGCATTAGCATTTGAACCAGATGTTGGACCATTAATCGTTATTACCTGATGACTAAATGTCTTTCCGCTGTCATTCGTAGTAAATTTAACTACTTTTGCAGGACCGCTGCCAGCATTAATTCCAGCCCAAATTTGGAAGCTATTGTCTGTAGTTTTTCCGACATAATTTACCATATCTCCCATTCTCTGAGAAACGTTATTTAAATTTAAACTAACGACTGCGATTGGAGCGGATGTTTCGCTGTCGTATCTATAAACTTTAAAGGGATTTGTTGCATCAGCATTTAAAGTCATATTATTGACAAATATAATTCCATCTTGACTTACTCCCGCGTCATTCATTGGGAATAAGCCGCCAGTTATTGTAGATGTTGGCAATATTGTAGTCAAACTATCGCCTGTCAATGCATCGTGAACTACTAATTTTGGACCGCCGCTTCGTGATACTACATATAGTCTAAATTTATCGTTAACTTTTCCTACGGCAAATCCTCTTTCATAATTTGAGCCAGCCATAGTCCAATATTTTGGCAAAGTATTATTTTTTGCCATTCGCGCCCATTTAAATTTCAATGTGGATACTTCGCGAGCTGGCTTGAAATCTTCTTTAAATCTTGGTTTAATTTGATACCCGCCAGTATAAACGCTTGAGCTTGATGTAAATTGGTCGACAATAAATGTTAAATTAAATCTCATATCCATTGGAACTTCAGTCCATCCTGGCAATTCAGTTCCTGCCCATATTCTCATTGTCATTTGATTTGTTCCATCAGTAACTGTAACATTTCCGCTTTGTCCTACTTGAGGCCAATTAACTGGCTGAACGAATTGCAAGTTCTTAACTTTTACAAGAACATTTTCATATTGTTCGCCAACTTGAGACAAGTTTGTCAGTTCAATAGGTTCTGGAACATCCTGCAATGACAAAATTATAATATCTTCAAAAACATTATTTGGAACAATTTCAGTTTTGCCCCGATACTGATCTATAACTCCCATTACGGCAACTTCGGTTCCAAGCGACAAATCTATTTTTTGATTGCTTTTATATATAGTTATGCCTTTGTTGCCATCTTGAATAACTATATCCGTTCTTGTTGTATTGCCTTGGAAGTTAGGCGATGTTACTATTCCTTTAACAATTACTTTTTTGCCCAATAAATCTGGTCTAAAGTCGCCATTAGTATCTTTTACAGCTTCAGCTATTGTCATAAATTTAGGTTGATAGTGAGCTACTACTTTAATAATGCTCTCTTTATTGCCAGCATAAACTGCAGATACGCCATAATAATAATTTGAATCTACTAAAGGATTTTCATCAACAAACTCTAAAGTCGCTCCAGAAACTGTTTGATATAGACTTAAGCTTGTTGGGCTTGCTCCACGATATATATTAAATCCTAATAAATTAACCATCGGTAAAAATCCAGGTATGTATCTAGCAGGTTTTGCCACAAATTTTAAGTTGGAAAGTTTCTTTACTTTTTCATCAACATTGGATTGAATTCCTAAAATAGGTTCTTCGGCAATTGGAGCTTTGACAATTTTATTTTGCCCTTCTACTGGGATGGAGACATAAACATCCATAACAAAATTGCCAAGATTCAAGTTACGAGGATTATATAAATTTGTAAATTTAAATTTATTGCCTACGATTTGCGGATTCCATACATGAACCTGTCCATTAATTTTTGGAGGAGTTGTAGAATCAGTCATTATTGATGGATATGCGTCATTAGCGGCATCGGCTCCTGAAAGTGGTTGAATAAAAATTCCTATTTTGCTTTGAGCGCCTACATTATTCAATGAAACATTTGTTGCCCACTTTATCGTATAGTAAGCGTCTTCAACAAATAAATTATCCGCTTTATACAAAACAGTTGAATCATTTATATCGACGACGTATAAGTTATAGTAATACGGGCCATGCTCTGTTTCCCAACCATAATAAGCAAAATCAAGCGATTTTAATTTTGCATTTTGATATTTTGCAAGGTCAACTATTACGCCATAAGCTCTATTATTTTGATAATAAAATGCGTTATATGGTTTCCCATCATGATAGGAAATTTTGAAATCCCCACCACTTAGTTTCCAGCTTAATATAGCTTTTGTTAAGTAAGGCTTAACTGAAACGTCATAAGAACCATAAGCAGAAACATTATATGCTCCTAATCCATTATTTGTAGATAGTACAAATAATCTTGGCCCTTTATTTGGCTCAAAATAAAATTCTACATCGCCAGTTCCATTACCATTTGTGTTTTGTCTTAGAGATTCTGTTTCGCCTATTAATTCAGCTGAGTTTGGATTTCCGCCTAATAATCTAAATAAAACAAGATGCTCTCTGCCTACTCCGTAAGCAAAAGTTGCATAGTACTCGTTACCAACATCGTCTGTAGCAACATATCTGATTGCATTAGATCCAGTAGGTATAATACCAGAAGAAACACTTCCTATTAATTGCCCGCTCGCTGTATATTTTTTTGGCGCCGATCCATTATAATTAACAATAAAATCTCCATTGGGCAAAAAACTAACAGATGGCGAAGCGCCGGTAGCATTATCGCTTAAGCTAATTTCAGTAGGAGTTGGATTAAAAGAAGAATCTGTATCTTGCGACCAGATATAAACTTTTGCGGCTCCTGATGTAGCTGACATAGCGATAATCTTTGCAGTTTTATCAGCCCATTTACCCGTAACTGTAATTTTATCTCCTAATCTAACATTTGTTCCGCTTAATACTTTCAATAAAACTTTAGAATGAAAAGAATTGTCTGATTGGTTAAAATATAAAGTATAAACTTTAAAAGTATCTGATTGGCTACCTTTTAAATTTGAAAAGAAAAATTCTCCATCTTCTGTAAAACCTCCATCGCAAATTACTAAAGTTCCATGAGAAACTTCTGATGGTAAAAGAGGAATTGTTAAATAATCTGAACCATTGATGCCATTAAGTACTCTTATAAAATTACCTCCGAATCTGCTTAAAACGGCAACGAACGGAGTATCGTTATCCAAAAAAACTCCCATTCCTCTTTCTGTATTTCCCGAGGGAGAAAACCACGTTGGCAAACTATCAGCTCCGCTAAATTTAGCGGCTCTTACCCATTTTCGAACAATGTTAAATTGTCCGAAAATGGAGCTAGTAGTTAATAAAACAATAGATAACCAAAGAAATGATCTTCGCATATGAGCTCCTTTTTTTGTTGCTGTATGTTTAAACTAGCCATTTTTTTTTTAAAAAACAAAAAAAATTAAAAAAATGATAAATTTTGTAAACGTTTACAATTTTGATCTAAATTTCCATATTCAATTTACAAATTTTTTTATACATTATTATGTTCATTGATATGATTAATATAATATCTTTGATATTAGCTTTAGAACAAACTTAATTAAATTATTCACGCAATTTTTATAAAATCAATTTGCTATTATTTAGGTATCTTTATGTAAGAAAAATTTATTACAATTTTTCTTGCTTTGTAATAATTTTTTTTTTATTTTGTTAAAAAATTAAGAAGAATTTAATGTCTCAATATAAGGTAGTTACATTTTACTATCAAAAATTAAATCCATTTTTGCTTCGTCATTGTCCTGATCACTAATACCTGCCAAGTTATTTTTATTATTTTAAAAAGTTCCTCTTAAGGCATTATATTTGAGGCATAAATCGCTTCAAATTAATGAAAGGAGATAATTATATGTGTGGAATAGTTGCTTACATTGGTACTAATAATGCTGTTCCTATTTTAATTAATGGATTAAAAAGATTAGAATATCGCGGTTATGATTCGGCCGGCATAGGAATTATAACCGATAACAAAGTCGACATCATAAAAAACGTAGGAAAAGTTTCCGAATTGGAAAAAAAATTGGAAAACTTGAATTTGCAAGCTAATATAGGAATAGGTCATACTAGATGGGCTACTCACGGCGAACCAAATGAAACAAACGCTCATCCGCATCATAACTCGACTAAAGATTTATTCTTAGTTCATAATGGAATTATTGAAAACTACAGAGAATTAAAATTAGCTTTGGAAAATAAAGGATATGTTTTCTATAGTCAAACTGATACAGAAGTTATCGCTCATTTAATAGACAGTTTTTTGAAAGAAGGATCTTCTTTTACGGAAGCTGTTAGAAAAGCTTTATCTGAAGTAGAAGGCACATATGGACTTGTAATTGGTTATATTAAAGATAAAAATAAACTTATAGCGGCGCGAAAAGGCTCGCCTTTAATAATAGGAATAGGAAATAATGAAAATTTCATCGCTAGCGACGCGACGGCTTTAATCGCTCATACATCTCAATTAATTTATCTTGAAGATGGCGAAATAGCGGAAGTATATAACAATAGAGTTTTTACTAAGAACTTAAATAATGAAGTAATTTCCAAATCAATAACTGAAGTTAAACTAAAAATAGAAGAAATAAGCAAAGGCGGTTATCCGCATTATATGCTTAAAGAAATTATGGAGCAACCAGAATCGCTTCGCAATACATTTAGAGGACGACTTCTTTACGACGAAGGAACTTCAAAACTCGGCGGTTTATTAGGTTATGAAGATTTAATCGCTCAATCGCCAAGAATAGTTATTGTCGGATGTGGCACATCGTGGCACGCTGGCTTAGTTGGAGAATATATGATTGAACAATTTTGCGAAATACCAGTCGAGGTCGAATATGCTTCCGAATTTAGATATAGAAATCCAATAATCTATCCTGACGATACTATTTTTTTCATTTCTCAAAGCGGGGAAACTGCCGATACTTTAGCGGCTCTCAGAGAAGCCAAAAGAAAGGACGCATTGGTTTTAGGAATATGCAACGTAGTCGGCTCGTCTATCGCTCGCGAATCTCAAGCTGGAGTGTATTTGCACGCTGGGCCTGAAATTGGAGTCGCATCGACAAAAGCATTTACTTCGCAACTTATGGCTCTTGCATTAATAACCTTGCTTATAGCTCGAAAGAAAAGAATGAGCTTAGTTGATGGGAAAAATATCGTCGCTGAAATTCAAAAAATTCCTGATAAAGTTGAAAAGATTTTGACATTAAATTCGCAAATAGAAACTTTAGCCGAACAATTTAAAGACGCTAAGAATTTTATATACTTAGGGAGAGGTTATAATTTCCCGGTCGCTTTAGAAGGCGCTTTGAAACTTAAAGAAATTTCTTACATCCACGCCGAAGGTTATCCAGCAGCCGAAATGAAACATGGACCAATTGCATTAATAGACGAAAATATGCCAGTTGTTTTTATCGCTCCGCAAGATTCGACTTATGAAAAAATTTTAAGCAATATTCAAGAAGTTAAAGCTCGCAAAGGAATTATAATCGCAATATGCGACGAAAACGACAATAATATAGATAAACTTGTGGATTATACAATAAAAATACCGTCAACTATTAGAATGTTGATGCCAATACTTACTGTTATTCCATTGCAATTGCTAGCTTATCATATTGCCGTTAAAAAAGGGTTAAATGTTGATCAACCTAGAAATCTTGCAAAATCTGTAACCGTAGAATAAAAACTATCAACAAAACAAATTATAGGAGTATTTTATGAAAAGAAAAAATGTTATTATTATGGGCGCAGCAGGACGCGATTTCCACAATTTCAACGTCTTTTTCAGAGACAACGAAGATTATAATGTCGTCGCTTTTACGGCTACTCAAATTCCGAATATTGAAGGAAGAGTTTATCCAGCAGAATTAGCCGGAAAATTATATCCAAATGGAATCAAGATTTATGAGGAATCAGAATTAGAAAGATTAATTAAAGAACTTAATGTAAATGAAGTTGTTTTCTCTTATTCGGATGTTTCTTTTGAATATGTTATGACTAAAGCTTCGATTGTTAATGCCGCTGGATGTTCGTTTAGATTATTAGGCGGCGAGGAAACAATGTTAAAAAGCTCTAAACCTGTTGTCGCCGTTTTAGCCGTTAGAACTGGTTGTGGAAAATCTCAAACTTCACGAAAAATCGTTGACATTTTAAGAAAAGCTGGTAAAAAAGTAGTCGCTGTTAGACATCCGATGCCATATGGCGATTTAGTAAAGCAAAAAGTTCAAAGATTCGCAAGTTTAGATGATTTAAAGAAACATAATTGCACAATTGAAGAAATCGAAGAATACGAACCTCATATCTCGCGCGGCGGCGTGATTTACGCTGGAATTGATTACGCGGCAATTTTAGCTGAAGCTGAAAAAGAAGCCGATATAATATTATGGGACGGCGGAAATAACGATATGCCATTCTTTAAACCTACAATAACTTTTACTGTTACAGATCCACATAGACCAGGCCATGAATTAAAATATTATCCTGGAAATACTTCTTTACGATTGGCAGACGTCGCGATAATCAACAAAATCGACTCGGCAGAACCTAAAAATATTTTAACGGTAAGAAATAATATTAAAGCTGTAAACCCGAAAGCTCAAATTATTGATGGAGCTTCTCCAATATTTGTTCAGGACCCGAACGTTATAAAAGGAAAAAGAGTTTTAGTTATCGAAGATGGTCCAACATTAACTCATGGAGAAATGGAATACGGAGCTGGAACTATTGCCGCTATGAATTATGGCGCCGCAGAAATAGTCGATCCAAGACCATATGTTGTTAAATCAATTGCTGAAACATTCAAAAAATATCCTAAAATTGGAATATTATTGCCAGCGATGGGATATGGCGAACAACAAATGAAAGATCTTGAAGAAACAATCAACAGAACTGACTGCGATAGCGTTGTTATAGGAACTCCAATTGATTTGAGCAGATATATAAAAATCAATAAGCCGCACACTAGAATAATGTATGAATTGCAAGAAATTGGCGGAATTACTGTCGAAAACATTTTGAAAGAAAGAGGATTAATATGAAAAAATTAGCTGTCGTCGCATTCGGCGGCAATGCTTTGCTGCGAGGCAATCAAATTGGATATGCAAAAGAGCAAGAAGCTAACGCGTATGATACGACAAAAAATTTAATTAATTTGCTTGAAGATGGCTTTAATTTGGTAATAACACATGGAAATGGACCGCAAGTTGGAAATATTTTGCTGCAACACGAAGCTGGTCATTCAGTTTATAAAATTCCTAAATTTCCTTTAGATGTGTGCGTTGCAGAATCGCAAGGATCGATTGGTTATATGCTAGAAAAACAACTTCGAAACGTTTTGAAAGAACATAAAATTAACAGAAATGTCGTTACCTTTATCACTGAAGTTGTTGTTGATAAAAACGATCCTGCGTTTCAAAATCCTACTAAACCTGTTGGACCGTTTTATTTAAAGGAAGAAGCAGATTTATTAGCTAAAGCAAACAATTGGATATTTAAAGAAGATCCACGAAAAAGAGGTTGGAGAAGGGTTGTTCCTTCTCCAAAACCTTTTGACGTTATGAATAAAGAACTTATTAAAGAACTGGTTGAAGAAGGAAATATTGTAATAGCCGTTGGCGGCGGCGGAATCCCAGTCTTCTATAATGAAAATGGAACTATTGAAGGCGTTGAAGCAGTTATTGATAAAGATCTTGCATCGGCAGTTTTAGCTCGCGAAATTGGAGCTAACGCATTTTTTATTTTAACCGACGTCGCTAAAGTATGTATTAATTTTAACAAACCTAATCAGCAAGAATTAGACAAACTACACGTTGACGAGGCTAAAAAATATTACTCTGAAGGTCAATTTCCCGACGGAAGTATGGGACCAAAGGTATTGGCTGCGATTTCTTTTTGCGAATCAAGCGGAAATATCGCCATTATAACAGAAGCATCTCAACTTAACAATAAAAATGCAGGAACTATTATCTATAAATAAAAAATAAGAGGTTTTTATGGCAGTTAACATGAAAGGAAAAGACTTAATCTCGATTAACGACTTAACTCACGAAGAAATTTGGCAAATTTTTGAGTTAAGCTCAATATTAAAATTAAAAAGACTTACAGGAGAAGCGCACGAACTTTTAAAAGGCAAAAAATTAGGAATGATTTTTTCTAAACCTTCTACAAGAACAAGGGTGTCATTCGAAGTTGGAATTTATGAATTAGGCGGAATTGGACTATATTTTGGACCTAACGATTTACAATTAAATCGCGGCGAAACAATCGCCGATACTGCAAGAGTTTTATCGCGTTATCTTGACGGTATTATGATCAGAACTTTCAGCCATCAAGACGTCGTTGATTTAGCGAAATATGCTTCCATTCCAGTAATTAACGGATTGACTGATTTATTGCATCCTTGCCAAGTTTTAGCTGATCTTTTTACTATCTGGGAAAAGAAAAAAGTTTTAAGGGGATTAAAGCTTGCATATATTGGCGATGGCAATAATATGGCCCACTCTTTATTGCATGGCTGCTCAAAGGTAGGAATGGATATTGCAATAGCTTCTCCATCGGGTTATACTCCCAATCCAGAAATAGTCGAAAACGCCAAAAGAAACGCTAAGTATTTTAATTCAAAAGTTGAAATTCTGAACGATCCAATCGCGGCTGTTAAAGATGCCGATATAGTCTACACCGACGTTTGGGCTTCTATGGGACAAGAAAAAGAAGCTGAAGAAAGAAAGAAGAAATTTATGTCTTATCAAGTTAATTCTGAATTAGTTAAACACGCAAAATCAGATTATTTGTTTATGCATTGCTTGCCTGCTCATAGAGGCGAAGAGGTTACAAATGAAGTGGCAGATTCTCCAAATTCTGTAATTTTTGACGAAGCTGAAAATAGATTGCATGTTCAAAAAGCAATTATGGCTTTGACAATGTAATAAAACTTCGATTTCTTTTTATTTTAAGCTTAAACGGGCTTTATTTCCGTTTAAGCTTTAATTTTAATACGTTTATAGCGTTTAATTTTTTATAAATATTTGATATTTTGATTATTTTATTTTATCTTTATAATTAAAACTACTCTTTTTAATATGAAGGCAAAATCAAATTATTTTTTTTTATTAATCCTTTTATTTTTCAGTTTTATACCTGTATCTTGTATCAATAGCTCCTTCATTAGCTCAAAAAATGTAGAATATGTAATAGTCATACATGGAGGCGCTGGATCTGTTTCTAAAACTATTCCAAACGAAGCAAGAAATAGATATTTAAATTCTTTAACTAAAGCTTTAGAAATTGGACAACAAATTTTGCATAATGGCGGAAACGCTATAGACGCAGTGACACAAGTTGTAGTCCAATTAGAAAATGATTCTTTATTTAATGCAGGTCGCGGAGCCGTCATAAATGAAAAAGGAGAAGTTGAATTAGACGCTTCTATTATGAACGGAAAAACTTTAAGTTGCGGAGCTGTTGCGGGCGTTAAAACCGTTAAAAATCCTATATTGCTTGCTCGAGCAATAATGAATAATAGCAGACATATTTTTATGATTGGAGAAGGCGCCGAACGATTTGCAAAAGAAAATGGATTGGAAATAGTTCCTAACGATTATTTCAAAACTCAAGAAATGAAAAAATTTTGGAAAGAAGCTAGAGAAAACGAATCGCGCGGAACGGTTGGAGCTGTTGCGTTAGATAGATATGGAAATTTAGCCTCAGCCACTTCAACCGGAGGAATGCACAATAAAAGAAGAGGAAGAGTAGGCGACGCCGCTATCATTGGAGCTGGAACCTATGCCAACAATAAAACTTGCGCAATTTCAACTACGGGTTGGGGAGAAAAATTTATTCGACAAGTTGTAGCTTACCAAATATCCGCTCTTATGGAATACAAGGGTTATAATCTTGAAAAAGCCGTCGAGGAAGTTCTTTACAATAAACTTGAGCCAAAAGACGGCGGAGTTATCGGCGTTGATAAGAAAGGAAATTTTGTAGCTCTATTCACTACTGCAAGTATGTTTAGAGGCTGGGCAACTTCAAAAGGAGAATTTGTCGTTAAAATTTGGGAATAATTTATCGCGATATAATTTTTTTATATAAACTAACAATCCTGTTATTAAGTAAATCAATGTATTTATAAATATTAACATAAATAATAGTTTTACAATAACTGAAATAATTTCTGTTAATTGTAATTATATATTCTACAAAGACCCCTTTTCTAATCAAATCAAAAAATAATATTGAGACTGTCGCTAAAATTAAAATAAATATAAATCCTATCGAAGCGGCTTTAAAATCAGATTTAGATGAAAGAAAATTTAAGCTTAAACTTGTCAGAAAATATATAACAACAATCGTTAAAACAAAATTATTACTATTATAAAACTCAATTATTTTCTTAAAAAATTTTTCAAAAAAACTCAAAAACAATAATATAATATATCGACTAAATTCAATTAAGTCATTTTTTTTATCAAAGTAAATTTGGAAAAGCTTTGACAATTTATCTTCAGTTTCTCTCAGATCAATTTTTAATATATAATTCAAAATAATAGCAATTATCGGAAGAATAAGAGTTAAAGGCGCCATACCAATAACAATTGTTCCAATCCTATGAATAACATTTTCTTTATTATAACCAAACTGTACGTAACCAAATTCGCCGTTTTCATAATTTTCAAACAATCTAAATTTTATAACTCGCATTCTTAATAATTTGCAAGCAATCCAGTGAGATATTTCGTGAATTAAAACGCCAAAAAATAAAATAAATATCACAATATATTTATGAAAAAGAAAATCAAACCGATTTATGATATTACGATTTAGAAATGATATAAGCCCAATTTGAATGAGAAAAAGTATTAAATAAAAAAGAAATAATTGAGTCATAAAAAAAATTACATATAATAAAGCGGAGATGTAGTCTCCGCTTAATATTATCTTAATTTGCCAATGGCTTCGTTCAATTCTTTTGTTGGAATTTTCAAAGCGGCAATGCCTTTTTCTAAAGCTTTGTTTCCATCTTTATCGACTCCTTTAGCCGAAGAATTAATCGTAGCTATTACATTATTGCTCTCAATTTCAATTATAATAATCGCTAATTCAACATTTTTCACTTTCATCTCTCCGCTCATTCCAGTAACTGATTGACCATCGGTCGAATTAATTACGGCGCGGACTAAATAATCTCCGCTTGTTTGATTGATTACAACGTTATTTTTTTCTAATTCTTTAGCTAATTTCTTTTGCAAATTTAATTTCGAGCTGCTTGAACCTTCTCCCGTTACTTCAAATTTTGCATAAATCTTTTTGCTTGCTTCGACGTTAAAATTAAAAACTACTGTCGTATTTTTTTCTACTTGCTGTTTTAATTTTGGATTAATCCTTCCTAAATCTATAAATGCAGTTATTTCGCCAACTCCAGCTCTTATTCCCTCGGCTGCTACTATATATCTTAAAGTCGCTCTGCCGTCTACATCTGTAGTAATTTTTTCTAAAACATTTTTGCCAGCTTTAAAAGTTATAGTAAGCCCTTTAAGCGGAATTGCTTTCATAGGATCGCCAACAAAAGCTTGCAATACTAAAGGTTTAGGAAGAGCTTTGCCAATTTCTCCTTGTTGATTATTGCCGCTAACAATTCTAAGAAAAACCCTTGACAATAACTTTGTCAATTCTGCGTCGATATTTTCATAAATATAATCTTTATTTAATTCATAAGGTTTAATCGCCAAAGAATTATATAATATTATCCTAGAATACAAGGGCTGGGCTATATTCATCGCTTCCAAATAATTATTAATCGCTGGTCCTAAATCTCCCGCGTTGACTAAATCCTTAGCAGTTTGAATTTTTATTCCCAATTTTTTTACTTCCTCGTCTATAATTCCTTTTAATCCAGTAATATATTGTTGTTTTTCAATCGCGGCAAAAACATACACGCTTTTGTCCACAGGATTTATATAAGATTCGGGAAATTCGAGCCCAATTAAATCGATTTCGTCGACTACAGATTCAACTGCGCTTTTGAACTCGCTTGCAATTATTCCTTCGTTGCCGATTATAGTTTCGGTTTGAACATAATCAACTTTACCTTTGACGGTAACTTTAATTTGCGATGCGACTCCAAATCGCGCTTTGCCTTGAGCTTTTTCCAACGCGTTTGGTCCGCTCGCAAAACCAACGGCTGTCCAATACATTTCGGCGGGATACTTTTTATGCGTTCCGCTTTGAGCCCAATCCGGCAATTGAGCTTTAACTATAGAGGCAAATGACCAAATAAAAACCGTAATATAAATTATTTTAGTTCGCATTTTCTATTCCTATTATGATTAATTTTCTATTGACATTTATTCTTTTTAATTTTGCTCCCAAAGATTTAAAATCATTATTTGCTTCTAATTTTTTATTTAATTCTCTGAAAAATCGATTTGAATTTTCAAATTTATTTTGCCAGATATTATAATCTATAGTTTGCTCAGTTGCAATATTTTGTTTTTTCTTAGTAGTTACATCTTTTAAAACATCGTCGACAATGTCGGCAACTTCGTATGGATCTTCAAAACTTCCAGTTATTTTAAAAATTACTTTATATTGCTGGCCGTTATTAATATCCTCTTTCCAATAAGCGTTTATTCTGCTCAATACTTTCTCAATCGCCCAATTCATCGCTTCTTCGATCAAAGCGGCGTCTGGAGCATTTGGTCTTTCTGGACTATAACCTGTTTCGGTCCCAAGCAATCTTGCAGTTGTTGTCTCGTATGCTCTTGCGGCTACGACAGCCTTTTTTCCTATCGAACCCTGTTCTACAGCCACATTATATGTAATATAAACGTCGGAACCTATTGACAAAGCTATAGCATACGCTGGATCGTCTTCAATTCCTTTAATTCCAACTTGAGCGCTAACTAAATCATTTAATTGATCTAAAGCTTCTGGAACTTGAACTTCATACTTTCGAGCAGTTAAATAACCTTCGATTACTTCCGCTCCTTTTTTGACATTTGGATTTGATTGTAAGATATTGATTGGATTTTCTCCTTTTTTAACTTCGGGAATTACCATAATAAAAGGATTGCCCACAGCCGCAGCCAAAGCTTCTTTGGAAGCCACAATTCCTTTTGCCGCTAAATCGTCGTTTAATTTTTGACGATTTACTCTTATCATTTTTTCAATCTTTATTTCTTTTCCAACTTTTACTCTCGATAAAATATCATTTGCCATGTAGGCAATGTAGTTGTTAATGTTTGCTATGTCAAAAAAATCATTTTCAATATTTGCAAAAGCTTTTTTTTCAGCTTGAGTTTGCAAGACTGGATCCGTTGCATTATAAAGCAAAAAATAAACGGCCGCTTTTTTTGCGTCGTTTTCGGCGGCGTTGACATCTTTGCCTATTCCTTTTGCTTTAACTATCACTTCAGTTGGAGAGTAAGCGTCGACAAAAACTGCTTCGCGAGATTTTGGCAAATTTCCTTGCGAATAGCTAAACGAAAAGCTAATAAAGAACAAAATTAAATTTGCGATTAAAATAATTTTTTTTTGCGCCATTTTTAGCTCCTTATATTATATTTTTTGGACATTTCATAAAAATAGAATAAAAAATTTATATTTTTTCTTATTTTTAAAATTATATTTTTATATTTACAAAAAAAATGCCGCATAAAATGAGGCGCTTTAATTTTAATATTCTATTTCTTTTGAGGTTATAGCTTCAAAAGGATCAAAGAATAAGCTAGGCAAAGCATAAGTGAAATTCAATCCAATGCTAAGTCCGGTTAAGTTTGATTTGGTTGTTACAGAAAATGGAGAACCGCTAATCTCTTTTCCGTCCTTCTTAATAGTTACTTCGTCTATATCGCTGGTTGATTTATATGCTAAATGCAAACCTATTGTAAGATCTGGATTTGCCAAATAGCTTAAATTAGCGTCGGCTCTAAAACCTAATAAGCCAGCGGAAACTTCATATTCTTCATTCGAAAGATTTTTATACATTATATCTATCATATTAAATCCATAACCAGCTCCAAGCTCCAAATTAATTCTCGATACCCAGAATTTTTTAGTTAATCCGCCATATATAGAAATTACGCTCGCAGAACTTAGTTCATCTATAAAAGTCTCGTTAGCTTTTGCGTTTAATAATCCATATCCAAAATCTACATATAAAAAGGTTTGAGAAGCTTTAATATATTTCGCAAGATTAAGCTGCAAGCCTATATCAAATCCAATTCCTCCTTTAATGTCTTCTTCAAATATGCCTGACCAATCATCTAAAGGCAAATTAGCATCAAATCTTTTTGCTCTTAAAAATAAATCTATTCCTAATCTTGGTCTTTCCGCAAGAAGCATTCCTCTTTCTATGTTTTTTCCAATATATTTTTTAAACTTTGAAACAGCATTCGGATTATTTCTAGTATCAGCAATCACGCTTGCTCTTACAAAGCCGGCATTTACTTTTTTAAGATTGCCATAAGAATCTTCTTCAAATTCTACAATATCATATCCTTCGTCTATAATTAATCCTTCTTTTGTTCCAAGCGTAGCTTCTACATAAGAACCTTCGACATTTTTAATTTCGCCAGACAACATAAATTCTGGAATTTTTTTCATTTCAACAGCCAGATTTTTTGCCCAGGTGTTCACAGCCATAAGTCTTGCATATGTTGTTCCGTCAACTTTCCTATTTTTTAAGCTATATTTGTCGTCTTTTGTGGCGCTTGAAATTCCAGTAAATATTTCGTTAGATTTTGTCATTAATCTTGCGTTATATTTCCCCTGTTGATTTCTTCTGATTTGATACCAAATCATAAATCCTTTAATATGGGCTGTTATAATATTGCCAGTTGTAGTTTCTTCGTAGAAAGTAACAACTGGCAGGTATATATAAGCTGAATTAAGAACTTTAATAATATCGTCGGCGGTCAAACCTGATCCTTTCATTTTTTCAACTGCGGCTGTAATTAATTGCTCTTCTTTTAGATTGCCTTTCGCTCTTTCTTCTGCGTAAAATTCGACTACTTCGACAATTTTTGGAACTATTGTTTCATCTAAAGCTTTTGCTATGCTTTGCGGACTTAAATCTGTTTCGTTAGCTTTTTTAACAAATTCTCTTACGGCGTCGTCAGATATTTGATTATAATCAAATCTTGGTATTTCAATATGAGCTTTAAATCGATTCGCTATTATGCCAGTTAAATCGGAAGGCGGATTTACTTTTAAATATAAAACCGAACCTAAGGAAGTTATAGACTTTCTTTCATATTTTCTTTCTTGAGCATAAGAATATGAAATAAAGATAATTGCAAAAATAAATAGTCCTAATTTTTTCATTAATCCCTCCTAATGAATTGATTTTGTAAAGAAAATATAAAGCTATTTCATTTAAAAAACAAATTAAATGTATTATCATTTTTCTAGGATAAAATTTTCAATAACGGCTTCTACTGAATTAATAACTTCGTTAATTTTGGAAGTATCTTTTCCGCCAGCTGTTGCAAGAGTCGGCCTTCCGCCTCCGCCTCCGCCAACTTTTTTAGCTAATTCTCCAGCTATTTTGCCCGCGCTAAGATTTTTTTCTTTAATCAAATCGTCGCTTACAACGCAAGCTATTGAAACTTTTTCTCCTATAACGCTCGCTAAAACACCAACTCCGCTTCCTAATTTTCCTCTTAAAACCGAGGCTAAATCTTTTAACATTTCTTCATTATCGGCTTCTATAATCCCCTTGCAAATTTTAATATTTTCAAATCGGGTTGGTTTCTCAATAAGTTTTTCAATTTCTTTAATTTTTTTCTCAATTGCATATGACGACAATTCTTTTTCTTTCTTTCTTAGCTCATCATTAACTTCGTTTATTTTGCTTTCTAAACTTATGATTTTAGTTTCAAGACTTTTCGCATAATCTAATATTCCTGTTCCTGTTACCGCCTCGATTCTTCTAACCCCAGCGGCAATTGAACTTTCAGAAATAATTTTTAATGCTCCTATCTCGCTCGTATTTCTTACGTGAGAACCTCCGCAAAATTCGGCGCTTACTTCGCCAAATTGAACGACATTTACTTTATCGCCATATTTATCGCCGAAAAACATTAAAGCTCCCATTTTCTTCGCTTTTTCAAATTCAATTTCTCTATAGTGAGTCAAGGGTATCGCCTCTAAAATTTTTTCATTCACCCAATTTTCTATTTTATTAATTTCTTCGTCAGTCAATTTTGAAATATGATTAAAATCAAATCTTAATCTATCCGGTCCGACATAAGAACCAGCCTGCTGAACATGTCCCCCTAAAAATTTTCTTAAAGCGGCATGCAGCAAATGAGTAGCCGAATGATTTCTCATTATTTTCAATCTTCTTTTCTTATCTATCTTTGCTTTTACTATTTTGCCTAGCTCGAAATCTGTATTATTCGGATTTGCGACAATATGAATAATCGCTCCGCCAGCATTTGAGACATCAATCACTTCGTATTCTTCGCCTTCGTATTCAATCGTCCCTAAATCGTCTATCTGTCCGCCTGCTTCTACGTAAAACGGAGTTTTATCTAACGCTATATATATATATTCTAGTTTCTTTTGAACAGCTATAATTTTTGCTTCGACTTCAAAAAAATCGTAACCGACAAATTCAGTATTTATTGCTCCATCGGTTGAAAATTCATTTAAATTGATTACTTCAACTGACGATGCAAATTTGTTTTTCGATGCTTCGCGCGCTCGTTTTTTTTGTTCTTCCAATAGAAGATTAAACTTTTGCAAATCGACAACAAGATTCTTTTCTTTTGCCATCAGCAACGTTAAGTCGATAGGAAAACCGTAGGTATCGTAAAGCGTAAAGGCTTCATTCCCTTTTATAATTCTATCTGAATTTGCAGCATTAGCGGCAATTTTTTCAAACAATTCAATACCGCGATCCAATGCGCTTGCAAAACTTTTTTCTTCGGCCATTAATGTTTTTTCTATTAAATCTTTTTGAAGCTTAATTTCTGGAAAAATGTAAGACATTTGTTCTGTCAATACTTCGACAAGCTTGTATAAGAAAGCATCATTTAAATTTAATTTTCTGCCAAATCGAGCCGCCCTTCTTAAAATTCTTCTTAAAACATATCCTCTTCCTTCATTTGAAGGCAAAGCTCCATCGGCAATCGCAAAAGAAAGAGTTCTAATATGATCTGCAATAACTCTCATCGGCGCTTGATTTTTTTCTTCCTCATAAGAAAAGCCGGATATTTGTTCGATTTTTTTTATTATAGGTTGAAATATGTCAGTATCATAATTTGATTTTTTCCCTTGCAAAACAGCAGTAATTCTTTCAAAACCCATTCCTGTATCGATATGTTTTGCCGGAAGCTCTGTCAAAGTTCCGTCGTTTTCTCTGTTATATTGAATAAAAACTAAGTTCCATATCTCTATACACTCAGGCGTCCCAGCGTTTACCAAACTTGAGTTATCAGGATCCTGGCTTAAGTTTATATGAATTTCAGAGCAAGGACCGCAAGGTCCGGTTTCCCCCATTTCCCAAAAGTTTTCTTTTTCTCCGAATTTCAGAATATGAGAATGTTTAATATCCGTAACTTTTTTCCATAATTCCATCGCTTCATCGTCGTCTTTGTAAACTGTTGCATATAATCTTTCTTTTGGCAGTCCCCAGACTTTTGTCAATAATTCCCACGCCCATTTGATCGCTTCTTTTTTGTAATAGTCGCCAAAAGACCAATTCCCCAACATTTCAAAAAATGTATGATGATAAGTATCAAAACCGACTTCTTCAAGATCGTTATGCTTTCCGCTGACTCTGATACATTTTTGAGTATTCGCCGCTCGTTTATAATCGCGACTTCCTTTGCCTAAAAAAACGTCTTTAAATTGATTCATTCCGGCGTTAGTAAAAAGAAGAGTAGGATCGTCATATGGAATAACTGATGAACTTGGAACGATTCTATGACCGCGTTCTTTAAAAAACGTAAGAAATTGATCGCGTATTTCTTTTGAAGTTGTCATAATTTATCCGCTTTTTTGTTTCCGATTTTTTATAAAAAAATATTTGAATTTTAGCAAGATACAAAAATTTTTATTATTTTTGTTTTTTTAGTTATTTTAATTGAAGATGACTTTAAGAAAAAAATTGTTAATAATACGATTAAGTTCGTTAGGCGATTGTTTATTGACCACTCCAATAATACGTTCTTTAAAGAAACAATATACTGATTTACAAATCGACTTTTTGACGAAAAAAAATTACGAAGACGTTTTTAAATATAATCCTCGCCTAAATCGTTTGCTTTTATACGACGGCAATAATTTTCAATCTCTTAGAAAAGAAATTATTCAAAATAAATACGACGCTATTGTCGATCTTCATAATAACCTTATATCTAACCTTCTTACTTTAGGCTCGAATGTAAAGAAATATAAATATCGATCCGGAGTTTTTGCAAAGTTTTTATTTGTAAAATTTAAAATTAACCTTTTAAAAGACTACAAGTCAGTTCCTCGCAAATACGCCGAAGTTTTGCCAGATTTAAATTTAGACTCCGAAGGATTAGAAATTTTTATTCCCGAAAACATTAAATCTCGTTTAGAAAAATCGCGCAACTATATAGCTTTCGCTCCCGGAGCTCGTCATTTTACAAAACGATGGCCGCCTGAATATTTTATTCAATTAGGCAAATCTTTAATTAGCAAAAACTTTAAGATAATACTTTTAGGCGGAAAAGACGACAAAGCTATTTGCGATATAATTCACGACGAATTAAAGAATTCCATAAATTTATCCGGCGAAAATAATCTTTTACAACTTGCCGCAGATTTAAAGAGCTGTACAGTTTTAGTTAGCAACGACTCTGGCTTAATGCATTTAGCTTGCGCGACTAAAACTCCAGTAGTCGCAATTTTCGGTTCGACTGTTAAAGAATTTGGCTTTAGCCCATATAAAAATAAAAATATAATAATAGAAAACGAATCTTTAAAATGCCGCCCTTGCTCCCAAATCGGCAAAGAGAAATGTCCCAAAAAACATTTCAAATGTATGATTGATTTAACTCCGGATATTGTAGAAAAAAATCTAAATAT
>Ga0209691_1000277_pt1 | contig 37186 bp, 26 predicted proteins | sample YNPMSBMetaG_FD_187120 | JGI IMG/M metagenome (GOLD analysis project Ga0209691, IMG submission 187120) | Anoxygenic and chlorotrophic microbial mat microbial communities from Yellowstone National Park, USA - YNP MS-B MetaG (SPAdes) (version 2) ... | reverse complement strand
GATTTTGCGGGGCCGGGCACACCCCTCCACACGCACACTTGGAAGTGTGGGACGCGGCACGCCAGAAATGGGTTGACGCAGTCCCTGGTCGACATCGCATTCCTTTTCGCGGTGACTAGGAGGAACCTTACATGGCATCGTATGAAGCGATTGCAAACCGACCTGGTGCTTATCGGGTGGTTCTGGAGGAGCGTGCCGAGGGTGTCTATGTAAACGTCTTTGAACAGGCTTCTTCGACCGAACCGTATATCGATATCCTTCAGGACGATCTGGAAATGGCCAAACGTTCGTGCAAACATCGCTACGGGATTGAGGAGCATCAATGGCGTCCGATTCCTGATGTCGATTGGCATGCACCGCCGGGGCCAGGGAAATCGTAACATGCAGGCCATGAGAAGAATGGTACAGGAAAGGTACTGCGAGGATTGAGGTGGTCCAAATCCGAATAACATGTTCGGCAACCGCATCGAGAAGGCGGTGGACCCCGACGGCGACGGGCCGGCTGCGGCGGTAGTGACTCGCTATGTGCTGGACGGCTGGAACAACCTGAAGCCGGTGCCGATCGGCAACGAGCACTTCGACATATACGCCGAATTGGATGGCAGCAATCAGCTGATCGCCCGCTACTTGCACGGCGACGAGTTCGACCAGACGTTCGCACGGGTGACTTACGGTGAGCCGGGAGTGTCAACTCCCGGTTTCTTGCCCGAGGTCCACTGGCTGTTGACGGATCACCTGAACTCGGTGCGACTGGTTCTCGACATGCACCTGCGTTTACCGCTGCATTCGCAGCTGGTGCAAACCGCTCGCCAGACACCGCTCCTGGTCGCTCACGGTCCAGAAATTGATCCCCACCATCGCCAGCAATTGCAGCAAGCCGGGGTGGAATGCCTGCCCTTGCCGCTGCAATCGGGTCGGGTGTGTGTGCTTGCGTTGCTGGACGAACTGGGGCGGCGGCAGATGACCAACCTGCTCGTCGAGGGTGGCGGTCAGGTGCTGGGAAGTTTTCTGGATAGCGGCGAAGTGGATGAGGTGCGCGTCTTCGTCAGCCCCATGCTCATTGGTGGTAACCACGCCCCGACACCAATCGCCGGCGAAGGCATTTCCAGATTGGCAGACGTATTCCGCCTCCACACCTTCCAGACGCAAACCATCGGCACCGACGTCCTGATCACCGGCCGTCTGCGCACGTTCCCAGCATAACCGCGAACTTCGGCCAACTGCCCCGTTTTCCCCAGACCCGCCAGGTTCGGATAATATGCCTGCGTAATTCCGGCTCAACGCGCGATGGTCGTAACTCCACCAACCTTGTCCCCGGATAATATGCCCGCGTAATTCCAACTCCACCTGTCCGCTATTACGCCCACCCAGAGCCACCGGCTCCCGGGCGGGAAGACGACGACAGGCCGGGCGTAGCAACGAAAACATCGAGGAGGGTACCGACATGCGGGGGTGCGTGATATTGCCGCTGGTGCTGCTACTTGCAGCAAGCCCCTGCGTGGCCCAGCCCAAACGCTCAACCGTGGTCAGCATCGTGGGGGAGAAGTTCTACATCAATGGCCAGCCCACGTACAAAGGCCGCGTATGGAATGGTCTGCCGATTGAGGGGCGGCTGTTCAACAGCCGCATGGTGCAGGCCATTTTCGACGACCGCAATCCGCAGACGGTGTCGCGATGGGCCTACCCAGACACCGGAAACTGGGACCCCGACCGCAACACCGCGGAATTCATCGAGATGATGCCCATCTGGCGCAAGCACGGATTGCTGGCCGTTACCATCAATTTGCAAGGAGGCAGCCCCGAAGGATATTCGAAAGCTCAGCCGTGGTACAACTCGGCGATCCTTCCCGACGGTTCGCTGGACGAAAAGTACATGGCCCGTCTGGAGAAGGTGCTGGACAGGGCCGACGAGCTCGGCATGGTGGTCATCCTCGGCCTGTATTACTTCGGACAGGACCAGCGGGTCAAGGACGAAAAAGCGGTTCTTGCCGGCGTGGATAATGCGGTGGATTGGCTCATCGCCCGAAAATACACCAATGTTCTGGTGGAGGTGAACAACGAGTGCGACGTCCGGGCCTACGACCACGACATTCTCAAACCGGATCGGGTGCACGAACTCATCGAGCGGGTCAAAAAGCGTAGCGCTGAGAAAAACCATCCGCTCCTCGTGAGCACCAGTTACAGCGGCGGAGCCATCCCGAGACCGAACGTGGTGAAGGTGGCGGATTTCCTGTTGCTGCACGGTAACGGTGTGAAAGACCCTAAGCGGATCACCGAGATGGTGCACCAGACCCGTCGGGTCGAAGGCTACCGACCGATGCCCATCCTCTACAACGAGGACGATCACTATGACTTCGACAAGCCCGACAACAACTTCGTAGCAGCAATTCGTGCCTACGCTTCCTGGGGATACTTCGACTATCGCAGGAAGGGCGAAGGATTCGATGAGGGCTACCAGAGCGTGCCGGTAAACTGGAAGATCAGCAGCGAACGCAAGCGGGGCTTTTTCCGATTGCTCTCGGAAATCACCGGGGAAAAACCTTGAAGCTCCCAGCCACGGTGCTCATTACCGGTGCCAGTGGTAACCTCGGAGCCAAACTGGCCCGCCATCTCCGGGGTCGCACCCGTCTGGTATTGCTCGACCAGAAAGGCGGCGAAGGAATCTACACTGCTGACCTGAGCGATTGGGGAGATTGGATACGTCATTTCGAGGGAGCGGAGGCGGTCGTTCACCTGGCCGGCGACCCCGTGGCCTACCATGACTGGCCCGAATTGCTCCGACCGAACGTGGACGCCATGCTCAACGTTTACGAAGCCGCCGCCATGCACGGAGTCCGGCGGTTCATTTTCGCCAGCTCCAACCACGTTATGGGGGGATACCAGGACGGTCCGCCCGTGCCGATCACCGAGAGTCTCCCGCCCAAACCGGGTTTGCGGTACACTGCCGACGGTGCCGAACGCTTCAGCGGTGCCTACGCCGCCACGAAATTATTTGGCGAACGTGTCGGCAGACTTTACGCCCTGGCGCGAGGCATGGAAGTAATCGCCGTGCGCATCGGCTGGGTGTGGCGCGGCATCAACGAGCCGGAACATTTGCCAACTGAACGCGGCGAATGGTTCCGCAATATGTGGCTTTCCGATCGCGACTTCCTGCATCTGATGGAATGTTGCCTGACCGCTGCGTTGCCTGAGCGATTCCTGGTCGTGAACGGCATGTCGGCCAACACGGGCATGCGCTGGGATTTGACCACCGCTCGGACAATCCTCGGCTACTCGCCTCAGGACGACGTGCATCGCGCCAGATGATCACCGTCCGGACCGGCCTGGTGATCTGCGACGCTCCGACCAGACGCTGCAAAAAGTCGCGTCAGGAATACTGCCCTGCTTTCGCTACCAACGCTGCTCCTCCGAACGCATCGTCCCCTGCAGACGGCGAACCCCGGAATTGAGCACATGGTCGAATCTCCGCGGTGCATGTACAACGCAATCAGGAATTTTCGGAGCAGCTTATAGAACACGCACCACGACGGAGGGAGTGTCCGCCGTGAAATACCTTGCGAAAGTCCCGAACCGGCTTCTGGGCGTCGTTCTGTTCGCCATTCTGGCTTTGCAAACGGGACAACTACCGCAGGAGCAAACTGCCCTTCCCGATCGCGAGGCCCTGCTGCCATCCGCAAGCGATGCCGTCGAAAGTGCGAAAAGCCAACCGTGCTTCACGCTTCTGGCCCCGCTCACCACGTTGGCGTGGAACGATCGGGGCGGGCAAACCCAAGCAGCGAGCGACACGGACGCGGCAAAGGCGAACGAGCCGGACAGGCCCACTTCCCGCACACGCCGCTGCCTCGAAGGCTGGACGATTCTCGTGGACGATCGGCTCCTCCAGGCCCCGCACGACGAACTGGGCCAACGGGCCTTGCGATTCCTGGAAGCTAAGCTCGCAGACATCAAAGCCGTGGTTCCCAAAGATCGTCTCGAAAAACTGCAAGCGGTGCGCATCGTTCTCGACCTGAACCACGGCAAGCTCCGCGCCATGCAGTATCATCCCAGCGTCGGCTGGCTCAAAGCCAACGGTTACTCTCCGGAGTTGGCCAAATGCGTTCATCTTCCAAGAGCCGCTGATGTAGCCACGCCGCGAAATATCCGCGAACAACCCTGGGTCATCCTCCACGAACTCGCCCACGCCTATCACGATCAGGTTCTCGGCTTCGAGGAACCCCGTATCCTTGAGGCGTACCAGAAGTACAAAAAGAGCGGCCGCGGTGACAAAACACTCCATTGCAACGGCCGAAGAGTCCGACACTACGCGCTCACCAACCAGATGGAATTTTTCGCGGAAATGACCGAAAGTTACTTCGGTGTCAACGACTTCTTTCCGTTCAACCGTGCCGAACTGAAAGAGTCGGAACCGGAAATCTACGAGTTGATGCACACCATCTGGGAAGCCATCACCCCGCCTGCCAGTAAGCAAGACGGAAACCTCGCACCTCAGTCCGAGAAGATGACACGCTGCCAGTGATGTGCCGACCATGCCATGGGCGTTTGTAAGTGTTGATGTCGTTTGAAGTAGTAGTTGATCGATGCGGAAGGCGTTGCATAAAAAGTCGCCTGGATCGATCTTGGGTCTGGCAAGAACGTCTCTGTTGACGACGAAGGCGATACAACTCCATAACACCATCCTCAGGAAACTCTTAGAACTAGAGCGAGGATACCGTCATGTTGACATCTGAGGGTTGTCGTCGTCGCCGTGAACGACTTGTGGAACGTCTGGGCTGGAAAACTCCCCTGGTGCTTGCTGATCCTCTTCATTTGCGTTATCTCGCCAATTTCCATGTGCCAGCTATCAATCAACATGCTGATTTTGGGGCGATGTTAGTTCTGTTCCCCAATGGAGATGGCCACCTGTATTACGATAGCCGTCTGGATGGCATCAATGCTCATGTGGAGCAACGCACGGCCCTGATATGGTATGATGGTCAATCCCCCGGTCGTGGACCACGCCGACTGTTGTTCACGCCGATCCTCCAGCAGTACGGAGGACGTGTTCACGATGCCATCACGGATCCCCAAGCTCACGAAGTTCATGAAGCCCTGTCCCAGTTGCGGCGATGTAAGGATCCAGACGAGTTAGAATTGATCAGCCGCTGCATTCGTGCCACCGAGGCTGGGCACACCTGGGCACGGCAACATGTTCAAAAGGGTATGAGCGAACTCGAGGTTTACAGCGGCGTCGCTCATGCGGTGTATCAGTTCTTGGGTCATTGGGCTGTGGTATATGGAGACTTCGTTGCCGCTCGCGGCAAGAAACGGGGGGGACCACCTGGTGATTATCGTCTGCAACCAGGCGACACTTTCATTCTGGATTACTCCGTGGTGCTGGGTGGTTACCGCAGTGATTGTACCAATACCCTCTGCGTGGGGCCAGCATCACCCCGTCAGCAGGCCTTTTTCAACGCTTGTCTGGAAGCACTCTACTCTGGAGAGAATATCTTGCGGCCGGGAGTAACCGGTCAGCAGGTATATCATACTGTTCGGGATGCCTTTCGCAGGCACGGATTGGATCAATTTTTCACAACCCACGCCGGCCATGGCCTGGGGCTTATGCATCCAGAACCGCCCTTCTTTGTCCCGGACTCGACAGAAGTTTTACAGCCGGGTGATATAGTTACTCTCGAACCAGGGCTTTATACCGACGACATGGGGATGCGCTTCGAACACATCTATCATATCACCGAAAACGGTTGCCAGCGCCTGAGCGAACATCTCTTGAGCCTGGCGTGCAACGGCTGAGGTTACGACTCCGATTTTGACGTGCAAGAGATGCGGTTACGACTTTAGGGTTAGGGTATGAATCCCATCTCGACGCGTTGAGACATTTTCAAGAGCGGGAAGGTTGAAGGGGGTAACTGGTCCAAGCCTGCTGCCAGCGGGAATGGGACCAGATGCGGTTCCACGGTATCAGCCCCATCACGAGCAAGGCGGCGTGGAGAGCCCAGGTGATCGTGCATCCCAAGGCCAGCTTGTTGTTGAAGCCATAGGCATGGAGACCGACACCGAGTTGATTGGTTCCAAACCAACTCCACGTAGTGATCATGTTTCCGATCACTGCCAGCAAGGCCATTCCGCGTTCCCTTGCCAGACCTACCCAGCGGGCATGAAGGATAAGGGCATTCCAAAGGACGATCATGACCGCCCCATTTTCCTTCGGATCCCAACCCCAGAAACGGCCCCAGGATTGGTCGGCCCAGATTCCCCCGAGGACGGTACCAACAAAACTGAGGAGTGTCGCAAAGCATACCACGGCATAAATCATCTGACTTAAGATCCGCCCCACTTCGAGCGACCGGCCTGATGAGCCTTCTCCCAAGCGAATGGGAACCCCTAGGATTTTCTCGCGGGGAAGAATGGAAAGGATCACGTAAACCAGACCGATCGTTCCCGCAACGTAGGTGGCAGCGTATCCCAAAGTGATGGTGGTGACGTGTGTGGCCAGCCAGAAGTTGGTGTCGAGCACCGCCTGCATCATCTCCAAGGTATCCCCGCTTGTGGCAAGTTGATGAGCCACCAAACTGGTGAGAAAGCCTAAAATGGCTCCCACCATGTTGGCCACGCCTATGGGATAAAGACGTTCCAGGATCAAGCACAGCCCCAATACCGCCCATCCGATGAATACTGCGGAGGAGTAGAGATTCGTCACGAAGACCAGAGGCCGCTCCATGAGATACATGCGTGACAACAAAGTGAAGCTATGGACGACAAACACCACGATCAGCCACCACCAAACACAGCGGCGGAGAAAATCCCCTTTCTGAGGGTGTATGGGCACCAAAGCCCAAGCGGATAGACAGGCCAAGGCTGCCAGCAAGTACATGACCGTGCAGTGATAAAAGAGAGCTGTATCGTTGAGGAATGCCTCGAAGGCCACGCGTTGACGCTGGGCAGGGCTAAGGTGTTGCTGCACGAGTTCCCGGTATCGACTCACTGCGGCACGCCACTCTTCCACCTTGCCAGAACGGTAGGCTCGCAGCACATCTTCCCATGCTCCTAATGCGGGATATTGGGTGGCTGCCTTGCGACGGGATTCCAAGACAAGCTCATCCAGAAACCGGGTCCACTTTTCCTGATCTTGAGGAGAAATCACCTGTAAGAGGGAGCGACGATATTCCTCTAATGTGCGGAAGGGAAGGATATTTCCATGCTTGGCACTTAGTTCCTCCAATGCCAACCGCTCGGCCAGCTCTGCAGGAGTCGCCCACTCGGTTTCTCCAGCAACCGGAATCAGCAACGGAGCTCGGCCATGAGCAATGGCCAGGAAACCTTTCTGAATCTGGTGGTCTAATTCCAACACTTTGGTCTCGAACAGGTCGCGATCTTTCGGGGCACGTTCCCGGGCCCGAGCCACTGCATCCATAAATTGTTGCAGTTGTTCGCGACTGCCCAACATCTCGCGCAACGAATAGCGGAAACCTTCCCGTGCCGGCAGACGAAGCAGGTCGCGCACCTGATCATTCTCGATGCGAAAGACCGGGATATTGGCTGCGGGTGAGGTCAAGCCCGGCTCGTGCGCCGCCACTTGAAGAAACCAGTCGATTGCGGGATGCTTCTTGCCATCAATGTCCTTATACTCCTCAGCATGCGTGATCAGGCGCAGGTGTACCCGAGCAAAGGTGTCCAGGGGTTTGAGTCGTCCCCCATCCACGATGGGTAACCGGGCAATATCTCTTAGATCAAGTGTCCCGGCGGTTTGCTGCGGGGGCATGACGGAGCTAAGCAGGTATAAGACCGCCATCCCGGTCCCTGCTATTGCAGCGTAGGAAAATGTTCTTGAGCGTGCCGACGGCGTTTCTGCGGTTTTCAGGGATCGTCCTTTGGAAGTTCGCCAATGCAGCTCTGTCCGCTTCGAGGGCGGTACGAACTGTGTGCCAGCGTCATTCGCGGTATCCCGGGGGGCGTTGCTACCTGGAACACGTCGAGCTAGTGTGCGCAGTAAAAACTGGAGGAGATGCAAACCAAAGTGGAAGCTCATGCCCACAGCCACCAGTACGCAGGAAACATACGGCAGCAGCCATCCGGGATTGCGGACGACTTGGAGGATGGTGCCCCGTTCATCCGGAGTGTAACCGGACTGATAAAATGCTTCCCCCCGGTAACGCAGCGGCTCGTTCATGCGGATGACCACTTCCCGCTGTTGGTTGTTTTCCGGGTCGTTCAAGAACAGGCGACTGGAGTAGTTTTTCGGAATGTCCGTGCCCAGATAGCGGTCAAAGCGGAACTCCAGCAGAGTCAGCGTGAATGGCTTGTAGTAACGGACATGCCGCAGGATGAGGCCATAAGATGTTCCATCAATCGCAATGATTTGCGGTTGGCGTTGCCAGAGCGTGACAAGGCACACTCCCAATTCTTCATCGGTTCCTTTACGGAGTAGGCGTAGGTATGCCGCGGGAAAATCGATGCTTTGGGAGTTATCCACACCTGCCACTTCGGGTCGCGATACAACGACATAATCTTGACCAAAGCCCAGGGTGGCGGGATTGGTCACCCCACTTTCCGTACCCTTCCAGGGTAACAAATCGCTATTGGACATGTAACGCAGTACTACCAGATCAACGGGTAGATCAGGGTGGGTGATTTTCTGGCCGGTCCGTGCTGCATGCCGAAGCATACGTGCGGGAACAACGGTAACGTGATCGGAGGATTCATCGACCGGCCGCAGAAAGGCGAGTTCGTAATTTCGGCTGTCGAAGGCATACTGGACGGTTTCACCAGGCTGTGAGAGCACCATCTGTTGCTCGATCTGGAATTCTCGCGTGATCGCCTCACCGACAAAAAGCAGCAGCAGTCCAAAGTGCAAAACCAGGATGCCTAGTCGCTTCCATGTCCAGCGGAAGCGAACCAGATGAGCCGCCAGCAAGTTCAGAAAGAGTAAACCGCCTAGAAATTTGCCCGCGGGGTACGGAAAGCGGAACCACGAGGGGGCCTGCCATTTCGGATCCAAGCCCAGGAAAACTTTACCGAATTCGATCAGGTTCTGTCCATCTACGATGACGATCCACGACCAGAAGTACTGATCCACCACCGTCCAGATGCCCGCGGATTTCTGAGCCAGGGTACCGAAGAAGACCAACCCCAATGACAGGGCAAAGAGGATCACCGTGAGTTGGAGCGAGGCTAAGGGTCGAAACCAACGGTGCCACAAGGGCCAGGAACAGGCACGCGGGCTATCCTGGGAGGGTATGGATTCCGCGGTGGGGATACTCAATAGGGGACTCCTCGACTTTGGCTCATCGAGCTCCAGCCACTTTGTAGTAACCGCAGCTTCGGGAGGGCTGTCAACCATTCTATCGGGCGAACGGCGGCATACGGCTTTTTCCACCCGGTCCAGTAAAGTCCACCCGGTAGGCCTTGACCTCTCCGAGCATGACCTCCGTTACAACCTTGGGCAACTCGGCTTCCTGCACCGATGGTAAACCCACCTCACCACGCCAGCGGTTGACATTATCCAAGAGGGAACCGCCAAACGGCTGGGAAAGGTACAGCTCCGGCTGCTTCCCCTCACCGGGAGGCAGGAATGTGGCGATCCGCATCGCCCGAGGAGGTGCTTCTTTCCAGCCAGGAGGAGGCGTGAAGGTTAGGTCGGTGGACCCTTCTGCTACCCGAATGGATCGGATAAAGATGTCGAACGCAGCCGCATGAGGCTCGATCTGCTCCACGGGACCGCTGAACTTCACAAACCAACTCTCCTGCGCTGATTTCGGGATGATCAACCCCAACAACCGCGTCTTCTTCTCCTGGGTTTCGCCTCCCGCCGCGGTAACCTTGTTGCCGGCATCCTCTCTAGGAGCATTGTAAGTGCGTATTTCCTCTCGGGGTCCACAACTGACAATTCCCAGGAGCAGGAAGACGACTGGAAATATGTGGGTTACCGAATGCCATATCACCGAATAGCACTTCATCGAATACCTCTCATGAGCCGGGAGTGGATGGCGAATGAGCTGAGGAAGCATTTTTCGTCGGAAGGGCATGGGAAAACTTCCAGCTCGAAGCTCAGGGAAAAGACGTAGTCAGGTGGGCACAATATTATTGTCCGATGGGGTTGACCTGACGTCAAGGAGAAGGGGATACCATCCGCACCCTTGACGCTGATGGTTACCATCGTCATCCCATGCAAATGCCTCTTCTGACGCAAACGCCAGCATCTTTTTTGGGGAGATCCTCGCGCAGAAGAAAAGGAGTAACGTTGAGCCCGTCGCTTCGTGCTCTCATCAACTGACTTTCTGGAGCAAGGTGACCCGTCCTGGCGAAACCCATTCGACCACAAAGATGTTCCCTTGGGCATCGAAGGTAGCATCGTGGGGGTGAATGAATTTGCCAGCCGGCCACTCTTGTGGCTGAATGCGGATCGGTTTCATCCCCTTGCCCAAACTGGCAACAACCTTTTCACGCCAGGTCTTGTCTTCCCCTAGGTGTACAATAGGGCGGTTGTGTCGATCCAGCAGAGTGACCCTAGCATGCAAGTCGGCTACGAGCAGGATGTCGCCGCGTGTCTTCGCATGCGCGGGAAAGAGGACCAGTTCACGCGGCTTAGACGCCTCAAGGGCTTTCCCCTCCAAATCGAACCACTGCAGGCGAGCATTCGCACGATCACAAACAACCAGTACGGGCTGCTGCGGATCGCGGGTGTCCAGCCAATGACCATGCGGGGTACGCAACTGACCGATTTTCTCCCCCGTGCCTCCATAGACCCGTAGCAACCGCCCCGCCTTGTCGAAGTCCAATAAGTAGTTGCTGCCGTAACCATCACCTACCGTAAATCCTCCGTCCGGTCGCCAGGAGATATTGGTCGGATGGAATGGCTTTTTGGGGTCTTCATACTCGGCACAGGGAGGACGCTTGAGCGTCCAGACAATCTCACCTTTGAGTGTACACTTCACCACTTTCAATTCCGGCGTCCAGGTGTTGCAGAGGTAGATATATTCTTCATTCCCTTCCTTTCGGATTTCGATACCGTGTCCCCCGCCATGCCAGGCTCTGCCGAAAGACCGCACGAACTTCCCGGCACCATCGAACACCAACACGGTATCCATCTGCTTACCGATCCCCTGATGGGTGATATACACCAGGCCCTGGCTGTCTATCGCCACATTGTGCGTTGTTTGCCAGGTGTAGTCAGCCGGTAGTTGACCCCAATTGTGAATGCAGCGGTAGGTATGCTCTCCGACACCAATGACCGGTTGCAGATCGATTCCACGTCGACTCATTCCTAACAGCAAGGGACCTGTGCAAAAGAGACCACTGATCCCTGCCAGTCCCCGACTCAGGAACCGACGTCGATCGGTACCCCGCGTGTTCGGCTGAGGAGAATCTGGATAACATTTTCTGTCCATGCTGGTTCTTTCTGACATTGTTGCCCCCTCTAGCTGAGCAGTGAGTTTGCGAGAGTGTCTGGCCCTTCCCCTCCACCGGCCGTCCTTTATTGGCGATGACCCGAAATAGAGCCGACTAAGCTAAGGAATCTTGCGAATAGCCGGCGTGGGCTTTCTCTGGGGAGATAGCCGACAGATATCATCCAGGTCCAAATCGAATCGACCTTATTGGGTGTCACAAATGGTAGGTGGTTCACACTTTATCGGGTACTACAAACGGTGGGCGGTATTTACGTGTCAGCAGGGCATTAGCCTCCGCGTCCTTGCGGAACTGTTCCAGTTTCCCGTCGAACTCCAGTTTGCGACCGACTTTCCACGTAGTGCCCTCAAGCTTGATGCCGTTTTGCGCCAAGTGCTCGGCAACACGTTGCAAGGTCTCTGAAGCGAACTCATTGCCTGGTATTACTTGACGTTTGGGATCAAAAGGCTCCTCCTGCCCCAAGCGGTAGGAGATGTTCGCCAGGTGACACAAGCCGCTGGAAATGTGTCCCTCCTCGATCGGTGCATGCAGGTCGTCGGCCCTTCGACTACGAACGCACTCGATGAAGTTCTGGAAAATGCCCCCTCCCTTTCGCCGTATGGAACTGGTCACCTTCGTTATGGGTTCCCCTTCCCCTTGCCCTTTGGGATAGAATTTGCCTCCAGCAACGACCCCTTCCTCAAAGTGCAGGACGTTACCGATACCCTGGCCGTAGTAGGGGGATGTCTTGAGACCACGGACTTCAAAGATCAGAAGCACAGGGCCGTAACCCATGACGGCAATTTGCGTATTGGGAGTTTCTCCTTGATCACGATAGCCCAATCGCCCCCCGAAACTGATCACCCAATCGGGCCAGGCGGCACCAGGAATCAGCCAACGGGCGATGTCCATCTGGTGCACCCCTTGGTTGCCGATATCGCCATTGCCAAAGTCCCAGAACCAGTGCCAGTTGTAGTGCACTAGGTTGGCATGGTGGGGTTGTTCCGGTGCCGGCCCCAACCACAAATCGAAGTCCACCTCGGCGGGAGGGGGAGAAGGCGGTTTGACACCGATACTGCCACGCGGTTTGTAGCACAACCCACGGGAGACCAGTAACTTCCCATACCTTCCCGACTGGACCAACGCCAGCAGATCCAACCAACTCTGGCTGCTACGGCTCTGCGTCCCGTGCTGGACGATCCGGCCATACTTCTTTGCCGCCTCAACCGCCTTACGGCCCTCATAAATATTGTGCGAACAAGGTTTTTCCACATACACGTCCTTACCGGCCTGGCAAGCCCAGATCGTCATCAGACTGTGCCAGTGATTGGGCGTTGCAATCGACACCACCTGTACGCTCTTGTCATCCAGCACTCGGCGGATGTCCGTCTCCGTCTTGGGGGCAGGCAGGTTCTTGCTGGATAAAGCGGACAGATGCTTGCGATAGGTCCGACGATCGGGATCAACCAGATAGGCAATCTCGACATTGGGCAGCCGGGCAAATTCTGAGACATGGACACCTCCCCGACCGTTCAGCCCCGCTACCGCAACACGAATCCGTTCGTTGGCCCCCAGCACCCGAGCCGATGATTTGGTGCCTGCAATCGTAATCTGGGCCGCCACTGCCAAACCGGTGCCTAAAAATACACGACGATTCATCCCACCTTTCATTGCCTTCACTCCTTTTCCCCACTCCAGAGGAACAACTTGGTATTGTACAATTGCTCACGCGAATCCGAACGCGTGGTGTGGTACCTATGACTCCTTTGACGATTACTCAAAGCACGTGTACTCACATGACACTTCTTTGTACCGTCCGGTCCCTTACCCAATACTCTTCTTATTGTGCACGATAACTGCTTCAAATTCACGAAAAATTTTTCCGCACCATTCCATTTCACGCCGACAAAGGGTTTGGAGCGGTCAAAAAGTCTCCTCGTCGCAAACGTCTGCATCCGCTGGCACAACTCCGGGATTATTCTGCCGAATATCGATCCATCCACCAAGGGAAGGCCGTCGATAAGAGGGCCTTCCGTTCCAGGATCGCCTGAGATGAGTCTTTCCGTTGTACCAGGTGAAACTTCTCGGGGTAGAATAAGCGAAAAAGTCTAGGGAACCAACATGAATCGAAACCCTCCACCCGCAGAGACCGCCTCGGCCTCACGCTCGGACCTGGCCATGCGCTACATCGAGCAGTTACCCTACCCTCCTTACCCGGTGCAGGAGGAAGCGTTACTGGCCTGGTTCACTTCCGAGCAAGGTGTCATGGTGTGTGCACCCACTGGAACGGGAAAGACGCTTATAGCCCAGGCAGCTATGTACGAGGCCTTGCACACCGGAAAGGTAGCCTATTACACCACCCCCTTGATTGCCTTGACGGAACAGAAGTTTGTCGAGATGCAGGCTGCGGCGGTTCGCTGGGGCTTCACTCCTGAGGATGTAGGATTGGTTACAGGGAACCGGCGGGTCAATCCTCAGGCACGGGTACTGGTGGTTGTCGCGGAGATTCTCTTGAACCGATTGTTACATCCAGAGGGGTTTCATTTTGAAAACGTCTCCGCGGTAGTTATGGATGAATTCCATAGTTTTGCCGATCCGGAACGTGGCATTGTCTGGGAGTTAACCCTCAATTTGCTACCCAAGCATGTACGCCTGCTCCTGCTCTCTGCCACGGTGGGTAATTCGTTTGAGTTCCTCCACTGGCTGTCCCATGTTCACGGCCGGCAGTTAGAACTGGTCGAGAGCACGGAACGCAAGGTGCCCCTGACTTATCGGTGGGTGCCGGACAAATTCCTCAATGAATTGCTGCTCGACATGGCCCAAGGGGATGAAGAAAGCCGCAAATTACCCGCCTTGGTCTTCGTCTTCAATCGGGATGAATGCTGGACCGTCGCAGAACAACTCAAGGGGTTGGATTTGATGACGCCCCGACAAAAAGCGGCGGTGAACCGCGTCTGTGACCAACTGGACTGGCCCCACGGCGTCGGGCCGAAACTCAAGCAGATGTTGCGGCGGGGCATCGGCGTCCATCATGCGGGTGTCCTCCCGAAATACCGCCGCGTGGTCGAGGACCTGTTTGAGCGTAAACTGCTCTCGGTGGCCTTGTGTACGGAAACATTAGCTGCTGGTATCAACCTGCCGGCACGCTCCGTTGTGCTCACCTCGCTCGTCAAAGGCCCTGTCGGGAAAGAGCGACTGATTGACTCAAGTACGGCCCACCAGATCTTTGGGCGGGCGGGACGTCCTCAGTACGACAAGGAAGGTTTCGTCTTCGTTCTAGCCGATGAAGACGATGTCCGCATTCTCCGCTGGAAACAACAGTACGAGCAGATCCCTGACAATACCAAGGACCCGGTTCTGCTCAAAAAGAAGAAGGAACTCCTTCGCAAAAAGCCCTCACGCAACACCCAGAAGAAATATTGGAGTGAGGCGGAATTCGAAAAACTGCGTCGGGCACCGCCGACCCGACTTTACAGTAAAGGTCCGCTACCCTGGCGGCTCCTGGCCTATCTGTTGAGCGTTTCACCGGATGTCGATGCCATTCGTTCCTTCGTCCGCAAGCGACTTCTCGATGGACCTCGGGTGGAGGCTGGACTCAAACAACTTCGACAGATGCTGCTCACCTTGCACCGCAAAGGTTTTATCGAACTGGACCCGCCACCTCCCCCAGAGCTGACCCAGGCTCAAGCCATTGTGACTCTGTCTTCGGATTACCACCCGATTCTAGCCAAACCCACCCAGGACTTGCCCAAGCTTCTGGCCTTCCGCGGTTGTCATCCCTTATACGGCGTGTACCTTTTGGATCTGATGCCTGAAGCCAATCAGGAGGAACGAATTCAGCTGTTCGAAAGTCTGCTGGAACTTCCCCGACCTTTACTCAAATCAGTCCGGGTTCCGTTCGACCTGAGCGGCGGGCCACTGGAGCGCAACCGCCTGGACCCCGAGTTGATCCAACGGGGACTGCTGACGGTGGAACTTCCCCAAAAGCGGCGGCCAGTCTTGACCGACTCCGAGGATGCCGATGACCTGACAGAAGCCGAAGAGGATGAGGAAGAGATCGATGAAGAGGGACGATTAGTCAACGAAGAAGGACGTCCGTTGGTGCTCGCGGAAAAGGCTCGCTGCCTCTTCGACGAATTGCACCCCGACGTCACAGACTTGGAAACCCAAGCCGTCTGGGTGGCAGGCGATGTGCTGCGTTATAGGGATTTCAACAAATATGTCACAACACGAGACCTGATCAAGCAAGAGGGGCTGATCTTCCGTCACCTGTTACGCATGATCTTGTTGCTGGAGGAGTTCGCTCAGCTGGTTCCCCCAGGAATGACGGCGGAAGCCTGGCGAGCGGAGTTGCGCGAAATCGCCAAACAACTGACAGAGATTTGCCATGCGGTCGATCCCACCAGTACGCAGCAAGCCATCACCAAGGCGCATGCGGCAGACGTGGTGGAAGGAGAGGAGCAGATCGCCGCTACGGTGTTGGAGCTGCCTGCTACCCCAGCACCCTCGGAGCCGGTCATCGATTACGCCGCGGAAGTCGAAGAGTTCCAGGCGGGTATTCTGGATTGACGACGATAGAGTAACAGAGAGAACCAAAAAGCCATTCGGGAAAGGCAAACCTGTCACCTGTCCCCCTGTTTGCGCGGGGATGATTTGTCCCTCGTGTGCTCACTCAGGGGGATGACTGCGTGACGACCTATGTGTACTGGGAGATTTTCTCCTATGCATTGGCGGATTGCTAATTCTCTGTGAACTGTATTTGAGGCCAATCCCCCTGGCGGCTCGGGGGGATTACCTCCTACTTGGCTTAGAGATTGCTTGGCTTCCCGTCTGCTCGGGGAAGACTTCCCCCTTTCTTGCTTAGAGATTTGATTTACTTGCCCCCTTGTTTGCTTGGGGAGACGGCTTCTTTGTCCTTAGGGTTCTTGTTGTCGTTTTTCTTGTCCGGGGAAGGCTGATCTGCATCTGAAGGCGGAACCCCCGGCTCTATGCCAGGAAAACCCGGCACTACTATACCTCCTCCGATTCCACCTCCCCCGAATCCCCCGAATCCGATTCCCGGCACACCAACGGGTACTTGCGGGATGTTTCCGGGAGACGGAGGCCCGCTCGGAACAGGGCCATCCGCATCGGCACGCAATCGCTCCGCTCGTTCCAACGAAGTAATGAACAAGATGTTGTTCAAACGTAAGGCCCGCAAGTCTGCCAGTTCCGCAAGCAGACGCACGGCACTTTCCAGGGGCACATCATCCAGTTTCAACGTAATAGCCTGTTGTCCCCTCTCCTTGAGCCGAGGATCCACCACTAGGTTCGCTCCGGTCTCAGCAGCCAGTTGCTGAATGACCTGCGTAAAGGGCGTGCCCTCGCAATGGATTTTGACCCGCTGCCGTAATTGACGCGAGATCACCAGGTCCTCGCTGGAAATAACAATGCCCTCTCGGGTGAGAGCATACCGCAAATTGTAGGGCGCTAGGATACGATGCAAGGCATCCCGAAGCTTCACCTGCTTCAATTCGATGTTGATGGATGGCTCATGAGGATTGATCCCGAAATTCATGACGAGCGGATCCAGATGGATCGGCATTTTCGCCCTTTCCTTGAGTTCATCGAGAACCTCCTTGAGCGAGCGATTCTGGAATGCCACATCGCAGGTCTGATCCAGAGCCTTCCGCCACGATTCGATCGGTGAGGCAGCCGGTGGTGGTGGATCAGCCGGGATTGGGGCCGCAACGATTCTGGCGACCCCGCAGAGGCCAAGAAGCCCCAGGACCGAACCCCACAGTGTCCCGTGTCTGAGCATAGACAATACTCCTGAATTGTGATGGTTGCTTGCCCCTATGGCACATCCGAGGGGCTTTCCAGTCATACACCTCGATAGATTAAACCGATTCCTACGCTGCCTCGTTGGCACCAAATATATGTTTGTTACATTACGCCGATGAGAAGAGAAAGATGTTATTCCCGCGTTTCGAATTGATGCCGGAGACGTACGCTGTTGATGTCGAGGGCTTCGAGGATACGCACGACTTGATCCATCGGTTGGCCCGTGTCCATGGCCCAGAGAAGAACATGCAGATTTTCTTTGCCCGCGGAGAGTTGGTCCAAAATGGCATCCAGAAGCGGTTTGCAGTCATGAAACTCACGCTGGAGAAGCCCGAAATCTCCTCGGTCCAATTCGACCCAGAAACATTTCCCTTGCAGATGTTCCACCCAGCGAGCACGCAAATAGCCTTGCCAATGTTTGGCCACCCATTCTCGTATGCAGGACTCGCCAAGGTCGTATCCCGCTTTCTGGCTTTCGATCCACTTGTGGCGATTAGCCTCTTCCAAGCTATCGCTGAAGACACTTTTGGCGACGACTCCGGGAACTCCGTTTCCCGGGGCAGTTTTGCCTGGCGATAATTTGGGATCCGCCAGGTTCACGCCATCGCGGGATAATGAACTTGCGTTCATGGTGGCCAACCCATTACGGGAAACACGGCAACATCCTTTCTGTCCGTCGTCCCTGTGAGAAGCTTCATTGTACTGAAAATGAACACCTTCAAGCAATAGGGATTCTCCACCTCCTGGTGGGAGGAATATTCCTTTAGTCGAAGGTTCGGCTTCGTTACCCAGTTGTCAGGTTAAAAGTAGTTTAGCACACAAAGTGACCTAACGTGCTAACCAGCCGCCATCCACGAATAAGGTTTGACCGGTGATATAGCTGCCCGCTTCGCTGCAGAGAAGCAAAATGGGGCCAACCAGTTCACGCGGTTCGGCCCAACGTCCCAAGGCGGTTCGCTGCGCAAACGCCTGCTTTTCGGCTTCTGAGAGCAACGACATCGGCATATCGGTCAAGAACGGCCCAGGGGCAATGCAGTTGACCGTGATATTGTACGGTCCTAAATCGATGGCGCTGGCCCGAGCCAAACCCATCAAGGCCGCTTTGGTGGCGGAGTAAGCATTCCGTTTCTCCTTGGACACCTGACCCAGGATGGAGGAAATATGCACAATGCGACCCCAGCGTCTCTCCTTCATCTGGGGAACCAATTCCCGGCTGAGGACCATCGCTGCAGTAAGATTGACCGCGAGCATCCGATCCCACACTTCGTCCGTAATCGCATCAATGGGCTGGGGAACATTCATCCCCGCATTGTTGATGAGTATGTCCACCCGGCCGAAGGTTTCGAGTGCGACACGGGCCAGCCGCAGCAAATCCTCCCGCTTGCCGACATCAGCAACCAGATATGCGCCGCGACGACCGGTCTCCGCGAGAATCTCTGAGAGAGCTTCACGCAATTGGTCTTCGTGCCGGCTCGCGATGATCACGTCCGCACCAGCTTCCGCCAATCCCCGAGCCATGGCTTTGCCCAGCCCTTTATTACCACCGGTGACCAGCGCCACACGACCTGTGAGGTCAAATAACTGGGATATCATCGCTACTGGCTCCCGCATGACACCACATCGTTCGGAAACGGGGACCTCCCTCATATCAAACGGCGACCTCCCTGATATCCAGGAGATCATTTCCCGACCGCCCGTTTTGTTGAGATAATCTAGTAAAGCATCCGCAGATTGTATCAGATCAGGTGTAGTAGCCAGATCGTTACTTGGCTGACATATCAACCCGCCCCTCGTGAAACAATGCTTGGGCCGGCCCAGAAGCGGATGTGGTTTTCATCTGGGGAATGGGGAATCAACTGGCCAGCAGGCAATCGAACAACTCATCGAATTGCCGAGTGATCGCTACGGTTGAAAAATGGGTAGTATAGCGCTGCCAACCCCGCCCGATTTGTGCTTCCCGCTCCAAGGGATCATGAAGTATCAGGTGCGCCAACTCGGCTGCCAAGAGCTCGGCATCCGCCGGGGCGTATCTGACCGCATCTCCGCCGGTATAGGGAATAGCCGCATTGGGCACCGCAACAATTGGTATCCTGAGGGCCATCGCTTCAATCAAAGGGACACAGAATCCTTCATGCTCGCTCGTCACAACCAGGGCATCGGCTGCAAGGTAAATAGCTTTCAACTGGGCGACAGTCAAACGTCCTGTCAGGAATACATGTCCTTCCTGTTCTTGATCGTGGACGAATTGGCACAGGTGCTGGACATACTCAGGTAAGGGCCAGGGACCGGCCACAATCAACCGAGCTTTGTCATCGTAACGTTGGCGATAAGCTCGCAACGTCTCAATAGCTAAGGGGATGTTCTTGTTCGGCACAACTCGTCCTACGGCCACAAATGTGGTCGTCCAGTCGTCAAAACCCATCACGGCACGTCCGTCCGGTTCCAGTCGGAACAAATCCTCCACCTGATGAAAGGGAGGTAATGCTGTCACCGGAAGTTGGGGACTGCAGGCACGGATGTCTTGGGCATTGAATTCCGAATCAGCCCAGATGTGGGCACCACATTGGACGAGGCGGGAAATTTGCCGCATTCCTTCGTGGCAACCGTCAGCCACTTTCCGTTGGAGTGAGGAGAAAAATTGAGGAGGAGTTACATTATGATATTTCACGGCCTTGCGTCGAAGCGGCAAACGTTCCAGCGCACGTACAGCCGGTTCGCAACCGATGGAGTGGTGGTAAATCAAGATATCCTCTGCGGAGCAGAGAACCCGGCCGATCTCCTCCAATCGATGGACACGCTCCGAGACACCTGCAACCGTTGCCGCAAAATAGCTGACCTCAAAGCCCCGTCGGCGGAGATGTTGTCCCATCCCTAAGGCATCGTTGCCTACGGCGTCACCGCTGACCAATGTGGGCAAGGCAATTCCCACGCGCATCGTCTGGTCTCCTGCTTATCGAGAGTTCGAGGCACCCTCGGGTATATGTTTCCGTTATCTATTCGCAACGACGAGAGCCTTCTCTTCTGTCCGGGTATTGTCAGGCAAGCCGACGACAAAGTTTGCCTTTAGTTGAGGAAACCGTATCGGACCAGAACATCCCGCAGCAAACGGCCGGTAGCTCTCCAGTTGAAGCGGGAAGCCCGGCATGCTGCTCGCATACCCAATTGTTGAGCCTGCTTCTGATCGGCGTAGACGCGTCGCATCTGTTCTATCAACCCCTCTTCATCGGGTTCCGCCCAATTGCCCGAATATATGGCGTTGCGGACCGGCACCAACCGATAAGGTACGGTGTATCCTACTGAAGCATCAAAGAACTCCGTCAGACCGCTGTAGGCTGCGGAAATCAAGGGACGGCCACAAGCCATGGCTTCGAGCAAGTGCAGACCGAAACCCTCGCCGGCTGATGCGTTGACGTAAACCGTCAACGAGCGGTACCATTCGGCCATGCGGGTCACGGGAAGGATGGCACGAATGACGTCGATCCGCGGATCATCGTAGGTCTCCAGGGATGGAGATTGCGGTGTGATCTTGATCCGCAACCGCACATCTTGCTGCTGGGGAAATGCTTTGCGGAACAGATCAATCACCAATTGAGCATTTTTACGTAGTCCTCCGGCGGCAAGTGCACCCGCCGTCCCAAAAGTACACACTTCGGGAAAAATGCCGTCATTCGCATGAAACACGACCGGATCATACCCAAGGGGAACAACCTCGACCGGCACACGCACGCCACATCGTCGAAAACACTCTGCCCCCCAACGGCTCGGAACGATCACGACTCGACACCGATTCACCGCTTCGACCCATTCAGGCTCCAGGTAATCGGTTTCCCACATAGTGTAGAGGGCAGAAGCCCCGTCCGGCTCAAACCGATGAAACAGAAACGGTGGGGAAATGATCAATTGCCTGTCTCCGGGTTTCCAGCCTCCCGCAGGCGGGCGTACGCCCCGGGGCATCAATTCCGGATGGACTGCACTGAGTTGATGCCAGCGGAGGGCCACACCTAGGCTGGGTAAGCCTTTCAACACTGCGTAAGCGAGATGATCGTATCCGGTAATGCCTTTCAGATCGGTCGAAAGGAATAGGGGAGTTTTCAGGAGGTTCGGCTTGCGTCCCACGCGGGCATGGTCCATCAACGGCCGTTCTTCCACAGGGTAGGCCAAAACCGTGTCCAAGAGTTGATGCGGCATATTCTTCCAGGATTCGGTCCAATCCGCGACCTTCAGCGCTGATAAACCCCAAGGTATCCGCTGAGCCAGGCAGCGTGGGGAAACCGCCCACACCCTAGTCGGATAACGAAAGGCCGGACGTGTATCGTTCGGACTTGATGCAGAACTTTGGGGTTCTGCCTGGGAACTCGGAGGATCTTGAGAATGTCGGGGTTTTACTGGTGGGAATACTTCCGCCGAAGCAACCGCGGGCTCAACCCCGTCCACCGGAGCCGCAACGGCTTCAAGGGTGGGGTTTTCTCGAAAATATTTCACCCAATGATACAGGGCATGTTCTGTCAATTCGATACCCGGAGGGACAATAACAACCCAACGGCATTCGGTGGCGGCCAAGGCCTTGCCCAAGGCGAAGCCCAGACTCATCCAGGTGGGAACACGGATGACATGCACCCGCGGGTCTCGAGGTAACAGATTCTGTAAATGAGGCGTAACACCATTGGGACCAGCCGTGACCAGGTACAATTCCCAATGGGGGTAAATTTGTCGGCGTACCGAGTGAACTGCCCAGCGTGCCACCTCGATCTGACCGGGATCTACAGGGACAATCACGGCCAGAGGTATGATGTCTTTCCAGGTGTCGCACTCGCAGGCGATGCGTTCCGCTTCATCCCGCGTCAGCACGTGACGTCGCCACCAGGCCGCATCCACCTCATCGGCATGGCCCGCCCCGGTGCGGATTTGTCGTCCGTCGATCAGGCCTTTGAGTACCTTGGCCCCAAACAACCGCCATTGTCCGCGCAGGAGCATTTTGGTGCCACGCCACAGAACCGGACCGGTGCAGCGGTAGGCCCGAATGAGACGCATCTTTTCTCGCAGAGCCAGTGCCGTCACCCTCAACGGGGATAATCGGGTCACCGAGAACGACTCGATGGCAAAGGTTCCCTCCACGTTATGCAACTCCAGACGCGCCCCCTCCACCGGAGCGGATAGCTTCAACACGAACTCCTCCGAGAAATTCCGATTCCAACTGAAGATCTCACGAACCAGCGGCCTCCCCTCCCCTCCCCGTTTCCGGAAGACTAATTCACAACGTTTCTGCACCGTGAAACGCCGGAAGGAACGAATGGCCAAGCGAACCTGATACCAACCCGGTTCCAAGGGAAGTGAAACCTCGAAGCGTACCGGCGTGTTCCGAGCCTCCCAGTGTCCCGGTTGTTCCCGAGCCATCAGCCCCCCGGATACGGGCAGCAAATCGTCCAAGGTCCAGGAGTACCGTGGTGACCTCTCGCTGGATGTCTCATGTCCACTCGGCCAGATGGTAGTCACAACGATCCCCTCCTGCGGATCATCCCTGTGATGCCCATGTACGCTCATGTGTGGCTCCCCCAGGGTGAAGGAACCGGACATAAAAATCAAGCTCAATTCTGCCAGGACCTTACCGCTGCCAGGATGTTATGAATGCAGGTGAGCAAACCGGCCGAGCCAGACCGAAGCGACGTGAGAACGCATAGGTGATAGGTCGACCTGCATGTGGAGAGAGCAACAGGCTGGCCCACGGAGCCGTTGGACCCACATCCCGGCCCAGGTGCCACCCTGGGGAACTAGAGCGGAAGGTCTGCATCAATACCCTATTGCCATACCGTCTTTACGGGCTTCACTTCCGCCGTAGAGGACGTTGGTTTGAGGATGAATCCAGATGCCCTGATATCCCCCGCCATTAACGCGGACTCTCTCCACACGATGTCCACGTTTTTCCAGGTCTCGAAGGATTTCATCGGGTATGCCCGGTTCGGCTCGAACAATTCCCCCGCGAGCATCACCCGATTGACCGGTCGGTGTGGGATGGCCCACGTGTTCGATTCGGGGTGCCTCGCCTGCTGCCTGAACATTCATGCCGAAATCCAGCAGGTTGACCAGCACCTGGACCTGACCTTGAGGCTGCATATCACCCCCATGACGCCAAAGACAAATACGGGCTGACCCTTCTGAGTCACCAAAGCGGGAATGATGGTATGAAAGGGACGCTTGCCGGGCTCTAACCGATTCGGGTGCTTCTCATCCAGGGCAAACAGGCAACCCCGATTTTGAATGCCGAAGCCCGTGCCGGGTGCGGCCAATCCCGAACCGAACCCGCTGTAATTACTCTGAATCAACGACACGCAATGGCGATCCTTGTCCACCACACATAGATAAACCGTCTCGGCTCCGCCCAGGCGCGGATCCCCCGGAGGGACATCCACCTGCGCCTTCCGCAGGTCGATCTTTTTCACTCGGTGTGCAGCATAGGGTTTGGAGATCAATTCCTGCACCGGCACTCGGGAAAACTGAGGATCAGCATAGTAACGGGCACGGTCGGCAAAAGCCAGTTTTTTGGCTTCGATAAACAGATGCCAGTAATCCGCCGAGTTGGGGCCTAAGCGAGCCAGGTCAAAGTGTTCGAGCAAATTGAGCATTTGCAGGACTGTTATTCCTTGTCCGGGAGGAGGAATCTGCCAAACCTCGTATCCCCGATAGGTGGTCGAAACCGGCTCAACCCACTCCGACTGATGGTCTTCAAAATCTTTCAGCGTCCATAAGCCTCCGACTTGTTCAGCGAATTCGACCAGACGTCGGGCGATATCTCCTTTGTAAAATGCATCCCGTCCCTGCTCGGCAATCAGACGGTAGGAACGAGCTAGATCGGGATTCCTGAAGATCTCACCCGTACGTGGCGCCCTTCGTCCCCATAAGCCATCCTCGATCAAAAAAGTGGTGCGCATTCCGGGATCACGCATACGTTCGGCCGACCGCCAGTATCCGGCGATCACCTCTGGCACCGGCGCTCCTTTTTCAGCGTAGGCGATGCTCGGCTCCAGCAACTCCCGCCAGGACCAACTGCCAAAGCGCCGACGCAATTGATCCCAACCATCCACACATCCGGGCACGGACCAGGAAAGCGGCCCCGTCGTAGGTATCTGCTTATACCCCCGCTCCAGGAAATAAGCCCGTGTCGCTCGTAAAGGCGCGCGTCCGCTGGCATTGAGGCCGTACAACTTTTTCGTCCGAGCATCCCAGACCAGAGCATACAGGTCACCCCCGATCCCACAATTGGTCGGTTCCAAGACTCCCAGTGCAGCACTAGTGGCAATCGCAGCATCGACGGCATTCCCACCACGACGCAACACATCCAAACCGATCTGAGCGGCTAAGGGGTGACTGGTTGCCACCATGCCTTGCTGGGCCAACGTCACCGACCGGCCCGCCTGACCTGCACGGATCACCGGCCGCTCAGCCCAGGAGATACTACCGCTCATGCCCAATACCACGACTAGCCCCACCAAGGTTCGGCTCGACATGATCGGTCTCCTCAGATCAACGTAATGTTCTGCCGCCGGTCCTGTCTCGCAATTTTGCTAACAGCCCCGTACCCCACACCACTACCGCAGTCGTCGGGCCGCGCCAGACGCTCAAGGGATTTCGCGTTTCCGAAGAAATCGTGGTTTCATCTCATTGCTCCCGAGGAAATTTCACGCCCTTACACATGTTGCCCTCCTTCTCAACAGCTAGATCTTTTTCCATAGCTAATCTTTTCCCGAACGAGGGGATGGAGAATGCTCGGGATTGCAGAGGTGAAGTTCCGCCTGGAGTTGTTCGGTGAGCTGTTTCGTGAGTTGATACAGCCGGACACTCACCTGCACATCGTAGGTTGCGGGATCATGCAGATCCTTGTGGGATTCGGGAAGAGACGCCCATTGTTGACGGCAGTGGGAACGGGCCTCCTCAAGAGAAACCGCAGGTCGAAGGCGTCGCCCCTGTCGCATCACCTCGTGCAGGAGAGGCTGGCCACCTGCCGGCGCAGGCTCATCGGCTAAACCAATCTGGTCGTAGAGCATCCGCCCTGTGGTGTCATAAAAGCGATACACCTGCTTGGGACCCGGTAAAGTCTGTTTGTGTTCGCTGAGTTTAAGGGTAGCCCGTCCCGCGTAGTTCACGAGCTTATAAGCACAATCTCCACACGGTGCGTCTTGGGACACGCCTACCTTGGTTCCTACACCATAGGCGTCGATCGGAGCACCGTGATGGACAAGATGCTCGATGGTATATTCGTCGATCCCTCCGCTGGCGAAAATCTGCAGATGGGGGAACCCTGCTGCGTCCGCCAGTTGGCGTGCTACCTGGGAAAGGGACAACAAGTCGCCGCTGTCAAGACGAATACCCCGAAGCTGATAACCCTGTTTTTGCAGTTCGCTGGCAACATGCAGGGCGTGTTTGATACCTTCCACGGTGTCATAAGTATCAACCAGCAGGACGGTGCTGTCCGGAAAGGTCCGTGCATAAGCTCGGAAGGCATCCAGTTCCCGGGGAAATGCACTGACGAAAGAGTGCGCCATGGTGCCATAGAGAGGTATGCCGTAGCGGAGACCCGCGTGGACATTGCTAGTTCCCTCAAAGCCGACCAGCCAACCGCAATAGGCGGCCATATCCGCCGCTTCCCAACCGTGGCAACGGCGGGCCCCGAAGTCCACAACCAGGCGTTGAGGTCCTGCCGCCCAGCGTACCCGTGCCGCCTTGCTGGCCAAAAGTGTGTAAACATGCAGCCGATTCACGACCAATGTCTCTATCAGTTGAGCCTCCAGGATGGGAGCAGTCACCTCCAGCAATGGCTCCTGCGGGAAAACTATGGTCCCTTCTGCCACAGCACGGACCGATCCGCTGAAGCGGATACCGGCTAGAAAGTCGAGGAAATCCTCCCGAAACCGATGAAGTCGTCGCAGAGCGATCAAGTCATCTTCCGTGAAATGGAAGTGTTCTATCTCTTCCAGAATCTGCTCAATGCCCGCAGCAATCAGATAACCGCGATGAGGAGGCAAACTGCGGAAAAAAAAGCTGAACGTGGCCTCACCGGTCATCCCTTCTTGCCAGTATGCCTGGGCCATCGTCAGTTCATAAAGGTCCGTAAACGTTGCCAGCGAAGGTAACCCTTGAGGGAACATGTTCTGTTACCACTAGGGAAGCACCATGTCAAAGCGGCACAGTACCCTTCAGCACGCTGGACACAGTTTCGCACAGCTCTTCGGGATACCGAATGGATAAAGACGCAGCCGCCGTTGGCTTATCATACGCTACCACCCTGGCACTACCAGAGCCAGCCGGGGCTTGTTTTCACCCCTTGCTTCGATCTTTTCTCACCCCCGTTGCTCTGGCTGTCTTTCGGGTATCCAAGTTGCAAGAGGGTCATCGTAGAATCAGGGGGACGAGACATGCTCACGAGCAGATCTGCCCGTAGTCTACCTACCCGCCGTAAGAGGACCACGCCATGGGAGACATCACAGGCCATCTGTTGCGATTGACCGCGGGAGAATTGATGAATCGCGAAGTCAAAACCTTGTCTGCAGACATGACTCTCAAGGAAGCGGCACAGGAGTTGTCCCGCCTCGGTCTGCGGGGGATGCCGGTGGTGGAACAGAATCGGCGGGTGGTAGGTATGCTCTCCTTAGCAGACCTGGTCCGCTGGGTGGCCCAGCGCAATCAGCAATCGGCTGGGAAGTTACAAGCTTGTGCCTTCCAACAGGTCGAAAGACATCCCGGGGGCAAAGAAGAAATCCGCTGCCTGCTTCCCGTCGGTTCCTGCCCCTTCCAACGCCAGTACTTGCGTACTGACGGACAGCAAGTTTTGCTTTGTGGTGACCCCGCCGCTTTTCCGACAGACTGGCAAATCATCGAAGGGGAAAACCGCCCGCTTAGAGTTCGCGATGTGATGACCACAGTTGTGCGTACAGTCTCACCTGAGACGACAGTGCCCCAATTAGCACGCCTGATGTTGGAAGAAGGTGTCCATCGTCTGCTGATTACCGACGAATCAGGTTTGCTCCTGGGGATCGTCAGTGCCGACGATCTGCTCCAGGTACTTGCCCACATCGATGATGAGCGTTTCAGCAACTCTCAAGAATGAACACACCCTTTTAGCTCCGATAAAACAGATAACGACGTAGTCAATCTCATTGCCCAGGCCGTTCGCGAAACGGGAGCTAACATGCCGACTTTTCCGGCGACCATTGCGTATTTCTCCATGGAAATCGGTTTGGATCCCGAAATTCCGACATATAGTGGGGGACTCGGCATCCTGGCGGGGGATACCTTGCGTGCGGCCGCTGACTTAGGAATCCCTATGGTGGCCGTAACCCTCCTTCATCGACACGGTTATTTCCGACAACGACTCGATGAGCACGGCCAGCAACACGAGGAACCCGCCACCTGGCACCCTGAAGATCGATTGGAAGCTCTGCCTCAGCGTATCCCAGTGTCTTTGGAGAATCGCCTTGTTCACGTACGTGCCTGGCGATACTGGGTTCAAGGTATCAATGGTTGGCAGATACCCGTCTATCTGTTGGACACGGATCTGGAGGAAAACAACCCGTGGGATCGACACTTGACGGATTATTTGTACGGAGGAGACGCCTACTACCGCCTCTGCCAGGAGGTAATCCTGGGAGTGGGGGGAGCTTCTATGCTCCAGGCACTGGGACATGACACCGTCATCACCTATCACATGAATGAGGGGCATTCGGCGCTAATGGTGCTTGGTCTGGTACGACAACTGTGCGGCGGTCACATCCCGGAACGGCTGACCCCGGAATTACACGAGCAGGTTCGGCAACGCTGTGTCTTTACCACTCATACACCTGTGCCTGCAGGCCACGACAAGTTCGAGGCAATGCTGGTTCAACGTGTTTTGGGTGAACCGGCTGCCTCACTGGTCCTGCAACTCGATGGCCAGCCAGACAACACGCTGAACATGACCGGATTGGCTCTGAGTTGTTCGCGCTACATCAATGGTGTGGCGATGCGACATGGGGAGGTGTCCCGCGACATGTTCCCCGGCTATCCGATCAACTCGATCACGAATGGGGTCCACGCGGTCACCTGGACCAGTGAGCCGTTTCAGCGACTGTTTGATCGGCACTTCCCCGAATGGCGGCGGGACAATATGTATCTCCGCTATGCCATCAACCTGTCACCGGGCGAGATTCTGGCAGCCCATACCGAGAGTAAACGACAGTTGTTGCATGAAGTGACTCGTCGCTGCGGTCGCACTCTCGACCCCAAGGTATTAACGATAGGTTTTGCCCGTCGGGCTACCGCCTACAAACGAGCCGACCTGCTTTTTAGCGACTTAGATCGACTGCGTCGCATTGTACGTCAAGTTGGGCCTCTCCAGGTGCTCTACGCCGGCAAAGCTCACCCGCGGGACGAAGGCGGCAAGGCCATCATCCGTAAAATCTTTAGCGCAGCTCAAGTCCTGGCTCCCGACCTGCCTATCGTTTATCTTGAAGACTACGACATGACCCTGTGCCGCTTCCTCTGTGCCGGATGCGATCTCTGGCTCAACACACCTCTCAAACCCCAGGAAGCCTCTGGCACTAGCGGCATGAAAGCCGCTCTCAACGGCGTGCCGAGCCTCAGTGTGCTCGATGGATGGTGGGTAGAAGGGTGCATCGAGGGGGTGACCGGTTGGGCCATCGGTGAAGATGGCTCCCGTCCGAGCGATCCAGCCCGCGAGGCGGCCTCCCTCTACGATAAATTGGAATATGTCATCGCCCCGCTGTTCTACAAACGGCCCCTGGCCTTTGCTGAAGTGCAACGTGCCGCGATCGCCCTCAACGGCTCGTATTACAATGCTCAACGCATGATGATGCAATATCTCACCAACGCCTACGCCGCTTGTGGAGCCATCGGAAACGTTATCTGTCCCGTTGTCCCCGTGCCCAGCGGTCCATCTACCCCAAATTGCCGGTGAACCCGCAAGACTTACGCTGAGTCCCGACGGAACCAACGATGCGAACTGCTCAAGTCCTTGCCAGTAGCGGCATTCCAGGTTTCGCTACTTGACACACTCAGCGTAGAGCTTGTCGAACTCCGGTGAAGTTTGCTTTGCCAGTTGCTTCAACTCCTTCAATAGCTGGATCTCGTCGGCGTCCACCTTGTTGTCTGCAAAAATCGTTTTGCGTAACCAGGCGGTTTCACTGTCTGTAATCACTCCATCAGCCAGCATATGGTTTTTAACCGCATCGGTAAACAGTTTCATAAACTCCTTGACCGTCGATTTGGCCGCCTTGCGTAGCTCCGCCAGGAATTCCAGCTCCGATTTATCGATCCGCTGGTCGGCAAACAAAGCCTTTCGCAAGATTTCCACCTCGCGGGTATCGATCCGTCCGTCGGCTAGCAACGCTTCCTTCGCCAGCTTTCTCCAGTCTGCCATGGGTTTTCTCTTTGTGCCAGAAACAACTCGGTTCAGGGGTTCTCTCAAGATCAGCAACTATCCATGGTTGGGTCAGGAAAATGATGGTCCTCGATTGATCAGATGTTCGCCACGTCGGTAAAACGGGCTCTCGGTTTTCATCCTCGAGGTTTCTGATCCGGGATTGAGAAAAAGACGACTCAATTTTACCTTTCGAGCGTATTCTAATTTCCGGCATTGGGTTGTCGAGGCCCTTTCGAAAAAAATCTGTCTGCGAGGCGTCGTGGTGGCCCCGACGTTCGGCAACAGACCGATAACCCGCCCGAACCCCTAACTTCCGACACCGGCTAGGCGGCGGAGAACGGTCAGCCCGCGCTGCAACACCGCATCGGGAGCCGCATAGGACAAGCGGAAATGAGTGTCCTTACGGCTAAACACCCGACCCGGAATAATCAGAAGCTGCTGACGGATAGCCTGCTGGACAAATGCTGTAGCATCGCCCCCGGGAGCCCTGGGAAACAGATAAAAGGCTCCCTGAGGCACTACCAACTCATAGCAATCACGCAACCCCTCTACCATCAAGTCCCGCTTGCGACGGTAAGTCTGCACCAGGGCTGACATATCCGTGTCCAATGCGGTCAGAGCGGCCCATTGCACCATGCTGGGAGCACATACGTAGGTGAATTGTTGCAACTTGGCCATCTCTTCCACCAGTTGTGGCGGTCCGTGCACCCAACCCAATCGCCAGCCGGTCATGCCGTAGGTCTTGCCGAAACCTTCCACGACCAGCACATTGTCCCCGAACTGAGCGGGGCTGATGGGAGGATGATCGTAGCAGAAGCCGCGATAAATTTCGTCGCTGACGATGATGATGCGTCGGCGGAGCGTGATCTCGACGATCTGCCGGGCGGCTTCGGCGTCGATGGTGACACCCGTCGGGTTGGCCGGTGTGCTGAAGACTACCACCTTAGTCCGCGGCGTTATTGCCGCTTCGAGCCGTTGCGGATCGAGACGGAAATCGGGATATGTATCCACCAGCACCATTCGGCCACCAACCAGGGCGACATGATTGGGGTAGGCCACAAAATAGGGATCGGTGGTCACCACTTCGTCGCCGGGATTGACCAACGCCAGCATAGCCAGAAACAGGCCTCCACTCGTGCCACTTGTTACCAGCACCTCCCGCTTCTGGTCCGGAAAGCGGCGTTGCACCTCGGCTCGCAAACGTTCCCGCAGCTCTCCCATCCCTTGGGTGAGGGTATAACCGTTACGCCCCGCCACGATCGCCGCACAAGCCGCCGCCTTGATCGGTTCCGGCACATCGAAATCAGGCTGACCGATGCTCAAATCGATCGGGTCCGGCAGGGTCTTGGACAACTCGAAGATCTGACGAACGCCCGAGGCTTCGACCTGTCGGCTTCGCTCGGCCAGCAACGCCGTGTAATCGATGGCTTCCATGGAATGGATCTTATGTCGTCCGCTACCAAATTCATCTTCATCTTTTGGTCCATCCACTGTTTCCACGCCGAAGACTGTTGTTCGGGACGTTGGCACAAGTCAGCTTCGGAAGGGGATGGACTTCAGGCGATGATGTTCCTGGACCACGCAGCAGTTCAACTCAGGCGATGATTTCTCGGACCACGCGGGCTTTAGCTTCGACACCGGTCAATCGCTGGTCTAGCCCCTGGTAGCGGTAGGTCAACCGTTCATGATCGATGCCGAGCAGGTGCAAGACGGTGGCGTGGAAGTCGCGAATATGGACAGGGTCTTTGACGATGTTGTAGCTGAAGTCATCGGTTTCGCCGTAGATGGTCCCGCCTTTCACGCCGCCACCGGCCAGCCACATGGTGAAACAACGGGGATGGTGGTCGCGGCCGTAGTTGGTCTTGGATAATCCTCCCTGGCTGTAGATGGTCCGGCCGAACTCTCCCCCCCAGATGACCAGCGTGGAGTCGAACAGCCCTTTGCGTTTGAGGTCCTGGATTAAGGCCCAACAGGGTTGATCGACATCGCGGCACTGGTCGGGCATACGTCCGGCAACGTTGCTGTGGTGGTCCCAATTGTTGTGGTAGATTTGCACGAAACGCACGCCCCGTTCCACTAAGCGGCGTGCCAGCAAAACGGTGTGGGCAAAAGTGCCAGGCTTGTGCACGTCCGGACCGTACATCTCCAGCACTTTCTGTGGCTCTTGGGACAGATCCACTAGTTCGGGGACGCTGGCTTGCATGCGATAGGCCATCTCGTACTGAGCGATCCGGGTTTGGGTTTCCGGGTCTCCCCAACGTTCCAAGGCGAACTGATTGAGGCGGTTGATGGCATCAAGGGTCTTCCGCCGCACCGCTGGCGAGACCCCTGGGGGATTATTGATGAACAAGATCGGATCACCGCTGGTGCGGAAGGAGACGGCGGCATGCTCTCCCGGCAGATAACCGGCTTGCCACAGACGGGCGGAGATGGCTTGCACCTGCTCCTGGTTGCTCGGCGTGGCCACCATGACCACGAACGTGGGGAGATTGCGATTGAGGCTGCCCAGCCCGTAACTGGTCCAGGCACCCAGACAGGGTCGGCCGGTCACTTGGTTCCCCGTCTGGATGTAGGTGATGGCCGGCTCGTGGTTGATCGCTTCGGTGTGCATGGAGCGGATGAAGGCCAGGTCATCCACCATGCGGGCGGTGTACGGCAACAGTTCACACACCCACATGCCGCACTGACCGTGCTGCCGGAATTTGAACTTGCTCGGTGCGATGGGGAAACGAGCCTGACCACTAGTCATCGTCGTCAGCCGTTGGCCCATCCGCACACTGTCGGGTAAATCCTTGTCAAAGTAATCCAGCATTTTCGGTTTATAGTCATAAAGATCCATCTGACTCGGCCCGCCGACCATATGCAAGTAAATGACATGCTTGGCCTTAGCCGGATGGTGGGTTTCTTTGAGGGCTGCCCCGAAACCGGTCGGACTTCCTCGGTTTGCCGCCCGACTCTCTTCGCCCAGAAGCGTCGCCAAAGCGGCGGTCCCGAGCGTGAAACTCGTGGATTGGAAGAAGTAGCGGCGGGTAATGGCCAGGGCATACGGATGGTCCAACAGATTCATAGGGCTCACCTCACCAAATCATTTATGTGCAATGGCACACTTCGGTTACGGAATATCTCCCTTGAAGCAGCAGCTTGTGTCACGGGCCCATGCGGATTCGGTACCGGTAGTGTCATCCTGAACCTGGTCCCCCGGCGCATTTGCCCTACTCTAGGGCAGGGCTAGGGGCACGCCATCCTGCCACCGATCCCAGCCGTCTCCTGCTCGCTCACCTCCCAATTATTTGTTGAGCACTTCATCCAGGTTGAACAATTCGCTGGCTATCAGGGTCCAGGCGGCCAGCTCGACGGGGTCGAGTTTGGGGTCGGGCTGACGTTCGCCGAAGGTGATCAATTTTTTGGCCTCTTCGGGTTGCTGGGCGTAGTGGTGGCGCAGGTCGCGGAGGTTGTCCTGGAGGACGGACAGTTCGCGGCTGTCCAATGGTCGGCACAGAATGCGACGGGCAATGAAGTCGAAGCGGGCCTCATCGGCGGGGTTGTGCTGGAGCGCCTTTTCCGCCAGGACACGGGCCGCTTCTACAAATTGCACATCGTTAAGAGTAACCAGGGCCTGAAGGGGGGTGTTGGTCCGCTCACGTCGCACACAGCAGGTTTCCCGATTCGGGGCATTGAGAATTTCCATGGAAGCCGGAGGGGCAGAACGCTTCCAGAAGGTGTACATGCTGCGGCGGTACAGGTTTTCGCCGCTGTCTCGCTTGTAGTGGCGGGTGTTGGAGCCGATCATGGCCACCGCCTCCCATACCCCATCAGGCTGGTACGGCTTGACGCTGGGGCCACCGATTTTGCGGACCAGCAGGCCGCTCGCCGCCAGTGCGTAGTCGCGGATCATCTCGGCGTCCATACGGAAGCGGGGACCACGCGAGAGCAGGCGGTTTTCCCGATCCCTTTCCAGTTTTTCCGGTGTGGCAATGGCAGCCTGGCGGTAGGTGGCACTGGTCACCATAAGCTTGAACAGTTTCTTGACGTCCCAACCGCTTTCCCGGAATTCGACGGCCAGCCAGTCGAGCAGTTCGGGGTGACTGGGCAGTTCACCGGAGACGCCGAAATCACCGGTGGTTTTGACCTGTCCTGTGCCAAAGACTTCCTGCCAGAAGCGGTTGACGGTGACGCGGGCGGTCAGGGGATGCTCTTTGCTGACCAGCCAGCGGGCCAAACCGAGCCGGTTGCGGGGCAAGTCCGGCGGCATGGGGGGCAGGACGCGAGGAGTGTCCGCCTCAACCGGATCGCGCCGTTTGTCGTATTCCCCGCGGAAGAGGATATAGGCCATCGGTTTGCTGTTGGGGCGTTCCTGCATGATGTGGGCGACGGTGCCCCGAGCACGGAGATCAGCTTCTTCCTGTTGCAAACGGGCCAGTTGGGCACGCCCCTGGCGGGTCGGTTCATCAAAAGTGGTCAACCACCACTCCAGGGCGATATTCTTGTCCTCGGCACTTCGCTGGGCCAGCGGTTTGCGGACGATACCGGCCACCGCCGCCGTACGCGCCAACTGCAGCACTTCCACGGCGTCCAGCCGGCGAGCATAGAAGCGGACATCGCCGATAGCCACCTTGTCCACACGGCCTTCCCCACCATGTCGGCCGTTGATGGTCAGCGGCACCGCGGTCCGTGTGTCCCCACGCACCTGCTTCTGTTGCGGCGTGGCAGGCACCGGTGCGCCATCCACATAGAGAACCACTCCATCCGCCGACCCGCTCCCATCATAACTCATGCAGACATGCACCCAGCGGTTGTAGGGCAGTGGTTGGTTAGCTACCACTTTGATAGCGTCATCCGGCCAGCGGGAGACCAAGTGCATTCCCAATTTCTCACCTTCCAGCCAGACATCCCAGCCGCGGTGCTGCTGTGTGGGATCCATCCGAGCGAGCAACGCACCGGTGGCATTCCGCTGGGACACCTTGACCCACATGCTGACCGTAAACGGCTGCTGAGCCGTGCGATCACCAACTTCCGCAATAGTGACAGCAGTACCGCCGTTGCGGAGCAGCAACGCTTTGGTGCCGTGCGGACCCTCGGTCCAGTTCGACCCGTTACCTGCCGGAACCGGCACATGGCGCACATGCCCCCGCACCGCATAGGCCAGCTGCTTCCCCTCCCCTTCGCTTAATGGAGCATGGAACAGCAGGCCGTCAGTCGGTATTTGCTCGTACACACTGGTCCAGTTCGCCCCTTGCCACCACTGCTCGAACTGGCCTTGCACCTGCCGGCGGCGTTGGTCCAACTGCTGCTGAACAGAAGCGATTTCTTTTTGCAACTGAAAGTAACGGGGGCGATCTTCTCGCCTAGGCACGGGCACCACCGGCGGAGTATTGGGAATGTTCCCGTCCATCGCTCCTTGCGTGGTGTTGTTGAAAAAGGCCGACAGCGAGTAGAAATCCCGCATCGTCAGGGGATCGTATTTGTGATCGTGGCAGACTGCACAGTTGGCCGTCAGACCCATCCACACCGTGGCTAGTGTCTCGGTCCGATCCCGAGCGTACAAAACAATGTACTCTTCCGGAATCACACCCCCTTCGTTAGTGGTGATGTTGTTCCGTTGGAAGCCGGTGGCAATCAACTGATCCAGGGTGGGGTTGGGTAACAGATCTCCCGCCAGCTGTTCGATGGTAAACTGATCAAACGGCATGTTGGCGTTGAAGGCATCGATGACCCAATCGCGGTACGCCCAGATTTCACGGTAGTTGTCGAAATGGATCCCGTGGGTATCGGCATAACGGGCATAGTCGAGCCAGTAGCGGGCGCGGTGTTCCCCCCAATGCGGCGAAGCTAGCAGCTTGTCCACATACTTTTCGTAATAGTTCGGATCGCTATCCTGCACGAACGCTTCCACCTCTTCTGGCGAAGGGGGCAAGCCGGTCAGGTCCAAAGACAGGCGTCGGGCCAAGGTCCGCCGATCCGCCTCAGGTGCCGGCTGCAAACCCCGTTTTTCCAGCTCGGCCAAGATGAAGTAATCGATCGGATTGCGTGGCCAGGCTTTATTTTGCACTGCAGGAAGTGGCGGCCGTACCGGTGCAATCAGTGACCAGTGCAGCTGATATTCCGCTCCCTCGGCGATCCACCGCTTCAGGATCGCCTTCTGCTCCTCCGTCAGGCGTTTTTTGGACTGAGTCGGCGGCATCAGCCCTTCCCCTTCGGCAGCGTAAATGCGGTGGATCAATTCACTCTGTTCCGGCTTACCTGGCACAATCGCCCCGGCTGCAATCGCTGCCTCCCGTACATCCAGACGCAAATCCGCCTTTCGGGCCGCACTATCTGGACCGTGACACGCAAAACAATTCTCCGCCAGGATGGGACGAATATCCCGGTTGTACTGCAGTCGTCCGGAAGCGGATGGACTTTGGGCCTTGCCTGCAGATACCGCTGTTGGCGACTGGGGAGTTGTCGGGGTGGAAGCCGGATTGGTCTGAGAGGCTGTTCCGGCTTTCTCCGCCGCATTCAACCCAGGACTCAGTGAAAATGGCAGAATCGCCGACACCGGCTGGGTCACCCCAGGCTGCCCGTGGGCCTCGTGGGTACTCATCCCCATCAGGCCCACCAGACCCAGTCCAAAAGCTGCCAGTACCCCTAAGCCGGACAGGTATCTTTCCATGGCTCGAATACCTCGCTTATGCCCTTCACACCCCTTGCAGACAAGCAAAGCACTTCTGGTTACACCTAGCGAGCCCCATCACCGGAATGAATCTCGGACTGGTGGCCGAGCCGCGCGTTGTCTTCCGCGACACCTGAATTTCCCAAAAGAAGTACGGGGGACGATCCGTTCGCTGGGAGGGTAGGCCTAACTTACTCAATAATGATGATATGGGGCATCCTGATCGTATGCAACCGAAAAACCTCCTTGAACTGCAGCCGCCGGCAGAGTCCGGGATGGTCAACTCTTCATCAGCAGCCCATTTTCGACCCTGGGAACATCCCGCCGGCAACCCCCGGTCTCCACCCCGCCTGGTCTCGTTACCGAAAACGATTCTTCTGGTTGTGACTCGCCGGGAGCAACGCACCATCTGATGTGCCAGTGATACGGGAATCCACCATCCCACCTCAGGAATCAACTATCTGCGGTTGATCCACACCCCAAACTCTCGGGAGGAGCCGGTCAATGGAGTTATTGAATTGATTGAAAAGAGCTTAGGGCCGTTGAGAAGAGCTATCATCAGGCTTGGTTGATATCACATCGTTTTTTTCGTTGTTACAGTTCCTGAGAGATCGGCTGGATCGGCTGACGTGGAATTGCAAGCAGTTCGTGCCTGCTCTTGTTAGTACTGCGTAGCGTTGTTGGATATAAGGTGATTTGGGACAGTAACCCCTCAGCCCACCGATCAGACCAGAGCCGAGGTGGGAAAGTTACGGGAGAACGCATCCAGTGCCAAAAAAAGCTCTGTTCCCTAAGTGGTCTGGGGAGGAAGAACCTGAAGGGCCGGCCCTGTATTTTAGGAACGGTGCGTTTTTGGGGCTGGGCACTGATTCCAGGTTGCGCTCCAGGATATGTCCTGATTCTGCGGTAGCGACATCCTGGGC